>Ga0210383_10006622_pt1 | contig 10093 bp, 8 predicted proteins | sample IncBWC14OmetaG_FD_160072 | JGI IMG/M metagenome (GOLD analysis project Ga0210383, IMG submission 160072) | Forest soil microbial communities from Barre Woods Harvard Forest LTER site, Petersham, Massachusetts, United States - Inc-BW-C-14-O ...
TTATAAGATTCTCACTTATCCCTTTTAGTTTAGTCTTATTTCCTTATTTTTCTCATCCTTTTCCTATAAAAACTCATGTACTTAGCACAAAAACAAGGAGTTAAGTTCCCCATCATCTCAGATTTATTTCTTGTGTTTTCAGAAATTTTTACCATTGTCTTTGCATCTAAGAAACTTAGTTTTGACATTGTCCTCATCTTTGGTCTCATTTCAATTGCATCACAGACTGTATGATCTTGTGATCTGTGATCTAGCTTTGTCACACCCTTTGTTATTTGGTGCACCCATCATTCGTCCTCAGTCTTAGTCATTTCAGAACTGATCTTAGAGAGTCTTTTGACCTACTCTTGCCTCACTATTATCACTTTTGAGATTGTTTTGTGGTTTATTGGTTTGAGGATTTATTTTATATATTCTCAGCTGATTCCTAGTGCATTTCATCATCACCAGTCAATGCAGCTGCAGTCAATTCAATCTCCTTCTCTCAAGCAGATGCTGCTTGGAGGTCCCTGCATTGGGACCCTGTGCCTTAAGGGGAGTAAATGTCAGGGGATGCCCATTTGACCCCTTCTGACCACTTCTGTCAACAGTCATATATTTCATGCATGCATTACAGTTGTGGACAATCAAAGTTGACAAAACCCAATATAGGAAGAACCAGAATTTTTAGGGCCAAATGGACTTCAAATTCGGATTCAGCGACCTCAAAAACGTCAGAAAAACAACATTTGAAGTTTTTCCCACAAGAAATGGGAATCCGCCAAATTTTTGGGAGATTTCAACCCAAATTGTGGCCTATACATTGGGGTATCCTGTGAGACTAAAGGTGTATCTGGCCATGAGGAGTAGGCCGCATATGATTTTTTGAGATAGAGTGGTGATTTGGGGCTGATTCTGGTTAAACATGGGTACTTGGGATGATTGGTAAGCATATTTTGTGCATTTTTTCCCATGTGAATGGCTCTCTAGAATTTTCTCATACTTCAGGATCAGAACGACCACATCAAAATCTGTTGATTGCACATATTTTCATATTTTTAGGACGTTATTTTGGCATACCGCCAAATTTTGAGGTCTGAAAACCCTTAAATGACCTTTTATAGACAATCTGCTTGTGTAAATATCTTCATATATGTCTCAATTAAGAGTCTGTAATGTGACCTTTCATTTCTGCAGGTAGTTGAGGTCACAAAAAATCAATGTGTGATGTCCCCCAAATTTGTTGACTTTGTTTGTCTGCAACTGTACACTGTGTAGTTGCATGTGCACTGTGCACACCACACACTCTACCATGCTATGTCAGACTTACATACATATTATACTTCTATGTTTCTAGACCTTGCTTATGCCTGACAGCCAGCTTGGTGCCTTATTACTATACAGCTATTGCATATACACATCGCTTACCCTAGTTGAGGGTCTCCTTAGCTTTATCTCTTTGGATTCACCCTTCTAAATAAGTAGGGCACACCATGTATTTAGACCTTGCTCACTTATATACTTCAGATTCCCCCTTCTAGCCTGAGTGATCTCCTCAGTATTAGGGTTGCCCTTACATTTTCACTGCTATCCTAATATTATTCCTTTGGATGGTTAACCTTGAACTGTATATTAGACTCCTTACTGATTTTGACTCATTTCAAACAGTTTTTTTGATGGTAGATGGATATTATGTATTTCCAACAATAAGATTTAGAATACCTCTCCTGTGATCAGATTTTTGTAAAGATTCTGAATATATCTCATTCTCTTTAAATGAATCTAAGAAAGTCAAACTATTCTATAATGTCTTTCACAAATCTTTTCATATGAGAGATTGGGTCATGCCCAAGGTGTTGAACAGTGTTTTGAGACAATTTGATAATCATCATATACCCTAAAGAGGGTGAGACATGGCAACCTAGTATATAATATGATTGTATGTGGGTGCCCCACATACTTAAGGGTGAGCTTGCCTGATCTGAATCCTCACACAAAACATAATTTTACAACTCATAAATTGTTTTGTTAATTTTCCAGTGATTTTATTTAGTCTCTCCTATCCCACAGACACGATTTTCTGCAAAGGCAAACCCAAGTCCTGTCCTTTTTTTTTAGGAGGGTTTCTCATGTTCCCAGGTTTCTGAATAGAATTATCCAGAGGAAATTGTTTCCTAATGTTTATTTATTTATAATTTGCAATGCATGGAATGAAAAGTGGCCAAGCTTAACTTTTAAATAATTGCAAATCATGTGCTCAACACTGTGGCTGTGCACCTCACTGATAATGTATCACCCATTACTAAGTATTGTATTGTCTCTATATTGTGATTCTGTTGTTTGCCTTATTATCTTTTCCATAAAAGGTATGTCTCAGTACATATTGTAGTTATTTCTTACCTCTCAGATATATTCACATTCATACTACTTACATGATCCTCAGACATTGTCCCTCACTGAGTGGACAATGCTGGTGAGCAACTTTCATTTCATTCTCTTTGTTAACTTATTATGTTTAGCTCATACACTGTATCTAGCACACTTGCATCTGTCCCAACTCATTACACAGGTAAACATCTGGAAGGCCAGTCACCAGGTGCCCTTGTCAAGCTTGGCAGCGTCCTGCATACCAGGAGTCAAGGGCACTCAACAGACACCTCAATTCCAGCTTAATCATGGAAAAGCCCACAAATCAGACCAAGCCCTAAGAGCAGAAACCAATCTGTTCAGAAAACAAGCAGTTCGTTTTGTGGAGTATCTGAAAACACATACAGGTGTGCATGTTTGAGATCCACATTTGTGTTCCTGACCCACACTTGTTGTCAGTCTTTTGTCAGGATGTGTGGCTGGACGATCTGAGATGATGAAAAATCACTAACTATACCAAAGAGGAAGCAGAGAGCTGTATCAATTTAATGAAAGCTAGCAGTTTGGCTCCTCACAAGACATCAGGAAAATGGTTGACAAAGATGGGCAATGGCTGGTCATATATGCCAGCTATCATCAAGACCATATTGACACTAGCATTGATACTGATCAAGGTGGCAAATATATTTGGGATGGCTTCCAGGTATGCACACTGTCTTTATTAAAATGTATTTATCTAAAAATTGATCTTTGCAGGAATCAGAAATACAATACAGTCTAGAGCAGACACAGGGTCATTTCTATGAACTTCCTATGACTTCCCCAGATTCTATAATGGATCAAAGACATAAGGAAAATGTTGCATTTCCTTTTCTTGAATATGATATCTTGTCTGACGATGAAGATGTCCCATCCAATAGTATAAGCTTCCACATCACTCTATTTATTTTGACCTCTAACAGTGTATATCCTCACAGCAACTTCCAAGGAACATTTATTAGCTGATGGTGTGGAGGCCATTGGTCTGTGCCATGACATCCAATGCTGGTTCGAGACTGGACATGAAGTCAGTCAGTTTTTTAATTCCTGATGAAGTTCTAAAGCATCCTGCAGGATGAAGGTCCATTGCCCTCTGCAGAATTGTTGGGAGCTGGATTGAATGGCCAGACTTCAGGACATTGCCAAATGAAAGCTCACAATTACCTTTATGCCACTGAATAGCAAGCATCATATATCAATAAATTGCTGGAGGCAACTGCCCCCAAGGAACATGCACAGCTTAAAAGGGTTTCCAAAGTAGGATGTTGGTATACAGAGCTTAGCGAAAGGTGCTTCCTAGGCTTAGCAATGGTCTGGAAGCTCCAAGTTGGTTGCCATCTTGATGCTAATGATTGGGAACTCTGTGTCATTATGTGTGCAGGAAATTTTAGAGGTGGTCAGCTATATCTTCCAGACTTGGACCTTTGTCTGTCATGAGTTTATTTCAACATCTGATATTGATATACATTTTGATTTGGTCCATATGTCCACAGTTACCGTGCAGGTGATGTGGTCATATTTTGGTCACCCTAACCTGTTTCACACTGTCGACAAATGGAAACCAGGCCCAATGCTATCAGGAGATGTATGCTCTCCTGGATGAGTATCTTGGGTGCATTTTACTCATGCTAAAGTCATAGAATTGTTCAAAGACAAACCTGAGGAATATGCCCTGTTGAATGTGTGAGCATCAGTGGAATGGTCCTGACCTGCATCAGGATAACATACCACATTTTAGTTTTTGATTCTCACAGTAGTGATTACCAGATGTTGAGTTGCCTGTGATGCCAGTAATGTAATGTACTTGTTACTCAATACTCCTGAGCAATTAGAACACATAAAGTGTGCAAAAGCTATATTTCTATTACTACCAATTGTGATGTACAGGGAATTACCTGCCCCATTTCTGTAGCCCATTCCTGGGCTTGCCATATTCCTCCCTTTGCTTGCCTTGTCTGCTCACAGTTGCTGGTCCGTCCCCTTGTCTCCCAATGGGGTGAAGGGAATGTGGGTCAAGGAATCATATGAAAGCTGACACTGGTTTATGAAAACCCAAACATAAAACATACAACCAGCCCCCTACACCAAAATAAAAACACGCAATTTTTGCACCAGCCTATCCTGCTGTGCCATATTCCTCTGAAACCCTCCTCATGCAGCATGAGGCGGGAAGGTTTGTATGTGAGGAGACAGCTCAGGGCAAGCTTTTGCAATCTGTAGTCTGAATGTGAGAGGTGTACAGTGTGTAGTGCATCGGTGGAATGGAGCAGCTTGTGAATTTGGCAAATAGCATGAGCCATGCACACACACAGTTTGTTTTTAACAGTTTGGATGTGGTGTCTGGACAAGTCTTAGAAAGGAACAAGGAAGGGTATGAGGTCCCGATTGTATTTGCCTGCGAGTGATGGATGTTTGCCCAGCAAGGAAACTCGTACAAGTGAAGATCAAGTCTCCTGGGAATCTCTGCACCTAAATATATGACCAGACATTAGAGGGAGTGTGATGGAAGGACATGAACTGGGTTGGAGCTGGGTTCTTACCTTGATAAAGTCAGCCCATGTGTGGCTATTATCCACCATTTGGCCAATACCCTCAATTTATAAGATTCTCACTTATCCCTTTTAGTTTAGTGTTATTTGCTTTGAATTTTTTAATTTTTAATCCTTGTTTATTCTCCATTGTGGCATACCGTATGGTAGAGAACACTAGCTACTACTTCTATTCAATATACACAACTGCTGTGTCTTATTTCCTTATTTTTCTCATTCCTATAAAAGTCATGTACTTAGCACAAAAACAAGGAATTAAGTTCCCCCATTGTCCCAGATTTATTTCTTGTGTTTTCAGAAATTTTTACCATTGTCTTTGCATCTAAGAAACTTAGTTTTGATATTGTCCTTGTCTCCGATCTCATTCTGATTGTGTTACAGACTGCATGATCTTGTGATCTGCAATCTAGTTTCATCACACTCTTTGTTGTTTGGTGCACCCATTGTTTGTCCTCAGTCTTAGTCATTTTAGAACTGATCTTAGAGAGTCTTTTGACCTACTCTTGCCTCACTATTATCACTTTTGAGATTGTTTTGTGGTTTATTGGCTTGAGGATTTAATTTATATATTATCAGCTGATTACTACTGTGTCTCATCATCACTGGTCAATGCAGCTGCATTCAATTCAATCTCCTCCTCTCAAGCAGATGCTGCTTGGAGGTCCATGCATTGGGGTGCTGTACCTTAAGGAAGGTAAATGTCAGGGGACACCCATTTCTGACCCCTTCCAATCACTTCTGTTGACAGTTGTATATTTCATGCATCCATTGTGCTGTGTGGTCATGTGTGCACTGTGTGCACCACACACTTTACTGTGCTATGCCAGACATACATACATATTATATTCTATGTTCCTAGACCTTGCTCATGCCTGATGGCCAGCTTGGTGCCTTACTACTGTACAGTTATTGCATATGCACATCACTTACCCTAGTTAGCAATCTGATTGGGCAAAGCCTCATCTGGCATAAATGACTTAAAATATGGTGTTCTCAGAATACTGAGAGGGTCTGCAAAATGAAGACAACAACCTGTCAGATCAAGCCATCCCAAATAGCAATAGTTGAATGGAACTTACAATCATTGTCGATGTGTTCCCTGCAAGAGATTATATACCTTTTGACAAATGACAAGACAATTTATCATCTAAGTCATAGCAACAAGATAGCTGTGCAAGACATGCAAGTTTCTTAACATGCTCATTAAGGTTGCTCCATGTTTGGTTTTTGGAGCACAACACAGGTTTCAAGTAACCATTGCAACACTCCATAAAGAATGTCTAGGTTGCCCCCAACTTGGTCCACAGAAGTGAATATCATCTGCAACATGCAAAAGATCATGAATAGTTAAAGGGCAAGCAGACAATCTCTCTGCAAATTGATAATAATATCTGGAATTTCTCATCAGTCTGTTATTTCACAAAATTGAGAAGCATCACTCACTCCTTATACAGTTTCACCCAGTTAATGATCTTGTCCTCTAGAATGTTAACCTCATCATGTGTTATTGAAAACTGCAGAGTTATCTTCATGATATCAATTATTGCACATATGTGGTTATAGTACTTCACATCTTCAAACCATCTGTACATGACAATAGGTGCAATATACATAAATCAGAAGGCCCAAGACTCTGCTGTAAACATGCTCTGATCTTCTGCAACATGTACAAAAGCTGCAGGGATGTTTTCCACAGCTGCAGCTGTCTCTTTCCCTATCTCAGCCTATACATGAGGAGCAATTTCATCTGTTCCAATACCAGCATCAAAATTTTTAAAGTTGGATGTCCAGTAATCAACTAGATTTTGTATCACATTTAACAGAAATAAATGCATTCAATCCCAAGAACAGGAACTTGTATAGTTAATTGATCCAACTCTTCCAACAACAGGTGCCTCCTGAATACCATAATGCCTAGCCATATTTTTGGCATGGCCTTTGTTGTCTGCTTACTTGATTTCAGCAAGCCTAACTGCAAAGCTTTCATGGGTGCACTTGTTAAGCTTCTTTGGGTTCCATGCCCTTGATGGTCTCCCATCTGGTCCAGGAAGTTTGGCATATATTAAGTTTTACTTCCATGAGTCACATCTTGACAACCTTTAATATCACAACTGCAACATGAGGAAAACCCATTGTGACCTTTGATCCCAAGCATTTTTTCCATTGCTACAATGTTTCCTGTGAAAATGTTATATGCATGAAATGTAAAATTCTGCTTGGCCACACAGTCACAAGTAGGCAATCCAGTAGCAAGTGTCACACATTTATTATCAAAGGGCACTATAAATGAAGCCATATATGTGGGCTGATGGGGACCTGGAATAATCTCAAGATAAATCAAGTTGTCAACTTTAATGCACAACTCAGATGGCAGATTGAAATTCTGTAGGACAATTGGAATGGCAGATGGGCCTTTCCTTTTCTTCCCATACAGCTGGTATCCATTAGTGCACAAGGAGAAGGCAATATCATTCTTGCCAGAGAAGTACTTCCAAGTTTTCTCTTGTCCATCATTGACAACTTTGCTTTTCAACAATGTCTGATAATGCTCTGCATCAAAAACATCTCCAATGGTTCCAGGCACATGGGCATTGGCAGTATGATAGTTTTTCCACCATTCTTTTGTTTTCAAAGAAACTAGTAAATCTGGGGCCAACAGGAAGGTACAATAACTGCTGGTGAGGCTTTCCATTGGGGGCAAAGTGGTTTTCATGGCAATGGTCATGTAACTACTTCTGAGTGTGTGTCCTAGTGTATGCTATGCAACTATTAATGCAGCAGTCATATGCCTTTGGCTCAACACCTGATAAAGTGGCCATTTTATAAAGAATAACCCATTCAGAGCTGATGTCAAGTTTATAACCAAATGTATGACACATCTGGTTAAGCACAGAGTAGCACATGTTATTCATAATATTCAGTTTAAATGCATGGATGTTATCATGGTCTTGCTCTGTCAGAATACTATTGTCTGATCCCAAAAATGTATGAGTATTAATTGCAGAAATGATGGAGGCTTCTCACAGATGCTGTGAAATGTTGCCTGATCCTCTAGGTAAAGCTCAGCTTCCAATTCCTGGACCGACTGCTCCATAGTAACAGCAGCATCAATATCATCACATTCATTATAGGCCAATGCAGCAGCATCAAACTCTGTATCCTCAAGCCTATCACTCTCATCACTCTCATTTTCTGACTCAGACTCACCAGCCAAGTCCAGAATAAGATCAACATCCATTATGTCTGTGTGACCAGAAGACCACATGGATTGGTTGTGAGATGAATAGGAAGGATTTTGTGACCTATGGTAGGATCTGATCACTCCTGCCTTCATATTGTGCCTGGGCATAATGTCACTGGTGTTGATGTTGAGTAATACCTACATTGCAGTTTGGCTTGTATTGGCAGCATTTGATATCAGATATCATTGTTGAGATGAGAGGTGATCTTTGCAATAAATCAGTGATAGTGCACATGGAGTTGGTCAGCCATGTGGCTTAATTTCAAAGTCTGTGAACATGAGTCATTCAACTTGAAAATGTAAATTTATCTTGGTTGGCCTGTTTTCAATGCCACCTTTGCACAATGAGCTCCACTACATCAAGCTGCTTGAGCAACAGCTTGCTGCTTTATGAGCTAAACACAGTATGTGAAACATTTTTTCCCACCTTCATTGACCCACAAATCTTGATCAACACAAAACAGAAAATGTGATCAAGCAAAAGAGAATAACCAGTATCCCTGTTGGTGGAAAGAAAATCAAATACCACCATAAATCCAATACAAATATCCCCTCTGCCAAACTTATTCCAAAACCAAAAGGTGAGGCTGGCCATGGTGGGGAGAATGGGTTCAATTTGCAACAGAAAATGGGACTTGCCAACCACACCAACAAATTCAATTGGTTGCTTGTAAGTTCACAAAAAATTTCTCAACCATTTATGGAACAATTTGTTATGTTACAGAGTGCAGTTCAGAAGCTTTGTGTCAAACATTTAATCAATGGAAAAACAATATCCAAACAGCTGATTGCAAAACTGGGCATTGTTTTAACATTTGTATCTTCCTCTTTCTAATCCTGATGAAAATTTTCATCAATGAAAACCTAGTTGTCTTCTCAATACCCTTATTTTTGCCATTTTGAAAATGATTGGGCTGCATGTGCAATGATTGTCAGCTGCCTTTCAAACTGATTATATTGCCAACATTGAGCAGGAAAGGAAGAAGTTGAGAGTGACTGGGAAGACATGTATGTGACACCAAGGTTTATGTATTTGAACCAGGGATTACAGAAGGGGAGGATGAAGAGAACAACAATCAAGAATCACCTGTTAAAATTATTGCAAAGGTGAGTGCTCAGTTCACAGATTTTTGAATATTCTCAGATTTATGCATTTGTGCAGAAAAATGGATGACCACAAAAAAGTTGCTTGGTTCATCAATCTAGAATATGACAATGTCAGCCTGGATGGAGGAACAGATGATGAAGATTTTGTCCACTCTGAGCTCTTCTAGTTGTCATGACTCATGTCAAATATGCCTACTGAGTTTGCAAGGTACATAGCTTAGCACTGTGAAATAACTGTTGCATTTTGTGACACCCTTGTGCCATCATTGTTACAGTGTGGTTACAGTGTGGTTGTTGTATTGACAGCATGTACAAAATTTGATCAACTTGAAGTGGCTGTGCTGATTGATCTTGAAAAATTATTCTACAAAAGGTGGGCACTCAGTTCACAAAATCTACTGCTTCTCAGATTTATTCCAAGTCATTCTTGCAGAAAAACTGTCAATTGCAAAAAATCTGTTTGGTTCATTGATCCAGAATGTCTATGCATACACCATCCAGCTCAAAACAAATGCCTCCTCAATCAAAACAACCACTTTTCAAAGAACTCATTGCTGCAAACCATTACTTCATACACTCTAAATCTTACAACATTAACCAGGGACATCATTCTCCCAATAACAATGGCTACGACACACCTCCTCTTGATCCAAATGAAGACAACATTGGGTATTCTTCTATCAGCCTATATGGAAGGTCTAAATGCAACTATTGAATACAGCAAAGAGAGGACCAAGAACAATGATGTTAGTTTGTCTGCAATAAATATTATTACATGTGAACTTAGTGACATATCTGTGGTTTTCACTAG
>Ga0210383_10006624_pt1 | contig 10091 bp, 7 predicted proteins | sample IncBWC14OmetaG_FD_160072 | JGI IMG/M metagenome (GOLD analysis project Ga0210383, IMG submission 160072) | Forest soil microbial communities from Barre Woods Harvard Forest LTER site, Petersham, Massachusetts, United States - Inc-BW-C-14-O ...
CTGCTTTTCGGCAACTACATACGCTGGTACCTCGGCCGTGGTCCCGTGCATGGTCACGACGTGAACAATTCGCAGCGTCGGCTTGAGGCCAAACTTTACGTCGTCCCAATAGAAACTGTTTTCCACCTTCTCAGGTTTCGAATCAGGATAGGCGAGGAGGTAGTTATAGAAATCCGGCAGACCCTTTTCTAAGGCACTGCTGTGGCTGAGCATGTACTTGAACTGGTCGGCCACGTTGGTAGGTTCGTGCTTATCGTTGTAGACCGCACCCAGGATTCGATTGCCTTCCTTCTGATAAGTGATGAGGCGCCGCAACGCCAGTTTCTGCAGGAACTGATTTGCCTGGTCACTGGCGTCAGGCGCAGACCAATTCACCGATTGCCGCAATTCTTCCATCGTGCTGGCCGGCAACTGAATCTGGCAACTGCCGGGCTTGCAAGTTTTCAACGCCTTGATGTCATCGCTATCGAGGTCGAAACCCTTCAGGTCGGAAAGCTGCGGCGGATTGCTGAATGGTTCGACTGCCAGATATCCAGGAATATTGCGCAGCCGATTGAAATCATTGGCGAACTTGACGTAGCTTTCCGGCGGAGCATTGACGTAGACGGCGCCGAGCACAAAAATCTCAGCCGGAGTTCGGGAGGTCAGCGTCTTGGCGACAGGCTGACCGCTTTGGATGGCGGCGATCTGGTCCTGAGTCAGTCCACCCGATTCCTTGAAATATTTCTGCAGTTCGACACTGGTCTGAGCGGCACTGAACGCCATAGCTCCAGCGATCAAAGTAAGCAATCCGGCAATTCGGATCACGCAACGCATGACCGCACCTCGGCAAGGATGTTCGAGCTCGGTTTGATATCCAGCGTCGTTTCTAAACTTGTCTTCATAATCTTTCCTGTGTTGTGAGTCTGAGCATCTCATCTTCTAGCAGACCTATGCCGCGCCCTCAACGACGGGCTGTGCATCGGAGTTCAGTCCGACATCGCGCTCGTCGAGTTCGGATTGATTCGAGGCGCGCTCGATAAACTTTTTCAACGAAAGGGTCAACGGAATTGCAAGAATAGCGCCCGCCGGGCCGAGCAGGAAGCCCCAAACCATGAGCGACACCATGATCTCGAGGAACGAGATATCCATGTCTTTTTTCATGAGCATCGGGGAGAGGCCGTAGTCCGTGAGCATTTCAGTCAGGATCAGGCCCCCGGTCACGAAGAGAGCCTTCTTCCAGCCCAACATTATCAGCGCTAAAAGACTCGGAGGGACCAGGGCCAGAATGAAACCGACATTGGGGATGAAGTGGAGGAAAAAATAGAGCGCGCACCAGAGGAGCGGGGAGTCCACGCCGAAAGTGACCAGCACCACGAGGTTAGCCAGCGCGGTGATGGCGCCGGTCTCGGCCGAAATTGCTATATAACGCTGTACACCGCCGCCGTAGTAGGCAAGCCACTCGGCGAGGGGATTCCTCTTGGCGCCAGGCTCCTCCACCATCTCGACGAGGAAGAGCCATGCCAAGATCGAGATCAGGAGACCATCACCCAGAAAGCCACTTGTCTGCTGGAGGACCACGCGGGAAAATTCGAGAATTTTATCCGAGGTGGACAGTCTGGCGGCGGAAAGGTTGGCAAGGTTAATGCCGTGGGCATTGGCAAAAACGAGTACCTTTTCATAGAGGCCCATGAAACGCTCGTCGTAGACGGGTAGTCTCGCCTTCATCCGCGCGACACTGTCGTACAGGAGGACAACCGTAACCACATTCAACGTTCCCAACAGGGCCAAGGTTAAGAGCAACGCTGCCGTCTTCCCAACCCGAAAACGTTGTATGAGCCAGAGGGGCAATGGAACAAAGCCGTAAGCGAAGACAAGAGCCATCAGGAGGACTACAAGGAGATGAGAAGCGGTCCTGACTCCCCACATGATGATGACGACGCATGCGACCCCTTGCAGCCGGCGCATCATCGGTTGCGACCAGGGGCCGGTCATTTCGAGATCCTCATTTTAGAGTCCTCGGATAAGTTCCTCAGGATTCGACGCCAGCAGGCTCCAAAATGCCCAACTTGACTCAGGCAAAGTTACGATCCAAAAGAAAAGTTGCCAGCCCTCTGGCTGGCAACTTCTCTGGGTTCGTTCGAACAAATCGCGCGGTCTTGCCGGACGCTAGCGGTTCTTGCGAGCCGCTCGCAGCCCAAACGAAGACACCAGGAACAGAAGACCCAACAACCCGATGAGGGGAAGCTGGCTTCCAGTCTTCGGCAGTTCGGCTGGCGGTGCAGCCTGAGCCACTTGTACCGGAACAACCACTTCCTCGACGACCAGGATCGGTACATCGGCGGGCGGCGGAGGCGGTGGTGGCGGCATTTCGCCGGTTACGCTCCTGGTCTGGGAGACCACGGTGATGGGAACTTCGACGACCTTGGTGGCGGAAATTGTCATGCCCTTCTTCAGCCCCCACGCATCGGTCATCTGGCCATCCACGTTGAATTTCTGATTCTTAGGAATCTTGAAACTCTGGTTCTTGCCATCCGCCAGGGTCAGGATCACGGAATTCGGCGGGCTTACGTGCCACACCTTGCCGGTGACGCTCTGCACGGTGGTAATGGTCTTAGGAGTGGTTGTGGTGGTGATGGTACGTTGAAGGGTCATGCCCGGCTTCAGGTCGTGAATGCCGAGTTCCTTGCCATCTACGGTGACTCTGGCGCTTTCCGGCACATTGGCAACGTGACGTAGGCTGCCATCTGCCATCTTGACCACCAGATCGTTGCCTGAGACAGCTACGACCACACCAGTTTCGACGTGGTTGTCGACGGTGGGTGTGGAGGCAGCAGTCGTCGTCTTTGTCTGCACCTGCGCGCTTATGCTCAGGGTAAAGACCAGGCAAAGAACCCCAACCGCAATCCCCAACCACGCACGTGTCCAGCCTGTATTTGAGTTCATTTCGTTTTCTCCTTGTTTAGTGTCAGTTTTTCGAAACCATGTTTCTCAGATCCATCCGTTTCAAAGTCGTTCCAAAAGGTGTGCCTTGCGCCTGCTGGTTAAGCAGCAGCTTCCGATCGAATTCCGGCAGCACACGAGCATGAACGTTTGCCGGAACGGAATCGGCGATCGATGCCTGCACGATGTAACGCTTTGGGGCGCTGCCGATGAAATAAAACGGGTAACAAGTTATGAGGGTTAGCGATGAATGCGCCCGCGGCTGCAGCACTGAAAGATCGTTGCGCTCAACGATGGTGATGCGATCGATCACGTAAGTTTCCGTCTGTTCCTGGGTAGCTATATCAATCGTGTCGCCGAGAGCAACGTCTTTTAATCCGCGGAAGAAGCCGTCTCGATGTCCTGCAATCGCTACATTGCCGTTCTCGCCGGGATTGGCTGTACCTGCAACGTGTCCTACTCCCCGATTGAGGATCAGATCGTCGGTTCCTTCCAGCACGGGAACTTCGACGTGAATCTTCGGTATGCGGAGGATGGCGATGGCGGAGGCGAAATGTGCCGCCAGACTCTCCTGGTAATCCTTAATGCGCTGCTTCGACCACAAACTGAAGTCGGGAGTCGAGGGGAGCGATGAGGAGCCCTGGGGCGCCGCCGAAGCCAGTTGCCGAGACTTGAACCTCCGCAACTCTGCATTGGACAGAACCGTTCGATGGACGCTGGCTGCCACATAAAGGGCGACCATCAGCCCCCCTAAGATCAGCAGCACACGCTCGAGTTTGCGTAACCACTGCATGCTGGATTACCTAGACCTGTCCTGTCGGCCGAAGCGTACACTTCCGCGCCCGTCTGCCCGTCAAGTCCGCACCGGCCGGGTTGCCCTTCGACAAAACGGTACACGGCACGAAACGAAGGGGTAACTGTCAATACTGACAGCCCACCTGACATGTGACTTGGCCCGCGCGGAGTGGGGGCACGCATCAACCGGCACTCATTGCAATAGGGTGGGGGAAACAAAGAACTTGTTAGAAAACACCGCATGGATGGCGGAAAGCAGGTCCTGGTTCAGCCGCGACTTCACGACATAGGCCGAGCCACCTGCGCCCATGCTGGCGTTCACATAGTCGGAGTCTTCATGCACGGAGAGAAAGATGATCTTGGCGTTGCAGCCCGAATCTCGCAGATCCCGCGCGATATCGATCCCGCTGACGTCCCCCTGGGAAATGTCGAGAATGATAAGGTCGGGTCTGAGCCGGAAGTACTCGCGGACGACAACTCTGCCGTCGGATACGGCCCCGACGATCTTGTAGCTTTCCTCTTTACCCAGCATCTCGCCAACAACGTCGAGGACGGCAGAATTATCGTCGCTAAGGAGTATGGTTTTGCTCTGCACATGCCCTTCTTGGAGGGCTGAGACCACGGAAATGCCCCCGGACAGCCGTGGCCCGTCCCAGTTTGCCGAGACCTTTGGGCACACAGTTCGCCCGTCTTAGTTGATCCTAGCCCGCCTTCATTGGCCTCGCCTACTGTCAGAATTGACGGTTTGCAAGGCCTGGCTCGGAACCTTATTGATTTGGGCTGATCAGGCGGCAGGTTCGCGTCCGCCTGGAGCTGCCCTGGCGGTCGCCGGAACAGTTCCTTTCACCTGGGTGCCTATCGATGGCTTTGACCAGATGGAGAACTCGCCCCCGACGGACCGCAAACGCTCCCGCATGCTGACCAGTCCCAAACCATGGTTTTTCCGGGCTTGGTCGGGATTGAATCCGATTCCATCGTCGGAGACGCGTAGCTCAACCAAACTTGACTGGCGGGTCAATTCGACCTTCACGTGTCGGGCCTGACTGTGTTTGACCACGTTGTGCAGCGCCTCCTGCAGCGTGCGGAACAGGCTGAGAGAGACGGTTTCGTCAAGATCCTGTGGCAGATCCCGGGCAACGCATTCGACCTCAAGCTGATGTTGCCGGGAAAATTCACGGCAGAGATCACGTGCGGCCGTGGCCAGTCCAAGATAGTGCAGCTTGGAGGGATGCAACTGATGGGACATGTCCGTGACGTCAGTCGCGATTTCATTGGTCAGTTGCCAAAGGTCATGCGCTTGTTTTTTCTGCGAAGAGGCCTGGTTCTCCGACGCAGTCTGCTCAAATTGCTGGAGCCCGTTGGCCAGCAAAGCCAGCCTTTGGTTGATGTTGTCGTGCAGTTCGCGCGCAATGCGCTCGCGCTCCGCCTCCTGCGCATGGAGGAAGCGCCCGCTGAGTTCGATTCGGGCAGCGGCTGTTTCCTTCTGGTCGGTGATGTCAATGCAGTAGCCGACGTATCCAGCAAACGTGCCGTCGTCGAGGAAACGAGGCACGCTCTGATCAAGCAGCCAGCGATACTGGCCGTCGCGGCGCCGCATACGGTACTCGCTGCTTAGTCTCTGCCTCTTCTCAAAAGCATCCGCGTAAGCTTCGAGGTGCCTTTGCACGTCGTCGGGATGTAGGTTGCGCACCCATCCCTCGCCTAACTCCTGTTGCATGGATCGGCCGGTGAATTCTAACCACGCCTTGTTGAAGTCGGTGGCGAGCGTATCTGGACCGGACAACCAAATCAGCATAGGCGCCGAATCTGCCATCAGGCGGAACCGCTTCTCGGACTTCCTCAGTTCCTCCTCTACCCGTTTCCGCTCTGTGATGTCGCGCGCAATCAGGGAAGAACCCACGATCCTGCCGTTCGTATCTCTTAGGGGAGATATGGTCAATGAGACGTTGAACCTCCTGCCCTCTTTCGTCACCCTGACCGTTTCATAGCGTTCAACTCCCCCACCCGCTCTGGTGTTGAGCAGAATCGTTTCCTCTTCAGCTCGCAGCTCAGGCGGGACAAGAATAGTAATGGACCGGCCTATCGCTTCCGCTTCGCTGAATCCGAAGATACGTTTTGCACCGCAATTCCAGCTCGTGATGATCCCATCGAGATTCTTGGAAATGATGGCGTCGTCGGAAGATTCAACGATCGAAGCAAGCCTGACGCGGGCTTCCTCTGCCTGCTTACGATCGGAGATGTCTTGCACCGTGCCGCGAAGGTACCTCACTTGGCCGGCGGCATCGCGCACTGCTTCACCCCGGGCAGTGACCCACCTTTTGCTGCCGTCCGTACGGACCAACTCCAGGTCGAGCTCCTGAACTGAGCCCGTCTGCAATGCATTTTCCATTGCGGGGCTCAGTCGACCCCAGCTCTCAGGAGTGAAGAACTGCGCGAATTCCTTGTAGGAGGGAAGGGGCAACTTCGAACCAAGTCCCAGGATGCAGTAAAGCTCTTCCGACCAGATTAAGGCATTCGTCTTTGCATCCCACCGCCAGTTCCCCACCCGCGCAAGGCGCTGCGCTTCCGCGAGCTCAACTTCTTTGTCACGCAGTGCTTCCTGGGCGCGCTTGCGCTTCACGATATTGCGAAACAGCAACACGATCAGCAGCGTCTCGATCAACAAGAGCGCGGACAGCCCCAAGATTCTCCACCGATAGATCTCCCACGGAGAGTATTCCCAATAGCGAACTTCGCCTTCCTTGGGAAGCAGATCTTCGGAGAATCCCCAGCGGTGCAGTTGACGCCAATCGAGCACGTAGTGCTGGAAGTCGCCGGTGGTAACAGGAATTTTCTCCGGCCTCTCTCCCTTCAGAATACGAGCCCCATCATTGCCCAGTACACGGCCTACCTCGCCGAGATCGGCGACGCTGCCTCCGACGACTCCTCCGCCGACAACGGACGAGAACATTCCGTATATGGGAGCATTCGCCGACTTGGCGATCGCGGGCAGAATGCGCGCAGGGATAAACTGCTCCCCGCGAGAGTCCGTGATGAAATCGAGGAACAGGATGATACTTGCTGGCGGGAGGTGCGCCAGGCGTGGTTCCAATTCAGAGAACTGCAGATCGGTCAGGTATTGGAAGTCCAGGTTCGACTGATACCGCCGGAACTGCTCGTCGGCTAACTGCATGTCGAGTTTCTCGGCGGCCGAGGAGCCTGAAACCACGATCACGTGGGAAGTGCCGGGATTTTGCAGCAGAGCCAGCTGCAATGTAGGCAGGAAATTTACCTGCCGAATGACACCTGTCCTGCCCGGTTCCTGGTTAAGCCAGCTGGAAGGATTCTTGGGATTGACCACGAAGAACAACAGGGCCTCATCCGGAGACAGTCTCGCTCGCATCTGTTCTGCGAAAGGCAATGTTTCTTCGTTGATAGCAATCATCAGGTCGAAGGTCTGTCCGCTGTACTTTTGCAGGAGGTATGAGGCCGTAGCTTGCCCCCGGGACGGATTCGCGAAAGACGAAGGGTCGAGGTATTCAAAGCTAAAGTGCACAGGCAAGTTGGAGCCATCAAGAATGCGGGTCTCGGCCTGTTCGATCAGGGCAGCAACATCGGGCAAGTCCGGATCTGCAGAGGAGAGGAAGAGCACATCGAATTGTTGCCGCTCGGGACGGGGAGCGGAGACAGAGTGCTCGGCTGAGGCCGGCAGGATTATGCCGAGACAAAAGACGCAGAGCAACGCGGCTCGGAGAATGCTGACTCCAGCTTCATGCCACCGGTGATTTCGCGTCGTAGACGTACGAGTTCGCTTTCGTTTTGATCGACATCGCCAACCCAGGGTTACTGCGAGCAGGAACTCGGTCGCGGTGTAGTCTTTCCGGGCGAAAGAGCTGTGATCTCGTTCACATTTGCGCCGTGATCCGTGCCGCGCCACCCATTCTTACGCCAGGGCGGGATGCGCACACTACTGTCAGTGTTTACAGGTATCCCGCCAGTAGCGCCGGTTCGGCGCAGAATTGTGATGTGAGAATTCACGAATGCTGCCGAGGTGGTCAGACCGGTTAGGTCGCCGGCGCCGCCAGAATTCCCCTGAAACCTAGCGTGCAGGCAGGCTCTGCTGAAGACTCATCAGGTTCTGCGGGCGCATGCGAATCAAGCCTCTGCGCGGGCTGTCAATGTCGGCTATGAGAAAGAATGAGACTGACACGGCGAGGGGAAAGACTATAAGCAGAGTGCTCGTTCGAGACGCGCCATAACCGATCAAGAAGTTGCAACCGATGCCGATCACGGCCAACAGGAACCAGGCTTCGAGTGGAATGCGGTTCCACCAGGCGGCTTGAGTGTATCCCTGGGCGTTCAACACATCATTCATCCCTGAAACGGTGAGCGCGACCATGGCCGTTGCCTGAGCGCCGGCGCGAGACTGGACAGCCGACCACAACTCGTTCTGCAATTGAGCCGTGTCGTTGTTGATCTGCTGAAGCGGCTGCCCATAGCTGGAGGTATAAAACAACACACGCTTATCGAGATAGGTTCTCAGCAGCCCCCGCGCTCTCTCCGCGTCAGGCGCAGGCAGCAGACTCAGGCGGATGTACTCCGTACCGATCGCATTAGCCTCGGCCTCTTCGTAGTTCCTGCGTTGTTCGTAGCGGTTGATGGCCATCGAAAAAGTGAATCCGATCAGAAGGCCAAGTAATGTCAGAACAGCGCCCTGCACCACGCCAAAACCGTTCCGCTGGTCTTCTGCCAACGGTTTCCACCTCTTACTAAAGAATGCGCCGACAAGGGCTGAGAGCCAAAGCGCGATGAAAGATAACGCAAAAACGAGAGCTGGAAAGTCAACGATCGTGTTCATAGGCTATAGCAGTCGACAGAGCCGTTAGAACGCCTGAGGTCGTGTTGTTCTCGACAGATATTCTATCGTTGATTCCGCGGGTTTGCTCGCGTCAGGACTATCGCCGGGCAATGTCTGAAGCCGAAGGAAGCGTCATTCCACCACCTGACTCCAGCTGGCATCGGGATCGAACTCAGTCATCGCGGCTGCGGTTTCCGTCGTGGCCTTCCCCAGGTCCTTCTGCAGTAGAACACCGTCCTGGTTGATGATGAAAGTCATCACTCCCGAGTTGCCGTATTCCGCCGGATAAGCCACGAAAGCGAATCCCGCGGCCAACTTCCCGTCGACCACATAGTCCTTCGCGCCACCGGGTGCGTGACTGCCCTGACGGGTCAGCATATGGAAGTAGTAGCCGTGGAAAGGCGCGTGGGCGTTCGGCTTTACGTTATAGCCTTCGTCGGTTGCGAATGCTACCAGCGGCCCCAGCGGACTTTTCGGCTGATTTTCGGGCGACTCCCAGTAGAGACCGTTCTGTTTTCCGGTATCGCTAATGAACTTTAGAGCATAGTGTTTCGCGCTTCCGTCCGCGTGGACCTGTGAGAAGTACTGCGCCTGAGCGTCCGCCAGCGCTTCGCAAACGTCTATGACCGCCAGTTCGTTGCGACCAACGCGGCGCGCCAGTATCTCGTCTTTTCCAGCCGCCGTGTCGAAGTACCACTGGCCACCGGCGTTCTTTTTAAGCGGGATCGGGAAGGCAAAGTTGTCTGCGCCGATGATCAGGATTTGAGCTCCATCCGGCATCTTGCGCCAGCGGTGCATTTGTCCATAGGCAGCCACAAATCTTTGGACCGTCGTCTGGTCTTGCACAGCATCGCCGGAAAAAATTACGTCTTTCGATTCTGGACCAAAGACCGCCAGCACGGTGTTCAGATCTCCTGTCTTTGCCGCTTCCAGCAGGCCGTTGCCGGCATCGTCGGGCGAAGCAAATACCTTGACCGAAGAGTTGTTATCTGACTTGTTGCAGGCAGCGAGTGAAACGATCAACGACAGCAGCAGACAACTCGCAACATTGATGCCTTTTTTGTCGAGCGACATACCTAGACCTCCGAAATATTCACGCTGATCACTTCCCACGGACGACTGACGCCTCAATTATGGGTTCACTATCCGTTCACCTGCGGAAGCCGCCGCCGCCGGAGTGGCCTCCCCAGCCTCCGCCGCCGCCGCCGCTGGACCAGCCACGAGAACTCGCCGACTTGGATCCCCAGCCTCCGTCCGAACTGCCAAAGGCCGATGACCCGCCGCTCCTCTCCTGCGATCCCCAGCCTGAAGCGCTGGATTTCGGGGCGCTTCCATTGGTGTTCGACCAACCGCTTCCGGTGTTCTTGTAGGTGTTGCCGTTCGCGGACGCATACTTGTCACCGTTAGCGGTCTGGCCGACAGCGGCGCTATTGCCGTACTTGCCCGACGCGGCATAAGCCGAGCCACCGTTCGAACTGTGCATCTGACCGGTTGTTCCATTGGCGTTGGTTTGATGCTGGCTATTCACAGTGGTGCC
>Ga0210383_10006625_pt1 | contig 10091 bp, 10 predicted proteins | sample IncBWC14OmetaG_FD_160072 | JGI IMG/M metagenome (GOLD analysis project Ga0210383, IMG submission 160072) | Forest soil microbial communities from Barre Woods Harvard Forest LTER site, Petersham, Massachusetts, United States - Inc-BW-C-14-O ...
CCTTGTCCTGCGCTTTGCGCTCGCCGCGAGCGTATTGCTTCTGATATCTAGTGTGCTTCGCCAGCCCCCGATTCCACAGTCGGGCACCCGATTACGGGTGTCGATTGCGGGCTTGCTAATGATCGGTGGGTACTCCAGTTGTTACTTCCTTGCGCTCGAACACGGCACTACGCCTGGAATATTGGCGACCATCCTTGGCATGCAACCAGTCATAACCCTGGTGTTGTTAGAACGCCAATTCGTCCCTCGGCGCCTTATCGGGCTTGTCTTAGGATTCCTCGGCCTTGTTCTGGTCGTCCGTCAAAACATCGGGGCGGCGCACGTATCTGGCTCCGGCACACTGTTTGCGCTTGGGTCGCTAGCAAGCGCGACGATCGGCGCCATATTGCAAAAGCGTGTGACACAACCGCCGGCGCAGGTGCTTCCGTTGCAATACGTTGTAAGCGGCTTCTTGTGCCTGTGCCTTGTGCCTTCGCAGGCGTTCCACATCGACTATGGATTTGGACTCCTGATTCCACTGTTATGGCTTGGAATCGTGATTTCGGTGATCGCTCAACTACTGCTCTATCGATTGATCCGACGCGGCAACCTAGTGAACGTCACGAGTCTCTTTTATCTAGTGCCAATTACCACAGCGGCGATGGATTACGCGTTCCTCGATAATCGGCTCTCCTACAACAGCCTTGCCGGTATGTTCTTCATTACTCTCGGCCTGGTCGTAGTATTCAGGACTGGTTCCAAGGCAGCAGAGACTCGAAGTGTTCGGCGGTTGTAGCGTTTGGTAGCTCTGCAAAGAGCCGAGATAGGAAAGCGAACGGCTCCAAGCCGTTCGCTTTCGCTGTCTCGATAAGCGAGTAAAGCCACGAGCTGGCCGTGGCGCCAGCGGGAACTGGTGCGTTAAGGGCGCACAAAACGTGGTCCGGGGGCGCCTTCATGGCGGCCTCGGCGCGACATCATTTGAGATTCACTCGTTGGCGAAGTACTAAGCGGGTGCTCGATCCCACATTTGCTTTAGTGACCCGCAATTGTGATATCGGCCGCGCCCAAACGAGAATTGTCTCTTGCGTATCCGATGTGCAAGCTCGATTCCGGCCAAGGTGATGGACGCACTCCCGAAAGACTTGAAGCCTCCCACCATCGCGGCGCAGCGGCGTTTGATTGCTCGATGATCCTGCTCAACGAGATTGTTGAGGTACTGATTACTTCTCACTTCAACATACTTCCACTTCGGATCCTCGCGCCGCAGAAGCCGAAGGGCCATGTGACTCTGCAAGTGGCCATCGAGTGTGATCTTGCGCGGCCACCTCGGCAAACTCGTCGATAGAGCTTTGCGAAAGAATGCCTGTGCTGCGGCGATGCCGCGATCCGGTCTAAGCAGAAAATCCACCGTCTTGCCGTGCCTGTCGACAGCGCGATAGAGATAACTAAACTTGCCCCGAATGTGTATATAAGTTTCGTCCACCCGCCAGGAAGTATTCACGGGCCGTGCGAAGCGGTTCCATCGCTTCTCGAACTCCGGCACATAGCGAATCACCCAACGATGAATCGTCGTGTGCGACACGACAATGCCGCGCTCGGCCATCACCGCCACGAGATCCCGATAGCTCAATCGGTACGTGATGTACCAGCGGACGCACAGTTCGATGATCTCGGCATCGAAGCGGCGGCGTCGGTAAATGGGATCTCGGACAGTCGGCTTGGTCATTCGGCGTCTCGTAGACGCCGGATTGTACGATATCGCCCCTTGGGCATTTGGCGTCCCTGGACGCCCGCGATTACACGATATCGCCCGTTAATGCAACGGAACCCGCGCCTGCGATACATGCATCGGCAGTCAAGCGGCCCCGGTGGAGTCTGACCTTGCCGATGCGATGAAGCGTTACCGCCTCCGCGCATCATGGACCGCCGAAGAACTCGCGCTGCACACGCACGCCGTGCTGCAGGGCGCGTTTATCCTGGCAAAAGCCAAGGGCACTGCCGCGGTGGCCGAAGCGAGTATCGAGCACCTGCGTCGCTATGTTGGATTACTGTTCCGTCGTCCGAAGAAAAATGCCGGCCGCAAGAACTGACCAGGCGGAAGAGACTGCATCGTGCTGGTCCACCGCTTGGTACGCTAGCATTCGGAACCCGCGGTGTTGCGATCGCGCGCGCCGCTGAGTCGTAGGCGACGAGCCGCTGCATTCGCCTCCCTGCCTGGAGCCGCAATCTCAAATCCCCATAGGGGAAGGCATCGGGTTCACCGAACCCCATTTGCAAGCAGCCCAGTTGACTTATTGGGCCGAGCGCCAAGGAACATTTTGCGATGAATGGGACTAAATAAACGACGAAACGGACCTGCAAGATTCGTAGAGCTGATCCGGTACACGGCGGAGTACACTATATTTCGATGTCATACCGAGGCGACTTTCATGACCCGCAGACGCTCGGATTACGCTGAGCTACCCTCCCCGAATCCTCCATCCATTACTTTGGCGTCAGGCAGAGAGGTCTCCAAGGCCAGCCTGTTCAAAGTGCTGCAGGTGGGTGGATGGACAGCCGCATACACCGTCTGCGCGCTTGCGGGAGGGCAGAAGGCCAGGGGCATTTGGCCAATGCTCTTCAATCCCTTGATTTGGGCAATTTGCGGATTTCTTATCACGCTTGCTACACATCACCTCTACCGGCGATCACGTCGGCTACAGCACTCATACGTTGTGTATGCTGCCATCGCGCTGACCTCAAGCATGCTGCTCGCGCCGGTGTGGAATGTAATGGAGGTAATCTCGTTACGCGCGACGCTGACTGCCATGGTGCATCTCGATTCATTAAGACCATTATTTGCGGAGGACGCCGCTACGCTGGCGCGTACTCCGCTGTTTTTCCCCTACATATGGCCCTTTTATTCCGTCATTCTTGTTGCGTGGGCATCGCTCTACTTCGGCGTAAACGCCTTTATTGAGCTCGAATCGGAGCGTGCCAATGTCGTCAATGCACTGAAATTGGCCGACACGGCTCGTCTTCGGGCCCTGCAGTCGAATTTGAACCCGCATTTCCTGTTCAACGCGCTGAACGGCATAGCGACTCTGGTCCGAGAACGAGACTCGGTGACCGCAGCGGCCATGGTCGATGCCCTGAGTACCTTTCTTAGGTCAACCCTACAGCGTTTGGATACTCCGGAACTTCTGGTTGCGGAGGAAATCGAGCTTATTGAGCAGTACTTGCGTGTTCAGCGTTACCGATTCGGTACGCGTCTGCATGCGGTGGTCGAGGCCAAACGGGAGGTGCTCGGTGCTCTGATCCCGACCCTCATTCTTCAGCCACTGGTCGAAAATGCGGTTCGCTACGGTGTACTACCCCGCGACGCCGGTGGCTCCCTATGGGTGTCGGTGCGCAAGGAACTCGCGGTTTTGGTGGTGTCGGTGGAGGACGATGGGCCCGGACTCAACGGGGCCACGTTGAATGCCTTCGGCATGGGCCTACAAAACTCTTCCGAACGGCTGAATGCATTGTATGGTGCCGCGGCAAGCCTGACGATAGGCAGCAGAACGGACGGCACTGGGTGCGCGGTCGTTATCACACTCCCCTTTCGACTAGCGCCTGTCACGCAACCCTGTGCCAGGGCCATCGAGGCAGTGCCAGCGTGAAAATTCGCACGGTAATTGCTGATGACGAAGAGCTTGCGCGACGCGGGCTAAGGGCACTTTCGCAGCGATACGATGTTTTACAGCTTGTCTGCGAGTGCTGCAACGGGCGCGAAACAGTGGATGCGATTCACCGGTATCGGCCGGACTTGGTGTTCTTGGATGTTCAGATGCCGGGAAAGACGGGGTTCGATGTCATTGCTGCCATAGCCCATGCAGAGCGGCCCCATGTTGTATTTGTGACTGCTTACGACAACTTCGCGCTGCGGGCTTTCGAAGTGCATGCGCTGGATTATCTCCTCAAGCCTGTGAACGAAGAGCGGTTCGATGCTGCGGTGGCACGGGTACGCGAGGCCATGTCGCGCGCTCCGGCCGACACAATCGCGCAGCGCGGTCAACAGGTTGCCGCGGATCCGCAGACAGCATCCTCTTCGATGGCGCCCGCCGCGGATCGCCTTCCGATCAAGGCAAATGGGCGAATAATCCCCATTCGATTGGCTGACATAGACTGGATCGAGGCGGACCGAGACTATGTATCGATCCATGTGGGAGGCAAGGTCTGGTTGATGCGCGAAACCATCGCCGCCATCGAACTTCGCCTGGCGCTGTCCGGCTTTGTGAGAATTCATCGTTCGGCGCTTGTGAATGCCGAACGCGTCAAGGAGCTTCGGCCCCGGGACAAAGGCGAATATACCGTGGTGCTGAATGACGGCACGGAACTTAAACTGACGAGAAACTACCGAGCATCAGTTGAACGACTGGTCGGCGCGAATCCCTAAGCCCCGTTGATCCGCGCCACGGGCGACGGGTTACGTCTCCTCCGTTAGCGCGTGCATCTCCCAACTGTTGGTCTCGTACGAATTCCGCCACTTCACGGCGCGGAAATCGCTTCAGAATCTCCAGTGGCTGAATTTGGACGTCCTCTGTACCCGCTTTGCCGTGCTTCTCGTCCGCAATGTCGCAAAGCGATGTACGTCCATGATTCTGGTCGTAGAGTGGACGTCTGTTGTTTCGGTAGAGAGATCCGTGAGATCACATACGTCGAGGCAGACGGAAATGCTGAGAATGGGTCATGTGTCGCGCCGGACTGTACTAGAAGCAGGTACTGGCGCGCTGGTTGCCGCGGCGGGTATTCCGCAACTTGCGCATGCGAGAGCAGAGACAGGACTGCGGGCGAAGCACCAGGAGGCTGTCCAACGGATCGATGCAGAGCTTGCGTCGCTGGAGGGCGGCTTCGTTTCCGAGACCGCACAAGTAAACACAACAACCGTTCATTGCGTCCGCGGTGGAACTGGGTCCGCCGTCATTCTGCTGCACGGCTTCCCAGAAGATTGGTATGCGTATCACCGTGTCATGCCGCTGTTGGCGAAGCGGTTTACTGTCGTGGCAGTCGATCTGCGGGGCATCGGCGGCTCGACCGCAACGCCAGGCGGTTATGACGCCGCAAATATGGCGGAAGACGTTCATCAACTGGTGGAACACCTGCACTTGGAGAACGTTTACGTCGTCGGGCACGACATTGGCGGAATGGTGGCCTATGCCTTCGCCCGCCGCTATCCGAAAACCAGCCGCGGCGTGATGATGCTCGACGCGCCTCTGCCGGGCCTCGGTTCGTGGGCTGCAGTTAAAACCAGCCGCATCACCTGGCATATCAATTTTCATCAGACACCGGACCTGCCCGAGCGACTCATTGCCGGTCGCGAAGCCATTTACTTCCGCCATTTTCTCGACAGCGACACCTTCAGTGATGCTGATGTCGCCCGCTATGCCCGGGCCTATGCCGCCCCTGAGCATCTGCGCGCGTTGTTGGAGATATACCGGGCTTTTCCCGCGAATGAGAAATTCAATGCAGCGCAGCAGAGCGCAATCAGCCTGCCTCTGGTGCTGGCTCCCGGAGAAAACTCGCCTTTCGAGAAGCTTATGCCGAGCTTTGCCGAAGCGTTACGGGACCATGGGTGTGCAAACGTCAAGATTGAAGTCATCAAGAACAGCGTGCATTACGTTGCGGAGGAACAACCGGAGGCCGTGGCTGAACTGATCGAACGGTACGCCTCGCTATGACTGAGAACCTACTTTAAGACTTACGTCAGAAGGACTAACGGAGAAATTTGCATGAAAAGAAAGCTAGTCAAGAAAATCACCCTGGGACTCTTTTGGTTGCCGCTTGCCCTAAGTGCCGTCGTGTGCGCGCAAGCACAGGACGCTAATAATCCGTATCCCAGCATGGCGCCCATTGACCAGTACCTCATTCCCGACCGCAATGCCGAAATCGCCTTGGCTCGAACCGCCGCTCCGCCATCTGTTTCCAAGGACGCAACAGTTATGGTCCTCGGAAGGCATGGCTATGAAACTGCCGTCGGAGGCAAGAATGGCTTTGTCTGCCTTGTAGAACGCGGATGGAATGGCGCGTTCGAGGGCGACAAAGGGTTTTGGAATCCAAAGAGTCGCGGGCCGGATTGCTACAATCCTGCGGCCGCTCGAACGGTGTTGCCGATCATTTTGATGCGGGCAAAATTAGCGCTCGCTGGAAAATCAATAGATGAAATGCACGAGAGTATGAAGGCCGCGGTTGAGAAAAAGGAGTTGCGGGCTCCCGAACCCGGCGGCATGGCCTATATGCTGTCGAAGCAACAGTACCTCAACGACCGCGTGGGGAACTGGTATCCGCATCTCATGTTTTTCGTTCCCGTGAAAGACAATACGACTTGGGGTGCAGACGTGCCTGGCTCGCCGCTTATGGTGAATACACACTTCAATGGTGCTCCGGAGCCGGTGACGGAGTTTATGGTGACTGTGTCCGAGTGGTCGGACGGAACGCCGGTGACGAAAGGGAAAGGGACGCACTGACGTTTTTTGTATCGACTTAAGCAGGGAACAAAATGGGGTGCTGCGAGTGAAGATCATTGCTCTCGTTACGATGATACTAGTGGGAACTGCAGGCCTCGCACATGCGACATCAGCGACTCCTGGCACGCCAGCGGAAACTCAATGCAAGGGCCTCCCAGGCGCGGATTTCTCCGGCATCAAAGACGCCTCCACCCAGGTGACGACCGCCAAGGTTGTAGAACCAGCGGCCGGTGCCCCCGCCTACTGCAAGGTGCAAGGCTACGTATCTCCCCAGGCCGGATTCGAGTTACGGCTTCCGTTGACCGATTGGAATGGCAAATTCATGGAGGTTGGCTGCGGGGGTTTCTGTGGCGACCTGAATTTCATATTTCTTTGCAAGGACCCGTTGCAAAAAGGCTATGCGTGCATAGTCACCGATATGGGCCACAAGTCCACGGGGCTTGACGGCAAGTGGGCCTATGACAATCTTCAAGCGCAGGTTGATTATGGTTTTCGCGCCACGCACGTCGCCGTCTTGGCCGGCAAGGCGATTACCGAGCACTATTACGGCAACGCTCCGTTCAAATCTTACTATCTTGGGTGTTCCTGCGGCGGACGTCAGGGTTTGGTTGAGGCGCAGCAGTTTCCCTGGGACTTTGACGGCATTATCGTAGGGGCGCCCGCCATTAATTACAGCGGGGTCTTCATGGATTTGCTTTGGAAGGCCCGCGCGGTTGCTGACAAGGGTGGGAACCCGCTGTTCAGCGAGGGCGATATTGCGCTTGTACACGCCGCGGCCATCGCCAAATGCGATAAAGACGACGGTGTGAAAGACGGCCTCATAGGCGACCCACGCACCTGCAAATTTGATCCTGCCGATCTGACCTGCAGGGCTGGCACCAAATCCGGGTGTTTGTCCCCAGAACAAGTGGCGGCAGTGAAAAAATTCTATTCTGGGCCGATGACTTCGAAAGGCGAGAGAACTTTTCCGGGTGGCGGCATGCCGGGGTCGGAAGCCGGTGATTCTGGTATCAACGGATATCAAAGCGTATTCGCAAACTTTGGCAGGGAGTTTTTCCAGTACATGGGATTCGTGCCCGCGCCGGGACCGAGTTGGAAATCCAGCGACTTTGATTTCGACCGTGATTACAAGCGTCTCGGAATGCTGGAATCGCTCTACGCCAGCACCAATCCGGATCTGCGCAAGTTCAAGGCGGCGGGCGGCAAGCTGATCCTCTGGCAGGGCTGGGCTGACGGGACCGTATCCCCCTTGAGCACCATCGACTATTACGAGACCGTGGAAAGAACCATGGGCGGTGCAGCTGCAACACGGGATTTCTTTCGATTGTTCATGATGCCTGGCGTCGATCATTGCTGGGGCGGAGAAGGCGCGTCCGTTGTCGACTTCTTGAGTTATATGGAAGCTTGGGTCGAGAAAAACCAGGCACCCGACATGATGATCAGTGCTCATGTAAAGGACGACGCCGACGTCGTCAATTGGCCGAGCGATCCCGCCTCCGTCGGGTTTACACGGCCAGTGTACCCGTATCCGCTGCAGGCAAAGTACAAGGGGAATGGCGATCCGAACAAGGCCGAAAGCTTTGGACCGGTTAAGTGAAACAGACCGTATGACCGGTTTGTGCCATGGTGACATTGAAATAGGCACGGACGTGCAACAAACGCTCCGTGAACGCAATGCGCGGGACAAGGCAAAGGGAGTTATGCGTACCGAGCCAACTGCCTGGCAGAGCCAGAAGTCGACGACCCGGCGGCCATGAAGACCTTGATTGTCGATCACGAGCCGAGTGTTCGGGAGACCCTACGAATGCTATGCGAAGCGAACGACGGCATCGAAGAAGTTACGGTGGCCGAATCCGGCGTGACCGCCATCAACATGATCCGCGCCAGGCGCCCCGACTTGCTGTTGCTTGATGTCGAGCTGAGCGATATGACGGGCTTCGATGTCCTGCGCTCGTTGGGCAATGCGGCGCGACCTCAAATCATCATGGTCAGCGAAAACGAAGTTCAAGCAGTTGAGGCCTTGGATGTGGGGGCAATTGATTGTCTGAGAAGGCCTATCAGCGCCAAACGTTTTGCCACGGCAATCGAGAAGGTTCAGGAGCGATGCGCATCGACCGTGACGACGATGCAGCCAGAGTTTGCGGCAAATAAGCCGAGGCATTTTGCCGCCCAGGTCCGACGTCGGCATCCGCCCATGCACCTAATGGCCGAATTGTCACATCGGCTGTATTTCCTCCCCCTGGAGGATGTCGACTACATCGAATCATGCGGCAACTATGTATTGATTCATGTGGGCGAACAGAAATTCGTGCGTCGCGACACGCTGAAACGCTTGGCGAGTGCATTGCACGAAGTCGGATTTGAGTGCATTCACCGATCCACCCTCGTCAATCTCGACAGAGTCGCCTTTGCCGAAAAGCTCGGACGTGGCGCGCTCGCCTTTACACTGACAAATGGCACCCGGCTGCTCTCAAAAGCCAACATGAGAATTGAGCTCTCGCGCGCGCAGCGTGGCGGTGAGCCGCAAGACCACAGGGCGCACAACAGTCGGCGGTGCGCAACGGCGCGCCGCTGGTAAGAGTTCGAATTACGACCAGTTCAGAAAAAATGCGTGCGTTGTCGGGGAGCGAGAATATGCGCCTACTGTTTGCGTTGCTTGCATGTGGTCTCGTTTTAGGTTGCGCAGCTAGACCTCCCGCGCCGCCCTTGGCGACGACCTATGTCTCACCGGCCGGAGCGCCATTGGCCGCTGCGCCGATGAGAGCCGATGGAACCCTCGACGCGAAAGCACTCGAGGCTGCTAAGAAAGCCGGGTACCGACTGGTAAATACGGACGGTAAGTTGCTCTACTGCAGGACAGACACGAGGCTTGGCACACACATTCAGAGGAACGGCGATACGACTTGTTTGACGGCGCAGGAAATGACTGAGATACAGGATCGGACACGCTTAAACCTGTATCAATTTCAGCCTAGTCATTTGTGCACTAGCGCTACCACCCCTGGCGTCCCTGCCAATCCTTGCTGACCTAGCCTTGCCGTGCTCGAATTGCCAGGACAACCCTTTTTGGACAAGGCCCCCCTGATTGGAGCCTGTGTACGGTTGCCACTTCTGTTTGACGTTGCGCGCCTCACCGCTGAGGTAGAGTCCTTGCCGCCCACGATGTGGGGTACGACGGGCGGCCGGGTGGGGGTGCATCGGGCCGCCGAAGCGTTATTTCTTCGCGGCCATGCGCCGGCCGAAGGAGACGTACCCATCGAGGATCGTCCAGCGCTCGCAACGCTTCCCTATATCAGCGATATTGTTCAACGACAAATCCCGGCAGCGCCGATGCGCTGTTTATTAGCCCGACTCCCAGCCGGCGGGCGGATCCCGACGCATATCGATCGGGCTCCTTACTTCGCACAGACCGTGCGCTTGCATATTCCTATCGCCTCTCATGAGCGCGCCTACATGTTTTGCGCCGGTCAGCGCTACGTCATGCGGCCGGGTGAAGTTTGGGCGCTCAACAACAACGCGCCGCACGCGGTCTGGAATGCGGACCAGTTCCGCGAGCGTATTCACTTGATATGTGACTTTCTGCCGACGGCGCAGTTGTATGGTCTGTTGGCTGCCGGTGAGCGC
>Ga0210383_10006629_pt1 | contig 10086 bp, 7 predicted proteins | sample IncBWC14OmetaG_FD_160072 | JGI IMG/M metagenome (GOLD analysis project Ga0210383, IMG submission 160072) | Forest soil microbial communities from Barre Woods Harvard Forest LTER site, Petersham, Massachusetts, United States - Inc-BW-C-14-O ...
CTTACCAGGACAGCCGCACGTCATTTGCTGCAAAGATAGCGGCCGTCCGTCCGCCGTGCCGGGAACAGGTGCGGTCCAGCAATTGCGGGACGGTCATGAATTTCAGCGGCTCGTCGGTCGAACCGGCGACGTAGGATAATGTACCCTGCGGCCGCAGGTGGTCATCGCTGCGGGTCTTGAGAAAATCCGAGCTGAACGGATTACGGGTGCTCACTGGTGCTGGCCGTCGATGTTACGGAACCGATTAAAGATCAGAAATTCCGCCAATCGCCGAGCTGTTCGAACGCATGTGCCGCGCGATAGATCGTGGTCTCGGCGTAGTGCTTGCCGACCAACATCATGCCGACCGGCAAACCGTCGCTTAACCCGCAGGGAATGTTCATGGCCGGATGCCCGGTCACGTCGAACCCGCAGGTGTTCGGCACCATCTCGAAGCCGCGCTGGCACCACAAGGCCAACGGCGCGTTGTTTGGCGGCAGCGGCGTCGCCTTCATCGGCAGCGTCGGCATCATCAGGAGATCGTGGCGCGCCAAGACCTCGTCATAGGTCTTGCGCAGCAGCCGCCCCAGATTCTGCGCCTTGGCGTAGAAATGGCCGCGATGGTGCCTAATGAAGTATTCGCCGGCAAGCATCGAGATTTTCAGCGTTCGCGACAGCTCGTCGGCGCGCGCGCGCCAATTGGCATGGGCGTCGAGCAGGCTCGTCGTATAGAGGCCCTTCCAGTTGAAGCCCATGGCGTTGCCGTGCATCATCTGCGCGACCAGACCTTCGAGAATGATCGGCGTCCAGATGGCGGCGCCGTCGCGATGCATCGGAATCGACACCGGCTCGACGATCGCGCCGGCGCCGCGCAGGCGCTCTGCTGCGTCGCGCACCTTGGCGTCAACGTCGGGCTCGCTCGATGGCCAGCCGAAACCCTCCGTTACCAGACCAATGCGCATGCCGGAAACGCCGCGGCCGAGCCCGGTTGTGTAGCTGTATTTCTCCACCTGCACGTCGTACTGGCGCGGATCGAGGCCGTCGGCGCCGGCAATCACTTCGAGCAGCAATGCATTGTCGGCGACGGTCCTGGTCATCGGCCCTGCGTGATCAACGGTCGCTTCGATCGGCATGATTCCGGTATAGGGTACGAGGCCATGCGTCGCTTTCATGCCGTAGCAGCCGGAATAAGCCGCGGGCATGCGCACCGAGCCGCCCTGGTCGCCGCCGATCGCCATTTCGACCTCGCCGGCGCCGACTAGCGCGCCACATCCCGACGAAGAGCCGCCGGCCGAGTAGCCGTGCTTGTACGGATTTTGCACTGGACCAAGCGCCGAGGTGTGGCTGCCGCCGGACAGACAGAAATACTCGCAGTGGGCTTTGCCAACGATCGTGCCGCCGGCGTCGAGGACACGGGTGACGACCGTCGCGTCTATATCGGGCACGTAACCTTCGAGCGTCGAGGCGCCATTCATCATCGGCACGCCGGCGAGACAAATATTGTCCTTGAGGACCACGCGCTTGCCGGATAATGGCCCATGCGTGGCGCCACGCACCTCCGTCTTCACCGCCCAGGCGTTGAGCGGATTTTCATTGGCGCCGGGCCGATAGCCGGGCGTCCGAGGGTAGCGCACCGGTGGCAGATAGTCGGGCAGCTGATTGACCCGGTCGTAAGCCTGGAAGGTGCGTTCGAGTACGTCGAGATATTCGGCGACTTCGCCCCGCGACATGCTCATATGCAGCGAGCTGACGATGTCGTGCATCTGCTCCAGCGTTGGCCGTCTGACCGTCGACATAGGTCCCCCCAGTGATGCGGCGCCTGCAGAGACCGGCGGCGCCAAATTCCGTGATGGCCCGTTGCGCGCGAAATTCCCTGCGCCATTCGATGAACGCGGCCCGTTCGATGCGCCGTTCGACACAGAACGGGTCGGGCCGTTGGACGCGACGCGTGCCGGGCCGTTGGCCGACGGTGCGGCTGGCGGCTGTGAACGGGCCACGGGCGCATAGTTCGACGCGGCATACGAGGTAGGCGCGCCGCCCAGTCCTACGAGGTCGGCGATGGCGCCGCCGCGCACCATACCGGCGTCGAGCTCGCGGGTGATGCGGCCGCGCTCGACCAGCACGATGCGGCTTGCGACATCGAGTACGAGTTCGAGATTCTGCTCGACGATAAGCATCGACAGTTGCTGCTTGTCGCGCAACGACGCCAGGAGCTCGCCGATCTCCTGCACGATCGACGGCTGAATGCCCTCTGACGGCTCGTCGAGCAGAAGGAGCCACGGAAGTGGGACCAGGGCGCGGGCGAACGCCAGTATCTGCTGCTCGCCGCCAGACAGCGCGCCGCCGCGGCGCTCAAGCAGCCGCGTCAGTCTTGGGAAGAGCACCAGAACGCGCTCGATGGCCCGTTCTTCGGTCTCGCCGGAATCCGGCGTCCAGGCCAGGCGCAGATTTTCGTGGGCGCTCAGGCCGGGAAGAATTCCACGGCCTTGCGGCACATAAGCAATGCCCAGGCGGCTGCGCTCATATGCCGCCCAGCCGGTCACGTCAACGCCGTCTACCACGATCTTGCCGCTGCGAGGCGGCAACAGCCCCATAATGGCCTTGAGCAGCGTCGTCTTGCCCATGCCATTGTGGCCGACGATCCCAATCGCTTCGCCTTCCCAAAGCTGCAGTGAAACGCCGCGGAGAACCGGCACCTCGCCATAGCCAGCATGCAGGTCGTTGATGTCGAGAACGGGCCCGTCCGCTTCGGCGGAGCTCGAAGCATTGTCGCCGGCCTGCGGATCGCGATCTTCGCGGATGCTCATGCGCGGTTCCCCAAGTAGACCTCACGCACGCCCGGATCGGTCAGCACCTTCTGGGCGTGGCCTTCGACCAGAATAGCGCCTTGATGAAACACCGTGATCAGCGAGTCGAGAGTGCGCACGAAATGCATATCATGATCGACGACGATCAGTGTGGCGCTCTGATTGATGCGCTTGATGATGGCGATCAGCCGCTCGGTTTCGACATTGGTGAGGCCGGCAGCCGGCTCGTCGAGCAGCACCAGCCAGGGTTTGTTGGCGAGCACGGTACCGATTTCGACGAGCTGCCGTTGCCCGTGAGCGAGCTCGCCCACCAGCCGGCGCGCGATGCCGTTGAGTTCCAGCTCGGCGAGGACCTCGTCGACGGCAGCATCGACGCCGTCGGGACCGGCGCTGCGGCGCGCCGACAACCACAGATTTTCCACAACGGTGAGCCCATTCATCACTGAGGGCACCTGGGTCTTGATGCCGATGCCAAGGCGAACGATCTGATGCGTCGACCAGCCCGTGACATCCTGGCCGCGGATCAGCACGCGGCCACTGGCATTGGCGCCGCGGATCTGCCCCGTGATCGATTTGAAGAACGTGCTCTTGCCGGCGCCGTTGGGACCGATGAGGCAGCGCAACTCGCGCTCGCGTAGCAGGAAATTGACGTGGTCAACCGCGAGCACGCCGCCAAAACGCACCGCCAGTTCCTGCGTCTCAACGACCGGTTCGCTCACTGCTTGGCTTCCTGCAAAGCGACGCGGCGGCGGCGCGTGCCGCGCGCCTGCCGCCGATGAACCTGCGACTGCGCGAAGCGCCGGCGCCAGGCCGCGAAGGACGGTGCGAAGCCGCGCGGTATCAAGAGCACGACGAGAATCAGGATGGCGCCAAGGATTAGCGAGTTGTCGACGGTCGTCTGGTGGCCGAGCGCGAGCTTCAGTGAGCCGAGTGCGACCGCGGCGATCATCGGGCCGATCAGTGTGCCGAGGCCGCCGACGATCACCCAGATCAGCACTTCGGCGGTTGTCCCGAGGCTGAACACGCTCGGCGTGACGATCTCGGCCCAGTTGGCGAACAGACAGCCGGCGAGCCCGGCCATCGCTCCCGAGACCGAGAAGATCGCCGTCTTATAGGCTGGCACGTTGTAGCCGAGAAGCTCCATGCGCGCTTCGTTTTCGCGCATGCCGATAAGCGTGCGTCCGAACGCACTGGCGAGGATCCAGCGGGCGAGCAGATAAGAAAGAAGGAGGCAGACGATCACCACGTAGTAGTAAGAGGTACCGTAGATTTCCATGTTCGGATCGCCGGGCACATTAAGCGTCGGGAATGCGGGCATGCCGTTGAAGCCACCGAGCCGCGCATTGCCGATCTTGTAGGCGTCGCCGGCGGTGGCGTTCATGAAGCGGTTGAGGATGAGGGTAACGACCAGCGTCATCACCCCGAGATAGACGTCGCTGATGCGGCCGTAGAACATCATAGCGCCGATAATCGCAGCGACCAGCGCGGGCACGATCAGCGCTAGCAGCAACGGCACCGTGCTTTCCCCGATATTGAAGGAGGCGATGGCGTAGGTGTAGGCGCCGAGGCCAAAGTACGCGGCATGGCCGAAACTGAGGATTCCGGCAAAGCCCCACATCAGAGCAAGTGACAGCGCAAACAGCGCCCAGATCGCCAGCAACGTCGGTGTGTTGGTTTCGCTGACGAGCGGAAGCACCGCGAGCACGACGGCGAGCGCGGCGAACCAATTCCAGTGGATGCGCCCGATGCCGAAAGCCACGCCGGTCATGTCGAGTTACGGAAGAACTGCCCGGTAATGCCTTGCGGCATCAGGCGCAGGAGGATGAGGGCGAGTGCCAGCATGGCGATCTCGCCGATGACTGGAGTAGTCGCGAAGGAAACAATCTGGTCGACCGTGCCGAACAGCGCTGCGGTCGACAGCGTTCCGGCAATCACCGCAGCGCCGCCGGTGATCACGGTGATGAACGCTTTCGCGATATACTGACCACCTACCGATGGCAAGAGTCCGGTCAGCGGCGCCATGACGCCGCCGGCCAACCCCGAAAGTGCTGCGCCGACGGTGAAGGTGAGCATGTAGATGGTGTTTGGATTGTAGCCGAGCGCCGAGACCACCTCCCTGCCTTGCATCGCGCCACGGGCTATCAGTCCGACCCTGGTGTAGCGCAGGGCGAACCACATGGCGCACATGACGACTGCGGCCACGGCGATGACGAAGAGATTGTAGCCGCCCATTTGATAGTGGCCGATCTGATAACCCGGAATCGGCGTCGGCACGCTGACCGGGGTATTGCCGAAAATGAGCGTGATCAGGCCGATCAGCAGCAGGCTCAGCCCCCAGGTCGCTAGCATGATGTCGATCATCCGCCCGTACAAGAAGCGCACAATCAGCCGTTCCACCGCCAGCCCGACAATGCCGACGATGAGGGGCGAGATCACCAGCATGGCGAAATAGACGTTGATGCCGGCTTTGGCGGCGGCGATCGTCGCGTAACCGCCGAGCATGACGAATTCACCGTGCGCCAGATTGATTACCCGCATCATCCCGAACACGATCGCCAGTCCCGCGCTGATCAGCGCGAGAAAGGCGATCATGTAGAGGATTTCGAGAACGACGATCGCCGCATAGTCCATTACACAGGTCCGTCAGCGATGGCTGGCCGGCGCAAGCGACGAGCTAGATCTTTACCTCGTACTGCTTGTTGTCGTCCGGGTTCTTCTGCAGATCGCAATATTGCGCGGTGTCGGCCGGCGGCCGCTGCTTGGCCGTATCGATAATGGTGAGCTTTTGATCCTTGACGACCATCAGATGGATATCGAGCGCGCAATGGTGCGTCTTCGGCTCGACTGTAACGGTTCCTGCTGGCCCTTCGATCTTCAAGCCGGTTTCAAGAACCTTGATCAGGGCGTCATGATCCACCGACCCCGCCTTTCGCACGGCTTCGGCCCACAGCATGATGCCCTGGTATTGTGATACCGCGAGCTCATGCACCGGGTTCCTGTCGCCATAGCGCTTCTTGTAGACGGCCAGAAAGTCCTTGTTGGCGGGGGTGTCGATTTCCGGACTGTAGTTGCCGGCGATGAGGATGCCGTCGCCCTCGGCCGCCGACAGCGCCAAATGCTCGTTGCCGACGCCGAAGGTCGTCGATGTCAGCGGGATCTTCTTGTTCATGCCCGACGCCGCCCATTGGCGGAAGAACGAAATATGGGCGCCGCCGACCAGGGCGGCACAGACGAAATTCGGTGCGGCATCCTGGATCTTGGCAATGGTCGAGGCGAAGTCGGAGACGTCGAGCGGGAAGAAGTTGGTGGCTTGGACGGTACCTTTGCGCTCCTCGACATAATGCGCAATCCACTTGGCGGTGATCTGACCGTAATTGTAGTCGGCCGCCAGCACGTAGGTCTTGTTGCCCCACTTCTTCATGGCGTAGTCGATAATCGGTTCGACCGCCTGAGCGGGTGTGGTGCCGGTACAGAAGCAATTGCGGTCGCACACGCCGCCTTCGTACAGGATGTTATAGAAGTAAAGCGTCTTGCCGCGGCGGAACGTTTGCCGTATCGCCTCGCGCGAGGCCGAGGTGATGCCGGCGTGCGCAACATCGACCTTGTCGTCGCGCACCAGCTGCTGAGCGTATTTGGTGTAAAGCGCAATGTCGGACTGGCTGTCGTATTGCTTGAGCTCAATCTTGCGGCCGAGCAGGCCGCCCGCGGCGTTGATCTCGTCGACCGCCATGGCGTTCACGGCGACAATCGGCTTGCCGTAGATATCAAGCACGCCGGAATTGTCCTCGATGCAGCCAAGCTTGATGGGACCATCTTCGGCGCGCGCGCCCATGAGCGGCATCCCGGTCAACAACGCGGTTGCCCCGACCGTGTGCAGCAATGTCCTGCGGGATATGGTCATAGCGTGTCCCCTTGAGTTGTTAGATTGTCAACAAATGCACGAGACGAATGGGCAGTTATTTGTCATTTCGATCGGCATCCGGGCCTTTCTTGCGCTCGATGACCGGTGTGCCGGATTGCTGCTCAACCGCCGACGAAAAATCCAGGCCGATTGAATCGCCGATGCTGCGCAGCGCCGGCAGCTGCAGCGCCATACTAAGAATGCTGTCCATTACCTGATTGATTGGCGTTTTCTGTCCGGTGTCGCCATTGGTGCCGGGAGTTCCCGGCGCGCCGCCGCCAAAGCCGCTGAGTTGGTGGATGCGGATCGAGTCAATTTTTTCCACCGGTTTCATCATCTGGGAAACGATTTCCGGTAGTCGGTCGAGCCGGTATTGCTCGAGCTTCATGCGGATCAGCGCATCGGTCTGCGAATTCTGCGCCTCGATCACCGACCGCTCGCCTTCCGACTGCGCCAACAGCCGCAAGCGTTCGGCCTCGGCCTTGGTACGGACCGCCTCGGACTCGGCGCGAATGCGGCGCAACAGCACGCCGGCGTCGGTCTCGGCCTTGGCCTGCTCCACCGCGCCCTGCTCGTTGACCCGCTTGATCGCGATCTCATGCGAGCGATCGGCGACGGCACGGTCGCGTTCGGTCTGCACGTGTTCCTCGGCGAGCACGACTTCTGCGCGCGCCAGTTCGGCCTGTGCGCGCGACTTTGCTTCCTCGACGTGCTTGGCTGCGAGCCGGATGGCGCTGTCGACTTTTGTCATCTCAACGCCGAGCTGCGACTCGACCTCGAGCTTCCGCAGTTCGCTCTGCTTGGCGACTTCGGTGGCGCTGGTCTGCCGCTCGCGCTCGATGCGGGCTTCCTCCGATGCGACCATCGATTCTTCGCGGGCCTTCGCAGCCTCGGCGTCGCTCGCCGCCCTGATCTTTTCGATCTCCAGATGCTGATTGATCTGCGCTTCCTCCTCCTGCCGGGTGAGGATGAGGCGCTGTTTCGTAGCTTCGAGCTGGGTCTGCCGCACCGAAACATCGGCATCGGCCTCAATCTCTGCGCGCTTCTTGCGGTTCACCGCGATGATTTCCGCGAGCTTGCGCAAGCCGACGGCGTTGAAGGCGTTGTTCTCGTCGAACGAGGAGAACGCCGATTGGTCGAGGCGGGTCAGCGAAACCGAATCGAGCAGAATGCCGTTTTGGCGGAGATTTTCGCGCAACAGTTCGGAGACGCTGGCGACGAATTCGGCGCGGCCCTCGTGCAGGCTGTCCATGGTGTGGCGCGCCGCCACCGCCTGCACCGCGTCGACGAAGCGGCCTTCCAGGAGGTTGCGAATGCCGTCGACGGTAAACGACTTGGCGCCGAGCGCTTGCGCCGCGGTGGCGATGCCGTCCGGCGAAGGGATGACCCGCACGTAGAATTCCAGCTCAACGTCGACCCGCATGCGATCTTCGGTGATCACGGACTTGTCGCCCGCGCGGCGGACTTCGATGCGCAAGGTGCGCATGTTGATCTCTTCCACCTTGTGCAGGAAAGGAAGCGCCAGGCAGCCGCCGGAAATCAGAATGCGCTGGCCACCGAACCCGGTCCGCACCAGTGCGATGTCGCGTGTCGATTTGCGATAGAAACGGTTGAGGAACATAACCGCGATTGCGATCACCACGACGGCGACGGCAATGGCAAGCACCCAGCCGAGGATGACCATAGCCGACCTCGCGGTTCACGCTTACAAACTACTTGAAAAGTGAAGTATATCCAATCTACTGTCAATAGGACGCCAATCCGGCCGGCGCTGCGCGCGCGAGCGTCGCAAGAGGGAAATGACGCTGGCGCTGCAGTGTCCGGGGCGCCCAGAAGCCGGCGCTAGGGCGCCGTGCGATGAATGAGTTCGGACAACAGGCGTTTGAGCTCTTCCGTGGCGCGGTCGCCATAACCTCCGATAATCTCGGCCTGGCGCACGTTGGCGAGCCGGTTAAGCCGGTCATTGAGCGCGCGGCCCCGCTCGGCGACGAAGATCAGCACTTTGCGACCGTCCTTCGGATCGGGACGGCGATAAACGAGGGCATCGGAGACCATGCGGTCGATCATCTTGGTCAGGGTCGGATGATTAAGTAGCGCCGCCTCGGTCAAGTCGCTCATGGAGCGCCCGTTTTTTTCAACCAGGAGCTTCAAGATGCGCCATTGCTCGACCGGCACGCCTTCATCGCGAAATTTCTCGTCGAGCTGCTGATGAATCTGGCGATTGGCCTGCGCCAAAAGGTAGGCAATATGCTCGGTGATCGGGCGACTGCGCGCCATGGCTGCAATCCTCTTCGAGAATCCGTTTTCTCGGACCCCAGTACCTGTTAGCATTTTCCCTGCCGGATAACTATGCGACGGTTGTATGGGGTCTAGGTGACCGCGCACAGGGGGCTTCGATGATTGTCACATCTGCAATGCCCGGCCTCGATACGCGCTCGCGCGTCGCCGGCATCATGGCCCGGGGCTGTGATAAGCTCGATCTCTCGCTATTAGGTGCGCGCAGCCGGTCGGATCGGCTGCGTATCGCGTTTCTCTTGCCGCTCAGCGGCCCGGCCGGCATGTGGGGACCGTCGTGCCAGACCAGCGCCACGTTGGCCTGCCGCGAGGTGAATGCTGCCGGCGGCATTCTCGGCCGCGAAATTGAGCTCGTCTTTGCTGACGCCGGGGTCGACCCCCAGCAGGTCGCCGAAGAGACAATGGATCTGATTGCCGAGCACCGCGCCGAAGCAGTAATCGGCATGCATATCAGCGCTGTGCGCGTAGCGCTGGTGCATGCGCTGCGCGGACGTCTGCCCTACGTGTACACTCCGGTCTATGAGGGCGGAGAGCGCACCCCCGGGACTTTCATGATCGGCGAGACGCCGGCGCGGCAACTCAAGCCGGCCATACACTGGCTGGCCGAATACCGTCATGCGCGGCGCTGGTTCTTAATCGGCAACGACTATATCTGGCCGCACGTCTCGCACCGTGCCGCACGCCGCTATATCAAGGAGACCGGCGGCGAAGTGGTCGGCGTCGACTATGTTCCCTTCGGCGCCGAGGATTACGATGCATATCTGGGGCGCGTCCGTAAGGCGCAGCCCGACGTGGTCTTGGTCTCGATGGTGGGGATCGAGTGCGTGACTTTCAATCGGGCGTTCGCGGCGGCGGGCCTCGCCCGGCACATGTTGCGGCTGTCGGTCGCCAGCGAAGAAAACACGCTGTTGGGGATTGGTGCCAGACACGCGGAAAACTTCTACTTCACCGCAGGCTATATGGCCGTGCTCGATACAGCGGCAAACCAGGCATTCCTCAACCGCTACCAATCCGCGTTCGGCCGCAATGCGCCGATGCCCAATACCATCGGGCAATCCTGCTACGAAGGCATTCGCCTCTACGCCGAATTGGCGGGCCGTGCCG
>Ga0210383_10006631_pt1 | contig 10085 bp, 8 predicted proteins | sample IncBWC14OmetaG_FD_160072 | JGI IMG/M metagenome (GOLD analysis project Ga0210383, IMG submission 160072) | Forest soil microbial communities from Barre Woods Harvard Forest LTER site, Petersham, Massachusetts, United States - Inc-BW-C-14-O ...
GTGCGGCTGATTCCGGCGGGACGGAATACGAATGAGACAATTACTCCGGCGGTAGCGATCAACTTCGTTCGCTGATGTTCTTCCTTTCTTTCCAGCTCGCGAAGAACGATCCGCACAAGAGAGGCGGCAGCATATAGGGGAAATAGTTAGGCCACTGAGAGCAACACAAAGCCGACGCTATTTATCCGATTCAAGGCGCCACAGATTCAGAGTGTTCGAGCGCTGCACTCGGGCTAACCAATTTGGGGTCCCTTCAGAAAACGGAAATATGAGCACGCTAGTGCGCCGGGAGACCGCAGATACACATCGCTTCCGCTCAATGAGGAGCACAGTATACTGATCGGCCAGAATCGACTCCGTGAGGAGGCGTTGTGAACTTGCAAAAAATCTGGGCCCTCTTAGCTCTGGTAGGTCTTTTTGCGAAAGCCGATATGCGTGCCCAGTCGCCGAATAGCGTGAGTAGCCCATCCGTCGCAGCAATCCAGGGTGTATTCGGAGATGTTTCCGTTCGACTGAAGGCAGGCGATTTCGCGCCGGACATTGTGTTTACCAAAGTGCTGGAGCCTGCTGAAGGCTCCTGGAATTCAGCAGATCTCTCCGGAAAGACGACCGTGCTCGTTTTCTTTCCCCTGGTCTCGCGCAACCCTAAGCCGATGACGATGTGGAATGCGGTGGTCGAGCGCTTCGCTGGCAAGCCGGTGCAATTCGTCCTGATCACTTCGGAGAAAGAGTCTTCCCTTCTGCCTTGGCTCGCGCAGCATCCGGCGAGTGGCTCAGTGTTGTACGACCCCGACGGCCAGACCGGTAGGGCTTATGGGTTAGAGATGCCGGACCTGGTGTACATCGGCGCGGACCGTAAGATCGTCGGCTTCCAACAAGGCATTGTTCCGGACGACCGGACATTAAATGCGGTCTTGGATGGCCATGTCACTACGACGAGGCCCAAGCTGGATATGGCGTCGGTCAAGGCATTTCTTGCGAGCGGTCTGGTGCCCCTGGATGCGGAGTCGCCAAGGATGCCTCGGCCGGAAGACCAAAGGCCTGCCTTTGCCCCATCCGACGCACTCCATGTCTCGCCGGCCAAAGACGAGCTTGGAACCGCCAATTCTAGCGGGGATGACTTTTGGAGCCTTCAGGGCTTCACGTTGAAGTGCCTGATTGCCGAGATGTATGACCGGAACCCAATTCGCATCGTTCTTCCTGCGTCACTCGACAACGGCAAGCGCTACGATTTTGCGATTGTCCTGCCGGAACCCAAGAGCCGTGAAGAAAAGCGCCGTGTGATCGAGCAAGGCATTCAGGATTACTTCCATATCACCGCGACCCGCGTAGATCATCTGTCGGACGTCTACGTGGTGACCGCGCCGAACGGGACTCCCCCTGCAACGACGGCACGGCAGTCAGCAGGCCGGATGGGCGGCGGCTTCAGTTCCTCCTCCATTGGCTTTGAAACAGTGGGCACCGCGGATGAGATGCCAAGCGGCGATCTCAAGCCGCTTCCGATCAATGCTTTCCGTAGCATCTCAGTCAGAAATGCCACGATGGATGAATTTTGCCACACGCTGGAGAGCAACCTGGATCGTCCCGTCGTTAATGAGACCAACCTGGAGGGTAAGTATGACTTCCAGCTGAGAACAGGTAGAGGTCAACAGAACGACTTTCTCGAACGCCTTCGCAGTCAGTTGAACCTGGTCGTCACCCCCGCCCAACGGAACATAGAAACACTCGTGTTCCAGCCTAGATGAACCCGAAAGCAATGTACTGCGACTCAGCGGTAGGGACGGCAGCGGCCATATCACTTCCGGGGTTGCTGCAATCCGGAGTGATCCCCATTTGGCCTGAAATGTCTGGTTACCCGATGGTGCACGCCTTCGAGCAAGCGATAACGAGGAGAGGCGTTCGCAAAGTTCTCTTTCTCCCCCCAAGGGGACCGAGGTTATCGAATCTATCTATGGAGCGATTCCGAACTTCGGTCAAATACCAGGACCGACCCGCCGCCGCTGCCATAGCGTTCTGTGTCGCCGCTTATGCCAATAGCATGACCGGGGACCGAATTGAGCGTGCCCTTGACGACCTCTCCCGCGATTTCAGCTCTTCGATGTGAGCTGCCTACCTCCGGAGAACTATGGAGAAGGCGAGGAGATGGGCCGAGCGATAGCATCGTTGCTTCGTCCCCTCGTGATTCTTCCCTGTTGCATTGGGATTGACTCTTTTAGTTTCTGAGCTGGCTTTTGCTACTCGCGCCATGAAGTAAGCCCGTTAAAACAGGGCGGCTCCCTTCCGGTTTGCCTTTCTATCTGCGTTCAGCGTGCCGCGCTCAAGACACCCCCGCCCTTCGGACGCACGCTCTCCTTCCAAAATCCGCTGCGCGCCTCTACTAGGTGCGGACTCCTGCCCCAGAGCAAGTTTGGGTCCCCTTCCCCAGATTCTGTCCAGTCGCCGAGGGAGTGGGTCGCGACGGCACACCCGTTGGGCAAGCATGTACCGCATCCAGCGGACAAACCAAAAGAAACGGAGCCAAACACCATGTTCAACAAAGTCATCCTCATCGGTCGCCTCGGACAGAACGCAGAAGCCAAAACCGCTCAGAACAACAAAGAGTACGTTGTCCTCAACATCGCAACCCAGGAGAGCTGGAAGAACGACAAAGGCGACTACGAGAATCGCACCGAATGGCATCGCGTCTATGCCTGGAGGAATCTCTCGAACTTCGCCAAGACTCTCCAGAAGGGGCAGCTCGTCATCCTGGAAGGCATTCTCCGCTATCGCGAGGTAGAGGATGAGGTCAAAGGGACCACCTTCAAGCACCGGATCGCCGAGATCCACGCCGTCAGCATGAAGCGGCTCTCTAAAGTTGGAGCCGCAGATGATCCTTCGGACGGAGCCGACGACGAGTAGTCGTCGGCCTGGGAGGATGAGGCTATGAAACTTCGTCCTCCGTTTTTGTCGAGATAGAAGGCTTCTTCGGGTCTAAAGTGTCGGTTTCACAATATCTCGGGCCCAGAAACATTATGAAGCTTGCGCATGCGTGGTTGGGAGCAGGTTTCAGGGATCAGGGCGCTGGCTCTCGGATTCGGGAGAATGAAGCGTGCACATTAATTCGGGCGTCCGACGCCCGAGTAGTTTTTGAATTGCTATTGCCGACAAAGTCTGAGGGCCGAGCGCGGTGAAATAAACTCATTTATTTGCTTGCAACAACGGGAGCAAGCCATCTGAGCTACCGCTTCCAAATACGCCATTCATAGGGAACCTCGCACCCGCCCGATGCAGGATCCATACCTTGTCCGCTCTCGTAATGGGAGCGCCTGTAACAAACTGATAGGATCGCCCGCCAATCTCGAAAGTCACGCGGTTGTCCACTGCATGCGCTTCAACACTGTCTGGCATGGGCGACATGGAAAGAACATAAACCCCGTCTCCAGGCACATTCACCCAGAACGCGGCGTTAGGGACGCTCGTTGTGGCGGCGCCTCCCTTAGCATCGAACACCACTCGATCGCCGCGCAGAAGAATGGGAGAGATCATGCGGAGCTCGTTTAGCCCCGGCTCCAGATTGTGTTCCACATCCATCGTTGCGAAGTACGGCATGTAGTCCTGCCATTCACCCGTCACGGCCACCGGTCCTAGTCCATCAACGTCGATTTTCAACGTCTCTCCCGGTTCGAACCAGTACTCCCGCTCCGTCGCGCCCTGGAGTTTTTGCGCCACCGTTTCTCTGCTATTAGCGCGGTTTACAAAGGCTGCCCGGACACCGAGCTGAATCCGATTGCCATCTCGCGAAAGCAATTTGATTTTGTAGCTGAATGAGCCTGATCTCATCCCAACCGAGTTATCGCAATCCGAGTAGTTTTTGTCTTCGGTCGACAACGGACACGGCATGATGTTCATGACGGTTTCCTTGTCAGGCGGCGTAATCTTCAGTATGGCCACGGTTCCGTGCTCATGCGCCCGCACTCCAATCAGCGTGAGACCCGAGCTTATCGCCACGACCATGGTCAACAACAAAACAAATGCCATCCTTGGAATCCTCATCGTCTCCCATCCTTTCTGCCACCATCTTCGAATGGTTCCCGGCTGTTTTTCCCAGGTGCGGTCCTTCACCTCGCTCTCCGCATCGAGGCTAGCCACTCGCCGCAACTCCACACCCATCTCGATGTACTCCTTCAACTGCGATTGGCAGGCCTGGCACAAGCTGACGTGCTCGGCTGCCGCTCGCGGAATGGTTTCACCGTCGTAAAGTGCGGAGACAAACTCCGCTGCATCCTCGCATCTCATATGGGCCTCCAATCGCTCCGCCATATCTTTCGCAATGCCTCCCGCGCCGCAAACAGCCGCGATCTCACGGTTCCTATGGGGATCTCCAGAATGACCGCGAGTTCCGCATACGATTGTCCTTCTACTTCCCGCAGCCATAACAATGCTCGTTGCTCCTCGGGGAGCCGAGCGAGCGCATCACCGATTACGGAAGCTGCCTCAGTCTTGCAGTCGCTCGGCTCGGGCCCGGCGGCCCCATTGGATGGTGTCTGGTTTCGCCACCATTCCGCGGCGCGCTTCCTCGCAATCCCATAGAGATACCCGCGAAGGCTCCCGCGCTCGGGCTGAAAGCCGTTGGGGCGAATCCATATCTGGGTAAACGCGTCTTGCGCAACATCCTCGGCCGCCTGCGGATTTCCGACGATGTGGCGCAGAAACGCCCGAAGCCGCGGTGCACTCTCCCGGTAGAATGCGTCAAATGCCGCCGCATCTGCATTGGAGATCTTCTTCCAAACCTCTTCGTGGTCGGTCAATTTCCTTCTCCACACATTGATTCGGGTTTACCGCCAAAATGGTTCGCTTCGAGATGAGAATTTATTTCACGCACAAAAACGAAACGCGGGGGTGCGCCCTCCCTCCCTGACGCCCGCTCTCTTGCCTAAGCAGGATCCTCGATGCCGAAGCAAGACTGTGCAGACGCTGCCGCTCCTCAGAAGATGCGGCAAGCTACACCTACCGGTCTTGATGATCGTTCCTTCGAAGCGCTCAAGACAATCACGCCGCAAAAAGGCGAGAAAGGCCGAACGGTAACTTGCTGACTTCCACAAAGTCTTTCACTTGCTGTAGGAGGGGATCTCCATTGAACTGGCTCATTATGTAGTGAGCTTCATCTTGCGAAGCGCTTGCCTGTAACATCAGGCCAAACGTGCGCATAACGTCAAAGCGATAATGCGAGGCACCAACCTCGAGAACGGTCTTCAACAGCGCCATGCGAATGCTAACGTCCGTGGAACTATTAAAGAGCTGGGCGCAATGGTTTCCAATCTGATCGGTATAGGTAAATGACCACGACTGATCTGCGGTGTACCGCGCGAATGTCGTCACGAGCGCTTGAAGGTGTGGGAGAGCTGTCTGCTCGAAATATTGAAATGCTTCCGCCGGCAGCTTCATGAGAGCTTTGTGCACCATATCGCCATCTTCTTCGTGTCCTACAAGAACACGCTGCAAGCGAGGAACATCAGCGATCAAATTTCCTGGGTTGGTCGCAATTTCATCAAGGATTCGATCGATGCTGCCTTCCTCTACACTACCCAGCAGGATGCTCATCGCAGATTCAAACGCTACTTTCAGGTCCGATACACTTGCGAAGCGCTTAGCCGGATTACTGTATGTTGCCCTCTGTACGACCCCTCCAAGCACAGGATTGATGCTACCGATATCCTGTTCATGCGCCAGTCCCCCAGCTAGAACATAAAGGATGCGGCCTAGACTGTAGATATCAGTCCTTTTGTCAGCGGTTTTTGCGTTGCTCCATTGCTCCGGAGACACATATCCGTGAGTTCCAAAGCCCTGTCCGGTGCACGTCAAGCGTTCTTCTTCATTCAAATCGCGAGCTAAGCCAAAATCGCTCACGACAGTATTGCCCGCCTCGTCCAGGAGGACATTTCGCGGGGTAAGGTCACGATGCAATACCCCTTCCCGGTGGCCATACTCGACCGCATCCATGATGCTTTCAAAAATGGCTTTGAAGCGTACTGGCTGATTGCTAAGTGCCGGAAGAATCGCTTCCAGCGTGTGTTGAAATAGCGGCATCACGAAAAAATATGGACTGCCTGTGAGGGATTTGTCGAGCACGCGGACAACGTTCGGGTGCGAGAGCGACTCTAGCCTGCGGACTTCCCGTGTAAACCTCTCAACAGCACCTTCACAATTCTCTTGATCAATTCGGAGCTGCTTTAAAGCAACTTCAACGCCATCCGGAATGCGCCTTACTCTCCATACTTCACCAAATCCTCCGCGTCCCAATCGTTCAATGGGCTCGTACCTATCCATTTAAGCCTCTTATCTCACTTCTCATGTTCTGGGGGTTACTCAAGCTAATTGGAACATGAGTTAGAGGTGAGAGCCAGGGTCGCTGTGCTTCGGCGGTCCTCGGGTATCCGCGACTTGAAATTAAAACCTGGTGGTTTCGAATTGGAAAGATTTAGGCAGGTGTATTCATGTTGGTCAAATCGCTAAAATCCAGCAAACGGCTGATGCAATCGCGTGGTGAACAGTTCCTCTGCCATATCTTCGATCAGTCAATAATCTGGCGAACCACAACACGCTCTCTGTTGAATTCGTCGGATTTTCCTTGCATTCAGATTTACTAAACACCCCGATCCATCTAACCGGGCGTCCCAACACGCGGCAAGTCAAAGACTATCAGGTGCCACAAGCTCAGCTGAGAGACGCACCGGCTCTACTCCCTAATTGACAGACGCGGTGCAAACTCCCTAGCGTCTATTCCTGTTGGAGCATGACTGTGACTAGGAGAGCGACCGACCGACGAACGCGATCATTCATTTCCGATCACATTAGCAAGCTCAAAATATCGGCAAAGTGCGTTTGCAAGTTGCATATGGCGTGGCGTGCGGCACTCAGGCTCGAGAAGTCGGGGACTCGCAACCACAATGACAATGGCCTCTGCCCGCGATGTTGCAACGTTGAGCCTGTTTAAACTGTAAAGAAATTCCAACCCACGAGGGGCTTCCTCTGGTGACGACGTGGCCATCGAATAAATAACGATCGGAGCTTGCTGCCCTTGAAACTTATCGACAGTTCCCACCCGCGCGTTGGGCATGCGATCCGCCAAGTCAGCGACCTGGGCATTGTAGGGAGCAACAATCAGAATGTCGTCAGCGCATAGCACGCGCTCGTTTTTCTTGTCGTCACTCCACGTCACATCCGGCCTGAGGAGGCCTTCGACAATCTCGGAAATTCGCTCGACCTCTTCCGCCGAAGCATTTCGATTTCCCTCGTGTTCGACTGACAAGAACCACAGGCCTGCGCCATTCAGCCAGGAGTGGCCTTTCAGGCGTTGGAACTCAAGTCCCCCATGCGACTGGAGTCGTCCCTCATAAAAAACCTCGGAAGTAAATGCGCAAAGGTTAGGATGCAATCTATAGGTCTTCTCAAGAAACAGACCCTTGTCAGCTGGGATCGTCTTTGCCCCGTTGAGCAGATGTTCAAGCGCAGATGCCTCAGCGCCGTCGGGATGGCTTCCTCTGAGTGGTTGCTCAAGTTGCTGCGGATCGCCGAGCAGAACGATGCTCTTCGCTGCTTGGGCGACAGCCAATACGTTGGCTAATGCCATCTGGCCAGCTTCATCCACGAAAAGAACATCAATAGCTTCAAAAAACTCAGCCGATGACCACATCCACGCCGTTCCACCAAGGACCTGAGTTCCGCTTCGAATTGCATTCCTTGCTTCGGTATTGCTGGTAGTCACGCTGATACCCGGCGTCGGACCCTCCGGTTCGTCTGTTAGTTTTTGGAGGCATATCAAGTTCAGTAGTCCCGTATCGCCGGCCGCCCGTATGACTTCCTTCAATAAATTGCCGATGACTTTGTGGCTGGTTGCAGTGACTCCGACACGCTTGCCCTTTTTCACCAGCTCTACGATCATCCTTGCGCCGGTGAATGTCTTACCTGCTCCGGGAGGACCCTGTATGGGCAACACGGACTCTTGTAGCGAAACGACCATACGCTTTGCGGCGTCTAGGGTGGTCTCCCCTTCCAGAACAAGCGACCCCGGAGTTTTATTCGCGCGCGGTGGATAACGTAGCAATAGATCGCGCGCAGCTCTGTGAGGTCCGGGCACATCCAGACCATAGAAACTCACCCATTCACCTAACCGCAAGAGCGCGTCTGCCAGAGTCTCGCCACTTGGCCCAACCGCGTCCACAAATACAGATCTTGGATGAGTCTCTGCGGTTTTCTTGGTCTTCTTGATGTCGATCGTGCGTTTAGAGATATCGACCGCCACAACTTCGCCTATTTTCTCCCCCTTCTCGCAAACTTTATCCCCTGGGCGGATCTCTGCTTCCTGCTTGTCGAACGTATATCGATCCGTGGGAATCTTTCTGAGGATGCTCAGACGATCAACAAAACGTAATCCGGAAATAGCCACTCTCTCGTCTAAGAGCTCCTCTTCGGTCAGATCTTTCAGTCGGAAGAATTCCCACCAGGCGACTTTGCTTTCCCGACGATGCCAGTCCAATAAATTGGCGAGCAGTTGAAGGACAGCTTGCTCAGCCGTTCGCAATTCCGGGTCAGCAGGTATTCCTCGTATCAATTCCTGAATGAGCCGCTCTAGACGTCGCTGGCGATCATTGATGGCTTCGGGGGGCGCGCTGTCCGTTAGCACCGGCCGTGGCACAATCTCTCCTTTCTCAACGAGGGTCTGGCGCTGAAACTCCAGCCAGTTGCGCAGCGATAGCGTGGATAGACAGTCGTCTGAGTTGTACCGTAATACGATATCTAGTGTCGGCTCATCAACAAGGTCCATGGCATTCAGTTCCAAGCCATGCTCCATTCGGCGCATCGCCTCGCGTGCTTGTTCTAATGGAACCGCACGCTCGTATTCATGAAAGACCTCTAAGGCCTTCAATGAGTACTCCTCGACACTTGCACGCACAGATCTTTTCAATACAGTGTGAAGGTCAACAAAGAGTCCAGCCCGCAGCATTCGATCGATTTCGTCCTCACGCGTCGCATACTTGCCCATCAGCCTTTTGAGCGCAGATGGTTCGTATGCCGTGAAGTGGAAAATGTGCATCGCCGGGTGGGCTCTCCAGCGCTCCTGAACCGAATCGATGAACCATTCGAACGCATTTTTTTCCTCATCCGCCGAGATGCCCCAGCAGGATTTATAGATTGGATTCCCGGACACTTCTTCGAATACATAGCCAAAAAGATACTCCTTGCCGCTTTTGCCAACGAATGGATCACCCTCAAGATCGAAGAAAATGTCTCCAGGTGATGGCTCCGGAAGCCCGCAAAAACCATGGTCTTCACTGAAGCCCAGAAGTTCGTAAACGTGCTTTTTCGCGTTGCGCCCTTCGACCTGAATTCGGGCTTGTTCACGCACCCGAGTGAACGATTCCCTGGTACCTTGCTTTGGCCGCTCCGGCAAAGGGAGCGGAAAACAGGCAAGAGCCGCAACAGTGTGCGTGTTCCAATCTGTAAGCTGTTTCCGATGTAGCTTACTAATGCCAGCAACCAGAGAGAGATGATCGTCCCCGCGGCGCTGCGCATCGCAATCTGAAAACCACGAACACACCGAGCAGTGCGGTACTGGCTCTGGATAGGTGGCCTCAGGATTTTCAGGGTCTTCGACAGCTCGCTGCAACCTCGCCTTCACATATCGGTAGTAAGCGGCGAAATCCAGGACACGATACTTCTCGGCCTCGAATGTATCTCCCGGAGGAACAACGTACATCGACTCCGGCAGAACACCCTGAAAAAAGCCAAGCAACTCGGAATAGAGCGAAAGTTGCAAGAGCGTTCCGGATTTCGTCTCGGTAGCGAGCTTGCAGTCGTAGACCTCATAAGACCACGCTCCAAGGCGACTCGGCGAATCAACCCGACGAAGAATGTCTGCCCGGCCCAACCATCGATCATGGGCCAGTGTTGCCTGAGCGATTAAATCAACACCCGATTCCATCGCCACCCGAGTTGAGTCAATTGCTTTTTAATCGCCGACTGTTTCGCGCAAGTTGACAATTGAGAGACCTTTGCATTCAAGGTGCGCGAGGTAGGCCTTTTCGTGTGCCATCCCACGCTGTTGC
>Ga0210383_10006634_pt1 | contig 10083 bp, 10 predicted proteins | sample IncBWC14OmetaG_FD_160072 | JGI IMG/M metagenome (GOLD analysis project Ga0210383, IMG submission 160072) | Forest soil microbial communities from Barre Woods Harvard Forest LTER site, Petersham, Massachusetts, United States - Inc-BW-C-14-O ...
AAATGACCGTTAGCCATCGGTTTGGGAATACAAGTAAAATAACGGACATTGTATTGTGGAGATATACAAGAGATAATGGTCATTAGCTTTTGGAAGTAATCGGAAATCCAAGTTGCAGCCATATTACAAGAATGAAGATATAAGATGAGCGAAAACAAGATATCGAGGCCACGAGGTAGCTGTGCCTTATAAGTTATGGGCCTATGCTCGAAACAGAATGATTAGTGCCTTTTTGGGCGTCAGTTTGCAACAAGTTCATAGAGCGGCGAGGTCGCAATGTTCGGTTGCACGTCAACACGTGGCGTAACCTCCGAGTTGCGTGTACGTTTGAAAGACGTAAAAGGTGGTGGGCAAGAAAGGTGACAAATAAATTTGTTCGACACCCTGCGTCAAACAAGTCGTGCAGGTCGCATGGTCCGCTGTCAGAAGCCATGAGTCTAACCCTTGAGTGCCTTGGAAATGAGGATATGCGTGGAGAACGGATTGTGCGAGTACGACAGCGAAAGGCGGTGGACGTCAGGTATCACGCGCAGCTGCAATAGGGGGCCCGAGTGACTCCGAGAGAGCATTCTCCCGTAAAACCTTAGTCTTCCTGCGGATCATACGGCAAAGTCGGCACATCAATCACAGACACACCGATTGTAGCCGATTCGACTGACGGAAGAACAGGTGGAGCTTAAGAGACGGAGTACATGACGCTCGAGTGGGGCGGTCGGAGGGTCGGAGCTCGAAAAAACGCCAAGCCACTCCATGATCTCGATCAACGTAACAGTCACAGTCACGGTCACGTTCAAGCGCCAGTGAGCAGCGGTGGCAACTGAAGGATATTTGACGCCACTAGAGACAATGTACTTGGTTTTAGAACAGGATTTGGAAGGGGGGACAGTATTACAGCTAGATGTGAAAGGAATTGAACTTATAGTAATGCCAAGGCTGTGCGAGGCAGTGCAATTGCCACATTGGGAAGACACGCGCTTGAGTCCTACATAAAGTAAGTCAGTTCGAATTGGCTCTTCTTGGCTTCACAGCATCTCAGCGCACTCGACATTACGACCATCATGTCAGATCGAGAGGACATTCCCTTCATCGTCACCACAGACGTTTCTACCCCACGTCTCAACGTCGTTTCTGGCGAGGACAATGTGCCCTCACGTAACCGTTCCCCCGTCGATGATGGCTTCCTCTCGCCTCAAACCGCAGGAGGCGCTGGTCGTACCTCGCTAGATGTGCCTGGTTCTCCAAGTCCCTCCGAATTTTCATCCAACGACGGCTCCATCTCTGTGCCGCCCTCACCTACTCTTTCCAACCGGTCATCCGTTCATTTCAACACCACGCTCGCTCTTCGTGACAACAAACCAGAATCGCGCACTGGAATGACCTCTCTTAGTCTCCTTGGTCCCGTGGATCAGTCCAATAGCCAAACTCATCACCGCAAGGGCAGTAATGCCACATTTACCAGTTCTAGCGAAGGGACCGAAGCGGACCATCGTACTGATGTTGACCTCCAACACGTGAAATCGAACACGACAAGCATAACTCATGTTGAGCCCTCTCGCACAAGCATAACTCATGTTGAACCCTCTCGCACAAAGCGAGGCACCACGGATTCCGACACAGCCACCGCCGTATCTGAGAAGCGAAAGAAGAAGAAAAACAGTGAAGAAGAAATCCCCGAGCATTTACGCTCAGAATTACCTCAGGACGCGGATGTGGATCCCACTCCGTTCGCGTTCAAGCCGTACGAACTTGCCCAAATGTTAGATCCGAAGAACCTTGAGCTCTTGGAGAGTCTCGGTGGTACACAAGGTTTAATAAGGGGCCTAGGGACAAACGCGACGCGAGGCCTTGGCAAGCAGTCGTTGATGAGGACCGCCACGGTCGATGCAGGTGATGAGAAAAATCCAGGTGATGGGAGACCAGGTGCGGGGGGGGATGGATCTCAGAGGCATGATCCAGAGAAAAGCGAGGCAACGACCCATGCCCCAGCCATAGTGCTGACGGCACCCGAGGGAGAGGGTGGCAGCCCCTTGGAGGGTAATGATGCGGACGAAGATGGTCCTGCATTCACTGCGTCTTTGAATGAGCGTCGTAAGATTTACGGCCGGAACGTTCTCCCACATCGCCCGAGTAAAACACTGCTGCAGCTTATGTGGGCGGCGCTGAAAGACAAAGTTTTGGTATGACCATTTCACATTTAGGCCTTGCGTTCGTCTGATTCTAATTTTTTTTTGGAACCGCATAGATTTTATTATCAATCGCTGCTGTTGTTTCGCTCGCTTTAGGACTATTCCAAGATTTCGGCACCACCCGAGAAACGGGCGACCCACCCGTCGATTGGGTAGAAGGTGTTGCTATCATGGTCGCCGTTTTTATCGTTGTAAGCACCATTCATATCGTCACATACCCATCGCTGAGCGCAAATATTCGCTTAGGTTATTGTCGGTTCATTGAATGATTGGCAAAAGGAACGCCAGTTCCAAACTTTGAACGACAAGAAGGAGGAACGTGGGGTCAAGGTAATTCGTGACGGGGTCGAGCGACTCATTGACATCAAGGTCCGTTTTTCTTGACATTATTCAATTTATCATACACTCTTTTTTCTCATCAATTTCCAGGAGGTTGTCGTCGGTGATATTGCGCTGCTCGAACCAGGTGAAATCGTTCCCTGTGATGGCGTTTTCGTTAGTGGGCATAACGTCAAGTGTGATGAGTCTGGAGCAACTGGAGAATCAGATGCTATTAAGAAGGTGTCCTACAATCAATGTCTCGTAATTCGGCAGAAGGCCCAAGAGGCAAACGAGAACAAAGGAATGGAAGCTTCTGGGGGACACACCGACTGTTTCGTAGTTAGTGGCAGCAAGGTTTTGGAAGGTGTGGGGAGCTATGTTGTTGTAGCTGTTGGTACCAAGAGCTTCAACGGTAGAATCATGATGGGTATGTGGTCCCTTTCAATGATAATGGACGGATTCTAATCGATACTTTACCAGCGCTTCGTGGAGACACCGAGAATACCCCGTTACAGCTGAAATTGAATGATTTGGCAGAATTGATTGCCAAACTCGGCAGTGCCGCAGGTCTTATTCTTTTCACAGCATTGATGATTAGATTTTTCGTCCAGCTTGGAACTAATGTCCCCGTTCGGTGAGTTTTGTTTCAATTGTGTCGTTTGGTCCGATATGTTTTTGACGGCCAACTTTGCCTTCAGGTCGGCCAATCAGAAAGGCATCGCTTTTGTCAATAATCTTATTATTTCAGTTACTTTGATTGTTGTTGCTGTTCCCGAAGGCGCGTAGTCTTGTATTTTCAACCAGGCTGCCGTTTATTGATGTTCTACTGCTCCAGGTTTACCATTGGCTGTTACGCTGGCGCTTGCATTCGCCACAAAGCGTATGACCTATGAAAAACTGCTGGTGCGTGTGCTTGGGTCTTGCGAGACGATGGCCAATGCGTCGGTGGTGTGTACCGACAAAACCGGCACACTCACCCAAAATGTAATGACGGTTGTCGCTGGGTCTGTGGGTATTCGTGCCAAATTTGTTCGGCAACTTGAGGATAATAAGGCGCGCACAAACGCCGATGAACAACCTGCCCATTCTGGGACCCGGAAACACCTCGATGACTTCTCGCTCGATCAGGCCGAGCTCAACACTATCCTGTCGCCACAGCTTCGGGATCTTTTCAATGCGGCCATCTCGGTCAACTCAACCGCATTTCAGGATACGGACCCCGAGACGGGCGAAGTTATCTTCATTGGGAGCAAGACGGAAACTGCCTTGCTCAAGTTCGCCAAGGAGCTTGGGTGGGCTGATTTTCAAACGACACGTGATTCCGCACAGGTCGTGCAAATGATTCCTTTCTCGAGCGAGCGCAAGGCCATGGGTGTCGTTGTAAAAATTTCGGACAGGAAGTGGAGAATATATTTGAAAGGAGCCAGCGAGATATTGTCGAAGAAGTGTACCCAATATGTCGTGGTTCACAGGGATGGCGGGGGACCCGCCGAAGGGGATGTTGAGACCTTTGCTATCGATGAGCTTGCCCAGGACAATATCAGTCGCACTATCATATTCTACGCCAACCAGACTCTTCGAACCATCGCCCTCTGTTATAGGGACTTTGACGTGTGGCCTCCCAGGGACATAGAGCACGGTGATCAAAACGAAGTGAGTTCGTCCAACTTTTCATGTAGTTCATGGCTATAACTGGCATGTGTAGGTCGCATATGATGATCTGGCTCGAGACCTTACTCTGATCGGCATTACTGGTATCGAGGATCCACTTCGTGAAGGTGTCCGCGATGCCGTTGCGAAATGTCGCATGGCTGGTGTCAATGTGAAGATGTGTACTGGCGACAACGTTCTCACTGCCCGCTCAATTGCAAAACAGTGTGACATTTTCACCGCTGGTGGCATCATTATGGAAGGACCCGTTTTCCGCCAGCTCAGTCTGTCGGAAATGATTGAGATCGTCCCGCGCTTGCAGGTGCTGGCGCGCTCCTCCCCAGAAGACAAGAAGATCCTTGTCGAGATACTCAAGTCTGTTGGAGAGATCGTCGGTGTCACTGGCGATGGGACTAACGATGGACCGGCACTCAAAACGGCCCATGTTGGTTTCTCAATGGGTATCGCGGGAACCGAGGTTGCTAAGGAGGCCTCCGACATCATTCTTATGGATGACAACTTCTCATCTATTGTCAAGGCTATTATGTGGGGTCGTTGTGTCAATGATGCGGTGCGCAAGTTCCTGCAGTTCCAGATCTCCACAAATGTTACGGCCGTCATTATCACTTTTGTTTCGGCGGTCGCCTCGACGGAGGAACAACCCGTTCTTTCGGCTGTTCAGCTGCTGTGGATCAACATCATCATGGACACGTTCGCAGCCCTCGCCCTCGCCACTGACCCTGCTTCGGAGGCCCTCTTGGATCGCAAACCTGACAAGAAGAGTGCACCGTTGTTCTCCGTCAACATGTACAAGCAGATCATGTGCCAGTCGATTTACCAGATCGCCATCACCCTTATATTCCATTTTGCCGGCCTCAAGATTCTCGGCCTCGAGCATTCCGACAACAACACTGTGAATAAAAATCATGACAGCACCGTTCAGACCCTGGTCTTCAATGCTTTCGTCTTTGCGCAGATTTTCAACTCCGTTAATTGCAGGAGGTTGGACCAGAAGCTCAATATCTTCGAGGGCTTGACCAAGAATTGGTATTTCATCACCATCACCCTGATTGGTTCGTTTCACACTCCCCTATTTTTTGCCTAATCTCACAGACTTCTATCGATAGAAATCGTCGTTCAGATCATTATTGTTTTCGTTGGCGGTGCTGCATTCCAGGTAATACGTGTTGGCGGTCGCGAATGGGGTATTTCCCTGGCCCTTGGCATAGTATCAATACCTCTGGGTGCTCTTATTCGCCTCATGCCCAATGCTCCGTTCGAAAGGTTTTTCAAGGCAATTGGTCTTCTTGGGAGACCTGAGATCCTTCCGACTATGAATGCCGAAAGTGAAGGATGGAATAATGCTGTTACTCTCGTTCGTGATAATCTAGGTACATTCGCCAACCTGCGTGGTGGTCGTGTTCGTTCATCGTCCTTTGTGGTCAAGAGTCGATCGGCACGCCTCAGCAACGACAACCAGCCACCCCTGCGACTGTATGTGTTTCAATCTCGCGATAACATTACGATTAACTAATTATATTCGTCACTCAGGTCATCTCTCCTAACCATGGCTCCTACTCTTATGGCCGGTGCCGTTGGTGCAGGGGGTGGTTGGATCCCAGAATCCGGTTCCCTTTCTGATCCGGCTCACCATGACCCCTCAAAGTCTTCTGCTGCGTTGTGGGAGGGCAAACTCCAACTACATCCGGATACTGCCAAAGACGACCCAGCGTATCAACGATTCGGCGGTGGACTGAACTCGGTGTAGCCTTCATCTTGTTGATCAGGCGTATATCCTACGTTTCATAGTGACCCTTCAGTTCTTAGCAGGATGTCAACGTCCAATCGTAGCCTTGGTGTGTTCTATGGTACGATTCATTGTCACGCACTGGCGTCTTGTCGCCCGCCAACCCTGTATACCTAATGACCATGATACCCTACATAGAACACTTCATGATCCAATAGACTTATTCCATAGCTGCAATGATTTACTTTCACGACTACAGCACATACACGACGCAATAAATTCGTTTACATTACAATTCTGCCTAATACAGGAATGTTCTTGCCTCCTTTAGCTTGCATCGATATCGGAAACCTCGCTTCAAGTTGTAGGACATACAGTGATGTTTCTAAAGAGAACTCGTTTGCTGTGCACTTCTACCTGAACATATGTAGGGTGCACATAAGCCTGTATTTGATGAATATTAGAAATAATCACTGACAAGGGAGTTTTGACGGTTTGGCTATTGCAAACACGTTTAACGCCACGATGCGACGACCCTGAATCTCGGAACAATATTCCGAAGTCACTACTAGCAGCTCAGGCTAAGACTGCCCAAGGTTGGCCTAAGGCCTCTTTCACAAGTGGCACACGCACTGCCGTTTTTAAGACTCGAGTACGAGAATGCCCGCCTTCAAAGGTACGAAGATTATCCGAGACTCTAGCCGGAACCCGTACGTCAGAGCACTTCGATCTTTGTTTTCAGAGGCACACACAACTTTCATCTCACCAGCAAGGTACATGGCCATATTCCTGGCATTTGTGTGGGTTCAACATGGAAAGATCGTGAGGGGTGTAGTCAAGACGGCGTTCACGCGCCCCTCCGAGCAGGTATTCATGGGAACAAGGTAGATGGTGCCTATTCTGTCGTTCTGTAAGTGTTATTTAATATCCACATGTTACTTGCGAAGTTCATCTACTACTTCCTCCAGTTCAGGTGGATACGAGGATGATGAGGATCGGGGAGAAACTATGTTAGCGTTCTTTCTCCATATTTTCATTGTTGTCTGCTACTAACCCTTCAATCAGTACTTATACTGGACAAGGTGAATGGGAGCCGTGAAGCCGGTCGCTATGAACTTACTGCAACGGTTTCTCTCGCAGGCGGGCGCGATACAAAAGGAAGCAAGATGGACCAGGTGCAGGGCAAGACGGTATGTGACCAATGCTCGCATATCTTACCTAGCTACTCACGTTAGATTTTACAGCGCTGGGAAGGTCCTCAGTGCGCTGACCAAGAATGGATAAGGGGAAACAGAGCACTCCAAGTTATTCCTCTACTTCTCACATGCTGCAAACATATTTTGATGTGGTATGTGTCAAATCATATAGCAATCTTCGATTACGAAAAATGCAGTCCGCGTCGTTCGTGGGCACAAACTAAATTCCCCTTACGCTCCTGCTGAAGGGTACTATCGCGTTCCATTTCTATACTAGCATGTGTTTAACTCTTTCCCACTCCAGCTATCGGTATGATGGATTATACCAAGTCGAAGACGTAAACTCACGAAGGACCGACTAACGCGGAAAGTTTACTGATGTATATTTGTCATTCTTAGGCCTGGAGAGCGAGAGGCAAGAATGATTTTATGATGTGCATATTCAGGTTCCAGGCAAGTCTCGCAATTCTCACAAACTCATTATTGATTCCTGTATAGCGGATTCCGGACCAACCTCCTCTACCCGGCACGGTGGTTGATACGATGCGGGTCAACAGGCTGGACCAAGGAGCGAGCAGATCATCCCAAGTCGACATCATTCGCGTGAATAAGCAGAACGGACCGTTAAATGAAGCCATCACGCACCGGAGTAGCAAGTCCCCAGCAAGATCGAACACATCCAAAGCGAACGATACATCTCGGATAAAGAAACTGGACACGAATACGAGCAAGGGGAATTCTAGGGAGATCAATTGCAGCAGTCGGGGAGAGTCATCGAGCAGCGCGGACTTCCCCCAAGTGGTCAAAATCGAGACCAAGCCACAGCCCAACATTCCTAACACCATATCTCGCGTCGGTGTGATGGGGAAACGGAAGCGCTGGTCTACAGCGAGCGATGTGGATGATAACGACACCCCTCCTCACGTCAAAGTTAGAGGGTACTCGTCCAGCCCGGACGAGGAAGACGAACCGAATAAAATTGGTATGAGTCCGCAAATGGGCATTGGTGGAGAGACAGCGGAGGCTCTTGCATCTTCCTCGTATCTCTAAGATTGAGGAGGAGGAATAATCAAATATCCTTATGATCGTGCGCATCTAGTTCCTACTCGCTTTCATTTTTACTGTTATAGATTTGTTGCTTGCTGTGATTTCTTTCATGCGTACACATATTACGCTCTTACCTACCTATATTTCAGCTTCCATCTTGTCATCATCTATACCTCATGATATCGCACATCAAGCCATACACCGCCATTTCTTCATGAGACAGTTCCAACAAACCACATACACGCCGAAACAAGCCCAGTTGCGACACTGCATGTTTGCCGCTTGACGTCAGAACATCCTAGTCTCTCGCAGTCAGACTACAGGAACGTGATAATAGTCGATGACTATAATAATATCTCACACCAAAAAAAAGGGCGTCCTGGCGCTTCTCTGGTTTCTGCATCAAACCGATGCGCAAGAAAATCCCCGACTAATAGGAATGCCTTGACCACTGTTGAGATTCTCTGTGTGGACTTTGGTTGGTGATGCATTGCTTTATTTTGCAAGAAATCTCTCCAGTCAGTTAGTAAACACGATTATAAGCGTTGAACAATAACAAGAAATGAGATAATGGAAGGAAATGCATAAGAAATAAAGCAAGAGACTAAAGTGTAGTTTGCTAGAGTGTAGTTTGCAGAGCAAAATGCTGTCAGACATTCAGGTCAGAACTGGCCAGAAAATATCGTCCGCGTACCATTTATGTGTGTACAGCAATCTGAAAAGTCAAAAAAAAAAAAGGGAAGGGGGAGGAGATACAGATGGGATGTAGTGCAAAGACTGACATATTTGAACTGGACAGGCCTTCCTTGACTTGAATTCAATCCTCGTCGGGAATCTCGTGGACCTCGTCAGGGATGCTCGCGACGCTCAATGGACGCGCCTTCGCGACAGGCACTGACTCAAGGAGGTTGACCATTTCCTCGATGTCATTCCCCATATGCACGCGGGTTTTCACCTCATCCATCTGATGTTCTGGCTCGGGTCCACTGATGGTGACACTAGTATCCGAGGCGCGCGATTCATGATCAAATGGTTCCGTTTCATGCATTGCATGCGGATTTGCGTCCGCCTCCTGGTCTCCGGTTTCGGGTAGAAGATCTGAGTCTGTGAAGGATGCGAGAGACGCCGTTTCCGCATCGGCCGCATCGACACTCCTGTCCGCTCCTTGTTGTACTTCCTCATCCTCAATTGCAATGTCGGGTTCTTGAACCTTGAGCTCATCTGCAACTTCCGGCTCCTGCCGTAGCTCTTCCTCGTACTCTATATGGCTTGCCCCTTCCTCGTGCATCGACTCGTCGAGCCCATATCCGTTCTCATGTTGTGAGAGATCATCCTCATCCGGTATTTCCTCGGTCTCCAGGACAGTCGCAGCAGCTATGGCACTTGCACCCACACCGGAGACGGCTGCAACAGCCTCCTTTGCACCAACTTGCGGCGTACCAGGCGCTTTCTGTTTCTCCTTCTCCTGTTTTCCCCTCACTGACGCTGGTGGCACCTTGGCATTCGTTGTACCTCTCGTTGCACCCACGCGCATGGCAGGTGTCTTCGCGCCTCCCTTCGCTGGGCTGGCAGGAACAGGAGCGGGCGAACGCGCTTTGGACATCGAAGCGGCTGTCGGTTTGCTTAGGCGATCAGCTGCACTGCTGCTCAAGGTTACTTTCTTCGTGGGCGTAGGGAGTTGTGGCTGGGCATTTCGGGCCCTGGCGAGTGATGCTGCGGTGGGCGCGGATAAACCTGAGGGTGTCTTTGGACGACTGGATGATGGTGTTTTGGGACGGGAGGGGGTTTTGGAGTTGGTGCTCGCATGAGAGGGAGTCTTTGGGCGCCCAGGAGTGGTGGGCACGGTCCTTGATGATGGTTTTCGGCCAGTCGATGTCGATGTGGTCGACTGACCAGTGTGTTGGGGTTTGAGTGGCTGAGAGGTACCAAAGTATTG
>Ga0210383_10006635_pt1 | contig 10082 bp, 8 predicted proteins | sample IncBWC14OmetaG_FD_160072 | JGI IMG/M metagenome (GOLD analysis project Ga0210383, IMG submission 160072) | Forest soil microbial communities from Barre Woods Harvard Forest LTER site, Petersham, Massachusetts, United States - Inc-BW-C-14-O ...
CAAAAGACCTGGTCCTGATTGCCCTTTGTTTCCTTTGCTTCCTTCTGTTCAAATTCTCTTCGCTTGCTTCTGTCAGCCGCGAAACCTCAACGTCGCGAGCCTTAGGTAGGTAACGCGTCGTTCGCCTCACAGAAAAGAAAAAAGACGGACTTGAACAGAAGGAAGCAAAGGAAACGAAGGGTCAGATACGGTGTAAGCCGGCCGTTGACTGCGCCTTCCCTAACCGCCTACTGGTTTCTTCTGTCGCCCCGTCAAAGGCCGAGCCCATCGAACGTTACACGCGCAAACGGATTCTGCCGAACGACTCCCAAAAAAACCGGTCCTGATTGCCCCTTTGTTTCCTTTGCTTCCTTTGCTTCCTTCTGTTCAATTCTCTTCGCTTGCTTCTGTCAGTCGCAAAACCTCAACGTCGCGAACTCTATGTGAAGCATAGCCACACCATAGAAGGAGCGAAAACGACTTGAACAGAAGGAAGAAAAGAAAACGAAGGGAAGGATACGGTACAAGCCGGGCGCTGACGGCGACTTCCGCAAAGCCTCAACTCCTGGGCTCTTTAATCGTCGCGTCAAAGGACAAAGCCCGTCGAACGTCACGCGCGGCAACGGGAATTTGCCAAAGGACCTCCCCGAAAGCCCGGTCTTGATTGCCCTTTGTTTCCTTTGCTACCTTCTGTTCAAATTTTCTTCGCTTGCTTCTGTGAGGTCCTGGCTTCAATAAGAAGCCTGTGCGCCCTTAATATTTTTCTTCTGTATCCAGGGCATCAGCGAGCGCAGTCGTTCGCCCGTCTTTTCGATCGAATGTTTTTCGCCGTCCTTGAGAAGCCTTTTGTAGTTCGGCAAGCCAGCTGCGTACTCTGCGATCCAGCCTTTGGCAAATTTTCCGCTCTGGATATCCTTCAAGGCCTTCTGCATCTTCTTCTTGACGGAACTATCGATCACGTTCGGACCCACCGAGACATCCCCCCACTTGGCGGTCTCAGAAATCGAAAATCGCATGCCGGCGATCCCGGACTCGTACATGAGATCCACGATCAATTTCAATTCATGCAAACACTCGAAATAAGCCATCTCCGGCTGATAACCGGCTTCCACGAGAGTTTCGAACCCGTTTTGAACCAGTGAAGTCAGACCGCCGCACAAGACCGTCTGTTCTCCGAAAAGATCCGTTTCTGTTTCCTCTTTGAACGTCGTTTCGAGTACGCCTGCCCTGGTCGCTCCGATCCCTTTCGCCCATGCCAACGCCAGTTTCTTCGCTTGCTTGGACGGATTTTGGTAGACCGCGACAAGGGCCGGGACGCCTTTCCCTTCCAGGTATTGCCGGCGCACGATGTGGCCGGGGCCTTTTGGGGCGACCATAATGACATCCACCTCTTTTGGGGGAACAACGGTTTTAAAATGCACCGCAAATCCATGGCTGAACAAGAGCGCTTTTCCCTTCTGCAGATGAGGCGCCACTTCGGTTTCATAGATCGATGCGCTCTTGAGATCGGGGGTCGCAAAGAAAATGATATCAGCCTTTTTTGCCGCTTCACTCACTTCCAGGACCTGAAAACCGTGCTCCTCGGCGACAGGGACAGACTTGCTGCCTTTGTACAAACCGACCACCACCTGTACTCCACTGTCCTTGAGGTTCAGCGCGTGCGCGTGACCCTGGGACCCAAATCCGATCACCGCGCACATCTTTCCATTGAGGTGGGCGAGGTCTGCGTCCTTATCCGTGTAGACTTTTGCTGGCATACTTAAATTTGATTTAGAAGAAAGGGCCTACTCCACTCGGGCCATGGCAACTTTGCCCGTGCGCGTCAAGTCGCTGATACCAAAGTTTTCCATCAGTTTCAGAAACTTGTTGATCTTGCTTTCGTTTCCGGTGATTTCGATGGCGAGACGCTTGGGCTGAACATCCACGATCTTGGCCCGGAAGATGTCGCATATCTGCATCACTTCCGACCGATTCGCGGAATCGGCATTCACACGAAGCATCACCAACTCGCGATCGACATAGTCTCCATCCCGAAAATCCTGAATTTCAATCACGTCGACGAGCTTGTTCAACTGTTTTGTGACCTGCTCAAGAACCGTGTCATCTCCGCGTACCACGATCGTCATTCTGGAGGCAGAAGAATCATTTGTCGGCGCAACATTCAGACTATCGATGTTGAATCCACGCCCGCTGAACATGCCGGCAATCCTGGCCAGGACGCCGAACTTGTTTTCCACCAGAACAGATATCGTATGACGCATAGAACGGAGAGGAATCATCCCGGGAAAGCGTCCAAAATCAATAAAAATTCTGCGATTACCCGCTTTTCCCGGAACCGGTTGTGATCTCTTCGAACACGTGCAAGTATCCCCGGGTTCGCGTTATGACAGTATTTACTCCGCCTGAAAAACTGTACGCAGGATACATCTTTGACTGCGATGGCACCCTCGCCGATTCCATGCCGCTGCACTACCGTGCTTGGGCCGACACCGTGGAGAAGCACGGGGGGCAAATGCCGGAAGAACTCTTTTATGCGCTGGGCGGATGGCCAAGCAATAAGATGGTCGAATTTTTGAACGAACGATTCGGTACATCACTCGACCCGCAGATTGTCGCCACTGAAAAGGAGCATCTATACGTCGAGCGAATCGCCATGATTCAACCGATTCGGGAAGTGGCCGAGTTCGCGCGTCAAGTCGCTGCCTTTGCGAAGGTATCAGTTGCCTCCGGAGGCGTCCTTCCCGTCGTCACCAGGACCCTGGAAACGATCGGATTCAAAGACTTTTTCCCCGTCATCGTCACGACCGAACAGGTCAAAAGAGGTAAGCCTTACCCGGATATGTTTCTCGAAGCCGCCCGCCGGATGAATGTACATCCTTCCGAGTGCCTGGTTCTCGAAGACAGCACCGCTGGCTTTGAAGCCGCGAGCGCAGCCGGAATGGACTATGCCAAAGTGGGAAGACCTTAACCCGCTCACAAATCCCCTCATGATTGGTGAGCGATTCAGGCACCTACAACACGGTTTCTCTCAGCAAGCTCTGGCGATGGTAACCACTTGAATACATGTTATTAAGTGGAGCGCTCCCTCGTCGTTCCAGTCCCCAGAGCAAAAGCCTTTGGGCGTCATCGAACAACATCCGATGAGTGCCACCAAGTTGAACAAGGATGATGTCTTTGCCGCCCTCCGATGCACTTGAGACCAAGCACCGACCGCTCATCTCCGTGTAACCAGTCTTCATGCCTGTAAATATGGAGGACCGAGTCACCAGCCTATTGGTCGGCTCCAGGAAACGCCGCCTCCCTGAGCTATAGGTAAAGATGAGACCCGGCAGCCGCATGAACTCGCGAAGCGTCGGATTGTGATAGGCCGCAAACGCGATCCTCGCCATGTCGCGAGCGGTGGAGAATTGACCCGGCTTGGGTAGGCCATTCGGGTTGACGAAATGGCTGTTCGCTGCGCCCAGTTGAGCCGCTTTCGCGTTCATCAATTGGGCAAAGGAAACGACGCTGCCGGCGTCGTTCCGGGCCAGGCATACCGCTGCATCGTTGCAACTATGCACCAGCATCGCCGCCAGAAGTTGTCTTTTGGTGTAGACTTCCCCCGGCCTGAACCCGAGTTTCGTCGGTTCAACTGCGCAATCCTCGGAAACGACCCGGACGCTGCTATCCAATCCCCCATGTTCCGCGACCAGCAACGCCGTAAGAAGCTTCTGTGTGCTGGCGACCGGTCGCTGGATATCCGGATTCTTGAAAAAGAGCACCTCCCCGCCCTTCGCATCAATCATGATCGCAGAACTCGCGACGGTCACCGGCGCACTCGCCGGATAAACTGGCAGCGCCGAGATGGCGGGCGGAGTCCCAGCAACAGCAATGTCTGCCATCGTCCGCGAATCATCCTGCGCGGTCGGCGAATTTAACGGAGACGCCGTATCCGCAGGCAGAGCACGGCGCTCCTGCCAATCGCGAGCGAAGCCCTGCACGCACCCCCCCCAACCGATCCACCAGCCAAGCACCAAAATCAATATCCAACGCTCCAGCATAACCGGCGTTTTTATTCCAGATTCCAGCTTCGCGCAACAGCTGTAGAATTCAGGATAAAAATTGTTCATTCTTTTTCCAGATCCCGGTATGATCAACCCGCATGAAGTTTCGCGTTGTTCGCCAGGTCGCGTGCGCGACTATGGCGATCCTGTTCGTTGGTTGCGCTGGGCGCTCTCTTCCGGAATATGAGGCGCCCTTGCCACGCAGCCAGTTCATGAAAGTGCGCACCACCGCTTACACCGACACCGAGAGTGATCATCGACGCTACGGTAAATCCAATGCCATTGGCACGACTCTCGTCGGAGCCGGGTCCATCCGCAGCGCAGCCGCCGATTGGGCCAGGTGGCCCGCCGGCACGAAATTTCTGATTCTCGCCACCGGTCAGGTCTACGAGGTCGACGACTACGGCTGGGCTCTGTCCGGCCGGAACACGATCGATCTCTATTGTCCGACTTGGGCGGAGATGAACAATTGGGGTGTTCGTCGCGTTACGATTCAGATTTTGGAGTGGGGCGATCCCTGGAAAAGCTACCATGTCCTGAAACCGCGTCGCGACTACGCCCACGTCCGGCGCATGTTAGACGAAATCCGGAATTTCTATTAGACCGACGCTATTACTCCGCTCCTCCAACGGCGTTCCACATGAAGGCCAGGATTTCAGATTGTTCGTCGATGATTTTGCTGATCGGCTTGCCTGACCCATGTCCGGCCTTCGTTTCGATTCGAATCAGGACCGGATTCGGACACCCCTGCGCAGCCTGCAGTGTGGCGGCGAACTTGAACGAGTGACCCGGCACCACTCTGTCGTCATGATCCGCCGTGGTCGCTAAAGTGGGCGGATAGCATGTTCCCGGTTTGATATTTTGGAGGGGCGAATACTTGATCAGATACTGAAATCCATCAGGAGTGTCAGAACTTCCGTAGTCGGATTCCCACGCCCATCCGATCGTAAATTTCTGGTACCTCAGCATGTCGAGAACACCGACCTCCGCGACCGCTGCCCCGAACAGATCTGGGCGCTGGGTGAGCGCAGCGCCGACCAGTAATCCGCCGTTCGAGCCTCCCACGATGGCGATCTTTCTTGCCTTGGTATATTTCGCATCGATCAACGCTTGAGCGGCCGAGATGAAATCATCAAACACATTCTGCTTGTGTTCCTTAATCCCTGATTCATGCCATTGTCGGCCATACTCTCCGCCACCGCGCAGATTAGGGAGAGCGAAGACACCCCCCTTTTCAATCCAGCTCGCACACGACGCCGTAAATGAGGGAGTCATCGAGATGTTGAACCCGCCGTAGCCGGTCAGGAAGACCGGGCTATTCCCGGCAAGCTCAAGTCCCTTTTTACAGACGATGAACATCGGGATTCTGGTCCCATCCTTCGACGCATAGAAGATCTGCTTTGTCTCGTAGCGATCCGGGTCAAAATTTACGTTCGGCTTTTGGAACACGCTGTTCTGACCGGTACTCACGTCATAACGATAGATCGTCGACGGATAAAGAAATGACGTGAACAAGTAAAACAGTTCAGGACGATCGGGATCTCCGGACAGGGTCCCTACCGTTCCAAGCACCGGCAGCTCGACTTCACTTTCCCGTTTCCCGTCCAGATCGAAGACAAACAGCTGGTTTTTGGCGTCCACCAGATATTTGACGACCAGCTTGCCACCGACCAGCGCGGCGTCTTCTAACAATTCCTTCGACTCTGGAACGATTTCTTTCCAATGTTCCCGGCTCGGATTCGATAGATCAATCTCGACAATTTTATACCTCGCAGCGTTCAGATCGGTCACCACATACAGCCGGTTCCCAATCGCGCCCGCGACGTTAAACTCCGCTTCGACTTTGTCGACAATCGGTTGAAACGGGCCGTCGATCTTCGGCGCCATGGGGTCCCCAAGATCCTTAAAGTACAATAGGTCTCGCTTTTCAGTCCCCTTATTCACCAGCATCAGCAGGTAGCGGCCGTCATGCGAAACTTCGCCGGCAAACCCGAGGTCAGGATCGTCCGGTCGTTCGTAGATCACTCGATCCTTCTCTACGGGATCCCCCAACAGGTGATAGTAGAGCTTCTGATAGGCCAGCTTCGCAAACGTCTGATTTTCAGAAGGCTTGGGTTCAGGGAATTTCGAATAAAAAAATCCTTTACTGTCTTTGGTCCAGCTTGGGTCGGAGGATTTTACCCATTTGATGACGTCCGGAAGATCCGTGTCAGTGTCAATATCGCGAACGCGGATCTCGTTCCAATCCGAACCGCTCGCCGCGACCCCATATGCCAGTAGCCTGCCATCATTACTGACCGTGGTACTTGTCACAGCCACGGTGCCGTCGCTCGCGAGTTGATTGGGATCCAACAATACCCTTGGCTGATCGCTTAGCTTTTTCAGGGTATAAATCACGCTCTGATTTTGCAGTCCGTCATTCTTTCGATACACGAAACGATGACCCTCCCATTTCGGTACGGTATAACGCTGATAATTCAAAAGCTTCGTCAGCTCCCCCCGGAACTGAGCACGCTCAGGTAGCCTTTCCATGTAAGCGGAGGTCAGGATGTTTTCTGCTTTCACCCATGCGACCGTCTCCGGCGAATCCGTATCTTCCAGCCACCGATACGGATCCGGAACTTTCGTCCCGAAATAGTCGTCGACGACATCGCCTTTCTTTGCTTTCGGATACTCAAGCGGCCGCGAGTGAGCCATGGTCGGATATTCTACCGACTGCGAGAGAGCCACGGTTGCAATCAATCCCAGCAACATAAAGGCGCGAACCATGGCGGCAACGAAACCACGGAACATCTTTAAATTCAATTACCCTTAAGTTTACTATTCCCGGAATGGGCGAGCGCCAGCCGGTTCCTTTCGCAACGACTTTACAATCAGCAGACCGCGCTCCATATTCCCGCCCTTATGTGGCTGAGTATTGTCATTCCGATTATGCTTTCGATCCTCGTGATCGTCTGTGTCTTGCTGACCCTTGTCGTGCTGATGCAGCGGCCAAAAAACGAAGGGTTGGGAGCGGCCTTCGGCAGCAGTATGACGGAAAACATTTTTGGCGCTCAGACCGCAACGGTCCTGACCAAGGCAACCGTTTATCTAGGGTGCATTTTCTTTGGTGTTACCCTGATCCTGACGGTGCTCACGGCTAGGCAGAGCATGGACCGCCGAGTCGGTGTTCTCGAGAACGAGGTACGCAAGGCAGCCGTTACGGCCACACCGAAAACGATCGCCTCTCCCGCCGCTTCCGGTTCGCCTCAGGCCACCCCGAGCATCGCCGCTTCTGCAACCCCGGTTTCCACTTCCAGCCCCGGGCCTTCGACCACGGCTTCCGCTTCGGTTTCGCCTTCCCCGAGCGTCGCGACCGAATCTTCGCCCGCGCCTTCCCCGAGTGCGGTGACCGAATCTTCGCCTGCGCCTTCCCCGAGTGCGGCAACCGAATCTTCGCCTGCGCCTTCCCCGAGTGCGGCAACCGGGACGTCGCCAGGCCCTTCACCGAGTGTGGGGCAAGCTTCTCCGGCGCCTTCCGCTTCCCCTTAGGGGTCATATCTAAATATTCAACATTGGGGCATCTTTTGGGTTGGCTTTTGTGTCATCGGCAACTTACTTCAAACCCGCGTGTGCGGCCCGAAAGACCAGGAAACCGTGGGCTTCGATGCTTTCCTGCCACTTCGGGCCGTGGACAACCCGCGCAGCGATCGGCCTTCTGTTCCTCTTACTCATGGCCGGCTGTGGTTCGGACGACCAACGTGCCGATCTCGTGATACTCAATGGAGCCGAACCGGAATCGATCGATCCCGCCGTCGTAACCGGTCAACTCGAAGGCCGTCTCTGCTATGCCCTCTTCGAAGGGCTCCTGCATTTCGATCGTTTTGGAAAACCGCAGCCGGGAATCGCCGAAAGTTGGGATCTCTCGAGCGACGGCAAAATCTACCAGTTCCACCTCCGGGCCAATGCCAAATGGAGCAATGGCGATTCTGTCACGGCAAATGATTTCGTCCGATCCTGGAAGCGGATTTTATTGCCAGAAACCGCTTCAGAATACGCCTACCTGCTCTACCACATCAAAAATGCGCAACCATTTAACGAGGGTACGCTCAAAGATTTCGGCGCGGTCGGCATCACGGCAATCGATGACCGAACCTTTCAAGTCGAGCTGGAGGCTCCGGTTCCCTACTTTCTCGATCTCTGTTCCTTCGCCACCCTTCTTCCGGTTCATCTCCCCACAGTGGAAAAGTATGGGGATGACTGGATAAAGCCGGGCAAACTGGTAAACAACGGCCCATTCCTGCTGAAGGAGTGGCGGTTGAATTACCGGATGCGGTTGGAAAAAAACCCGTTGTACTGGGATGCCAGCCACGTGGCACTGAATACGATCGACGCGTTGCCGATCGACAATTCCGTCACGGCTTACAATTTTTATGCGTCGAAGGTAGCCGATCTCATTTTGGACAAAGGCCTCACGCCGCCATCCCTCATCCCGGAATTAAAAACGCGTCCCGATTTTCACGCGGCCCCTTTTCTGGGAAACTATTTTATCCGGTTCAACGTAACCAGAAAACCGTTCAACGACGTGCGTGTTCGCCAGGCGTTCGCGATGGTGATTGACCGCGACCGCATCGTTCAGAAGATTACTCAAGCCGGCGAACCTCCGGCCTACTCTTTTACACCTCCGGGAACAGCGGGCGGTTACCAACCGCCGAAAATGTTCGGTCGCAATGTAGAAAAGGCGCGGCAGCTTCTAGCTGACGCCGGGTACCCAGGCGGCAAAGGATTCCCAACGGTTACCTATCTCTACGACAGCAAGAAACTGAACGAAGATATTGCCGTTGAAATCCAGAACATGCTGGCCGACGCCCTGGGCGTTCATGTCGAGCTCCAAAAACAGGAGTGGAAAGTCTGGCTCAACTCGTTAAGCCGCCTCGACTACGATTTCGCCAGGTCCAGTTGGGTCGGCGACTACAATGATCCGAATACATTCATTGACTGTTTCGTCTCCGATGGTGGCAACAATCGAACTGGTTGGAGCAGCAAAGCCTACGATGACTTGGTGGCGGCCGCCGCTTTGGAACCGGACAACACCAAACGCTCACAAATTTTTCAACGGGCGGAAGATATTCTTCTCAATCAAGGAACGCCCATTTGTCCCCTCTACTACTACGTCGGAATTCAGATCTACGACGGTCAAAAGTTCGGCGGTATCGAACCCAACCTCCTGGACGAACATCCTTTCCGGGAAATGTACCGAAAACCGCTGAACAAGTATTGAGAGCATGGACATCCATCTCCGAATGGAATTCATGAAGACATTCAGACGCAACGATCCCTGTCCCTGTGGCAGCGGCAATATCTCGAGCTATTGGCGGCAGCGCCCTCGAGGTTTTAGGAAGTGGTCGGAGTGACACCGTTGCCGCATAAGCGCTAGATAATTGTGAGGCGCCTCGATGGGCGAATGGCTTTTGTCCCGGAGGGACAGCACGATAGTAGCCAGGCACGAAGTGCCTGGAATCATGAGGAAAATAGCCACGTCCCAGCGGGACGATTGAACCGATCTCAGCTTAGATCAGACGCAAGTAAGAAAGCTTAGTAAGCGGCATGAGCATTCGACGCGCTGTCGCAAGTGAGTACATGATATTGAAAGTTCTCCTTTTTGCGATTCCCGCGTCTTTAGTTAAGCGCTTCAATGCTAATCAAACTAGCATAGATCGGACATTTCGTGTTAACTATGTATTCATTCATTTTCATTCGATGACTCCATAGTTAGGTACCGTTTTGCGTCTGCGTTTATTCCCCCAGAGCAGCGCCGATTTGACCATCGTCGTCTGCCTTGTTGCCGCGGGCCAGGAACTCCGTGGCGGTGCATGGATGTAAGGGCGTCGGCGTTGAAGGCCGCGATATTCGCCGACCTCTGGGGCGATGTCGGTCTGCACTTAAAATTTTTCATTTCGTGGAATACCGCCTACTGGAACCGCGCTGTGGACATCGGTTGCTGGGTGCTCGGCTCCGCCGCGACCTGCTGCGTAGACGGGCAGGGCTGCAACCGAGCAGATTCAGTTCCGGTATTGTGGA
>Ga0210383_10006637_pt1 | contig 10082 bp, 7 predicted proteins | sample IncBWC14OmetaG_FD_160072 | JGI IMG/M metagenome (GOLD analysis project Ga0210383, IMG submission 160072) | Forest soil microbial communities from Barre Woods Harvard Forest LTER site, Petersham, Massachusetts, United States - Inc-BW-C-14-O ...
TCGCCCGCACCCAGACGAGTCACCTCGCGCAGGACGAGGCGCGCGTGCGCGGGTCGATCGACCGGATCGGCAGCCAGCAGGCGCTCGAAGAGATGATCCCAGGCAGCGCCGAGCCCGGGCCGCACCGACGACAGGGCCGGCGCCGGCCCTGCCAGCACCCGCTCCGCCGCACGCAGGCCGCGCCCGAACGGCGCGGTGCCGCTCCAGGCTTCGAACAGCGTCGCGCCGAGCCCGAACAGATCGGAGGCGGGGGTGCGCGCGCCGGTCAGCGCCTCCGGCGCCGCGTAACCGAGCGTGCCGCGCGCGGCCCCGTCGCCCGAGAGCGCGGCGCCCGCCAGTCCGAAGTCGATGAGCACGGCGCGGGGCGGGCCACTGCCCACCGCCGACATTCGCACGTTGGCCGGACAGACGTCGCCGTGGACGATGCCGCGCGCGTGCAGATGCGCGAGCGCCGAGGCCAGATCCAGCGCCGCCTGCACGAACAGGGCGCGCCGCTCCGCTTCGTCCGCGATGGTGGCGATCGCCTCGACGCCTGGACCGACGATTCTGTCGGTGACCAGGTAGAGACGCCCGTCTTCGAGCCGGCCGATGTCGCGCAGGCGGACGACGCTCGGATGGGCCAGCGTCTCGAGCCCACGGAACTCGGCGAGGGCGAACCGACGGCCGTGCGGGTCGTCCGCGAACAACTTGATCACGCACGCCGTGTGGGTCGTGGTGTCGATCGCTGCGAACGTTTCGCCCGAAGCGCCCGCGCCCAGGCGCTCGCCAACCTGATAGCGCGCCGGAAGCTGCGCCGTCCCTCGCCGGCTGTCAACTACATTGGCGACCGACACTCAGGCAATGTTATTGCAATCACTGGCAAAAATGTAGATAAATATCTTAGTTGGCGTTTTCAGCCGCTGTTGGACCGGGCGCCGTCACTCGGATCCTGGCGCAACTGCATCGTTTTCTCGCCGCGCCATTCGGGCGCGCGCGGCAGTCGCCGCCGCGCGAATCTCGTCGTCGTCGTGGGTGGCGGCCACGAAGCTGAGGTACTGGTCGGCCTCCTGCCCGCCGAGGATGGCGATCGCCTCGATGATCTTGCGCATCTCGTGCCGATCGCGGAGCGACCGCGTGCGCGTCAGCTCGGTGACCGCGCGCCGATCGCCGAGCGCGATCAAAGAACCCAGGGCCGCGTCGCGGGTCGGCTCGTCGGGATCACTGAGCAGCCTCAGGAGCGTGGGGACCTCGTCACGCAACTTCCGCTCGCCCACGGCCCGGATTGCCTCCTCGCGCAGCTCGCCGCCGTCGGCCTGCAGCGCCGCGTGGACAGCCGGGGGCGGACCTCGATCGAGCTGGCGCCGCGCCACATAGCTGTCGATCAGATCACCGGCGATGCGCAGCACCAGCCGGTTCAGGATCACGGCGCGATCTGGCGCCGGTTCGGTGGCAACTCCCTTGCGCGCCGGCTTCGGCAGCGCATAGCGCTCGCTCCCCCGCCCTTCGAGCTTGAACGACACGCCGTCGGGCGTGTCGGAGCGCCCATCGTCGAGCTGCAACCCGACGACGGCCCGAGCTTCGCCGAGCGCGCCCGCTTCCACGAGCTCCGTGCCGACGCTGGCCCCGAGTCTGGCGACCGCCCCCCCGGTGGTCGGCGCAAACAGCCCCGTTGCGAGCAGGTGCGCGCGCAAGGCCTGCTCGAGCGGTCCGGCCTCGAGATGCGGTGTCCGGTCGTCCGGCGGCGCGGTGATCTGGACGTCGACCGCTCCCAGCGCCGGTTTGGGGGCCGGCGGCGGCGCGGCCGCCATATCCCGGTGATGGCAGGCGCCGAAAGCCAGCAGACCGAAAAGAGCGAGCGCGCTAGCCCGAGCGCGCGCCCCGGCGAGCCGGTCGGGTCGACAGGACGGGACGATTGTCGGGACGGGTGCGCGGGACCGTGCGGGTGCGCGCGGTGAAGGGGATCGTGTCGGCATGCGGACGCCTCAACAGGGCCAGGTCGACGATGCGCCGGACGACCTCATCATATCCGAGCCCGGCGGCGCGTGCGGCCCGCGCGAACCCCGCCCCCTCCGACAGATCGCAGTTGGGGTTCACGTCGATGATGTAGGGGGTTCCGTCGGCCGACAGCCGCACATCGAGGCGGGCGTAGTCGCGCAGCTCCATCGCCACGAAGGCGGTCTCGGCGACATCGGCGATCCGGGCCAGCGTCGAGGCGGGCAACCCTTCGCAGGGGACCGGCTTGGTGCCGCGGAACTCGGGCGAGCTCTCCACCCACTTGCCGTCGAAGGAGACGATGCGTGGGCACCCCGCCGGCATCTCCGAAAAGTCGATCTCGTAGAGCGGGAGGATCTGAACGCCGCCATCGGGACGCCCCAACAATGAGACGTAGATCTCGCGCCCCTCGATGTAGCGCTCGACCAGCGCGGGCTGGCGGTACCGGGCCAGGACGAACGTCACCTGACGCTCGAGCGCCGCGCGATCGTGCACGACCGAGTCGGTGGTGATCCCGACCGAGGCGTCCTCGCGTGCCGGCTTGACGATGAGCGGAAAAGCCAGCGCGACCTTGGAGACGTCCGGTGTGGTCAGCACGACGGCCTCGGGCGTCGGCACGCCGGCGCCACGCAACACATCCTTCGCCTTGTGCTTGTGCACCGCCAGCCCGAGCGTCAGCGGCGACGAGCCGGTGTAGGACAATCCCGCACGCTCGAGCAGCAACGGCAACAGTGGCTCGAGATTGCTCGCGCCGTCGATCGACTCGCAAAGGTTGAAGACCACGTCGGGCGCGAAGTCGGCGATCTCTGCGATGGCGCCGTACAGATCGTTCCCGATGCCGACCGTTCCTGCGTCGTATTCTCCGTCGCTGAGGACCTTCGCCACGCTGTGCGCCGTTCCCAGAACGTCGGCCCGCGCGCGGTTCTCCGGATCGGCCTCGGCACCTTCGTAGTCGCGGTTGTGGACGACCAAAACGCGCGGCTGATCAGCAGACTTCACGCACCAATCATTCTAGTGATCCCATTCCACATTGCAATTGAGTTGGCGTGAAACGTCACGTTCAGCTCTGCGCCGAGCTCGCGCGCGATGCGCGCGGCGAGGATCTCGAGCGGCGGCACAGCGACGCCGAGAGGCGCGAGAAGACGCGTGAGCGAGGTAACACGCGAGCCGACGAGACCGCAGGGAACGATCAGGTTGAAGGCGTCGAGATTGGTCGTGACGTTGAGCGCGAAGCCGTGAATCGCAACGCGCGATCGGATATGCACCCCGAATGCACACAGCTTTTCGTCATTTGTCCACAGGCCGGGCGCGTCGCGCCGGAACTCGGCTGCGACGCCGAGCTCGGCGAGGACGCACGCGATCGCCCGCGCCATCGCCGTCATGTGAGCGACCACGCCGCCCCGCAACCGCACCACGGGGTAGCCGACCAGCTGGCCCGGCCCGTGGTAGGTGACGTCACCACCCCGCGACGCCTGCGCGACCGACACGCCGCGCTGCGCGAGCTCCGGTGCCGTCGCCAAGATGTGCGTCGCCCGCGCAGAGCGGCCGCACGTGATGACCGGATCGTGCTCGCAGAAGAGCAGCGTCTCCGGTCCCTCACCCGACAGCACCGCCGCGCGCAGGCGTTCCTGCAGCGCGGTGGTCTCCTCGAACGGGGCGCGCCCCAGCCAACGCCAGATGGCGTCCAGCGCGCCCTCCCTACCCTTCGGCGATCTCCGCGAAGAAGTCGGCATCGACGAAGTCGACGCTGACCATCGCGTTGATGACCCCGACGCCGTGACGGATGCAGGTCTCGGCCAGCGCCGGCCCGTCGGCGATCTCGATCGGTGGTCCCGGCGCCTTCCAGGCCGCGATGGCGTCCTCGGCCAGACGTCCGGCCAACATCAGGAGGCCCTCGTCTTGACCGCGCTTCTCGATCCCGACGCGCAGCTCGCCGATGGCGCGACGCCCTCCCGACGAGGGGCCGAACCGCAGGCCGATGAGGCAGCGCGACGAGCGGCCGCCGCGGCCCCGAAGCGCCTCGACGTAGACCGTCTCCTCGATCCGCTTCACGAAGGTCGCCGGGCCGAACCCCTCGCGCTGCAGCAGGACGCGCGTGAGCGCCTCGAACGCGGAGGCCGGCAGCTCGCTGAGCCGCCGCTCCAGAGAGGCGAGCGTCCGTTCGCGCAGCGCGCGCTTGGCCTCTCCGAACACCTGCTCGGCGCGCTCCAGCTCGGCCTCCGGCGGGCGGCGTGAGAGCGCGAACAGGCCCGCGCCCGCCGCTCGGACGCGCGGTCGCATCCCGGCTCGCAATCGCTCCCGAGGCTCGGCGGCCAGCGCCGTGCGCATGACCCGCCAGGCCTCGTTCGGCTCGCCGTGCACCAGCCGGCGCCGGGTCGCCATGTCGGCGATCTGCCGGACCGCGGTTCCGCGCCCCGGAGCCTGCCCGCGCAGGATCTCCAGCGCGGCGTCGACCGGGGTCATGATCCGACGCGGGCCCTGGCCGTTGTCACCCGAACCGGACAACGCAGGCGCACCGCCAGCTTCACTGGAGGACGCTCCGGTCGAGGGATCGCTCGAGGAAAACGCGGGCGAATCGCCCGCAGGGGCAGCCAGCGCTGGCTCTCCCGCGGGTGGCCGCGGCGAGTCGCCAAACTCTTCCCCCTCACCACGTCCGCCACGACGGCGGCGACGGCGGCGGCGACGGCCTGGCCCCAGCTCCCCCTCGGGGCGGCGCCCTTCGGGACCGGCTTCGGTCCGCTCGCCGCCAGCCTCGGTCGTCCCCTCTCCTTCGTCCCCCTCGTCCCCGTCGTCCCCGTCGTCCCCTTCGTCAGATCGCCCGCCGGCGGGCGCGCCCGCACCGGTGGCGGGCGGCGCAGCCGCGGTCTCGTCGGTCTCGCCGATCTCATCCTGATCCATCGCGCGTGGGGCCTCCTCGTCGCCTTCTGCGTCGTCGTCGCCTTCCAGCACTCCCGTTTCCGCCAGCGCGGCGGCGCGTGCCTCGGCCGAAAGGCCGCCGCCGTGGATCGGCTCGTCGGCCTCGCCCTCGTCACCTTGCGTCGGCGGGTGGCTCACGCCGGTGGCTGCGCCCGGAGCCGGTCGTCGGCCCTCGTCGCGTCCGCCCTCGCGCGCTCCCTCGCGTCCCCGCCCACCCCGGCGCCGTCGCCGGCCCCGGTCGCCCGAAGGCGCCGATTCGTCATCGGTGCGGGCGCGCTCGCGCTTGGGCGGCTCCTCCGCCGGCTTGGCGGCGGCCTTGGCCGCGGCACGCTCCTCGGCGCTCACCTCCGGATAGCGGAGCAGGCCAAAGATCCCCGGCTTCACCCTTACGAACGGGTTGCCCGGCGCCTTCTTGACCGCCGCCGTGAGCTGCGTCTGCATGGTGACTTCGGGCGTGCGGCCCACAAAGGTGAGGAGCTTCTTCCCGATCACACGTTCGGTCAGCTCTTTGTAATGTAGCGGCTTGCCTTCCAGTCGAAGGACTTCAAGGGCCGCTTCTAGAAAAGTCATGGCGCCCGTCTTTACCACAGATGAAGTTTTTTTGACGCCTGCTCGCGGCAAGGTTACCCGTGGAGGATGATCGGACAGCGCAAGATCGGTGTGCTCATGGGTGGTCTGTCGGCGGAACGAGACGTCTCGATCCGCACCGGGGAGGCGGTGCTGGCCGCGCTCGGCGACCGTGGCTACGACGCCTGGCCGCTGTTCGTCGACCGCGACGTCGACATGGTGCTGCGGCAGGCGCGCATCGACGTCGCCTTCGTCGCCCTGCACGGCCGCTATGGCGAGGACGGCTGCATCCAGGGGCTCCTCGAGCTTCTGGGAATCCCCTACACCGGCTCGGGCGTGCTGGCCTCGGCGCTGGCGATGAACAAGGTCCGGGCGAAAGAGGTCTTCCGGCTCAACAACCTGCCGACCGCGCCCGGCTACGTCGTCCAGTCGGACGGCGGCGAGGACCTGCTGGAGCTGCACGGGTCGTTCGGGTTCCCGGTGATCGTCAAGCCGGCGGGCGAAGGCTCGTCGCTCGGGATCCGGATCGCGCGCGACGAGCTGGAGCTGGAGGCCGCCGTCGAGCAGGCGCTGCGTTTCGACGACGACGTCCTCGTCGAGCGCTTCGTCGAGGGGAAGGAGATCTCCGTCGGCATCCTGGACGGCAAGCCGCTCGGCGCGGTGGAGATCGTCCCCAAGCGCGGCTTCTTCGACTTTCACAACAAGTACACGAGCGGCCGCACCGAGTACCACCTGCCAGCGCGCCTCTCGCCCGAGCGCTACCGCTCGGCCCTGCGGCTGGCGACGCTGGCCCACGAGGCCCTCGGCTGCGAAGGGGCGACGCGCGTCGACCTCATCGTCAGCGAGAAAGGGAACGAGATCGTGCTGGAGGTGAACACCCTCCCCGGCATGACGCCGGCCAGCCTGCTCCCCAGGATCGCCCACAGCGCCGGTCTGTCCTTCGAGGATCTGGTCGACGAGACGCTCAAGGGCGCCCGCCTGCGCGCCCACGGCCATCGGAGAGACCGCCGCGCCGTCCAGGTCAACTTCCCAGGACACGAGCGCCGCACCGGGTTCCTGACCGACGCGCACTGACGCGCGCCTACCCGCTGACCACGCGCCCACCCGCCGACCGGCGAGCAGGGCCTGAGGCAGGCCGAGTCCCGGGCTCGCCGCGGGCGGGGTGATAGACTCGCCGCGTGGCTCGTCGCTCGCGCAAGCAACAGGTCGTCAAACCGCCGGTCGTCAACGATCCAGCGAACGCCAAGCTCTTCATCAACCGCGAGCTGTCGTGGCTGGGGTTCAACGAACGGGTGCTCGAAGAGGCGCGCGACGCCACCGTGCCGCTGGCTGAACGGCTCAAGTTCTTGGCCATCGTCGCCTCGAACCTGGACGAGTTCTTCATGGTTCGCGTGGCCGGCCTCAAGCAGCAGCTCTCGGGCAACGTGGCCGAGACGCCGCCCGACGGCCTGACGGCCGCCGAGCAACTCGCCGCCATCAGCACGCGGGCCCACGCCATGGTGACCGAGCAGTACCGCGTCTGGCGGAACGAGGTCGCGCCCGGGCTCGCCGAGGCGGGAATTCGGCTGCTCCGCGCCCAGGATCTGACGCCGGAGCAGAAAGCGCCTCTATCGACCTACTTTGCCAAGGAGGTCTGGCCGGTCCTGACCCCGCTGGCCGTCGATCCCAACCACCCGTTTCCGATGCTGCGGAACCGCAGTCTCAACCTGGCGATCCTGATGCATCGCGAGAAAGAGAAGGTGGCGCGCCGGGAGACCATGGTCGCGGTGGTCCAGGTGCCGTCGGTGCTCCCTCGCATCACCGAGGTGGCGGGCCTCGGCAAGTTCTCGTTCACGCTGCTCGAGGATCTGATCACCCTGCACGCGGGGGAGCTGTTTCCTGGCTTCCGCGTCCTCGGTTGCAGCCCCTTCCGCGTCACCCGCAACTTCGATCTGTCGATCGACGAGGACGAGGCCGACGATCTTCTGAAGACGATCCAGAAGGAGCTGCGCCGGCGCGAGCGCGGCAGCGCCGTCCGGCTGGAGATCGCGCACGACACGCCGGCCGAGGTGGTCAGTTTCCTCAGCTCGGCCCTCCGGCTCGAGCCCGACGACGTCTACCTCTTCGACGGCCCCCTGCACCTGGCTGACCTGGCGCCGATTTACGCGCGCGAAGATCTCCGCGAGTACAAGGACGAGCCGTTTTCGCCGCAGATCGTCCCCCCGTTGCAGGAGTACGACGACATCTTCCGCGTCATCGCCCAGCGCGACGTGTTGCTGCAGCACCCGTACGAGTCGTTCGAGGACGTGGTCGAGTTCATCTCCGAGGCGGCCGACGATCCCAACGTGCTGGCCATCAAGCAGACGCTCTACCGCACCAGCGCCGACTCGGCGATCATCCGCGCGCTCATCCGCGCCGCCGAAAACGGCAAACAGGTCACCGCGGTCGTCGAGCTGAAGGCTCGCTTCGACGAGGCACCCAACATCCAGTGGGCGCGCACGCTGGAGGACGCCGGCGTGCACGTCGTCTACGGGCTCATCGGGCTCAAGACCCACTGCAAGGTGGCGCTGGTGGTGCGGCGCGAGGGGAACCGGATCAAGCGCTACGTGCACCTGTCGACCGGCAACTACAATCCGTCGACGGCGCGCATCTACGGCGATCTCTCCTATTTCACCGCGCGCGACGCCTACGCCGACGACGCCGGGGCGCTGTTCAACCTGCTCACCGGCTACTCGTCCCCACCGTCCTGGAAGAAGTTTTCGGTCGCGCCGCTCGGGCTGCAAGAACGGCTCATCGCGCTCATCGACCGCGAGGGGGCGCTGGGCTCACGGGGACGGATCGTCGCCAAGATGAACGCCCTCGTCGACGGTCCGGCCATCAAGGCGCTCTACCGGGCCTCGCAGGCGGGCGCGTCGATCGATCTGATCGTCCGGGGCATCTGCTGCCTGCGGCCCGGGGTCCCCGGCGTCAGCGACAACATCCGCGTCATCAGCATCGTCGACCGCTTCCTGGAGCACGCGCGCATCTTTTCGTTCGAAAATGGTGGAAAACGCGAGGTCTACCTGTCGTCGGCCGACTGGATGCCGCGCAACTTTCAGCGCCGCGTGGAGGTGATGTTCCCCATCGAGGACGAGGGGCTGCGCGATCGGGTGTTCGACGAGATCCTGGGCATCGCTTTGGCCGACAACGTGAAGTCGCGGCGGCTCGGCCCCGACGGCAGCTACAGCCGGGTCCGCCCCGAGGGCTCCGCCAACGGCGCCAGCGGCGCCGACGGCAGCAAAGGGACGACGCCCGGCGCCAGTGGCGGCAGACCGCTGCGCAGTCAGTATCGTTTCATGGAGCTCGCGCGCGAGAAAGCCCAGTCGGGACCGGCGCTGCCAGGCGCGGGTGGCGCATATCACGTTCGCACCACTCCCCCCACCCGCACCAGCGGCACCACGACGCCCACGGCCACCGCGCCTGCGCAGCCCGCGCCCGCGGCGCCGACAGGCGGCCCGCTCCCTTCATAGTTGACGTCGGCAGCCCTCAACAAACTTCCGTTTCCGCCGTATCATTCCCTTCATGCGCCCCTCGCGCGGCCTGATTGCGATGCTCGCGCCGGTCGCCGCGCTGGCGATCTCCTCGCCGGCCTCGGCCTCGCTGATCCTGGCGCTCGATCTGCCGACGCTGGTCACGCGCGCCGACCAGATCTCGGTCGTCGACGTCGTGTCGACCAAGGCGACCTGGAACGCGGAGCATGACCGGATCGTGACCACGATCGACGTCGCCGTCGTCGACTGCTGGAAGGGGACGGCGGCGCCGGGATCGCACGTTCAGATCGTGCAAGCGGGCGGCACCGTCGGCGAGCTGACGATGCGGATCGACGGCATGCCGCACTTCGCGCCGGGTGAGCGGGCGCTGCTGTTCCTGCGCGGAACGGCCGAGCGCGCCAGCGTCGTCGGCATGGCGCAGGGGAAGCGCCCGATGAGCCGCGAAACCGGCCGCTGGATGGTGGGCGCCCCCGACCGCGGCGGCGCCGACTTCGTGCGCACCACGCCGGCCTCGGGCTCCATCTTCACGGTCCGGCCGCGACCGCTCGAGGATCTGCGCGGCGACGTACGGGCCCTCGTCGGTGCCGGCGCGTCCGGCGGCGGGCGATGAACCCGACGAAACGGATGACGACCCGGCTCCCGGCAGGGGCGATTTCCGTCGTGGTCGCGGCGCTGGTCGTCAGCCAGAGCCGCCCGGCCGAGGCGTTCGTTCGCTATCTGACCGACGACAACAAGCCGTTCTTCTGGGCGCTGGCCTCCGTCCCGATCACCGGCTACCCCAACGACTTCACCCAGACCTCGATGACGATCGACCAGGTCGGCAACGCCCTGGCGGGCGCCGCCGCCGCCTGGAGCAACGAGACCAATTCCTGCACCTACCTGGAGCTGGTGCCGGCGCTCTCGACCGCGCCGACCCCGCTGGCCGTCAACGACGGACACAACTCGCTCATCTTTCACAGCAGCGTCTGGTGTCACGTCGCCGCCGACGGCAGTTGCAACGTCGACTACGACAGCTCGGCGCTGGCCGTCACCACCGACACCGCCAACACGAAGACCGGCCAGATCTACGACGCCGACGTCGAGGTCAACCTGGTCGACTACCAGTGGGCCGATCTGGTG
>Ga0210383_10006639_pt1 | contig 10081 bp, 6 predicted proteins | sample IncBWC14OmetaG_FD_160072 | JGI IMG/M metagenome (GOLD analysis project Ga0210383, IMG submission 160072) | Forest soil microbial communities from Barre Woods Harvard Forest LTER site, Petersham, Massachusetts, United States - Inc-BW-C-14-O ...
ACATCGTCGGGCGAGTCAAGGAAACTCACACCGCAGTCGGCGAGCTTCGCGACCACGGAAGGTTTGAACAGCATGTCAAGGCTATCCACCGGCGCATCGGGCAGGCGCGTGCGCACCTGTGAGACGTTGTAGGCAAAGCCGTTCATGCTGTGAAGGTAGGGCGCCGCATATCTGTTGCCCGGATCAAAGTGGGCCTGCAGAGCCAGCACCTGCGGATCCAGATATTTCCAGTTGGGGAGCTGCCCCTTATCCAGCGGTTCGTAGAGGCCGGCGCGGATCTGGCGACCGTAGTAGTTTTCGCTGGTGCTTACGATGTCGTAGCCCGAATCGCCCACCAGGAGTTTTGCCTCGAGCGTTTCGTTGGAGTCGAACAGGTCGTAGATGACTTTGATGCCCGTGGCTTGCTCGAAATCGGCTACGGTATGAAAGCCGATGTAGTCATCCCAGTTGTAGACGCGCAGCACACGCTCCTCGGTGCTCTGCGCGGCCGGTGGGCTGCCCCGAGCGGTCTCCGGCGATGGCGCGCGCTCGCAGGCGTTGAGGCTGACCGCCGTCAGTGTCGCCAGCACCCACCCAACGCTCCGGCGTTGGTTCGAGCGCGCGCGCTCGGGCGGCACTAGGGGCGCGTCAGCTCGGATCTGACCCAATCCTGAAATTGCCGTATGGCGTACTCCTCGGGCATGAGTACCCCATGCTCGTGCGGCAGGGCGTGCAGGCCGCGCTGGTTGAGCTCGCGGATTTCGGCATCCTCGCTCATGACAATGTTGGTGAATTCCACCGCACCGGAGATATCACACTTCGGATCGGCAAGGGTCTCGGGCAGGAACAGGAACTCGATGCTCATCTCGGTGAGCTCCGGACCCAGGGGCAGCAAGCGTACAACCCGCACGTAATCGACGTGCGTCACGATGAACACCGACGGCACGCTGGTCAGGTAAAGATGGCCCGCCTTGCGATCAGCCTCGCTCAGATTTGGGAACAATACGCCCACGGGCTTGCCGTCCATGGTCCAGGATTGCGCGCCGTCGCGCAGGCCGCCCGCGTATTTCGGGTCCTCATCGGCCGCATGGTCCTGCCAGCTCGGATCGTCGCGCCGTTCCAGCAGCGCGCGGCCGAAAATCGGTACCAGCTGCGCGAGCTTCGGGTGTACGCCGGGGCAGTGCAGGCACTCGTTGTAGTTCTCCCAGAAGACCTTCCAGTTGCACTTGATGATCTTCTTGAGCGTGTGGCCGACTGCAAGGCTGCCCAGCTGCCAGGTCGCAAAGCGCTCGAGGGGCAGATCAAAGCTTTTCTCGAACAATGGCGGCTGATCGGTCAGCGCGGTGAAGATGAAACCGTTCCACTCGGTTACCGGCAGGCTGTAAAGCCGGTAATTCCGCCTGTCAAAACCGTCACCGGGCTGCGCGGACGAGGTCTGCAGCAGCTCCCCGCGCAGGCTGTAGCGCCAGCTGTGATAGGGGCAGACGATGCCGGTGGCGCCGAAGCGTCCCTCGTCCGTGCGACAAAGCGCCGCCCCGCGATGACGGCAGGTGTTGTAGAAGGCGCGCGCCACGTGGTCCTCGCCGCGTACCACCAGGACCGTCTGGCCACCCACCTCGAGCGTGCGGAAACTGCGCGGCTTCTCGATCGCGCTCGAGCGGCACACGTAGATCCAGTTACGGTGCCAGACCTGCTTGATTTCGCGCTGATAGTGGCCGGGGTCGAAGTAGTAGTAGGCCGGCAACGTCTCAATCGCGGTGGTAAGTCCGGTATAGCCCGGATCACGCCGCGCCACCGATGGTTTTGCGCTCACGATTCAAGTCTCCGTCGGGTTTCCCGAGCCCCGAAAAGCCCAAATGGCGGTCTCGGCTGGGCGCTCGCGCCCACGGGCAGATTGTAGGCCAGCCGGCGGCCAGCCGTCGCGTGGGCTCAGGGGCCGGGAGCCGGTTCCTTGGCCTGCTGCTCGGTCGGCGCCTGCGCAACCTGCCAGCCTCCGCCCAGCGCGCGATACAACTGGACATTGGCGAGGAGGGTATTCAAATGCGCGGCGGACAGGGCCAGCTCCGCCGTGAACAGGTCGCGGTCAGCGTCGATCACCTGGAAGTACGAGGAATAGCCCACCCGGTAGCGCGCAAGTGCGATGGTGTTGGCCGTGCGCTCGGCCTCGACCTGCAACTGCTGCGCGGCCTGAGACTCGGCGTATTTCTCGCGCGCTACGAGCGCATCGGAGACTTCCTGGAAGGCGGTCTGTACGCTCTTCTGGTATTGCAGCAACGCTTCACGCTTTTGCGCGTTGGCCAACTCGACCTGGTAGTAGCTGCGCTGCGGATCGAGCAGCGGCAGCAGGAAGCTGCCTCCCAACAGCCACTCGTGCGCGGGCGCAGTAAAGAGGTCCGAGAGCGCGGTGCTGATCACCCCGCCCGCAGCGGTGAGGGTGATGCTGGGGTAGAGATTGGCACGCGCCACGCCGACCTCGGCATTCGCCGCAACGAGATTCTCTTCGGCCTGGCGCAGGTCCGGGCGACGCTCGAGCAGGCTGGAAGGCAACCCCGGCGGGGGGACCGGTGGCAACGCGCCCTCCGACATGCGCTTGAGCTCGCCGTCCGCGTTGCGCAGTATGGCGCTCGGGTTGTGGCCGAGCAGCACGCTCAGCTGATCTTCCGCCTGACCGATCTGGCGCTGCAGATCCGGGATAGTGGCCTCGGCGACGGCCAGCTGCGCCTGCGCGGTCGCCACGTCCAGGCCTGATACTGTGCCGCGCTCGTGCTGCGCACGAGTGAGCTCGACGAACTTGCGGCGCGTCTCCACGGTGCGGCGCGTAATCGCGAGCTGATCATCGAGCGTCTGCAGGCTGAAGTAGGCCGTCGCGACGCTCGCGACCAGGCCCGCCACAACGTCTTCATGCGCGTATTGCGAGGACAGCAATTGCGCGCGTGCCGCCTCGCTGGCGCGCCGATATTTGCCCCAGAAGTCGATCTCGTAGGAGAGGTTGCCCTGCAGCTCGAACGCGTTGAAGATCGCCGGTTCCCCCGGAGTCAGCTCGTACAACGAGGTGCGCGAGCGCTGTGCACCTCCGGTCGCCGACAGCTGCGGCAGCTGCTGCAGGCGCGCCGCGCCGAGCAGCGCGTGTGCTTCATCGACCCGAGCGGCAGCGATGCGCACGTCGAAGTTGTTCTCGAGGGCGCTCTTGAGCAGTTGCAGCAGCGTGGGGTCCCGATAGATCTCCCACCAGCCTTTGTCGGCGAAGGAATCCGGCGCCGGACTGACGTCGAAGCGGTACTCGGCCGGCACCTCGTTCTTTGGCCGATGGTAGTCCGGCCCTACGGCGCAACCGCTCGCGACCAGCATGGCGGCGGCCGCCAATCCGTGTCGGATGTGTCCTCTCATGAGGGTGTTTGCGGCAGCGGCGCCGGCTTGCCACGCAGCCGCTGGGTGAGGGTCATGACGACCACGTAGAAGACCGGAATGATAAAGATGCCGATCACGGTCGCCGTGGTCATGCCGAACACCACCGCGGTCCCGAGCACCAGGCGGGCCGCAGAGCCCGCACCGGTGGCGATCGCGAGCGGCACCGAGCCGAGCACGAAGGCGAAGGAGGTCATCAGAATCGGCCGCAGCCGCAGCCGCGCACCCCCGATCGCCGCGTCGATGAGCGGCTTGCCGCGCTCGTACTCGAGTTTCGCGAATTCGACGATCAGAATCGCGTTCTTCGCGGCGAGCCCGATGAGCATTACGAGCCCGATCTGCGCGTAGATGTCATTTGCCATCCCGCGCAACGTCAGGCCGATAAACGCGCCGAGTACCGCAAAGGGAATCCCGAGCAGCACGGCAAGCGGTACGGTCCAGCTCTCATAGAGGGCCGCAAGTACGAGAAAGACGAACACGATCGCCATCGCGAAGATGCCGCCGGCCGCACCCCCGGAGAGCTTTTCCTGGTAGGTCGTGCCGGTCCATTCGTAGCCGTAGCCCGGCGGCAGTCCTTGGGCCAGCTGCTCCATTGCCACGGTCGCCTGTCCGGAACTGAACCCCGGAGCAGCCGAGCCGTTGATTGTGGCGGCGCGGTAGATGTTGTACCGCTCGATGTACTCGGGTCCCTGCCGAGGCTGAATCGAGACCAGCGCCGACAGCGGTACCATATCGCCGGCCGCCGTGCGCACGTACAGGCTGTTGACCGACTCCGGAACGTTGCGCGCGTCGGCCTCTGCCTGCGCGGTCACGCGATACGTGCGGCCGAAGAGGTTGAAGTCATTGATGTAAGCGCCGCCGAGGAATGCCTGTAGGGTCGAGAACACGCTCGAGAGCGATACGCCCAGCACTTTGGCGCGATCGCGGTCGAGGACGTACTCAATCTGTGGCGAGCGTGTGCTGAACTGCGTGAATACCCGCGTGAGATCGTGGTCGCGATTCGCCTGGCCCACGAAGTCTGCGAGCGTCGTGGCGAATCTCTGGATGTCCTCACCGGCGCGGTTTTCTAGGATGAACTCGAAGCCGCCGGCGGTGCCGATACCGGGGATCGGCGGGGGATTGAGGGTGAGGACCGTGCCTTCAGTGAACCCCGCGCCAATGTGATTGGCCCGGCCGGCGACCGCGAGCGCGCCGTGCGCAGCACCGTGCCGCCGCGCCCAGGGCTTGAGGATCGTGAACATGGTGGCGGCGTACGAGGAGTTTGTACCGGTGAGCACGTTGAGGCCGGTGATGGCGAAGGTCGCCTCGACTTCCGGTTGCTCGCGTATCTTTTTACTAAAAGCATCGGTGAGCGCCTCGGTACGCTGTTGCGCGGAGCCCAATGGCAGCGTGATCAGACTGATCAGGTAGCCCTGGTCCTCATCCGGCATGAATCCGGTCGGCCGCGCGTGCAGCAGCAGGTAGGCGGCGAGCGTCAGCACCGCGAACAGGCTCATCGACAGGGCGCTGCGACGGATCGCGCCGCCCACGGTATGCGTGTAACGCGAGGTGAAGTTGCGAAAGCCGCGGTTGAAAGTGGCGAAGGCGCGGCCGAGCCAGCCGGAGAAGTGCGACTCTTCCGGAGGCTTGAGCAGCAGCGCGCACAGTGCCGGGGTAAAGGTGAGCGCGACGATGGCCGAGATGCCGACCGACACGGCAAGCGTGAGCGCGAACTGGCGGTAGAACTGCCCAGTGAGGCCACCGAGAAATGCGACCGGCACAAACACCGAGATCAATACCAGTGCGATGGCCGCCACCGGACCGGCCACTTCGCGCATGGCGGCCTTTGTGGCCTCGCGCGGCGGCAGTTTGCGGCTTTCCATGATCTCGCTCACCGCCTCCACCACGACGATGGCGTCGTCGACGACGAGACCGATGGCGAGCACGAGCGCGAACAGTGTCAGTGTGTTGATCGAGAAGCCCAGCGCCAGGAACGCGCTGAAGGCGCCGACCAGCGACACTGGCACCGCAAGCATCGGGATCAAAGTGGCACGCCAGCTCTCAAGGAAAATGAACACGACCAGCAGCACTAGTACCCCCGCTTCGAGCAGGGTCTTGACCACTTCGCGAACCGATTCGGAGACGAACAGGGTGGTGTCGAAGGGCACCGAGTAGTGAATACCGGGCGGAAAGGAGGGTCCCAGTTCCGCCATGACTTTGCGTATGCCCTTGGAAACCTCGAGTGCGTTGGCGTCCGGCAGCTGATAGACGCCGATCATCGCGGTCGGCACGCCGTTGAGTTTGCCCGAGAGTGCGTAGTTGGTCGCGGCGAGCTCGACGCGCGCGATATCGCGCAGGCGCACGACGGCGCCGTCCTGGCCCGTGCGCACGACGATGTTGTTGTATTCCTCCACGGTCGACAGACGCCCCTTGACGGAGGCGATGTACTGCATCTGCTGTCCGGGCGGGGCCGGTTCGGCGCCGACCGCACCGGCTGGGGCGACCACGTTCTGCTCGTTGAGAATTGCGCTTACGTCATCCGTCGTGACGCTGAGGTTCGCCATCTTCTTCGGATCCAGCCAGATGCGCATGCCGTAATCGCGTGCCCCGAGCACGGTTACCTGGCCGACACCCTTAACGCGCGCGAGCGCGTCGTAGACGCGCAGGGTGGCGAAATTGGAAAGAAATAGAGAGTCGTAGCGCGGATCGTCCGAACCGATCGAGACCACCAGCAGGATCTGCGGCTGGCGCTTGGCGACGGTGATGCCCTGCTGCAGCACCTGCTGGGGCAACTGACGCTGGGCGATGGCGACCTGGTTCTGCACATCGACGGCGGCGATGTCCTGATCGGCTCCCACTTCAAAGGTGACATTGAGTGTGTAGCTGCCGTCATTGGCACTCTTGGAGTCCATGTAGATCATGTGCGGCACGCCGTTCACCTGCTGCTCGATCGGCGCGGCGACCGACTGCTCGATCGTCGCCGCGTCGGCACCGGGAAAGGTCGTCGACACGACGATCTGGGGTGGCGTGATTTGCGGGAAGCGTGCGATGGGCAGCGCCGTCAGCGCCACGCCTCCGGCCAGCGTAATGAGGATCGCGAGGACCGTCGAAAAGATCGGACGGTCGATGAAAAAATCAATCATGTGGTGGAACCACCCGCGGCAGTCACCTTAGCGTCGGGGGCGTAGGGCGTGGGCTTGACCGGCACGCCCGGCTTCAGGCGCTGCACGCCGTCGATGATCACGCGATCACCGACGTTCAGCCCCTTGGCCACCAGCCAGTTCTCGCCGATCCGGGGTCCCATCAGCACGTCGCGTTGCTCGGCCTTGCCCGCGGAGTTGATGACCCAGACGTAGTTCTTGCCCTGCAGGTCTTGGATGGCCCGCTGCGGCAACACAATGGCATCCGGGTCCTGCAGCGTCGTCACCTGCACTCGTGCAAACTCCCCCGCGTGCAGGAGACGGTCCGGGTTGGGCACCTCCAGGCGGATCCCGAGTGTGCCGGTACGCGTATCGACCGCAGGGTCAATGAAGTTCAGCTTCGGCGGCAGGGGATACTCGGAGCCGTCCACCAGGAACAGGCGAAACGGTGGCGCATCCTTGCTGTTCTGGTTGGGCGCACGACCGAGCTGGCGTTGCAGGACGAGCAGACGCCGCTCGCTGATGCTGAGGTTCACGTACATGCGACTCGTCTCGTACACCGTCGTGAGCAGTGAGCTGTTGGCGTTGGCGAGTGCACCGACCCGCATCGCGGCGCGTCCCATGATCCCGTCGATGGGGCTGGTGATGCTCGTGTAACCGAGGTTCAGTTGTGCGGTCTTGACGGCGGCCTGCCCGGCGGCGACCGAGGCAATGTTCGCCTTGTTCTTGGCGACGGCAGCGTCCAGCTCCTGTTGGCTCACCGCATCAATCTCGGAGAGCGACTGCGCGCGCCCCAGATCCCGTTGCGACTGCTCGAGCGAGGCCTCGTTCTGCGCGAGCGTCGCGCGTGCCTCAGCCAGTGCCTCGATGTAGGGTTGCGGATCGATGACGAACAGCAGCTCGCCCACCTTGACACGCTCGCCCTCGTTGGGCAGTTGCTTCTCCAGCACTCCGCCGACGCGCGGGCGGATCTCTACGGTGTTGACAGCCTCGGTCTGGGCGACGTAGTCCTCTGTATAGGTAGCGGGCGAGTGCGTGACGGTTAGTACGCTGACCTCCGGTGGTGGCGGCGGCGGGGGTTTCTTGGCCGAGCAGGCGGCGAGGAGGCCGCCAAAAGCGATGGCGAGCCACGGGCGATGCGCTGTGAGAGCGTAGTGAGACATTGCGGTGCGTCCTGTTCTTCTTGGGTCCTCCGTAACCGCAACACCCGCAAGGTCTGTCGTCCCTGAACCCAACCTCGCGGGACGCAGCGCCGGACCTTCGGTTACGGACATCGCGGCCGCCATCGTGCGCACGCCCGCCCGTTCGATCTTGCACCTCGTGCTTGCGCTCCACAACCACGACCGCTGCGGCACCGCAGGAGGCGCGGGAAAAGGCCCGCGCCGTGTCATGACGGCGCGTGGACAACCGGACTAGAATTGGACGAACATTCGGGGCTAACAAGCTGGACGCCGGCGCTGTTTCGCCGCGTCACGGGCGGCCCGTCATCCTAGGAAGCACATTTGGCACCTGAGCAGGCAGCAATGGGAGACCGGGGGCAAGCGGGCCGGGCGTCCGGTTGGCGCACGGGCCTGCGGCGCGAGGTGTGTGTGTTGCTGCTGTTTAAGGCTGCGGCCCTGGCGCTGCTGTGGTGGCTGTTCTTCTCGCCACCCCATCGCACGCCGGTCGATGCCTCGGTCACGAGCCGACGGCTCGCGCTGCAACCGCCGGCGGGTGCGGGACAAAACCCCATCACATCCGCGGCTCGCACGGGAGATCGGCGGTGATTGATTTCGGACTCGTGCATTTGTCGCGCATGCAGTTCGCGCTGACGGCGCTCTATCACTTCCTGTTCGTGCCGCTCACTCTCGGGCTGTCCATGATTCTCGTCATCATGGAGGCGACCTACGTCATGACGGGGCGCGAGATCTGGAAGCGGATGACGCGCTTCTGGGGGATGCTGTTCGGCATCAACTTCGCCATGGGTGTGGCTACCGGCATCACCATGGAGTTTCAGTTCGGCACGAATTGGGCGTATTACGCCCATTATGTGGGCGACATCTTCGGTGCGCCGCTTGCCATCGAAGGCCTGATGGCGTTTTTTCTCGAGTCGACCTTCGTCGGTCTGTTCTTCTTCGGCTGGGAGCGGCTCTCAAAGCTCGGCCATCTCATCGTCACGGGCCTGGTGGCTCTCGGCTCGAGCCTCTCGGCGCTGTGGATTCTCATCGCCAACGCCTGGATGCAGAACCCGGTGGGTGCGCACTTCAACCCCCAGACGATGCGCATGGAACTGCAGTCCTTCAGCGCCGTGCTGCTCAATCCGGTTGCGCAGGCGAAGTTCGTGCACACCGTCGCGGCCGGGTACGTTGTGGGTTCGGTGTTCGTGCTCGCGATCAGCGCGTGGTACCTGCTGCGCGGGCGTAACGTCGAAGTCGCGCGGCGCTCGATGGCCGTCGCCGCGAGCTTCGGGCTCGCCTGCTCCCTTTCAGTGGTCGTGCTCGGTGATGAATCCGGCTACGAAGCGAGCGAAAACCAGAAGATGAAGGTCGCCGCGATCGAGGCGGAGTGGCACACACTGGCCCCGCCGGCCTCGTTCACGATCTTCGGACTACCGGATTTGAAGTCGCGCTCAACGAAGGCTGAGCTGCAGGTGCCCTGGCTGCTGGGTCTCATCGCCACCCGCTCGGTGGATGAGGCCGTGCCGGGCATAGTCGAGTTGGTGGCGCATGCCAAGGAACGCATCGTGAGCGGCATCCAGGCCCACAGCGCCCTGCAGCTGCTGCGGATGGATCCGGAGGATCCGGTCGCAGTGGCACGTTTCGAGAATCATCAGGCGGATCTGGGCTATGCCCTGCTGCTGCTGCGCTACGTGGACGACCCCTCCAAAGCGACGCCGGCGCAAATCGAAGCCGCCGCCTGGTCGACGGTGCCCAATGTACCGGTGCTGTTCTGGAGCTTCAGGTTAATGGTCGGGATCGGTCTCTTTCTGATCCTGCTCTTCGCGACGGCCTTCTATTTCTGCAGCCGGCATCAGCTGCAGCGCCATCGCTGGTTCCTGCGCATCGCCCTCTACAGTCTGCCCCTGCCTTGGATCGCAGCCGAGCTCGGCTGGATCGTGGCCGAGACCGGGCGCCAGCCGTGGGCCATCGACGGGATACTGCCGACCTTCCTGGGGGTATCGGCGACTTCCCACGCCAACGTGCTGCTCTCGCTCGGCGGCTTCGCGATTTTCTATTCGGCGCTGGCAGCCGTGGACGTCTATCTGCTGCTGCGCATGATCCGCCGGGGGCCGGACGGCCTGGGTTACTGGCCGCCGGGTCACGCCGACGCGGCGTAGGGGAAAACGTGCCGGACTACCCAACCTTGCGGTTCATCTGGTGGCTGATCCTCGGCGCGCTGCTCATCGGATTTGCCGTGATGGACGGTTTTGACCTCGGGGTCGGAGCGACCTTTCGCTTCGTGGGACGCACCGATGAGGAGCGCCGTGCGCTGCTGAAGTCAGTCGAGCCGGTCTGGGAAGGCAATCAGGTCTGGTTCGTTCTTGCCGGAGGCGCGGTGTTCGCCGCCTGGCCGCTCTTGTACGCCGCCTCCTTCTCCGG
>Ga0210383_10006640_pt1 | contig 10081 bp, 7 predicted proteins | sample IncBWC14OmetaG_FD_160072 | JGI IMG/M metagenome (GOLD analysis project Ga0210383, IMG submission 160072) | Forest soil microbial communities from Barre Woods Harvard Forest LTER site, Petersham, Massachusetts, United States - Inc-BW-C-14-O ...
GTTACGATCGCGATGAACACCGGGCTTTAGCCCCTGAGGGAAACACCTGCAGGCCCCTCCGCCTCCGTCATCCTGAGGCAGCGGAGTCCTTGGCAAAGCCAAGGACTCCCAACGAAGGATCTCTGCACTCCGCAGGCACCACCAGAAATGAGAGGTGCCCCATCTTTCGCGCGCTTTGCGAAAGGTGCGAGCTTAGAACTCCGCAACCGAAAGTTTTTGGTGGTTAGCTTGTGGCCCTTAGCTCCGGCAATGGCTCGCTTAGGGACAGCCGCCCCCGGCTGTCCAGCCGAGCGAAGCTCGGCAGCGGATCAAGAATCAGTCCTCGAACAACGACGGAGTTTCTTTAAACAGCTCCTGCAGAAAGTTCTCCCGATTGTTCAAGAACCGTCGCACGATCTGCACCGGCGCCGTTTCCTCGTAGGTGATCTCATGAATCCGGTCATCGTCAAACGACAATATCTGCGCCTCCGGATATCCAAGCAGCACCGGCGAATGGCTCGAAATTATGAACTGTGCGTCTTTGTGCTTCTGTAGTACATCGTGGACCAGCAGCATAAAGCTCAGTTGCCGTTGCGGCGACAGCGCTGCTTCGGGCTCGTCCAACAGGAATAAACCATTGCGCTGGAACTTCAGCTCAAGCAGTGTGAGAAATGTCTCGCCATGGGACCTCGTGTGGAGACTCCGGCCACCGTAGGATGCGCTGATCGGAGGCGTATCTGATGGTTCCATATCCAGATTGTCCATGTGGGAAACTACGTTGAAGAAGCTTTCCGCGCGCAAAAAGAATCCGGCTCCGGTTCTCTTGTCGAAGGAGAGTCGAAGGGCTCGAGTAAGCGGGTCAATGGATTGATTGCTCTCCGTGCTGTTGCTGTGGAGGTTGCGGTTGCCTCCCTCAGGTCCAAAGCCATAGTGCGCGGCGATTGCTTCTAGCAGGGACGATTTCCCTGTGCCGTTTTCGCCTGCAAAAAAGCAGATGCGAGAGTGAAAGTCAACTCCCTCCAAGCCGCGGATTGTAGGGACGGAGAAAGGATAGCTCTCCCAATCTTGCACTCGATCCCGCAATAGCTTGATCTTCTTAAGCACCGAACCTCGATCCCGGGCTGGTGGCCCATGCTTTCACCACGCACAAAAAACGGGTGCCCTGCCCTTCTCGCGCTCTTGGCGAGAGGGCGGGGCCTTTTGACCGTCGCCCAGTGCCGCACGTTCGCGCCCGTTCCTAGGACAATAACCTGGAAGGGCAACCGACTGTTCCTAATCTCCTATCCGCGTTCGCGAGGACACCGCTGGTTTTGTGCTGCGACGATGGCCCGGTCCCTCCCATATCACCTTGCCGCGAAGCCGAGCAATCGCCCCCTGTGCATATGTCCTGACAAGCAATTGCAGAGCCATCTCGACCGCAGCTTTCTTGGCCCGCACTCCGCTGCACCGCATCGCCTCACGCATTAACCGGTCGTCGATTTCAATATTCTACTCCGCTCTATCCAGCACCTTCCGCGAAATCGCCGTCACCAGCTTGCGCGGGCTGAATCGCAACGACTCGGCCACCAGCCAATTTCGAAATCCCGAGATCACCAGCGTCTTGCCCGCCATCAGTCCGCGATAGCCGTCGCGGGCAACGGTTTTAGCATCCATAGGGCGGAGCGCTTTGAAAAGCTTGGTATCTGCCACGCCAGCGCGCCCCTGAAATCCGGTGTCGGTTGCACCCGGACACAGGCAGGTCACGGTCACGCCGGTTCCGATCAACTCGTTGGCCAGTGCCTCCGAAAACGAAATCACGTAGGCCTTCGTCGCGTAATAAACCGCCATCAGAGGACCGGGCTGAAATCCTGCCGTGGAAGCCACGTTCATGATCTTGCCGGAATGGCGTTCGATCATGGGGCCGAGAAAAAGTCTGGTGAGATGAGTGAGCGCGGTGAGGTTGAGCTGAATCTGGCCGAGACTTTCTTCGAGCGAGACCTTTGAAAATTCGCCGAGCACGCCGTAGCCTGCGTTGTTAACCAGGATGTCTACGGCGATTCCTTCGCGCTGCAGTTGGTCGAACAGAAACTGCGGGGCAGGCGCAGCAGTGAGGTCGAGCGGGACGGCCTTCGCGGAGATTCCAAACTGCCGCTGGAGTTCGTCGGCAAATTGCGTCAGCTTAGGCGCACTGCGCGCAACCAGAACTACATCGTGATGATCCTTGGCGAAGAGCCTGGCCAGCTCGTATCCGATGCCGCCGGACGCACCGGTGATGACAGCGGTCTTGCTATTATTCATGATTTTTCTTCGAGCAGAGGGTGGAGGGAACCATAATTTTTCCTCCTCTTGTCATTCCGAGAACCGGAAGCGACGAGGAATCTGCTGTTCGCCGGGGACACGAAAAACCCAGATCCCTCGCTTCACTCGGGATGACAATAACCGAGCCCTATCCAACAACACAAGCGTGAGGTATCGAATTTACGTCTCTACACACTCGCCATAGCTGGTTCGACCTCGTAGATCGAGTGCCACGACGTCGCAGCCTTCAGGCAGTCGTTGACGTTGTTGATATTCTTCACGCCCTCGGTCTGCAGCCATTTGCGGAAGGCTTCCGCGCCCTGCTTGGCGTAAATCGGAATGCCATCTTTCCAGGTGGCGCGTCCGCAGAGCACACCGTTGAACTTTACGCCTGACTCGCCGGCGAGTTCGAGCGCTTCGGTGAACTCGGCATTGCTCACGCCCGCGGACAAATAAATAAACGGCTTGGTGACGACCGACGCGGCTTTCAGGAACAGGTCTGCGGCTTCTTTCTTGCTGTAGGCTTTCTGTCCAGCGTAAGCCCTCGCGCCTTCGACGAACTTCATGTTCACCGGCACTTCAACTTTGAGCACATCGACGCCGTAGCGTGGCTTGGTGAACTCGCGCATGCTCTCGATGACGATCTGCGGCTTTTTCTTGGCGTACTCGAAGCCTTTCTCGTCCGCGCCCTCTTCGTATCCGACGAACTCCAGAAAAAATGGAATGTCGTTGGCCCGGCATTCATCGCCGATGCGCTCCACCCACGCATGTTTCTTGTCGTTCACTTCCTTGGGATCGAAGGGCGTGTAATAAAGCAGAATCTTGACGCAGTCCGCTCCCGCTTCTTTCAGTCGCCGCGCCGACCAATGATCGAGGAGGTCGCCGAGGCGTCCGGGACCGGTCTTGTCGTAACCGGTCTTTTCGTAAGCCAGCAGCAACCCGGCATTCTTGGCACGCCGCTTCGACGCGGGCAGCCCCCATTCCGGATCGAGCAGGATCGCGCTCGCATGCGGAGTAAGAACCTCAGCCACCAGCGATTTAAATTCTTCCATCAAAGCATCGTTGACTTCCCCACCCTTTTCCTTAGCCAAAGACTTCTGCAAAGACCCCCTCTGGTCCATCGCGGCAGCTTGGATCACGCCTTGGGGGGTGGAAACTCTTTTTAGGCCCGCTAGCTTTCCGGGAGTTAGTTTCATGGGATTCCTCCGTGAATATTTATTCGATGAATTCTGAGAACAGGTAATTGTAAACCAAAGCGACAGTCTCCCATGAGTCCAAAGACGATGGTTGTTGAGGGTTGGTCCCATTTTATTTGCACAGTCTGCCGGCTCGTGAGATGCGTGCGCGTCACAGACAGCGGGGCGCGGCTTGCGCTAGTCTCATGGTCTTCCCGGGAATTTTCGGTGATTTGGAATCGAAAACAGAGATCTTCCGGCGCGGGTCGACTGAGGAGAGCCGCGATCGTTTCGCTCGTGCTCGTGCTTCTGCTCGCTGTTGGATGCGGGGGCGGGAGCAGCAGCGCGGGGTCGATTTCGGGGCCTTATGAGTTTGTGGCTACGTCGAATACCACGAGCGGATGGATCACTCTGATCGAAGCCAATCTGTCTTCTAACGGGGCACAGAGTAGCGCGAACGGACCGAATCAGGTACAAACCGCGACTCGCCTTAATGGCGTCTGGTATGTGAATGGCGATGGCGAGTGTCCCAATCCTTCGCCGGGACAGAACAGCCTTACGGGGATGGCGTCCGGGAACAACGTGACTCTTACCTTCAACGAAGGTGGAAACATCTATACGGGCCAGGGGACGATGAATGGGAGCACGATCTCGGGGACGTATTCGGGGACGAACTCGAATTGTTCCGATTCGGGGACGTTTGTCGGGACGCAAGTGCCCAGTCTCGCTGGAACGTTCTCGGGGACGTTGAACTTTCCTTCGGGTTCGGACGTGGTGACGGCCACTCTCACCGAGGGCACTGGTAATTCGCTCACAGTGCAGACGACCATAGCCGGGGCGGATAACGGAACGTTTACTTTCTCAGGCTCGGCGATTGCGAATGTGATGTTCGTTTCCGGTTCGGTGAATGGGAACGAGTTTTCTCTGTTTGGGTATTTTGACAGCAGCGGTACATACACTGGGGCTGCTAAATCGATTCAAGTGTTCGACGACAACGCAGCGGATGGCGTTTATGCCAATTATGGCTTGTTAGTCAAACAATGAGTTCGGGATTGCAGGTTCAAGGCCTCGCCCTTTGGGCGTAGCGAGAAAGGAGAACTGCGGAGAAAGATGCGCGGCTAACGCGGCGGAGGGGACCAGACTTTGACGACTATCTTCGGAGGAAGATTTGTGGGACTTAACTTGCGCAGGTTGTGGGGACGGAAGGGTGAATTCATCGGGAGTGGGATTCGGAATGTCGAGCAAAACTTTAGAACAGCGACGCCCGCCCAGAACAAGATGGTCCTCACGATTGCACCTTCCGGCTGAGATTCGGGCACGCCAGCTTGCGGGAAAGGCCGTCGAGGGGCAAGAAAGCTCACCTCAGGCGCTGAAGCTCCGACACGTTTTTAACCATTTGATGGCCCGACTAAAGTCGGGCCCTTCCCAAGACCTGCATGAATCATACGTTTTCCGCAGACCGTTCATGGCCGTGCCGTAAGTCCTTGGAAGGGATGTGTGGCGCGGCTTGAGTGCGTAGAACTCATCTTTCGCCCCGCTGGGCTCATTCGGTTTCCCACTCTTACCCGCGGCTTACGCTTCGGGCTGCATTCTTACGCCGCTTCGCGGCTACGAACTCGCAGTTTTGCTGCACCGTGTTGTCGAGATTCTAGTTTTCACGCACACATTGAAGCCGATCCCGATTCAGCCTGAGCGTTGCGAGAGAGAGCGCAGGTAGAATGCCTTGACGCTGTCTCGCGCTGCGTGCTTCGTCGGGGTCCTTCGACTGCGTAGCTGATTCGCTTCGCGAACCAGATACTCCGCTCAGGATGACAGGTTGCAGCCCGGTTAGGATTCGAAGTTCAGCGAACGACGATGTTGATTAGTTTGCCCGGTACGACAATTACTTTCACGACCTGTTTTCCGGCTATGGCCGCTTTTACCTTTTCAGCGGACAAGGCGCTCTCGCGGATTAAGATCTCGGATGAATCCGCGGGGACTACGATCAGGCCGCGCAGCTTGCCGTTGATCTGCACCGGGATTTCGATTTCGTCCTCCTTGGCTAGTGCTGGATCATATTTCGGCCAGGGTGCGCGCAGCAGGCTTCCCTTTTCGCCTAACATTTCCCAGAGTTCGTGGGCGAGGTGGGGCGCGAACGGTGCCAGCAGGAGCACTAGACTGCGCTGCGCGTCGAACAGCAGTTCTCGCGGAACTGCCTCCGCGGGCGAGGGCGCCCGCGCCACACGTTCTTCGGCGGCGTAGAGTTCGTTCACCAACTCCATGATTGCGGCGATTGAAGTGTTGAAGTGCCAGCGTCCCTGGAAGTCGTCGCTTACGCGTTTGATGGTCTGGTGGAGCTTGCGCTGGATTTTGCGCGCTTCCGGCGGCAACTTCTCTCGCTCTGCTTGCTGAGACGCAGCAAGCTGCGGCGCGTTTCTGGCTATGAAGCGGTAGATCCGGCCTAGCGTCCGCCGGATGCCTGCTACTCCATCATCTTGCCAGTCTAGTTCGCGGTCGGGCGAGGTCGCGAATAGTGTGTACATTCTGGTGCTGTCGGCGCCGAAGCGGGCGATCATTTCGTCCGGTGAAACTACGTTGCCCAGGCTCTTGGACATTTTCGCTCCGCTCTTAATGATCATGCCCTGGGTGAACAGGCGCTCGACGGGTTCGTCGTTTTTTACCAATCCCATATCGCGCATGAACTTGGTCCAGAAGCGCGAATAGATGAGATGGAGAATCGCGTGTTCGACGCCGCCGATGTACTGATCGATGGGGAACCAGTACGCAGCGATCTTCGGATCGAACGGCGCGTGGTCGTTGTGGGCATCGGTGTAGCGGTAGAAGTACCAGGAGGAATCGACGAAAGTGTCCATGGTGTCGGTTTCGCGGCGGGCGGGACCTCCGCATTTCGGACAGGTCACATTCACGAATTCCGGCACCCGGCCCAAGGGTGAGCCACCCGTCAAGGTGATGTCCACATTCTCGGGCAAGATTACGGGCAAATCTTTTTCCGGGACGGGCACGATGCCGTCCTTCTCGCAGTAAAGCATGGGGATGGGCGTGCCCCAATATCGCTGGCGCGAGATGCCCCAATCTTTTAGACGAAAGGTGACGGTGGCTTTGCCGAAGCCGTGCTGCTCGGCATACGCGGACATCTTCTGGAGCGCTTCTCTGCAATCGAGACCGTTGAACGAGCCGGAGTTTACCAGCGTGCCGTCCAATGTGGTGAACGGAAGGGTTGGTTCGATGCTGGTTTCTTCTGGATCGACGGCTCGCGGCACGATCACGATCCGCATCTTGAGGTTGTACTTGCGGGCAAATTCGTAATCGCGCTCATCGTGCGCCGGAACGCTCATGATTGCGCCGGTGCCGTAGTCGATGAGGATGTAGTTCGCAACCCAGATGGGGATACGCTGCCCGTTAAAGGGATTGACCGCGAAGTGGTGGGTATTGACTCCGTGCTTCTCGATAGCGCCAATGTCGCCGACTTCTTTGGCCTTGCGCTGCTCGGCGATCAACTGCTCGACCTGCGCGCGCAGCGGGTCATTGTTTTTGGTTAGACGGGCGACCAGCGGATGCTGCGGGGCGAGCTGGATCGAGGTGGCACCGTAGATGGTGTCGATGCGGGTGGTGAAAACCGTGATTTTCGATTCCGAATCGGTTGCGCCGTCGAGTTTGAAATCGACAAGCGCGCCCTCGCTGCGTCCGATCCAGTTGCGTTGCATGGTGCGAACTTTCTCAGGCCAGTCGGTGAGCTTGTCGAGGTCGCGAAGCAATTCCTCGGCATATTGCGTGATGCGCAAGAACCACTGCTCGAGTTCGCGCTGTTCTACGAGCGTGTCTTCGTGACGCCAGCAGCATCCGTTCACAACCTGCTCATTGGCGAGGACGGTGGCACACTTTGGACACCAGTTCACCTTGCTCTTCTTGCGGTAGGCCAGGCCTTTCTCGAAAAGCTTCAGGAAGAACCACTGATTCCATCGGTAATATTCGGGCAGGCAAGTGGTGACTTCGCGCGACCAGTCGTAGGCGAAACCGATGCGCTTCATCTGCGCCTTCATGTTGGCGATGTTGCGGAGGGTCCACTCGCGCGGCGGCGTGTTGTTGGCGATGGCGGCGTTTTCCGCGGGGAGACCGAACGAATCCCAGCCCATGGGATGAAGCACGTTGTAACCGTTCATCCACATGTAGCGGGCGAGGGCGTCGCCGATAGCGTAGTTGCGGACGTGTCCCATGTGCAAGGCGCCCGAGGGGTAGGGCAACATTTCGAGGCAGTAATATTTTGGTTTGGTAGAGTTGGGCTCGGCGGCGTAGAGAGACGGGTCCTGCTGCCAGCGCTCGAACCATTTGGCTTCGATCTGCTGGGCGTCGTAGCGGTCTTCACGGACCGTGGTGATTTTTTCGTCCTGCGGCATAGTAAGGAAAATTTTGAGTACGGATAAACCTTAGATTTTACAATAGAGGCGCGTGAGGCAGGGGTTTCCGGCCGGCAATCGCGGCTGAGCGAAGCCTGCGCTCCAACTCTTCGAGAGTGATGGCCGGTTCGCGACGCTCCAGAGCGGCAATGCCTTTCAGGTAATCCTCGCGGTCTTCCAGATACTGCCGAATGGCCTCGCGAGCATGGTAGCTCTTAGTGCGGCCCGTCTCTTTTGCGAGGGCATCTAGCTTTTCTTTTAGCGCGGGTTTGAGGCGAATGCTGAACATGGCCGTTGGACACGTCTAAGGTGACACATTCGGCATCAACCAGCAAGGGTGCGGAGCTTTGCTCCGCCGGAGAGCCGCGGCGGCTGTCCCCACCGTTTATTCATCTTGTTACCAACTTCTTCAGTGCTGCAATGTTTCTTCTGTCATCTCCGGGCTTGTCAATCGGAGTTTCGGCGATGAAAGCGGCATGAGTTAGGCGGGGATCGTTCAGCAAACGGCGAAATGGTTCAAGACCGATGCTTCCCTTTCCGATGTGTTGATGGCGATCCAGCTTTGATCCGCAGGCTGCCTTGGCGTCATTGCAATGCCAGACACGCACATTCTTGAGTCCGACAGTCTGGTCGAGATGCGCCAGCGTCTGAAGCATTCCGGCTTCGCTGACGATGTCGTATCCGGCGACGTGGGTGTGACAGGTATCGATGCAGGCGGCGATAGGAACCAGGTCGCGAAGCCGTTCGAGCACTTCGGCGACTTGTTCGAAGCTTCCGCCGAGCGAGTATTCGGAGCCGGCGGTGTTTTCGATCAGGATGGTGAGATTGCCTCTGGCAAGGTCCAGTCCTTGGGTTGCGGCGGCAATTGCTGCGGAAGTCTGAATCAGTCCTGCTTCTCGGTCCGCGCCGCGGAATGAGCCTGGGTGAAGTACCAGATAGTCCGCGCACATGGCCAATGCGCGCTCCACTTCACCGCGAAATGCGGCGATCGACTTTTCCAGAAACAGCGGAGTTGTGCTGGCCAGATTCACCAGGTAGTTGACGTGAATCGCCACTGGCTTGAGGTCGTATTTCTCACGCAGGCGCATCATTTCGTCGCATTGCGGACGGCTGAGTTCATACGGCGCCCATTGGCGCGGGCTGGACGAAAAAATCTGGAAGGTGTTGCAGCCCAGCCGGTATGCGCGTTCGGCTGCGTTCTGGACTCCGCCGGCGGTCGAGGTATGAATGCCGATACGGCGCGAGGTCAAGCGAGGCGGGCGCTGGAGCGCGGGGAGTTTGAGGATGTCTTGTTCCTGTGCGATGGAACGGGGCATGAGGGAAGTATAGCGAGTGGTCTCGATCGGGCGTCGGTTGGCAACGGGACGCGGGTTTGCGATGCATGCGCCTTCGACGATGGACTTGAAGCTTTCGAGGTGGTTCATGTTAGTAGTCATGCAGGCGCACGCTACTGAAGAGCAGGTGCGGGCAGTCTGCCAGAAGATCGAGGCGCTCGGCTATCGCGCTCACTCCATTCCGGGGGCGGAGCGGACTGCTATCGGCATCACGGGAAATAAGGGCGAAGTCGAGCCCGGCACGCTGGAAGAAATGTCGGGCGTGCAGGAAGTCATCCGCGTCACCAAACCTTACAAGTTGGTCAGCCGGGATATCAAAGAAGAGAACACCGTGGTGCGCTTCGCCGGGAGCGACGCCACGATTGGCGGCCCTGAACTGGCGATTATGGCCGGGCCTTGCGCGATTGAGAGCCGGGAGCAGGCGTTTGCCGTGGCGGAGCGCGTCCGTCGTGCCGGGGCGCAGTTTTTTCGGGGGGGAGCTTACAAACCGCGGACGTCTCCTTATTCTTTCCAGGGCCTGGGCGAAGAAGGCTTGCGCATTATGGCCGAGGTTCGCGAACAGTTTGGCATGAGGATTGTGACCGAAGCGATTGATAACGAGTCGCTGGAACTGGTCGAGGAGTATGCGGACGTCATCCAGATTGGTGCTCGCAACATGCAGAACTTTTCTCTGCTGAAGCGTGCGGGGCGGGCTCGCAAGCCAGTGTTGCTGAAGCGCGGCATGTCGGCAACGCTGGAAGAATTCCTGATGGCGGCCGAGTACGTGATGAGTGAAGGCAACTACAACGTGATTCTTTGCGAGCGCGGTGTGCGGACCTTTGCTGACCATACGCGCAATACTTTGGACTTGAGCTTGATTCCGGCGGTGCAGCGGCTTAGCCATCTGCCCATCGTCGTCGATCCCAGCCACGGAACCGGAAAA
>Ga0210383_10006642_pt1 | contig 10078 bp, 9 predicted proteins | sample IncBWC14OmetaG_FD_160072 | JGI IMG/M metagenome (GOLD analysis project Ga0210383, IMG submission 160072) | Forest soil microbial communities from Barre Woods Harvard Forest LTER site, Petersham, Massachusetts, United States - Inc-BW-C-14-O ...
CGGATGAAGTCCGGAGCGGTGCTGGTCGACATATCGATCGACCAGGGCGGCTGCTTCGAGGACTCCCGGCCCACCACGCACGCCAACCCGACCTACCCGGTGCACGACACGCTGTTCTACTGCGTGGCGAACATGCCCGGTGCCGTCCCGCATACGTCCACCTACGCGCTGACCAACGTCACGCTGCCCTACACCGTCGAGATCGCCAACCGGGGGTGGCGGGACGCGCTGCGCGCCGACCCCGCCCTCGCCCTGGGCCTGAACACCTTCGGCGGCGAGGTGATCTGCGAACCCGTCGCCGAAGCGCACGGCCTCGTGTACACCCCCCTAGCCGAGGTCCTCGACTAGTCGGTGACCACGGCGGGCCAGGCCATCCGGGGCTACCTTCAGCACCTCGTCGTGGAGCGGGGGCTGGCGGCCAACACCGTCGAGTCATACCGGCGTGACCTACGCCGATACGAATCTGTGCTGGCCGGTCGCGGCAAGGCCCGGCTCGGCGACGTCACGCCGGCCGACGTGGCCGAGTTCCTGGCCGTGCTGCGGGAAGGGGACGCCGAGCACGAGGCGCTGGCGGTCAGTTCGGCGGCCCGGGCGGTGATCGCGGTCCGGGGGCTGCACGCGTTCGCGGCCGCCCAGGGCCTGGCCGAGACGGACCCGGCGCGCGACGTTGCGCCCCCGGCGCCGCCCCGGCGCCTGCCCAAGGCGATCACCCTGGCCGAGGTGGAACGCCTCCTCGGCGCCTCCGGCCCGGGTCCTGACGATCCGTCCGGTGACCCGCGGCTACTACGGGACCGCGCCCTGCTGGAGTTCCTGTACGCGACCGGGGCGCGGATCTCCGAAGCCACGGGCCTTGACGTGGACGAGCTCCGCTTGGACGACGACCCGGTGGTCCGGCTGGCCGGGAAGGGCGGCAAACAGCGGGTGGTCCCGGTCGGCAGCTACGCGGTCCGGGCCCTCCAGTCCTACCTGGTCCGGGCCAGGCCCCTGCTGGCCGCCGCGTCCCGGCGGGTCTCGGTGAGCCCGGCGGTATTCCTGAACGCGCGAGGCGGGCGCTTGACCCGGCAGGGCGCCTGGGGCGTACTGCGCGCCGCCGCCGAGCGGGCCGGCCTGGACGACGTGTCGCCCCATACGCTGCGGCACTCGTTCGCCACGCACATGCTCGACGGCGGGGCCGACATCCGCGTCGTCCAGGAACTGCTTGGCCACGCGTCGGTCGCGACCACGCAGATCTACACCCTGATCACGGTGGAGCGGCTCCGCGAGGTCTACGCGACCTCCCACCCCCGCGCCCTCGGCTTAGGGATCCCTGCGGCTCTAGTGAACACAGAGCCGGCGGCACCGCCCGGTCACCACGTCGAAGTCGGTCATGGCAGCGCGGCTACCAGGTCGGTAAGAATCTGTCCCAGGGGAGCGTCCAGCGTGGCGGCCGCGTACGCGTCGCCCCGGGTCGGGCCCTGGTTGACGATCACCACCGGCACCGGCACCGGGACCTTCGCCGCGTGCCGCACGTACCGAAAGCCCGACATCACGGTCAGCGAGGATCCCAGGACCACGAGCGAACTGGCTCGTTCGACCATGGCGTAGCAGGCCTGCGTCCGCGGCCGGGGCACGTTCTCGCCGAAGAACACCACGTCCGGCTTGAGAACCCCGCCGCACAAAGCGCAGTCCACGACCCGGAAGGATTCGGTCGCGTCATCGGCGAGTACGGCGTCCCCGTCAGGGTTGATCAACGCCGTCGGCCCCGCGTCCCAGCCGGGGTTGGCCGCTGCGAGCCGGCGGTGCAGGTCCGTGCGGGCCGTTCGCTGCCCGCACGACAAGCAGACGACCCGGTGCAGGCTGCCATGCAGTTCGGTTACCTCGGAAGCGCCCGCCGCCTGGTGCAGCCCGTCCACGTTCTGGGTGATGATCCCGGCCAATAGCCCGCGGCGACCGAGCTCGGCCACTGCGGAGTGGCCGCGGTTCGGGACCGCTTGGCCGATGTGCCGCCAGCCCAGGTGGCTGCGAGCCCAGTACCTGCGCCGGGCCTCAGCACTGGCGGTGAAGGTCTGATAGGTCATCGGCGTCGCCCGCCGGGCCAGGCCGGTCGGTCCGCGGTAATCGGGGATGCCGGACTCGGTAGACAGCCCGGCTCCGCTCAGGACCAGCACGTTCCCAGCGGCGACGACGTCCAGGAGCATGCCGAACGACCCTGCCGTCCTCGCCTCCGCCAACTGAGTCACGAATCCATGGTGCCTCATCCGGCGGAGCAGCCGGTCCGGTGCTCCTCGGCCGGCTAGGCCGCGGTGGTGGTGATGGCCCGGGCCACCGCCGCGGCGCCCTGCCGGTCGAACAGGATCGTGTAGTGGTTCACGTCCGGCACCAGCTGCGCACGCAGCTGGGGGACGCGTTCCGCCCACATCGCTACCAAGTCGGGCGGCAGCAGGCCAGGGGGGTCGCCGAGGAACCCGGCCGGCGCGGTCAGCAGCGGCGTCGGCTGCGTCAGCCGCCCGAGCGCGTCCGCGAACGGCTTATCGGTCAGCACGTCGCGGCTGTCGGGACTGACCACGACTTCGGCCACCCTCGACCGCATGCTGCCCGCCTCGCCCGTCAGGTCGTAGCGGGCGTACGCCTCGACATCCGGGGTCCAGTGGTCAGCCAGCGCCGGATGCGCGCGCCAGAAATCCAGGTAGGCCTCGGTGCTGGGGAAAGTCTGTCGCAGCCGGGCGATCGCCGGGCCGATCGCGGCTTCAAGCGCCACTTCCGGGTCGACGCCGTCCGGCATCGGGAGCGGCAGGCCGCCGTCCACCAGGACCAGGCGCCGCGACAGGTTCGGGTGCGCGTCGCGAGTCAGCAGCGCGACGTAGGCACCCATCGAATGCCCGGCCAGGACGGGCCGGCCGCCGAAATGCCGCAGGACCGCGGTCACGTCGGCGGCGTGCCGTTCCAGGCCGTAAGGCCCAGGCAAGTGGGCGCTGGAACCGCGCCCGCGTAGGTCAGGCGCGGCCAGTGTCCAGCCCGGCGGCATCTGGCGGGCCACCGCCTGCCACGACATGGCCGACGCCGTGATGCCGTGCACGGCGACCGCCACCCGCCTGCCGGTGCCCCACTGGAGCACCCGCAGTTCCCCCCCGTCCACAGGGACGTCAAGCAGCCGAAGTTGCATATCTTTACCCTCCCCGGTCCCGGCAGTTATGGCCGGGACCGCCCATATCTATCACCCATTATCCGCTTCGAAGATGACGGCAGTATGTCAACTCGACCACAAAGCTGACCGGCAAACCATGCCACACTGGACCGAGATGAAATGCCAGGTAAAACCAGGCTTGGAGGTAAGCGGGCCATGTCTGCAGCACTGAGTTACTCGTCGGGAGAATCAGCAACGCCCCTGCTGGGCGATACGATCGGGGGCAACTTCGACGCTACGGTCGGCGCCTTCGGCGACCGTGAGGCGCTCGTCGACCGGCCCGCCGGGCGGCGGTGGACCTATGCGGAACTGGCCGCCGACGTCGATGCCCTGGCGCTCGGGCTGCTGGAAATGGGGATCGAGAAGGGCGACCGGGTCGGTATCTGGGCGCCGAACTGCGCGGAATGGACGCTCACGCAGTACGCGACAGCGAAGATCGGCGCGATCCTGGTCAACATCAACCCGGCCTACCGCACCCGGGAACTCGAGTTCGTGCTCAATCAGTCGGGCGCCAGGTTGCTTATCTCGGCTGAGCGGCTGAAGACCTCGGACTACGTGGGCATGATCACCGAGGTACGGCCGCGCTGCCCCGGCCTGGCCCATGTGGTGGTGATCGGCCATCAGGAATGGCAGTCGCTGCTCGAGAGCGGGCGGCGGCAGGACCGGGCGGTCCTTAACCGCATCCAGCTCGACACCGATGACCCCATCAACATCCAGTACACCTCAGGTACCACTGGTTTTCCGAAGGGCGCGACGCTTTCGCACCACAACATTCTCAACAACGGCTTCTTCGTCGGCGAGTTGTGCGACTACACCGAGGCAGACCGGATCTGCATTCCGGTGCCCTTCTACCATTGCTTCGGCATGGTCATGGGCAATCTCGCGGCCACCAGTCACGGCGCGTGCATGGTCATACCCGCGCAAAGCTTCGATCCGGTCGCCACCCTGGAAGCCGTGCAAGCCGAACGCTGCACCTCGCTGTACGGGGTCCCGACCATGTTCATCGCCGAGTTGTCCGCGCCCGGCTTCGCCCACTACGACCTGTCCAGTCTGCGCACCGGCATCATGGCGGGCTCGCCGTGCCCGGTCGAGGTGATGAAGCAGGTCATGTCACGGATGTCGATGCGCGAGGTGTCCATTTGCTACGGCATGACCGAGACCTCGCCGGTGTCGACCCAGACCCGCGACGACGACTCGCTGGACCGTCGCACCTCGACGGTGGGTCGCGTCGGGCCGCACCTGGAGGTGAAGGTCATCGACCCGGCGACCGGCGTGACGGTACCCCGGGGCACGCCTGGCGAGCTGTGCACGCGGGGTTATTCGGTGATGCTCGGCTACTGGGCGCAGCCGGACAAGACCGCCGAAGCGGTCGACGCCGCGCACTGGATGCACACCGGCGATCTGGCCGTCATGGACTCGGATGGGTATGTGGCCATCACCGGGCGGATCAAGGACATGGTGATCCGCGGCGGCGAGAACGTCTACCCGCGGGAGATCGAGGAATTTCTCTACACGCATCCGGACATCCTGGACGCTCAGGTGATCGGCGTCCCGGATGCCGTTTACGGCGAGGAACTCATGGCCTGGGTGCGCCTGCGACCGGGCGCTTCCGCATTGACCGCGGAGGATTTGCGGTCATTCTGTTCCGGGCAGCTTGCGCATTACAAGATCCCCCGGTTCGTGCATGTCGTCGATGAGTTCCCGATGACGGTGACCGGCAAGGTCCGGAAGGTGGAGATGCGGGAGCGGGCGGTGGAAATCCTCGGCCTCGCCCGGTGAGGTCGCCGGGCGTCTGCACCCGCATCGAACACGCAGCGTCCTAGCCTGCCGCCTCGCCGTCATAATCGAGCACGTTCGCATGATCTGCCTTATCGGGCGAAAAGCGCACCGTGGCCGTGCATGACAAGATTGCGAACTTCGCGACGTAGCGGTCAATAAATGATTGTATGGATGAAATCTCCGGGACGCGTACGATTGGACAGCTTGGGTAGCCAACTCTGCGAGCCAGCGGAGTTGTGGGGGTGTGGAGATGGGCGAGCAGCATCACGGCCTTACGCCGGGAACGAGCGGGGACCCATCCTGGGCGACCGTCGCGGTTACCACGTTGCGCCTGTGGCGGCAAAGACACATCCATCGCGGTCGTCGGCCAGCCTCCCGTCGCCAGCGCGGCGTCCTGGTGCTGAGCGCGGCTGTCGCCATGGCCCTTGGGGCGCTGGTCACGCTGGCCTTCACCCATCAGGGCGAACAAGCGCAGAAGGCATCGTCGGTGCAATCGGCTGATCCTGCCCCGAGCACGCCCAGCGCGCTGCAGACCGCCGCGGCGAACCGCAGCCAGGCGGCAGACTGGATCGGGCAGCAGATTCTCCCGAGCGTGCTGATCGGCTGTGACCCGCTGATGTGCCAGGCCCTGGAGGCCGCCAACGTCTCGGCGAGCAGGCTCTCGGTGGTGCAGCCGTCAGCCCCCGACCCGCTGGGCGTCGAGGTGATCGTCGCGACCCCGGCGCTGCAAAGCCAGTTCGGCCCGCGCCTGGCCACGGTCTACGCGCCGCTGGTCCTGGCCAGCTTCGGCTCTGGCGCCCAGCGGATCGACATCCGCTATCTCGCACCAGGCGGGACCGCCGCGTTCGAGGCCTCGCTCGCCTCGGCTCGCAGCGCCCGCATCGCAGCGGGTCAGCAGCTACTGCGCAATAAGAACGTGCAGGCCTCCGCGCAGGCCCGCACCGCCCTTCTGGCTGGTAACGTCGATCCCCGCCTGCTTATAACGCTTGGGCTACTTGCCCACGAAATGCACGTGCAACTGGTAATTTTTGATGACCCGTCGCCGGGTGTGAGTTCTGCGGTTCCGCTGCGCGGTGCCGAGATCGGGGCCTCAGGCTCCGCTGGGCTGTCGGCGATGCTGGCGTTCCTGACTCAGCAAACCACATACCAACCCTCGCACTTCAGCCAGATCAGGATCGCTAGCGGCCAGGTCGTCACCATGCAATACGACGCCCCAGGTCCCCTGGGGATGAACGGCCCCTAGCCTGTCACCGGCTGGGGTAAAGGGAGGGGTCATGAATTTTTGGAGTGTATCTACTAGACGACTGCTCATGTTGCTGGCCGCATCGGCCCTGCTGCTGGGCATTCCCGCCGCCGCGACTGCGTTCGCGTCCTCTGCTACCACCGGTACGGGCTGGATCAGACTGGCCCACCTATCCCCGAACACGCCTGCGGTCGACGTGTATCTGTACTCGTTCGACAACTCCAAGGCGATGATCGTGCTCCACCACGTCGCTTACGGAACCGTCTCGCCGTATGAGTCGGTGCAGGCCGGAGACTACAGCGTGGCCATGCGCGCCGCGGGCGCGTCCGCCACGAGTCAGCCCGTCCTGTCCACCAGCGTTACGATCGCCGCCGGTCATGCCTACACGGTGGCGGGGATGGGACCCGAATCGGGCCTGCGGCTCCAGGTCTTGGACGATGCCCTGACCACGCCGTCAGGCCAAGCCCTGGTCCGCGTGATCCAGGCCTCGCTGAAACAGCAAGAGGTCAAGGTGACCCTCGGCTCCACGGTGCTCGCGGGCAGCCTGAAGTTCGCCAGCGTGAGCGCCTACCAGGCGGTTACACCGGGCACCGAGACGGTGACCGTGAGCGCGCTGAGCGCGGGCGCCGGGGACGCGAACTCGAGCGTTACGCTGGCCGCGGGCACCGTCCACACCCTGGTCGTGCTCGACGGCGCCAGTGGGCTGGAGGTCGTCAGCCTGGAGGACGCGTCGGGCAGCGGCAAGCCGCCGCTGGGCGGCGTCCAGACTGGTTTCGGCGGCACCGCGCCGCACGGACCGGGCTCGCCCGTGCCGTGGCTGGTGGCCATCGGAGCCGGTTCGCTGCTCGCCCTGACGGGCGGACTGAGGTTGCGTCGTAACCGTCAGCTGATCGCCCGGATCTAACGATGCCGACCCGTAGGCCGGTCGCGGCGCTCGCGTTCGCGGCCGGCCTCGTCGTGATCGCCGGCGGGGTGACCGGCCTGCTGCTAACCCGGCACTCAACTCCGGCCATGCGCCCGGCGGCGGTCGGCGTCGGGGCGGTGCCCGCGCCGACTGGCCCGATCGTGGCGGCGTTTCCCGCGCCGACCGGCCCGATCGTCGCTGTGTCGCAGTCGGCGGCGCCCAAGCCGGTCGCGGCCCCGGTCTCGCTGACCATCCCGCTGATCGGCGTGCAAACCAACCTGATGACCCTGGGTCTGGAGCCGGACGGCGAGCTGCAGGTACCGCCCTTGAACATGGTCTCGGTTGCGGGCTGGTACACGGGCAGCCCCCGGCCGGGAGCCATCGGCTCTTCCATCATCGTGGGCCACATCGACGGCGACGCGGGTAATGTCGAGGGGGTCTTCTTCCGGCTCAGGCAGCTGTCCGCCGGGGACAAGATCTACGTCAAGCGCTCGGACGGGACCCTGGTCGAGTTCCGGGTCACCTCGGTCCAGCAATACCCGAAGGACCACTTCCCGACCGAAGCCGTCTACGGTCCGGTCCCCGACCCGGAGTTGCGCCTCATCACCTGCGGCGGGGCGTACGACCCGGCCACCCATCACTACGTGCTCAACCTCGTCGTCTACGCCACCGAGGTCAGCTGAGGCGCCATCCTGGAAGGATGACACCGGAGCAGCGCTACGAAGACCTGATCGAGGAGTTCCTCGGCGAGGAAGGGGTGCTGCCGCCGCAGGGCGGCAGCGGGTTCGGCCGCGGCGCGCTCCGCTACCGGAGGATGATCTTCGCGATGTTCGTCCGCGGCCGGCTCGTGGTCAAGCTGCCCCGCAAGCGCGTCGATGAGCTGGTGGCCGGGGGCCACGGCGAGCGGTTCGACGCCAACAAGGGCACCCCGATGAAGGAGTGGTTCAGCCTGGACCCGGCGTCCCAGCTGGCGTGGCCGCCGTTGGCCCGCGAGGCCCTGGGTTTCGCGCGCTCAATATCCTTAGGCGCATGGACCTGCAGGTCGCCGACAACCCAGAACAGGCGCAGTTCGAGATCCGGGCGGACGGCGAGCTCGCCGGGATCGTTCAGTACCACCTGCACGACGGCGTGATCGCGTTCATGCACGCCGAGACCGACCCTCAGTTCCGCCGCCACGGCGTCGCCGGGACCCTCATCCAGTCCAGCCTCGACTCGGCCCGGGAACGCCACCTGGCCGTGCTGCCCTACTGCCCGTTCGTGCGGAGCTGGATCACCGAGCATCCCGCCTACGCCGACCTGGTCCCCGCCGACAAGCGGTCAGGTTTCGGCCTGTGACCTGCGACGAGGCCGCACCTCATCGCGGCGCCGATGAGTTTTGCCGCTGGATGCCGTTTCACGGGTGAGCATCGGCGACCGGCCGGTGCCGTACCTGAGAGAGAAGCGATATGGACTACAAGCTGGAACTGGTGCTCATCCCCGTCTCGGACGTGGATCGTGCGAAGAAGTTCTACCTCGAGCAGGCGGGCTTCGTGCTCATCGTCGATACCGCGATCGGTGAGGACATGCGGGTGGTCCAGGCCGTGCCGCCCGGCTCGGAATGCGCGATCGGGTTCGGGACCGGGCTCACCTCGGCCGCGCCGGGCGCGGCACAGGGCCTGCACCTGGTGGTATCCGACATCCTCGCCGCGCGCGCCGAGCTGACCGGGCGCGGCGTGTCCGTCAGCGAGGTACGCCACCTCGAGAACGGAACATGGGTCGACGGCCCCCATCCGGAACGCGGGAACTACGAGTCGTTTGCCGACTTCACCGACCCGGACGGCAACATCTGGATCCTGCAGGAAGTTGACCGGAGCAAAGGCCAGGCATGAGCCGGACTGACCAGACGGCCGGCGCCGATGAGGTCGTGAGCGCGGCGATCGCGGGTGATGAGCCCGCGTTCGCCGCGCTGGCCGAACGCCACCGGCGTGAACTCCACGTGCACTGCTACCGGATGCTCGCCTCGTTCGACGAGGCCGAGGACGCCGTGCAGGAGACGTTCCTGAACGCCTGGCGCGGCCGGTCTGGATTCGAGGGCGGCCCGCAGTTCCGGGCCTGGCTGTACCGCATCGCGACGAACGTCTGCCTGGACATGCTCCGCCGTAACTCGCGGCGCACCACCGGGATGCGCTCGTTCGCCGAAGTGCCGTGGATCCAGCCCTACCCGGACCTGCTCCTCGACCAGGCCGCGCCGGCCGAGGAGCAGCCTGAGGCGGTCGCCATCGCGCGGGAGACGATCTCGCTGGCCTTCCTGGCCGCGCTGCAGGTCCTGCCGCCCAGGCAGCGCGCCGCGCTGATCGCCCGCGACGTGCTGGGCTGGCCGGCCAGCGAGACCGCCTCGGCGCTGGGTACAAGCGTCGCCGCGGCCAACAGCGTCCTGCAGCGCGCCCGGGCGACCATGCAGTCGCACCTGCCGCCGCGCCGCGCCGAATGGTCGGCTCACGAGCCGAGCGCGCAGGAGCGCGCGCTGCTCGAGCAGTTCATCGCCGCGCACGAGCGTCTGGACGCCGAGGCGGCCATCGCAGTCGCCGCCCAGGACCTCCGGATCACCATGCCGCCCAACCCGTGGATCTTCGACGGGCGAGAGGAGATCAGGGCGCTCATGGCCAACGCGGCCGCGATGGGCGACTGGCGCCTGTTCCCGGTGGCGGCCAACCGGATGCCGGCCGCCGCGAGTTACCTGCGCAGGCCGGGCGATAGCCAGTTCCGCGCGTTCAAGCTCGATGTCATGCGTGTCGAGGATGGCCTGATCGCCGAGGTCACGACGTTCGGCGCCGAGCTCTTCCCGGCCTTCGGGCTGGCGCCCACGCTGTGAGCCCAGTGTTGTGAGTCCAGTGCTGTGAGCCCAGCCGCGAGCGATACCCTGGCCGGCGTGCTCGACCATGTCACGGTGACCCGGTACGTGACTCCGCTGCGCGAGGGCGGGTCGCTGCCCGCCCTCGTCGAGGCGGAC
>Ga0210383_10006644_pt1 | contig 10076 bp, 9 predicted proteins | sample IncBWC14OmetaG_FD_160072 | JGI IMG/M metagenome (GOLD analysis project Ga0210383, IMG submission 160072) | Forest soil microbial communities from Barre Woods Harvard Forest LTER site, Petersham, Massachusetts, United States - Inc-BW-C-14-O ...
GTGGAAGACAGATCAAAAAGACGGTGCTGGAATTAGGCGGCAGCGATCCGTTCATCGTGATGCCGAGCGCCAATCTGGACGAAGCGGTCCAGACGGGGGTGCGGGCGCGCTGCATTAACAACGGGCAGTCGTGCATCTCGGCGAAGCGGTTTATCGTGCACGAGTCAATTTACGCCGAATTTGAACAGAAGTTTACCGCAGGCATGAAGTCGTTGAAGGTGGGCGATCCGATGGATCTGGCAACCGAAGTGGGGCCGATCGCGACGGCGGCGGGCGCCAGCGAGTTGGAGGAACAAGTGCAGCGCGCGCTGGCAAGCGGAGCGAAATTGCTGACCGGCGGCAAGCGTGTGAACGGGAAAGGCAATTTCTACGAACCAACTGTGCTCGCGAACATCCCGAAGAGCAACCCCGTTTATTACGAAGAGATTTTCGGACCGGTGGCGATGCTGTTCCGCGCGAAGGGAATCGACGAAGCGATCGAAATCGCCAACGATTCCGATTTCGGCCTGGCGTCGAGCGTTTGGACGAACGACGAAGCGGAACGCGCGCGATTTATCGGCGAGATCGAAGCGGGCGCGGTGTTTATCAATGGGATGGTGGCCTCCGATCCGCGGCTGCCTTTTGGCGGCGTGAAAAACTCAGGGTATGGGCGCGAGCTGAGCGCTAATGGAATCCGCGAGTTTTGCAATATCAAAACGGTGTGGATCAAGTAGCTTGTTCATCCGTGTTTATCTGTGTTCATCGGCGGCCAAAGTTCGGCACTATTTTGGAGCCATGCGAATGGCGCCGTCCAGCCGGATTACTTCACCGTTGAGCATCGGATTCCCAACAATATCGCGGACGAGCTGCGCATACTCCGTTGGCCGTCCGAGGCGCTTCGGAAACGGAACCATTGCGCCGAGCGAGGCGCGCACATCGTCCGGCATCCCGGCCAGCATAGGAGTGTCGAAAATACCGGGTGCGATCGCCATCACGCGAATTCCCACACTCGACAAATCGCGTGCCAGCGGCAACGTCATGGCTGCGATGCCGCCTTTCGAAGCTGAATAAGCAGCCTGGCCAATCTGTCCATCGAAGGCCGCCACCGACGCCGTATTGATGATCACGCCGCGCTCGCCTTCTTCGTTCGGCGCATTGGGCGCCATCAGCCATGCCGCCAGCCGTGCCACGTTGAACGTTCCGATCAAGTTCACGCGAATGCTCTTTGAGAAGCGCTCGAGATCAGCCGGGCCGGTTTTGCCGATCACTCGCTGCGCATCCGCGATTCCCGCGCATTGAATCGAGATATGAATCGCGCCGAAAGCATCCATCGCAGTCTCGACGGCGGCCTGGGCTTCGGCTGCGTCGCTCACATCGGCGTGAACAAAGCGCGCGTGCGATCCAAGGTCTTTGGCGAGCGCGTGGCCGGCCTGATCGTTCAGATCGACGATGACCACATGGCCACCTTCCTCCACAATCATCTTCACGGTGGCCGCGCCCAATCCCGAGGCTCCGCCCGTCACCACGGCGACCTTGCCGGAAATTTCCATGCCAGCTACCTCCGCTTATCGAAGAAGTTCTTCACCAGTTCCACGCACTCGGCGGCGAGCACGCCTTCCACAATCTCCACGCGATGGTTCAGCAGCTCGGAATCAGCCAAGTGGAACTTGCTGCGCACTCCACCGAAGCGCAGGTCACGCGCGCCAAACACCAGCCGTCCAACTCGCGCGGCCACCAGCGCGCCGGCACACATCACGCAAGGTTCCAGCGTAGCGTAGAGCGTCGCGGCTTCCAAACGGTAGTTGTGCACGCTGACGCCCGCCTCGCGAAGCGCGAGAATTTCCGCATGTGCGGTTGGATCTGATTTCGCAATGGGCGAATTGAAACCGCGCCCGACGATCTGGCCGTTGACCACAACTACCGCGCCCACCGGAACCTCGCCGATCGCTTCGGCTTGGCGCGCCAGCCCTAAAGCTTCGCGCATGAACAGCTCATGCGCCGACATGGACAGCTAACAGGCGTTCGAAGATGACGGGCTTGCCGGCAAATGTGCGCAGCACGGCCGGGCGCAGGCGAGGAAAACGATCGAGCATCAACATGAGTTGTGCCATGAACGCCGGACGGCGCGCCATGCGCCGGTGCGCTGCCGCGTAGGCATCCAAATTGTCTGCGGCGAGCGCGTCAGCCAGCGACAACGCTTGCCGGAAAGCCAGGCTGATACCTTCGCCGGTAATCGCGTCCACCGAGCCCGACGCATCGCCGATCAGAATGGTGCGGCCGTTGTGGATTTGCTTCAATCGACGAGTGACTGTGATAGCGCCGCGCTCTTCGCTGATCACTGGCGCACCGTTCAATCGTCCGGCCAGTTCCGTAAAGCCAGGCATTGCAGCATCCATGCGCACATGCGGATCGCGCGTGATTAGAGCAACGCATGCTTCGCCGCAGCCCACCGGGGTTACGTACATCTGCGATCCCGGCCCCCAGTAAATTTCCATGAAATCGGTCCACGGGCGAACGCGGTAATGCCGCCGGAATCCATAACGGAACGATTGACTGCGGACAGCGTCGAGCCCTGCCCAGCGGCGAACACACGAATTCTGGCCGTCGGCCCCGATGATCCAGCGGGCGCGCAAGGCGCCAAGGTCTCGTACATGTGTGCGCCACAGAAGCCTGACGCCGAGTTCCCGCGCGCGGTCGATCAGCGCCTGATGCAGCCGGACGCGGCGCACTGCAATCCCGCAACCGCGCGGAAAGTCCGACGCCACCGCTCCGCCTTGGCCGATAAAACGAATTCCGCGAAACGCGAACGATTGGCTGGGATCCAGCGTGACACCTAGCCTGCGCAGCGCACCCAGCGAATCCGGCATCAGGCCTTCGCCGCAAGCCTTATCGATGGGCGGTTGCGCGGCGTCCGCTACAACTACGTCGAAACCTTTGAGCCGCGCGGCGATACCAGCCGCTAAGCCCGCCGGTCCGCCGCCCACGACGAATAGATCCGTATTGGAAGGAATCGCGATCAGGTTACCACCTCAACAGCACCAGCTCGGAACAGAAGCCGGGACCCATTGCCGCCAGGATGCTATAAGTCCCTGGCGCAGGCCGGCGCTTCATCATCACCTCTTCCAGCACGAATAAAACCGATGCCGACGAAAGATTTCCGGTTCGCCGCAAGCAATCCCAGGATGCGGAAAGCGCGCCTTCCGGCAGTTCGAGCGCGGCTGCGGTAGCTTCCAAAACGCGCGGACCACCGGTGTGTAGCACCCACGTTCCAATGTCCGACCGCGTTAGATCTTGCTCCGCGAGAAACGCGTCGACATCGGATGCGAGATGGTTTTGCACTACTTCCGGCACTTCGCGCGACAGCACAATGCGAAAGCCTTTTTCCGAAATATCCCAGCCCATGACGTGCTCGGAATTGGGATAGAAAATGGATTTTGTCGCTAGAATCTCGGGGCCATCGGCTTTGCGTTCGGCGCCCGACACCAACACCGCGGCCGCGCCGTCGCCGAACAATCCGGAGGAAATGATGTTTGCGATCGAGATGTCTTCCTGCTGCAAAGTGAGCGAGCACAGTTCCACGGAAATCACTGCGGCCACTTGCTTGGGATAGGCGAGCACGTAATCGGCGGCGCGCGAAATGCCGGCCGCACCAGCCACGCAACCGAGCCCGAAGATAGGTACGCGCTTGATGTTCAGCGGCAGGTTCATACGGTTGACAAGCCGCGCATCAATAGAGGGGCTAGCGACACCCGTGACGGAGACAAAGAACAGCGCGCCTAAATCTGCGGTGGAAAAACCAGAGCGCGCCAACGCACAGCAAAGCGCCTTCTGGCCGAGATCTTGTGCCACTTCAATCCACTTATTGTTGGCCGGGCCCCAGCGCGTAAGCCCGTAATATTCTTCGATGGGCAGCGCCAGGTGGCGCGTCTCTACGCCTACGCGAGCCTGCAGACGCTCCAGGAACACCGGGTTGTCCACCTTCGGCCCCCAATGTTTCTGCAACGCCTGCAGCAACACGCGCTGATCGTACTTGTGTTCGGGCAGCGCGCTGGCAACTCCAGCGATGGTCATAAGAGTGGACGGGCTCCTGGGGGTATTTTACAGGAAAGAATTCAGAAGTCAGAATTCAGGAGACAGAATTCAGAATCCAGAATTAGTGGAGTTGGGACAACTCCTGCGCGTAGAGCCTATTGTGCGGGAACTCTCGCGCTAGCGCGCTCAAAAGGTCGCGCGCCTTGGGAACATCTTTGCTGCGTAGCGCCGCCACGGCCAGCAGCAGCCGGGCGTAGGGCGACAAATAGCAGCCTTTTTCCGCAGTTAAGCGCAGATCTTCGACGCCCTTTTCGCGGTCAGTCTGCCCGCCGCCGGCTTGCAAAATCCAGCGTACCGGAGCGGGTTTGAGACTGAACAGGTAGTTTTCCACTCCTACCGCGAGATAGGCGTCATAGTAACCCGGCTGAATCACGAGCAGCTTCTCCGCGGTGGCGCGGCTGTCCTTGATCACTTTCAACGCGTCGAAATAGCGCCTTTCAATGAGCGCTTCATAATCGGCACGCAGGCCGAGGGTCAGGATTTTCGCGAAGAGCGCGTCGGCATCTTCAGGCGTGCGCTGCAGAATATCCTCGGAGAGCTGCGCCGATTTGTCCAGTTCCTGATCGAACGCTCGATGGACATCGGGATCGGCCGTGACTTTCGGGCTTCGCCGGAAGATGCCGCCATCGACGAAGAATTCCGAGTGGAGTATATTCAGGCGGTCGAACTCGGCGAACAGATACGCGGCGGCGTTGGAAACCGGGCCGAGCGGGTCGGCCGGATGATCGCGCTCCCATTGCACAAATGTGCTGTGCGCCTGATCGAAATCGAGATTGTACATCTGGCGATAGCCGCGATCGATGACCGGGTTCACCGCTGGTCCGCTAATATTGGGAGCCGCGATGGTTGAGATGGCGGCCAGCACCGCGAAGATTGAGGCGCGAAGGATCACTTCAGGATCACGCGTTTCGCAAGACCTAACGCCTCGCTCCAGAATGTACCCGAGGAATGCATCATTTCCACTACGTCCTTTACTGCTTGCACGAACTCGTCGGCCTCGCGTTCCTTCACCACCAGCGGCGGCGCGGCCTTGAGCACCATAAAATTGTTCCCACACATTTGTGTGAGGAAGCCATGCCGGAACAGCCGCATCACCACCACCTGCCCGAACATGCCGGGATGAATCTTACTAAAAGCCTCAAAAGAAACCCGCAACGCCAGCTTTCGTGGCGCTCGGAACTCGATCCCGTTCAGGAGCCCCACTCCGCGGACTTCCTTCACCATTTCATACCCCGACAGAGCCTCGCGCAAGCGGGTGCGTAGGAAATCGCCGGCGGTCTGCGCACGTTCTCCCAGGTGTTCGCGTTCCAGCGCTTCTATGGTCGCGAGACCTCCGCGCATAGCCAGTCCATTTTCACTGAACGTCGAGGTGTGGACGATGGCGCGGGCAATGGATCCATACACGGACTGATAAACCCGATCTGACATCAGTAGCGCGGCGCTGGGAATCAACCCGCCGCTCAGCGCGTTCGCCAGCACGATCATGTCGGGTTCAATGTTGTAGTAGTGCGATGCCAGGAACTTGCCGGTCCTGTACATGCCGGTCTGCACTTCATCGACTACAAACAGCGTCCCATGACGGCGGCAAAGAGTTTGGACGCTTTCCAGATAGTCCGGAAGTGGAACGCGCACGCCGCCTTCGCCCTGCAGCGGTTCGACAATAAAGGCCGCGAATCGTTTGCTGGCCAGCTTGTGTTCCAGCGCCGCTAGATTTCCAAACGGAACCGATTCGGTGTCCGGCAACATCGGACCAAAATGCTCGCGCCAGAACGGATCGCCCAAAAGCGAGATAGCGCCGCACGTCAAACCGTGGAACGCGCCGTCGGCGTAGAGCAGTCCATTGCGCTTGGTGTGCGCGCGCGAGAATTTGATGGCAGCTTCCACACCCTCGCTGCCGGAACTGCAGAAGAACACCTTTTTGACTTGTCCGCCCGCGCGCCAGCACAGCTTGTCGGCCAATTCGCCGGCCAACTCGGAGACGTGGCTCTGCAGCATAGCCGGACCGCGGCGCTCCAATTCGTCCTTGATGGCCTCAATCACTGCGGGATGATTGTGCCCCAGGTTGTGAACGCAATAGCCCGAAAGAAAATCGAGGATGCGGCGGCCGTCGTCGGTGAAGAGCTCGGTTCCTTCGCAGCGCGTATAGCGCGCGTTCATTTGGAGAACATCCAGCAGACGGGCCCACTCGGGATTCACGCGATCCCGGTAAAGCTTGTCGCTACTGATAGAGGCGCCGATGCCGCCGGAAGGAGCTAGCACTATATTGAGGACGGCCTTTGAGGATCAGTGGTTTCGGAAACCTCGGCGTCCCCTTAACTCGCGGCCGTGACTTCGTGTCCAACTTCGGCGGTTAACTGCACGTCGGGAATCTCGATGCCGGTGCGGGTGCCCTCGCCGGGCTTGCTGTCAATCCACATTCGGTAATCCGGGCCATAAAGCACTTTCATACGTTCGTTGACGTTACTAACACCGATGCCCTGCTCGAACAGCGTCGCCAAGCGGGTCTCCGGGATGCCGACGCCATCGTCTTCCACCACTAGATGCAGGCGGCCATCGGCGAGGTAACTGCGGACGCGGATCATCCCGCCGTCCACTTTGGTTGCCAGTCCATGCCGGATGCTGTTCTCTATCAGCGGCTGCAGAAGCATGCTCGGGACCATGCGGTTTAGCGTCTCGGGATCGATATCCTTGACGAACCGCAGCTTCTCTCCGAAACGCACCATCTCGATGCTCATGTAATTGTCGATAAAGGCCAGCTCTTCCCGCAGCGGCGTGAGATTGTCGGTTTTGCGCAATAGCCGCCGCAAGATGCTGGATAGCCGGTAGACGACGCTGCGTGCCTGCTCTGGATTGCTGCGAATTAGCGACGATACCGAATTAAGCGTATTGAACAAAAAGTGCGGATTGATCTGGCTGGTGAGCGCTGCAAGGCGGGCCTCGTTCAAGCGCAATTGCTGCGCTTCCAGCTTCTTTTCGTTGCGCGTGTTATTCCAGATCTTGAGCGGAATCATTACTGCGAAGACGGAACTGGCGTAGGCTGCGAACAAATGCCAGTGCGTTTCATGCCAGATGGGCGCTACGAATACCCGGTCTCTGAACAGCCTCGCCAGCTCGTCACGCAAAAGACCGCAGAAAATGATGCTGAACAGGCACCCAAGCTGAAAAATGAGGCGAAGCTGGTAGGGCCGCAAGCGCAGCCGGCGGGGATTAAGGCTAAAAATGGGCGAAAAGCGCCAGACGTCTTCCTTTTCGGGCGCCAGATCGCGCAACAATCCGCCGAGTACGCCGACGCCCGCGAACAACAGCATCGTCATCAGTTCTCCGTTGGCGACGGCTGGAATCGAAATCAAGATGCCCGAGAGCAGTCCCGTGACGTAGCCGCCCACCAGCCCGGCCAGCAGGCTGCCTTCCAGGCCAAGATCCACGGCATCGTATTTGGCCTGATTCCAGACGCGGAACAGTACGCTCGACCCGTACATGGCCCAAAACATCAGGGCCAGCTTGACGCGTTGCACCAAAGTGCGATCCTCGCGCATCAACATACTCTGGAACGCCCCGAAGCGCGAAAGGATGCTGGCCAGCGACGCCGCCACTGCCACTCTTAGCAGCAGGGTCAGCCAAAGCTGTTGGGATTCCATGGGGCGCCTGCTGGTCATTATAATGAATGCAACCGGACTACTCGATTCCTTCACCCATGCTCAGTAAAGTCGCCGAAGCGAATTTCCCCAGCCGATTCGGCCATTTCCGCATTTATGGCTTCGAAGGATCATACGGCCAGGATGTGGAGGAATGCGTGGTTTTGCGGCTGGGTGATGTGGCCTCGGGCGACCCGCCGTTGGTCCGAATTCACTCCCAGTGCCTGACGGGCGACGTTTTTCACAGCTTGCGATGCGACTGCCGGTCGCAACTGGAGCTATCGCTCAACCTGATCGCCGAAGAAGGCCGCGGGCTGTTGATTTACGAACATCAGGAAGGCCGCGGCATCGGGCTACTGAACAAACTGCGCGCTTATGAGTTGCAAGATGGCGGCGCCGATACGGTGGAAGCCAACGAACGTCTGGGATTCGAGGCCGACCTACGCGACTATCGGATGCCAGCCGATATTCTGCTCTACTTCAAGATCAAGAGCGTGCGGCTGCTATCGAATAATCCGGACAAAATCGCCGCGCTGGAGAATGCCGGGATACGAGTAGCCGAGCGTATTCCGTGCATCATCGCGCCGCACGAATCGACGGAAGGCTATCTCAGGACGAAGAAGCAGAAGATGGGGCATCTGCTGGATTAGGTTCGAGCGAATTCACGAGCGAATACAGCATCCAGCGCACCATCGCCCCGCTGCTGGATAATTCCTTCCACGCGCGTTAACACGGCTTCGTCGCGCGCATAAAATCCCAGGCCGGCGAGTGCGTCCGCTGCCACGGGACTGCTCTCATCCGCCAACCGGCCAAGCAGAAATTCCAACGCCTCGTCGATTCTAAGCATCGCGATGGCGACCAATAGCGTCCGGCGTTGTTCCGCCGCAACGCCGCGTTCCCAAACCTCGCGCAGCGCTTCGAAGGCGGAAGGCAGGTGCGATTCCCCCAACGCCAATGCAGCCTGTTCGCCAACGCCCTCGATGCTCGAATGCAGGAATTTCGCTACAAAAGCGACGGAACCAGCCGGGTCCAGGCTGAGCAGAGCGCCGAAGCACTCACCCGCAATCTCGACTTCCTTGTCGCCATGCAGCGCCTTGAGGCGCAATAGCAGGACGCCGTCGGGACGGCCACTATCGGCGATGGCGCGTATAGCACCGGCTCGGGCCGGAACTTCGCGATCGGCCAGCAGATTGACGCATTCCAGCAAGGCATCCGGATGGCCCATCCGCGCGAGACCCCGGGCGCACAGTCCCCTAAGGGGCGCAGCCGCGTCCACTTTCGGCCCGTAACTGCCCTCTAACTGGACATGCCGGACGCCGGAAAAATACACCTTTGCGGCGGGATCCTCTAATTGGATCAGCGCCTGGACGATGGCGATGGTCGCCTTACAGCCCGGGTCGAGCTTGGCGGGATCGCGCATCAGCTTTTCAAAAGCCAGCACCAGTTCCGGCGCCAAAGCGCCTGCTTCCAGCTGTTCCGCCGCAGCCGCCGCGGCAGCTATGGCATGATTACTCTTGTGGCGCAAAAACGGCGCCAGATCGCGCTCCAGATCGTACTTTTCGGGCGACTGGCGGACGGCGTGGATCGCCGCTAAAGCATCCTCGGTAACCAGGACTTTCGGCACAAGGCAATTATCACCGCTAAATCAGTAACTTACAAAGCATTTTCTGTATCCAATTGATTCTGCACACCTGATGGTTGTGGCACGTCTACATTTATGTGACCCGACTCGCGCTCTGGGTGTCTCTTTTCTCAGTACTGGGGGTCTGCCCCGCGGTGCAGGCTGCCGATGTAGATCTCAACACCCTGCTCAAGGGGGTGGAACAGCGCTATAACCGCGCCAAGACCCTACAAGTGCATTTTGTGGAATCCTATACCGTGCAAGGGCGGGCTCGTAAGAGCGAATCGGGCGAGCTAACGCTTCGTAAGCCTGGGCGAATGCGCTGGGATTACAGCGCTCCATCGGGCAAGCTTTTCGTATCCGATGGCAAGGATGTGTATCTTTATACGCCGGAAGCGCACCGGGTGGAGAAGACAAAGCTCAAGGCGAGCGACGATATGCGCGCCCCGCTGGCGTTTCTACTCGGAAAGTTGGACTTCGCCAAGGATTTTCGGGACTTTGAGATCAAGCCTGAGGGCACGAGTTACCTGATCACGGCCAAGGCCAAAAGCGACAAATTCCCGTACGAGAAGATCCAGATGCTGGTGACGCCCGACTATGCAATCCAGCGCATGGCGATCGATCTTCAGGACGAATCGATCCTGACCTTCCAATTGGACGGTGAGAAGGTGAACCCGCCTGTCAACGACGCGCTGTTCCAGTTCCAAATGCCCGCCGGAGCAACCTTGGTGGATGCCGAGGGGGGCGCA
>Ga0210383_10006645_pt1 | contig 10076 bp, 6 predicted proteins | sample IncBWC14OmetaG_FD_160072 | JGI IMG/M metagenome (GOLD analysis project Ga0210383, IMG submission 160072) | Forest soil microbial communities from Barre Woods Harvard Forest LTER site, Petersham, Massachusetts, United States - Inc-BW-C-14-O ...
ATGGGAATATCCCGCTTTAAGCGGATTTGAGACTATCTGTGAGGTCATTTCGTCGTAGGGCTATTAGCGCAAAAATATAGTGAAGCGGCGGCTGCGTGCTACTATCGTCGCATTCCTTTTAGCCTGCTTCCTTGAGGAGAGAACCTCTAATGAGTCCTTCTGTTCCCCGGCTTGCGTCCGCGTCTGCGATCGCGGGTCTTCTGCTGCTCTGTGCGGGTGGCGCGATGATTGCGACTGCCCAGAGTTCGACTGCGCCTGCCGATCTGATAATCAAGGATGCGACGGTGATGACGGCCTCGCATGGCACGATCCAGCATGGCAGCGTGTGGCTGCATAACGGGAAGATCGCCGGGGTGGGCGCAACGGTGAGCGCGCCTCCTGGGGCAACCGTAATTGATGCGACGGGCAAGTATGTGACGCCGGGGATTATCGATCCTCATTCGCACTCGGCGCTGGGAGACGATGTGAACGAGGCGACGAGCCCCGTTACCCCGAGCATGATGATGATCGATGCGTTTGATAACCGCGATAAGGCGCTATACCAGGCGCTTGCGGGAGGCGTTACCTCGGAGCTGCTTCTGCATGGCTCGGCCAACATGATTGGCGGGCAGGCGGTGGTGATCAAGAACAAGTTTGGGTTGTCAAAAGAGGAGATGTTGTTCCCGAATGCCCCGCAGTCGATCAAGTTTGCCAGTGGCGAGAATCCAAAGCGAGTTTATGGCACGCGGAACCAGCTGCCTTCGACACGGATGGGCAATTTTGAGGTAATGCGGCAGTCGTTTGAGGATGCGAAGGTTTATCGCAGGGAGTGGGATGCCTATAACGACAAGGTCGCGAAGGGCGATAAGGATGCTCGCCCGCCGCATCGGGACCTGAAGCTGGAGGCGTTGGCGGATATTTTGCGCGGCAAGCTGCTGGTGCAGATTCACTGCTACCGAGCCGATGAGTTTTTGACGGAAGAGGCGATTGCGAAGGAGTACGGCTTTAAGATTCGGGCGTTCCACCATGCGCTGGAGATGTACAAGGTGGGCGGGAAGATTGCCGCAGATGGAACGGGCATTGCGACGTTCACGGACTGGTATGGAGGTAAGTATGAGATGTGGGATGGGATTCCGTGGAACGCGGTGATGTCGATGCGCGAGGGGGTTCGGGTGGCGCTGAAAAGCGACTCGAATGACCATATTCGCCGGTTGAACCAGGAGGCGGGCAAGATGGTTCACTACGGCGGGGCGACGGAGGATGAGGCGATCACGATGGTGACGCTGAATCCCGCGTGGATTATGGGGATTGACGATAAGACCGGGTCGCTCGATGTGGGCAAAGATGGCGATGTGGTGATCTGGAATATGGATCCGCTTTCGACTTATGCGCGGGCGGAGAAGGTTTATATCGATGGGGACCTGTTTTTTGACAGCAGCCTGCCGGGGTTCGGGACGACTCACTTTTCCGGCGTGATGCATGGGAGCGGATTTGGCGCGGGCGAAGATGATGATGACGACATCGAAGGGGGCAACTGATGCCGGGGACTTTTTTTGAAAGATCTGCCGCTATGCGAGTGTTTGGGATTTCGGCTTCGCTGGTTCTTAGTGCTTCCACTTCCCTTCTGGCGCAGGCGCCAATGGTGGATATTACCCCGCCGGCTGGGACGATTGCGATTACCGGTGGCAAGGTGCTGACGGTTTCGCATGGTGTGATTGAGAACGGGGTCGTTTTGCTGGAGGGCGGGAAGATCGCCGCGGTGGGGACGGCTGCTTCGGTGAAAGTGCCGAAAGGCGCTACGGTTGTGGATGCGAAGGGGATGACGGTTTATCCGGGGTTGATCGACTCGGAGACTCGGTTGGGACTCTCGGAGATTGCGTCGGACCGGATGACGAACGACACAGTTGAGCCGAGCGAAGAGATCTTTCCGCAAATGCATGTGTATGACGCGTTTCATGCGGAGAGTGAGCATATTCCGATTACGCGATTCAATGGGATAACGAATGCGATCGTTGCGCCGTCGAGCTCTGACACGATTCCTGGGCAGGATAGTTTTATTCAGCTTGCGGGGCGGGATCGCGACTCGATGTTGATGGTGAAGGATGTGGCGTTGGCGATGAACTTTGGCGAGGAGCCGAAGCGGAATGGGCGGGGTGAGGGCGGAGCTGCCGGGGGTGCGTCGCGGTATCCGTCGACGAGGATGGGCGAGATCTCGCAGATGAAACAGGCGCTGATTGATGCGCAGGAGTATATGGCGCGGCGCGGCGGGACGGCGGGGGCGGGTGAGAGTGGCGCCACAGCTGCTGCAGGCGGACGTGCCGGTGGTGGCGCGGCTTCTTCGACACTGCTCAGGAATGAGGCGTTGATTCCTTATCTCAAAGGCGAGAAGCCGGTTGTTCTGGGAGTGTATGACGGGCATGATGTGGAGACGGCGATGGCGTTTGCGCAGGAGTTTCACCTTAAGGTGATCCTGAGTCATGTGACTCGCGCGCAGGATGTGCTGGACAAGATCGCTTCCTATCATGTGCCGGTGATTGTTGGACCTATCTTCGATCTTCCGACGGCCAACGAGCGGTATGACGCGGTGTACAGCATTCCGGGCGAGTTGGCGAAGCGTGGGGTGAAGGTGATTCTTGCCTCTTATAACGTGAGCAACTCACGCAATTTGCCGTATGAGGCGGGATTTGCGGTGGCTTATGGGTTGCCGTATGACGAGGCGATGAAGGCGATTACGCTGAATGCGGCCGAGGCCTTTGGGATGGGCGATAAGCTGGGTTCGTTGGATGTGGGGAAGATTGCAAACGTCGTGATTGCTGACGGTGATCCGCTGGACGTGCGGACCAGTGTGAAGCAGGTGTACATCAATGGCGTTGCGATCCCGATGGAGACGCGGCAGACGAAGCTGCGGGATGAGTACTGGCCGAAGAAGTAAGCCGACTAGTAGCTGCGCTGATACATCCGGGAGATGCGGTCGTGCCAGCCGAGGCCGTCGTCGTCGAACCATGCCCAGAGGAAGCCGATTCCGAGCGGGCAGGCGGCGAGCGCCGTGGCGAGGATGCGGTGGCGAATTGCAGAGCGAGTGGGGTTGTCGTCCGAGAGGGTGCAGAGACCGATGCGGGCGTAGCGCATGCCGGGGGTGGCCTCAGAGAAGGTGAAGAAAAGGAACTGGTAGAGGAATGTCAGCGCGATGAGCGTGACTGTTGCGGTGAAGGCGGCGATCTGAGGGGTGATGCGGGGCGCGCTTGCCGGGGCGCCAGCGAGTTTGCCTACAGTGATGGCGAAGACGGCGGTGAAAGCGAGGAAGGCGGAGGCGATGATGCATCCGTCGACGATGCCGGCCACGAGACGCAGGCTGAAGGACGCGGTTTGGGGGGCCAGGATGGGTTGGTAGGGGGCTTCGGGGGTGGCCTGGACCGCCGTGGAGACGGGCCGTGCGGTTAGCAGGATCGACGACCACTCGGGAGTGACGGATTCGAGAACTGGAGCGGTGGAGATCTGGTCGGGTTCGACCTCGAAGATGCGGAGTTGGGCGGTATTAGCGTCCTGGTGGGCTGTCTGATCGGCTTCTTCGCGTAGCGGACCTTCGGCGAGGCGCGGGCGCGCTTTGCGGGGCGCGACCAACTGGCGGGGGAACTCGATGAGGTTGGCGGGGATGTCGATGGGCGGGCCCATGTCTTCAAAGACGGGGGCCTGGCGGAACGCAATCTCCTCTTCGAGAGCGAGGGCTTCGGATTCGTCGGGCTTGGCTTCGGGGGGAATGCGGTTGGAAATTACGGGCAGCTCAGATTGAGGGAGGACGACCTGGTCCTCGTCATAGAGTTTTACGGTGAGGGGGGCGGCTGAAGCGATGGGCGAGGTTGCGACTGGTGCGGAGGCGTTGGCTTCGGTGATCCGGGGCGAAGGGGCGGGTACGGGCTGCGAAGGAGGGGTGAGAGCCCATTGGTCTAACTCGTCCAGGAGCTGATTTTGTACGTCGGCTACGGCCTGAGCGTTGAGTGCGGCGACCTGGGCGGCGGCTTCCGCCTGGCGGATGGCGGCTTCGGCCTGCTCGGCAAGAAAGGCGCGGTAACTCTGGGAGTTGGCGTAGCGCTCGGCGACGGTAGCGGCAATGCGCGAGGCACTGGCTCGGGTTGGAGTTGGCGCGGCGTCGGAGGGTGCGCGAGTTGGTGTGCTCTGAGTCCGCCGGGCGCGATGTTGGGCGAGACGCTGGGCAGCCTGTTCCTTGAGAGCGAAAGGAATCGCTTCCGTTTGGGGCTGGGCTTCGTCCAGTGGTAACAGGTCACGCTGTGCGCTCATTGTGCTCAAACCTAAACTCGCTTCCGTAAAATCGTTTAGCCTCAAAGGTGTGGTGCGTCTGACAGGGTTGCAATCGATCGAACTTGGTGTAATGAAACGCTTGATCCGAAGCGTGCTGAACTCTGTTTCTTTTCGGTCTGTTTACCTTCTGATAACTATCATGGTGCCGGGGGCAAGTCATCCACATTTGGCGGCCCAAGAGGTAACGACGAAGGCAACCGCGCAGGAGAGCTTGCCGGATGAGCCGGGTGCGCAGCGGTATCCGACGGCAGGGGTGGTCCCCCCGACGGACGATATGACAACGGTGGAGATCGAATCGGATACGCAGTCGAAGGCCGGAAGCCTGTATGTGCTGGATGGCGATGTGGTGATTAAGTATCGCGATCGCGTGATCGAGGCGGACCACATTGAGTACGACTCGGAGACCGGCGAAGTGACTGCGAACGGGCATCTGCATGCGAGTGGCGGCAGGAACCATGAGGACATTCACGCAAGCCATGGAACGATGAACCTGGCGAAGCAAACGGCTCGGTTCTACGACGTGACCGGCTCCGTGGGGCTGAAGAAAGCGGATCACAGCACGACGATGTATGCCAACAGCAATCCGTTTCTGTTTACGGGACGGATGGTGGTAAGGACAGGACCGCAGGAGTATGAGATCTATGACGGCACGCTGACCTCCTGTCAACTTCCGAACCCGGACTGGATGTTGTACGCCGGCAAGTTCAATGTGGACAGCCAGAAGGCAAAGGCGCAGAACAGCATCTTCCGGCTGATGAACGTTCCGGTAATGTTTATGCCATATGTGACCCACCCGGTGGACGAAGGGACGAGACAGAGCGGATTTTTGATTCCTGAGATTACGAACTCTTCGACCAAAGGACTTGTTCTCGGAGAGCAGATCTACTGGGCGATCAACCGGAGTACGGATTTGACGTTGGGGGCGCAGTACTACTCGCTTAGGGGATGGGAGCAGTCGGGGTCATTCCGTTATCGGGGTGTGGGGAAAGACTTCGCGAAGGCACGGTTCAGTGCGCTGCAGGACCGGGGGATCACGACCGATGGCGTGTATCAGAATCAAGGCGGAGAGGACGTGACTTTTTCGGGAAGGCACGACTTCAGCTCGCAGACGCGCGTCGCCGGGGACGCGGAGTATCTGAGCTCGTACACCTATCGCGAGGCGTTTGCGGAGAGCTTCAGCCTGGCGGTTTCCAGTGACATTCTGTCGATTCTTTATGGCGTCCATGAGCAGGATGGATACGCGGAGTCTATCCGCGCGGACCGCTATCAGGGATTGAAGCTGGCTGCAATGCCTGCGACACCGACGACTCCGGCAACGCCAGAGGAACAGGTAAAGATCTGGCACGCGCCGGCGTTAGATTTCAGCAGCACCGAACATGCGCTGGGCAGGAGCGGATTGTTCTGGACGATGGAAGCATCTGAGGCGGGATTGTCGCGAATACAGCCGAATTTTTCGACCGGCGGACTTACCCAGCGGTTGGATCTGCATCCTGAGATCGTGTATCCGCTGACGTTTAGCGGATGGCATCTTCGGGCTTCGGCCGGCCTGCGTGAGACGATGTACAGCCGGAGCAGGCAAACCCCTTACACGACGGTAACTCCGGTGGAGCTGCCGGTGTCGCTCAATCGTTTAGATGCCGAAGTGACGGTAGAGCTGCGACCGCCCGTAATAGAGCGGACGTTTGATTCCGCAAAGGTGGAGAAACTCTTTGGACACGACCTGAGACACACGATCGAGCCAGAGCTCACTTACCGGTACGTCGGCGGCGTGAATAACTTCTTGAGCGTTCTTCGCTTCGACGGAGTGGACATCGTTAGCGACACGGACGAGGTGGAATATGGCGTGACGCAGAGGCTGTTTCTTCGACCGGTGAAGGCAGTCCCGTGCAGAGAAAGGGCGACGAGGGGCGAGCAGGCGAATCCTAATCTGGATGACGATCGGGACCAGGTGCAACGGCGGGGTGATGGCGTCGATGACAAAGAGAAGGGACCGCTTTGCGGCAGCCGCGAATTCATCAGCTGGCGGCTTACGCAGAAGGCGTTCATCAACGAGAACTTCGGCGGTGCGGTGATCGACGGGCGACGAAACATCTTCGACACGACGCTGAGCTATTCGGGGATTGCGTTTTTGACAGAGCCGCGAGCGATTGCGCCGTTGCTATCTCGGCTGCGGGTGCGGACTTCGGAGCATCTGGATGTGGAGTGGGACTTCGACTGGGATACCGGCGCAAAGAAGTTTACGTCCAATAATGTGATGCTTGACATGCACGAGGGCAATTGGTTTGGCGGATTGGTCTATGCGAGGTTAAATGCGCCGGGGCGGTTCTATACGGAGGGTGTGAGTTCTTCTGTCTCGGACTTTAACCAATTGCGGCTCCTTTTGGGGTACGGGTCGCCCACAAAGCCGGGACTGGGCCTGGCCGCGAACGTCGGGCTGGATTTGATACCTGGAGATTCGGGACTGGTGCAGTATGGCGGGTTGCAGGGCTCGTACAACTGGGACTGCTGCGGTTTCAGCGTGGAGGTGCGAAAGTACGAGTTGGGGTCGGTCCGCAATGAGTTGGCGGAACGATTTAACTTTACTTTGCTGAACATTGGGACGGCGGGCAACCTACGGCGCGCCGCGAGTCTGTTTTGAGCTTTGCCGGAGCGGGTTTTGCGAGCGTCCGAGACTTTGACCAGGGTGGTTGCGTGAGATAATCGAGATATTGTGCCTATCGTTTTGAAGCCGTTTCGAGCCCTTATTTTTTCACTCGCGCTGGCAGCTCTTGGTTGCCACGCTCAGATCCCGGCAGAGACTTCGGGAAAGCTTTCTCCGGAGCTTGCGCGGCGGGTTGAGGTGCTGATTCGATCGAAATCTTCGGTTCCCGCAGACTTCGATATGCAGATTAGTCCGCGGACGAAGAGTGATGTGCCGGGGTTCGATCAGATCATCGTTACCTTCACGGCTGACGGGAAATCGAGCAAGCCAGTAACCTTTTTGCTTTCGGCCGATGGCAAGACTCTGGCGCAGTTCAATAAATACGACATTAGCAAGGATCCAAAGCTCCTGGTGAGCGGGGACGGAAGGCCTGGGCGAGGCGGTCCGGCGAACGCGCCCGTACTCATCGTCGGATTTGACGATCTGGAGTGCCCGTACTGCGCGAAGATGCATGAGCAGCTCTTCCCTGCCCTGACGCAGCGATATAAAGACCAGGTTCATATTGTGTATCGCGATTTTCCTCTGGACCAGCATCCGTGGGCGGTGCGCGCAGCGATCGACACGAACTGTGTCGGGGCGCAGAGTGCGACGGGGTACTGGAACCTGGTGGATTATATCCACGCCCACGCCGCGGAGATGGGCGGCGACGAGAAGAGTCTGGCGAGGGCAAACGATACCTTAGATTCGCTGGCGCGGGATGAGGGAAAGCGTCAGAAGTTGAATTCGGATGCGCTGAATGCCTGTATCGTCAAGCAGGATGATACGGCTGTCAAAGCTTCGACGAAGTTGGGAGAGTCGCTTGGAGTGGACTCGACCCCGGCGCTCTTCATCAATGGAGAAAAGATAGAGGGGGCGCTCCCGCTCGAATATGTATACCGTATGATCGATAACGCGCTGATTGCTTCTGGCCAGACACCGCCTCCGCCGCCGCCGACTCCCCCGGCTCCGGCAAAACCAGAGACCCCGGCGGCCACGAAACCCGGTAACTAACAGACGAATGCAGGAGATGGGAATGCGGGAGATGCAGGGCTTACCGGAATCGTTGATGAATACTAATCGTTGCTTTATTGTGCGGACTTTTCTCCAGATTCCCCTTCCCATCGCGTTGATTCTGGCGGTTGGAGTGTTTCCCATTGCGGGCTGCAATCGCGCCCATAACGCGGACGTGGTGGCTACCGTCAACGGCCACGCAATCATGCGGTCGGAGTTGGATAAGGGTTATCAGGCACAGCTTGGGGAAAATCCTCAGCAGCGACAGCTTCCGCAAGAACAAGCCGATTCGTTACGCCTGAACGTGCTGCGAGAACTGATCGACGAGGAGATTATCGAACAGCGCGCTACAAAGATGAATCTGACCGCAACGAATGAAGAGGTGGATGCGAAGTTCGCCGAGATGAAGGCGCGGTATCCCGAGGATCAGTTCCAGGAACGTCTGAAGGCGAGCAATCAGACGGTTGATGATGTGAAGCGTCTTCTGCGAAGGAATCTCACGATCAATAAGCTGCTGAATAAGGAGATCAATTCGAAGATTACGGTGACCGACGCTGATGTTACGAACTACTACAATCAGCACAAGGCCGAGTTTAATCTGATCGAAACGCAGTATCACCTGGCGCAGATCCAAGTGACGGATATGCCGTCGGCGCAACCCGGCAACCTGCAGAACAGCAAAGCGACAAACGACGCGGATGCGAAGAGAAAGATTCAGGCGCTGAAGAACCGGCTAGACAGCGGCGAGGACTTCGGGACGATTGCGATGAATTTTTCTGAACAACCCGAGACAGCTCCCAATGGGGGCGATATGGGCTTTATCGGAGAATCGCAGCTTCGCACCGATCCAGCGATCTATAACGTAATTATGAAGTTGAAGCCGGGCGAGGTCACCGACATTCTTCCGATTGTCGATCCACAGACGAAAAAGCCGGTTGGGTATGCGATTTATAAGTTGCTCTCGCGCGATCCTCCGGGACAGCGCGATCTGAATGATCCGCGCGTTCAGCAGGCGATCCGCCAGCAGTTGCACGAGGGCAGGTCTCAGCTGTTGAAGGCGGCTTATCTGGAGATGGTGCACGATCAGGCGAAGGTGGAGAACTTCTTTGCCGAACAGATCTTCAAGAACGATGCTCACTAAAACCTGATTATTTCTGGAGTGGTCATGACGGAATCACGGATTCGCTTTGCGATTCTGGGCTTTGGACATCATGCGGTGCGCCGCTTACTGCCTGCTTTTGCCCAGTGCAAAGAGGCATCGCTGCAAGGGATGTGGCGCAGAGATCAGGATGCTGCTCGCAAGAATTGCTCTGAATACAATATTGCGGAGTGCTTCTCTACCCGCGAGGCGTTGTGCTCCTCGGCGAACGTCGATGTGGTGTTCATTACTTCGCCGGATGCGATGCATTTGGACGACACACTGCTTGCTCTGCAGCATGGGAAGGCTGTGCTCTGCGAGAAGCCGGTGGCGATGAACGCCCGCGAAGCTGAAGAGATGAACAGGGCCGCTAAGGCCGCCGGAATTTTGTTTGGCGTGGCGCAGAACTTTCGCTTCAACCGAAGTTTGGAGTGGATGCGGGAACAGATCACCGCGGGACGCATCGGGAAGCCACAGCTTGCACATGCGCAGTACAGCTATCCAGCTGCTCAGGCCCCGAGAAAGTGGATTACCGATCCTACCCTCGCGTGTGGCGGCCCAATCGCTGATGTTGGAGTGCACTGCATCGATGCGCTACGGTTTGTGTTGGGAGAGGATGTCAGCAGCGTTAGCACCCTCGCCAGAAAAGATGAAGCGTCAGGGAAGGTTGAAGCGGTTGCTTCGCTGCAAGTGGAGATGACGGGCGACGTCTATGCCAATGTGACGGCGAGCGCGCGGGCTCCATACCGGACGCTGGTTGAAGTGACTGGGAGCGACGGAGTCCTGATCGCCGAAAATGGTTTGACGGTGGACCGGCCTGTTCAGTTGATATTACGAAGAGCCGGTGAATTGGTGGAGACGCTTACGGTTGAGAACGGAGACGGCTATACGCGCATGCTGGACAGCTTTGCGCGGGCGCTTCGTTGCCGGGAAAGCTTTGCTGCGTCCGGG
>Ga0210383_10006646_pt1 | contig 10075 bp, 9 predicted proteins | sample IncBWC14OmetaG_FD_160072 | JGI IMG/M metagenome (GOLD analysis project Ga0210383, IMG submission 160072) | Forest soil microbial communities from Barre Woods Harvard Forest LTER site, Petersham, Massachusetts, United States - Inc-BW-C-14-O ...
AAGAAAATGGCGCTGGCGACGATGGTAATCACTCCAATCGCCGCATGGAATCGCCGGAGCACACGAAACGTTTTCGATGTACGGACGGCGATCTCGGCCGACGGATACGCCCGAAACCCGAAGGCGACGCTATTGATTCGTGCGAGCGTGCGAGCGGGGTCGGTGCTGGCGACCGCGAATCGGCTCACGCGATCGCCGGCGCCGAGGAGCCGTTGCAGGTCGCCGAGATGGAGACGGACACGATAGCCATCGCGAGCGACCTCACTCGGATCGGCCCCGCGACGGGTGATGGCGCCGACCACGAAGGTGTCGCCACGCACGTCCGGTTCGGATGTGAGCACGACGCGGTCGCCGACGCCGAGGTGCGCGGCGGCCGCTAAGCGCTCGTCAATCGCGATGGACGATTGCGCGTGAGCCTTGGCGGCGACGATGGCAGTGACGAGCGCGAATCCCGCGACGACTGCCGACAATCGTGAGCACACGCCGTCAGCTATGCGAGCGAGCCATAGAGGCCTCGGCCACGGACGCCGAACGGTCTTGCTTCCCCGCGCGTACGAGCAGCACGGGAACCATAGACCGATGCCGCACTTCGTTCGCGACGCTCCCGCGGAGGAGGTCCGACAGAAATTTGTGACCATGCGTCGACATCGCGATGAGCGAGCACTGCTCGCGCTCCGCCGCGTCCGCGATCTCCTCAGCGGGATCGCCGGTCGCGAGAATCGCGTCCGCCTCGAACCCCTCGGCCTCGAGCTCGGCCGCCATGCGCTCGATGTAGGCGCGGTCGCTTTTCATTTCCTCGGATTCGCGGAGGTGCAGATGCCGGATGTTGCGGGCAGCCCAGCCATCCGCGACATGAATCAGCACCAGCGATGCACTGCACATGCGCGCCAGCGGACGCACGTGGGCGAGAATGCTGGCGTCGGCCGCTGAGTGCTCCAACGGCACGAGAATGCGATCGTACACCGTGACCTCCCTCAGCTGACCAGCTCGATCAGCTGTCGCAAGATGCGCTCCGTCATTCCCCAAACCACGTATTCCCCATGCCGGAAACTGGGGACCTGCCGCTCGACCCCCCGAACCACGACCGTGGACTCGACGCTGGCCCCGGCCGCCGTGAACGTCGACAGGGGCACCCAGAACGCCACCGACACCTCGTCGGAGAGTGCCAACGGCGGAAGATCGGCGCCCACGGTCGCGACGTAGGGCTGCACGACGATCGGCGCGCCGCCACGTGGTTGGAGCTCGTCCAGCTCCCACACGATCCGACCATACCGTCGGAGATCGATCCCCGTCTCCTCGAAGGTCTCGCGCACCGCCGTTTCCTCCAACGATGCGTCCTCGGCCTCCTCGCGTCCACCGGGGAGCGCGACGTGACCGCTCCAGGGGTCCCCGTCGATCTCCGCCCGCTTGATCAAGAGCAGTTCTAGGCCATCCAGCCCCTCTCGTAATACGAGGGCCACCGCGGCCCGTGGTACTGTCACCCCTCGACCTCGCCTCCAGCACCGACCCACGCACGGAATCCACCGCGGAGCGACGAGACGTGCTCGTATCCCATCACGCGCATCGTGTCGGCCGCGAGCGCCGATCGATTGCCGCTCGCGCAATAGACGACGACGTTCGCATCGCGCGGGATCTGCTTTTCGACAGTCGTCTCCAGCGTGCCGCGCGGGATGAACTTTGCGCCGGGAATGCGACCCAGATTCCATTCGTTCGGCTCGCGCACATCGAGAAACACGACATTCGGCGCGGCGGTCGCCTCCGCCATCCCGACTTCCGTGATGCGAGTCTTCGCGTCACTGATGAGGTCGCTACCAGAACGATTTGCCATTTGTGCTGGAATCTAATCTCCCTGCTACGTCCAGCATATTGGAATATATTCCAGCATGCCGGACATCACCGAACGGCTCGCTACGCGGGTCCGCGATCTCCGCACATCCCGCGGCCTGACTCTCGAAAGTCTCGCCGAGCGAAGCGGCGTCAGCCGCTCGATGATCTCGCTCATCGAACGCGCCGAGAGCACACCAACGGCAGTATTACTGGAGCGTCTCGCGACGGGCCTCGACGTTCCACTGGCGAGCCTCTTCGATGTCGCGCCGGCGCGACCGCAGCCGGTGTCGCGCCGCGCCGACCAACTCCAATGGCGCGATCCAGCCTCGGGCTACGTTCGGCGCAACGTCAGTCCGAGCGGGGTATCGTCGCCATTCCAGATCGTCGAAGTCGAGTTCCCCCCAGGCGCTCGCGTCGCGTTCGACAGCGGTACCCACGCACACCAACAGGTCTGGATACTCGACGGCTCGATCGAGATCCGCGTGGGTGCTGCGTCCTACTCACTCACCGCTGGCGACTGCGTCGCATTCGTCCTCGATCGCCCGGTGGCGTTCTCGAATCCATCGAGGACGCCGGCGCGCTACGCGGTGATCATCGCGCCATGATCACCGTCCGTCGCGTGACCACGATCACCGATGCCCAGATCCACGAGCTCGCGCTCGTGCTGATCGACTGCGTCGAGGGCGGCGCATCGGTGAGCTTCATGCTCCCGTTGTCACTCGACAAGGCAACGACGTTCTGGCGCCATGTCGCTGGCGAGGTCGCCAATGACACCCGCGCCCTTCTCATCGCGGAAGACAGCACCGGCATCGTGGGCACCGTGCAGCTCGTATTCGCACAACCCGAGAATCAGCCACACCGCGCCGACATCTCGAAATTGCTGGTGCATCATCGTGCACGGCGACTCGGCATTGGCGAAGCGCTCATGCGCGAGGCCGAACAGGTCGCGCGCGCGTGCGGCAGGACACTGCTCGTGCTCGACACCGCGAGTGGGGACGCCGAGCGGCTGTACGTGCGAATGGGCTGGCAACTGGTCGGGGTGATCCCCGACTACGCCCTATGGCCGGGCGGAGGGCTCTGCGCTACGAGCTTTTACTATCGCGACGTGTCTGAGCACCGTACTTCTGTGCAGCGACCGCGTCGCTGACCAGTGTAAGGCTCCTCGGTCCACCGCCGTGCATATAGCTCATCGGGTACGTGAGCTCCCAGTATCGCCCATCCGCCGGATCCCGATACAGGGTCGACCAGCCGCCGTCTGCTGACCCGATCTCAATGAGATCGTGGGCGATGAGGTGGTCGATGCGCAGAGCCACCGGACTGCGGACGTTCTCCCCGTCGACCGTGTGGCTGGTTTCGAGCAATTCTGTTTCGGCGGGCCCGAGGCGTTCCATCGTGCGACGAAAAATAACAGGGGAGGCCAGGCGAACCCGGCCTCCCCTTTCTCTTGTGCTACGCGATCAGGTAACCGTGATCGACGGCTGTGCGGGGCAACCGCTCCACACGGCTTTCACGACCGTGCCGTCGTTGAACTTGATGTCGACTTCACCCGACACGATCCCCGAGTCATTGGTCGTGCAGTTCGTCCGATCAACCGTCAGGACCGTCGGCGTGGAGACGGAGAATGCCAGGTTCACCGACTCGTTCGTCGCATTGATGTCATACGACCAGTTGCCCGTCAGGCTGACCGTGCCAGCCGTCAAATCGCCGAAGAGCGTCGGCGCCGAGCCGGTCCATGTCCACGTGGCATTCTCGTCCGCGCTCAGCTTGAATGTGCCGTTCTCGTTCTGCGGGTTGTTGGCGAGCGTCTCATCGATCGCCCAGTTGCCCACCAGATTGAGCGAGCTCGACGACTGAGTGATGGCGGCATTGCCGACCAAGCTGAGAGCGATGTTGCCGTCCGTGGAGCCCGTGAGGGCGAGTTGCAGGTTGGCGGCGTCATTGATTTCCAAATCCGCCGTCGTCGGGGTCGGATCGCCCCACGAGAAGAACCCGTTCTCCGTGATCGTCTCGCCACTCGCCGTGTCGGTGCAGGCAAACGTGACGCTGTCGGCATCCACGACGCCGTCCTCATCTTCGTCATTCAAATTGCCACTCTCGGTGGAACACGAGCCCGTGTTTTGGAAGCGCGGGGTCGTCTTGCTGCCGGCCATCCGCATCGCACCGGTGAAGCGCTTGGACGCGACCTTGTTGAACAAGAAGAGCGAGGTGGGATCGGTGCTCGTGAACGACAGCACGGAAGCCTCGACTTCCGTAACGGCCGATTGCTCGAACTCCGTCTGTTCTGCTTGGGGTAGTGATTTGAAGCTGGTGGCCGACGGAGAAGTGCTGCTGCTGCCGCAACCCGCTAAAGCGAGCACGGCGGCTGCGGTGCTGAGCACCGCAACGGCTGCGAACGGACGATGCATTCGGACGATCTCCGGAGTTTGGAAGGGTTTCACGATGCGCATCGCGACAGTGACCGGACGATTTGTCCAGTGGAAACGCCACGAGGAAAAAGAGGTGACCGGCATCCGGAAAAGACGATAGCCACCATGGCTCACCAACCAGGTGTGTTCAACACTGTCCGTGTGGTGATCAGCGATGCGGTCCACGATATAGCGATGCGGGTTTCCGGCGCGGAACACGTCATCGTGCTCGCGTGCGCTCGCTCCGATCTGCTGCCGGTCTCTTACTCAACGTCACGGACGCTGAGACATTCTCACCCGTCCTGATCGCCCTCGGCTTCGCCGAGGCGAGGACCATAGACCCCGCCGATCAGGCTGCCCTGGGGTTGGGCAATCTCCCGCTAACCGTCGCCATCGCTCGCGGCCCCGGTGCCCTTCGGGCGCTGGTGGTAACGGTTTCGCCAAACGGCTTACCGATCCGTGACGTTGTCTCGACCGTCGCCGAACGGCTCGCGCGCCGCGCGCCCCACTTACTATGGCTCCTCGGCGTCATCTCGCCGGCGAAACAGCTCGCGCTCGCCGCCTGGTCCGCCGACCGGGTGCCGCCACGGACCGCGGCGCTGGTCATCGACCGCTCGCACGTCCTGGACAGCGACGCCGATACGTTTCGGATGCTGGAAGCCGCGGCCACCCTCGCGCCGGGCGGCGACGGGACCCTCGTCCACGCGCGATGGATCGACATCCTCGGTCGCGAGGCCTTGGGCTCCCGCTTCTATCGGGGCATCGAGCGCGCCGTCGCGACCCTCGGCGCGACATCGGTCGAACGCGAGATCGCGCTCGTCTACACCTGCCGGCTCCTGTTTCTCGCGTTTCTCGAGTCTAAGGGGTGGCTCGATGGCGACCGGGCATTCCTCGCGCGCACGTTCAACACCTGCGTGGCCGGGACCGGTGGCGTCCAGGAGCGCGTGCTGCGGCCCCTCTTCTTTGGCACCCTCAATACGCCGCCGAGTCGGCGCGCGCCGCGGGCGTTGGCATTCGGGCGCATTCCCTTTCTGAATGGCGGCTTGTTCACTCCCACGCCGGCCGAGCGGCGCGGGCGGCATGTGCGGTTCAGCGATGCGGCGCTCGGCGTTTTGTTCGACGAGCTGCTTCCGCACTACCGCTTCCGGGCTCGCGAGGACAGCGCAGACTGGTCGGAGTCAGCGGTCGATCCCGCGATGCTCGGCGCCACGTTCGAGTCGCTCATGGCGCGCGCCGAGCGACGCGCGACAGGCTGCTTTTATACACCGCGTTCGCTGGTCGAGACCACGACCGCCGCCACCCTGGCGCACCTGCTCTCCGGACCGGAGCTGTCGCCAACCGAGGCGGCCGCGCTTGTCACCGGCGGACCGGTCGATCCCGCGCTGGCGCCGATTCTGCGCTCCCGTTTGGAGGCCTTACACATCTTGGACCCCGCGTGCGGGTCTGGTGCGTTCCTGGTGCATATGCTGGAGAGGCTCGCGGACCTGGCGGGGCGGCTCGGCGATCCCCGGCCGGTCGCTGAGCGCCGGCGCGGCATCCTCACGCGATCGATCTATGGAGTCGACATCAACCCGATCGCCGTGTGGTTGTGCGAGCTGCGCCTCTGGCTGTCGGTCGTCGTCGAGAGCGACGAGAGCGACGCCCTGCCCAATCTCGATCGCAACGTGCGCGTTGGGGATTCGCTCGGCGATGGCGCGTTCTGCGAGCCGGCGTCCATCCGCCTTCCGCGCGGCTACATCAAGGCGACCGGTGCACGAAAACGCGCGCTGCAGAGAGTGCTCGACCGCACCGAGCGCTCATTGGCCATCAGGCGAGCGAAGCGAGCGCTCGATGGGATACGCCTGCAGCGCATCGATCTGATCGCAGCCTGCCGCGGGCGCGATCTCTTTGGCGGCCGCCTGGAGGCAAAGAAGCAACTCCACGCGCTGAGAAAAGAATCGAGGGAACGCCGTCAAGAGATTCGCGCGCTGGAACAGGGCGGCGCGCTGCCTTTCTCCTACGCGGTCCAATTCGCGCACGTCGGCGCATTCGATGCCGTCATCGGCAACCCGCCGTGGGTGCGGCTGCACAACATCCCGGTACCGATGCGCGAACGGCTGCGGAGCCGATTTCGCACATTCCGCGATGCGCCATGGCTGAGCGGAGCTCGCCTCGCGCGCGCCGGTCGAGGGTTCGCGGCACAGGTCGATCTCTCGGCGCTCTTCGTCGAACGCGCCCTGTCGCTCTGCTGCCAGGGTGGAGTCATCGCGCTCATCGTCCCCGCCAAACTCTTTCGCGCGCTCGCCGGCGGCGGCGTCCGCGAGATGCTCCTGCGCGAGACCACGCCGCTGTCGCTCGAGGACTGGTCCAACGCCGAACCAGAATTCGACGCCGCGGCCTATCCGGCGCTGTTGGTGGCGCGGAGAGGATACACGCGGGCACCGATGCGATTAGCGGTCCACCAACGACAGGGGAGTCAACGGCGCTGGGTGGCACCAGCCGGCACGCTTGCATTTGACACGACACCGGGCAGCCCTTGGGTACTCGTGCCGCCGGCAGTCCGGGCGGCGTTCGATGCGGTGTCCCGCACCGGGACCCCGCTCGCCTACTCCCGGTTCGGGCCGCCGACCCTCGGCGTGAAAACCGGATGCAACGCCGCGTTTGTCGTCACGCCCGAGGAGATCGAAGAGCCCTTCGCGATCGTGCGCGGACGGGATGATCGCGGTGGGACCCGGCGCGGGCTCATCGAGTCGTCGCTCCTCCGACCGCTGATTCGCGGCGACACCCTCGGCGCGTGGGTCGTGCCGGAGAAAATCGCCCGTGGGCGCGAGTGCCTCATCTGGACGCACGGCGTCGAGCAGTTGCCCGATCACGCGGCCGAGTGGCTCGAACCGTGGCGCCGGCGACTGGGGGCACGCTCGGATGCGGGACGCGAGGCCTGGTGGTCAGTATTTCGCACCGACGGCGCCATCGCGCGCACGCCGCGCGTCGTGTGGGGGGACCTCGGACGCACGCCACGCGCCGCGGTGCTGTCCGCGGGCAGCGCGTGCATTGCGCTCAATAGCTGCTATCTCGCGCGCTGCCCCGATCTCACGGACGCACTGGCGCTCACGGCGCTGCTCAACGGACCGCTCGCCGCGGCCTGGCTCAACGCCATCGCTGAGCCCGCCCGCGGCTCATGGCACCGGTACCTCGGCTGGACTGTCGGGCTCCTGCCAATTCCGCGCGACTGGCACCACGCGCGCATGCGCCTCGCGTCTCTCGCGGAACGAGGAGAGTCCGTCACGTCGGGCGAGTTGTGGGACGCGGCGGTGGAGGTCTATGGCCTCAGTGCGGTGGCGGTCGCACCGCTCGCGGCATGGATCCTCGGGCCGACGCGGTGAGCGCCCGCGCCGCCATCGCGCGGGCGTGGCTCGGGCTCGACTCTGGCGGCCCAGCACCGAGCATCTCGCTCGGCAACATCACGCTGCGTCCGCACCAGGCAGCGGGCGTTGCGCGACTGCGCGCGGCGATTGACGAGTATGGTGGTGCGTTGCTGGCCGACGAGACCGGGTTGGGGAAGACCTACATCGCCGTCGCGCTTCTCGCGGAAGCGAAACAACCATTGGTCGTCGCGCCTTCGGCGCTTCTCCCCATGTGGCGCTCCGCACTTTCGGCGAGTGGGGTGACCGCGCGAGCGCATTCGATCGAGGCGATGAGTTACGGGCGGGTTCCGGCGCGGAGCGATTTCATCGTCGTCGACGAGGCGCATCATTTTCGCAACCCGGCGACGAGACGATATGCCGCGCTCGCCGAGTTGACGACAGACGCGAGAGTCCTGCTGCTCTCGGCCACGCCAGTGCACAACGCGCGCGCCGATATCACGGCCTTGCTCGCTCTCTTTCGCGCGAATCCGCCCCTCGGCCGCGTCATCGTCCGCCGTGAGCACTCCGCGGAGACACGGCCGCGTGTGCTGCCGATGCAATGGATCGCCACGGCCGATGACGAAGCAACGCTGCGCGACATCCTCGCGCTGCCAACACCAGTGCCGCCGCGCGACGGCGACGCGGGCGGCGCGCTCGTGGCGCATGGCTTGGTGCGGCAATGGGCGTCGAGTGCCGGTGCGCTCAGGGGTGCGCTCAGACGCCGGCTCGGCCGCGCGATCGCGATGGCCGCTGCGCTCAAGAGCGATCGCCATCCAACGTATTACGATCTGCGATCGTGGTGTCTCGGCGAGGGCGCCGTGCAACTGGCCTTTCCCGAGTTGCTCATTCCAGACGTCGCCCCGGCGGGAACGCGCGAGCTACGCGAGGCGGTCGAGGCGCATGCACACGGCGTGCGGCGACTGCTGGCGCAGATGGCTGCGCGACCGAATCCCGATCTGGCCCGTGCCGCGGTGCTCAGAGAGGTAGCGGCCGGTCGCAAAACGATCGCGTTCTCGGCGTACGAGGATACCGTGCACGCCATCGCGCGGCATCACGGCTACCGACGGACGTGCGCGCTTGGCGGTCGTGGTGGCATCGTCGCCGGCGGGCGATTGCGGCGCGCCGAGGCGATCGCGCGGTTCGCTCCGATCGCGATGGGCTGTTCGGCGCCGGCCGCGGCGCATGAGATCGACTTGCTCATCGCGACGGATCTCCTGAGCGAAGGGCTCAACCTGCAGGACGCGTCCGTTGTCGTGCACCTCGATCTTCCGTGGACGCCAGCGCGCATGGAGCAACGGGTGGGGCGCGCGGCGCGGATCGGGTCCCCGCACTCGTGCGTGAGTGTCTATGCGCTGGCGCCGCCGGCGTCGGCCGAGGTGATGCTCGGGGTCGAGCGGCGGCTGCAGGAGAAGCTGCAGCAGGCGGCGCGTGCGGTTGGCGTGAGCCTTATGTTCTTTCCACAGCCGTGCGCCACCAGCATGCGGTCGACGCTCGAGCGGTGGGCGGCCGCTGACGTTGCCTCGGGCCGCATCGGCTCCGTGCGCGCCGAGCGATCCGGTTTCCTGGCCGCCGTTCGCGTCGACGCCGAGGCGTTGCTCGTCGCCGATCTCGGCTCTGGTGTCACGGACGATCCGGAAGATCTATTACGCGCAATAGGGTTGGCCGAGCACGAAGCGACTGTGACCGATAGCGACGCGAGAGAGAAGGCTGAGCGGGTGGTGCTCGCGTGGGGCGAGCGTCGCGGAGCGACCCGAGACATATATGACGTGCGCTCACGCCACGTTGCCCGACGCATCGCCGGCATCGTCAGCAAAGCCCGCGCGCATCGCCGCCCAGCGTTAGCCGATATGGCAGCTCGCGCGAGGCGTGCGGCAACGTTGCCGTTGGGCATCGGAGCCGAGGCCGCGCTCGGGATGTTGGCGGACTCGGACATGGGAGACGAGGCCTGGCTCGAGGCCATCGCCGCATTTGCCGACGACCACGAGCGACCGCCGCGGCCGGCGCGTGGGAGCGGTCCAGGCGTCGAGATTCTCGCCATGCTACTGTTCCACGAATGAACGTGAGCGCTGTTCTGTTCGACCTGGATGGCACGCTGCTCGACACCATCGAGTTGTTGCTCGCCAGTGTCCGCTGGGCTTTTCGTGACCGGTCTGAGCGCGTGCCGACCCGAGAGGAATGGATCGCGGGGATCGGAACGCCGCTGGCGTCGCAGATGCGAGTCTACGCGACGGACGAGCGGGATCTGGCGACGCTGATCGACGGGTATCGTGAGTATCAACGCGCGCACCACGACGAGCTCACGCGGGCGTATGCGGACGCGATCGAGACGGTGGTGGACCTGCGCCGGGACGGGTACCGGACGGGGGTCGTGACCTCGAAGGCCAGCGATATCGCGAACCGGAGCCTGGCGTTCGTCGGGCTCGATCGATATCTCGACGTCGTCGTGGGATTTGACTCTAC
>Ga0210383_10006652_pt1 | contig 10071 bp, 7 predicted proteins | sample IncBWC14OmetaG_FD_160072 | JGI IMG/M metagenome (GOLD analysis project Ga0210383, IMG submission 160072) | Forest soil microbial communities from Barre Woods Harvard Forest LTER site, Petersham, Massachusetts, United States - Inc-BW-C-14-O ...
GCCAAGCAGCTGTCCGAAGTCCGCCGCTCGGGCACGGTGCCGTACCTGCGCCCGGACGGCAAGACGCAGGTGACGATCGAGTACGCCGGGGACCGGCCGGTCCGGCTGGACACCGTGGTGGTCTCCACCCAGCACGCGCCGGACATCAACCTCAAGGAACTGCTCGCCCCCGACATCCGGGACTACGTGGTCGAGCCCGTCCTGGCCGACGCGCAGATCGACACCGAGGGCTTCCGGTTGCTGGTCAACCCGACCGGCCGGTTCGAGATCGGCGGTCCCATGGGCGACGCCGGGCTGACCGGACGCAAGATCATCATCGACACCTACGGCGGCATGGCCCGGCACGGGGGAGGCGCCTTCTCCGGCAAGGACCCGTCCAAGGTCGACCGCAGCGCGGCGTACGCGATGCGCTGGGTGGCCAAGAACGTGGTCGCCGCCGGCCTGGCCGACCGCTGCGAGGCCCAGGTGGCGTACGCGATCGGCAAGGCAGTGCCGGTCGGGCTGTTCGTCGAGTGCTTCGGCACGGAGAAGGTGCCGGTGGAACGGATCCAGGACGCGGTCATGAAGGTTTTCGACCTGCGGCCGCGGGCCATCATCTACGCGCTGGACCTGCTCCGCCCGATCTACGCGCAGACCGCGGCCTACGGGCACTTCGGCCGCACCGAGCCCGACTTTTCCTGGGAGCGCGTCGACCGCGCCGACCAGCTCCGCGCCGCCGCCGGCACCTGAGGAGACGACTTTTTCACCGAACGGACCGTGGTTCCTGCTCACAGGCCCCAGCGACTGTTACCCCGTCCGCGTAGCTGCTCCACCTCTCCGTTCCTCGAATACAGGTACCATGTTTCATGATCGCGAAGACTTTTATACGCTATAGCACCTAAAAGTCTTCGTGATCATGGAAATCCCGCCCCTCCGCTGCCTGAGTGTAAGCATCGCCTTCCTTCTGGTAGGACAGAAGCGTGGTGAAGGGGCCGAAGGATCAGGCGGTCAGCGAGCGGCTGCCGGTCGCCCGGGTAGCGGTCGACATCTCGCTCGCTCATCTGGACCGGCCCTTCGACTACCTGGTCCCGGCGAGCATGGACGACACGGCCGTGCCCGGCTGCCGGGTCCGGGTCAGGTTCGCCGGCCAGCTGGTCGACGGCTACCTGCTGGACCGGATCCAGACCAGCGAGCACCAGGGCCGCCTCGCCCGCCTGGAGCGGGTGATCTCGCCGGAGCCCGTGCTTACGCCCGAGATCTTCGCTCTGGCCCGCTCGGTGGCCGACCGGTACGCGGGCACGCTGGCCGACGTGCTCCGCCTGGCCATCCCTCCTCGCCACGCCACCGCCGAACGCGAAGCCCCCGCCGCGCCGCACCCCCCCGCCGGGCCGCACCCCGCGGCCGCGCTGCACCCCGCGGCCGGGCCGCACCCCCCCGCCGGGCCGCACCCCGCGGCCGGGCTGCACTCCGCGGCCATACCGCATCCCCCCGCCGCGCCGCACCCTTCGGCCACTGCCCCGCCGGACCCCGCGCCCCCCCGGCCCGGGCCCGGGTCGTGGACCCGGTACCCGGCCGGGGAGACGTTCCTGGCCGCGCTGGCCGAGGGCCGCCCGGTCCGCGCCGCCTGGTCGGCCCTGCCCGGTCCCGAGTGGCCGGCCGAGATCGCCATTGCCGCTGCCACCACGGCCGCCACCGGCCGCGGCGTGGTCATCGTCGTCCCGGACGCCCGCGACCTGGCCCGGGTCGACGCGGCGCTGACCGCCGTGAACCAAGCGGCGAACCAAACGGTGAACCAAAGAGCCGAAGGCCACGTCTGCCTGACCGCCGATCTCGGCCCGGCCGAGCGCTACCGCCGCTGGCTGGCCGTGCTCCGGGGCACGGTCCGGGTCGTGGCGGGCACCCGCGCCGCGATGTTCGCCCCGGTCCGCCAGCTGGGCTTGGTGGTCCTCTGGGACGACGGCGACGACCTGCACGCCGAGCCCCGCGCCCCGTACCCGAACGCCCGGGAGGTGCTCGCCCTGCGCGCCTACCAGTCCGGCGCGGCCGCCCTGATCGGCGGGTTCGCCCGGACCGCCGAGCTGACCCAGCTGGTCGCGGCCGGGTGGGCCAAGCCGCTGGTCGGCCGGCCGGAGGTCCTCCGCCAGGCCGCGCCCCGGGTCCGGGCCGCGCCAGACGAAGCCGAACTCGCCCGGGACGCCGCCGCCATGACCGCCCGCCTGCCCAGCCTGGCCCTGCGCACCGCCCGCACCGCCCTCGTAGGCGACCCTCGCAGCAGCGACGCCCGCAGCAGCAGCACGGCCCGCAGCAGCAGCACCGCCCGCAGCAGCAGTGACGCCCGTCACCGCGAGGCCCTGCCTGGGCCGGTCCTAGTCCAGGTTCCCCGGCGCGGATACCTGGCCGCGATCGCCTGCGCTCGCTGCCGCGCCCAGGCCCGGTGCGCCGTATGCGGCGGGCCGCTGCGCGTCGGCGGGTCCAACGAGGTGCCGGGCTGCCGGTGGTGCGGCGCCCTGGCCGCAGACTGGGCCTGCCCGCGGTGCGGATCGGACCGACTGCGCGCGCTGGTCACCGGCGCGACCCGGACCGCGGAGGAGCTGGGCCGCGCCTTTCCCGACGTGCCGGTGCGCACCTCGGGTGGCCAGCACGTGCTGGCCGAGGTGTCGGCCGAGCCCGCCCTGGTCATCGCCACGCCCGGAGCCGAACCGGTGGCCGCCGGGGGCTATGCCGCCGCGCTGCTTCTGGATGGCTGGGCGCTGCTCGGCCGGCCGAGCCTGCGCGCCGCCGAGGAGACGCTGCGCCGGTGGCTGAACGCCGCCGCCCTGGTCCGGCCCGGAGGGTCCGTGGTCGTGCTGGCCGAGGCGTCGCTGCCCGCGGTGCAGGCCCTGGTCCGCTGGGATCCGGTCGGTTTCGCCGAACGGGAACTGGCCGAACGAGCCGAGCTCGGCTTCCCGCCCGCGGTGCGGATGGCGGCCGTCACCGGCCCGTCCACCGCGGTCGCGGAATTCGTCGGCTCGGCCGCGCTCCCGGACCGAGCCGAGATCCTGGGACCAATCCCGGCCGAGCCGAACGGCGCCGAACCAGATCCCGAGCCCGCCGAACGCGCGCTGATCAGGATTCCCCGCACCGACGGCCTGGCCCTGGCCCGGGCGCTGCACGCGGCGCAGGCGGCCCGCAGCGCACGCAAGGACGGCGCGTCCGTGCGCGTCCAGCTCGACCCGGCCGAAGTCGCCTGACAGATAAGCCTGACAGATAAGCCTGACGGATAAACTGGACGCCGACGGCGCCGTGCCGTCATGTGTCCAGGAGGTTTCGTGAGCGTCAAGCCGATCCGTCTTTTCGGTGACCCGGTGCTGCGCACCCCGGCCGAGCCGGTGCGCGACTTCGATGCCGAGCTGCGCAGGCTGGTCAAGGACCTCACCGAAACCATGCTGGACGCGCCCGGGGTCGGCCTGGCCGCGCCGCAGATCGGCGTCGGGCTGCGCGTCTTCACCTACCACGTGGACGACCACGAGCCGGGCCACCTGATCAACCCCTCGCTCGACCTGTCCAAGGAGGAAGACGAGGACGACGAGGGCTGCCTGTCGTTCCCCGGCCTGGCCTACCCGGTCACCCGCGCCTACGGAGTGGTCGCCACGGGCTTCAACATGTACGGCGACCCGGTGACGATCGAGGGCACCGAACTGCTGGCCCGCTGCATCCAGCATGAGACCGACCATCTGGATGGCATCTTGTTCATCGACCGGATGGACCCGGCCCAGCGCAAGCTGGCCATGAAGGCCATCCGCGAGGCCGAATGGTGGGGCGACCCCATCCCCAAGGTGAGGTTGTCTCCGCACGAGACCCTCGGGCGGGCTCTGTAGACCGATGCGCCTGGTATTCGCGGGTACCCCGCAGGCGGCGGTACCGGCGCTGGACGCGGTGCTAGCCTCACGGCACGAGGTCGTCGCGGTGCTGACCCGTCCCGACGCGCCGGCCGGGCGTGGCCGCCACGTCGAGTCGAGCCCGGTGGCCCGACGGGCCGCCGAAGCGGGCCTCGAGGTACTCACCCCGGCTCGGGCCCGGGACCCGCTATTCCTCGACCGGTTGCGCGAGATCGCTCCCGACTGCTGCCCGATGGTCGCCTACGGCGCGCTGATCCCGCAGGCCGTGCTCGACGTGCCCGTCCACGGCTGGGTCAACCTGCACTTCTCGGTGCTGCCGGCCTGGCGCGGTGCCGCCCCGGTGCAGCACGCCATCATGCACGGCGACGACGTGACCGGAGCCAGCACGTTCCGCGTCGTGGCCGAACTGGACGCGGGCCCGGTGTACGGGGTGCTGACCGAGCCGGTCCGCCCCACCGACACCAGCGGCGAGCTTCTGGGCCGACTGGCGCACTCTGGCGCGCGGCTGCTCGTCGACACGCTGGACGGGATCGAGGCCGGAACCCTGGAGGCGGTCCCGCAGCCGGCCGAGGGCGTGAGCTTCGCGCCGAAGATCACCCCGGCCGACGCGCGGGTGGACTGGAAGCTGCCCGCCCACGTCGTGGACCGGCTGATCCGTGCCTGCACGCCCGAGCCCGGGGCGTGGACCGAGCACGACGGCGCCCGGCTGAAGCTCGGCCCGGTGTCACCCGGCGGCCCGGACCCGAAGACCGACGCACCCGACCTGGCACCCGGAGAGGTGCTGGCCACCAAGCACGACGTGTTCGTCGGCACGGGCTCGCGCCCGGTGCGTCTCGGCGAGGTACAGGCCGAGGGCAAGCGCCGCATGACGGCCTCGGACTGGACCCGCGGGCTGCGCTCGGGCAGCCCCGTGCGGCTCGGCTGACATGGCCGAGCGAGCACGACCCCCGCGGCCCCGGTCCGGCCAGCCCCGATCCGGCCAGCCCCGATCCGGCCAGCCCCGGTCCGGCCAGCCCCGGTCCGGCCAGCCCCGATCCGGCCGGCGCCGCGCCGACCCAGCCCGGCGCGCGGCCTACGACGTCCTGCGCGCGGTCGCAGACCGCGACGCCTACGCCAACCTGCTGCTGCCCGCCCTGCTGACCGAACGCGGCCTGACCGGCCGGGACGCCGCGTTCGCCACCGAACTCACCTACGGCACGCTGCGCGGCCGCGGCACCTACGACGCGATCGTGGCCGCCTGCAGTGACCGTGACCAGCTGGACCCGCCGGTGCGCGACGTCCTGCGGCTCGGCGCGCACCAGCTGCTGGCCACCCGGGTCGGCCCGCACGCCGCCGTGGCCACCTCGGTCGACCTGGCCAAGGACGTGTGCGGCCCCCGCCCGTCGGGCTTCGTCAACGCCGTGCTCCGCCGGGTCGCGACCCGCGACCTCGACGGCTGGACCGAGATCGTCGCCCCCAGCCGCGACCGTGATCCGTACGGCTACCTTGTCGTCCGCCACAGCTACCCGCGCTGGATCGTCGAGGCGTTCGCCGACGCGCTGGGCCAGGCCCGCACCGCCGAGCTCGAGGACGCCCTGGCGGCCGGCAACCTCAGGCCCGATGTCGTCCTCGCCGTCACCCCCGGCCGCTCCGCCAGCCAAGACCCCGCCAGCCAAGACCCCGCCAGCCAAGACCCCGCCCGCCAAGACCCCGCCCGCCAAGACCCCGACGCGCCGGATACGACCCCGACCCGCTGGTCGCCCTACGGCCTGCGGTTGGCCGCCGGTGACCCGGCCCCCTACGTCGCCAGCGGCCAGGCCGTCGTCCAGGACGAAGCCAGCCAGCTCGCGGCGCTCGCCCTGACCCGTGTGAGCGTGGGCGACGACGCGAGCGACCCGGGCGACCCGGACGCCGACCGTCTCTGGCTCGACCTGTGTGCGGGTCCCGGTGGCAAGGCCCGGCTGCTGGCCGGACTCGCCGCCGAGCGCGGAGCCCGCCTGGTCGCCTCCGACGTCCGCCCGCATCGGGCCAGCCGGGTCCTGGACGCCCTGCGCCGCGCCGAACTCGACCCGGCCGTCATCGCCGCCGACGGACGGCACGTCCCCTGGCGGCCCGGGACGTTCGACCGCGTGCTCGCGGACGTGCCCTGCTCGAACCTCGGCTCGCTCCGCCGCCGCCCCGAAGCCCGGTGGCGCAAGACCCCGGACGACGTCTCCGAGCTGGCCGGAGTTCAGCGCGAGCTGCTGAACGCCGCGATCGAGTCGGTCCGGCCTGGCGGCGTTGTCGCCTACGTGACCTGCTCACCGCACCTGGCCGAGACCAGCGATGTAGTAACCGCCGTGGCCGGCCGCCGCGGCGACGTCACCATCCTGGACGCTCCCGCCGTCCTCGCCGACGTCCCAGGTCTGCGCGCCTCCGACCCCAGGTTCGCCCAGTTCTGGCCGCACCTCCACGGCACCGACGCGATCTTCCTCGCGCTGCTGCGGCGCGAGTAACAGCAGGCTCAAGCGCGGCTGAGCGCGCGGCTCTGGCCCAGGCGGGCGTTGCCGATGTCGGCCCGCTGGCCCTGGGCGTAGCCGTCGCTGTAACCGCGGCCGCTGTAGGTAATGCGGGTCTTCCGGGTCACCGGGTACGCCTCTTCCAGTCGGCGCCGGATGACCACCGCCCGGTCGGCCAGCACCAGCGCCGTGCTCGGCCCGGACTGCGCCTCGCCCTCGGCGTTGGTGGCGGCGCGCTCCTCGGCCGAGCGCACCCGGGTGATGACGGCGGTGACGAAGCCGAGCAGCCAGCTCCGCCGCCACGCCCGGACGCTGCGCACCCCGCCGGGCACGACGGCGGCGGTCAGCCCGCGCGCCATCTGGAGCAGCAGCGAGGTGTACAAGATGTCGGCCCGCTCCAGATCCGAGGCGTAGCCGAACACGTGGATGCGTGCCCCCGGCCCGCTGGTGTGCAGCAGGACGCACTGGCACCGCATGGCGCCGGCCAGCCCGGCCAGCAGGTGCGCCCGGACCTGGGCCCACGGGTTGTCGATGTCGATGACGCGGCTGCCCGGCCGGTCGGTCTCCGGGCGGGACGCGGCCAGCCGGGCCCGGTCGATGCCGTAGCGGGCCATCAGCTCGGCGGCCTTCGCGGTCAGCGCCTCGGCCTCGGGCGGGGTCACCCCCTCGGCCTCGGCCTTCGCCAGCAGCTTGCGCACCCGGTCGAGCAGTGCGCTGGGCGGTTCTGACGGCATGAGCACCCTCCAGGTCGTACCGTGTTTTAGGCAGAAGTTCGCGTTATGCAAACATCTGGGTCGAACTCAGTATCGAACTGTACCCCTACGATACGACATTCCCCTCTCCCCGCCTCCGGCGTGTCGCCCCCGGGCGCTTATCCCCTAGCCGGGGGAGTTGAGGCGCACCCAGGCAATCTACACTCTGGGCTGTGGCCGTTCAGATCTCACCGAGCATCCTGTCCGCGGACTTTGCCCGGCTCGCCGACGAGGCCGCCGCGGTGGCCAGCGTCGCCGACTGGCTGCACGTGGATGTCATGGACTACCATTTCGTGCCCAACCTCACCCTGGGCCTGCCCGTCGTGGAGTCGCTGCTCAAGCACACCACGCTGCCCATCGACTGTCACCTGATGATCGATGAGCCGGACCGGTGGGCGCCGGAGTACGCCGAGGCCGGCGCGCGCAACGTCACCATCCACGCCGAGGCGGCGCACGCCCCGGTCCGCACGCTGCGCGCCATCCGCGCCGCGGGCGCCCGTGCCGGGCTGGCCGTCAACCCGGGCACCGCGGTGGAGCCGTACCAGGACCTGCTGTCCGAGATCGACATGCTGCTGCTGATGACGGTCGAGCCGGGCTTCGGCGGCCAGCACTTCCTAGACCTCGTGCTGCCGAAACTGCGCCGGGCCCGCGCCCTGGTGGCCGAGCGCGGGGCCCAGATCTGGCTCCAGGTCGACGGCGGGGTCGACGAGCAGACCATCGAGCGCTGCGCCGAGGCGGGCGCGGACGTGTTCGTGGCCGGCTCCGCGGTCTACGGCTCCGACGACCCCGTCCGCGCCGTACAGGCCCTGCGGGCCCAGGCCGAGCGCGCTACCGCGCACGCCGCCTGGACCGCGCAGGTCCGCCCCGGCTGAGGTCCTTTTCTTTATGCCGAACGGACCTGGCTGACACTGTCCGTACCCGATCCCGTGTCCCCAGCCGGAGCGGCCTGCGGCTCGGCGCGACTCACGAAGTCCTTGCTGCGGATGAGCAGCAGCGCGCACACCGCGCCGACCAGCGCGATGGCAGCGGTCACGTAGAGCAGGTCGTTCAGGCCGGCCGCGAACGCGGCCTTGATCGCCGCGGCGACCTCGCCTCGGCGGGCGGGCGGCAGGCTGGCCAGCAGCTGGCCGACCTGGCCCTGCCGGACCATGGCCACGATGCGCGGGGCCGACGACGCCACCGCCGCAGCGCTGGTCAGGTTGTGCTGCAGCGCGGAGTTGAAGATCACGCCGAGGCCGGCGATGCCCGCCGCGATGCCGACCTGGCGGAACGTCGCGTTGACGCCCGACGCCATCCCGGCCTTCTGCGGCGGGACCACCCCGATCGCGGTAGAGGCCAGCGGCGGGTTGACCAGCCCGCTGCCGAGACCCGACACGATGAAACCGGGGATCAGGTCGGTCCAGCCGCTGCCCCCGGTCAGCCCGGCCATGATGATCAGGCCGACGCCGACCAGCACCAGGCCCGGGCCTATGAGCCAGCGGGCGGGCACGCGCTCGCTGGACCGCCCGGCGATCGTCGCGGTGACGAACTGGGCGCCGCTGATGATGGCCAGCCGCAGTCCCGCATCCTGCGCCGAGTAACCCAGGATGTCCTGCAGGTAGAGGACCAGCCAGAGCAGCACGGCGTACAGCGAGCCGTTCATCGCGAACGCGGCGATGGAGGCGCCGGCGAAGGTCGGCACGCGCAGCAGGGACAGGTCGAACATCGGATTGGCGACGCGCCGCTCGGCCACGATGAACGCGGCCAGCGCGCCGGCGCCGATCGCCAGGCACGCGATGACCCCGGTATCAGAAAAGCTGTTCTCGCCCGCCCGGATCAGCCCGTAGACCAGGCTCACCAGGCCGGTGGTGAGCAGCACGAACCCGATCCAGTCCGGCGGCGTCGGGCGCGGTGACTTCGACTCCTGCACTCGCCAAGCCGTCAAGGCCACGGCCAGGACGCCAATGGGCACGTTGACCAGGAAGATGCCGCGCCAACTCCAGTTCGTGGTGATCACGCCGCCCAGCACTGGACCGAGCGCCGTGGACACGCCGGTGATCGCCCCCCACACGCCGAACGCCACACCGCGGTCCTTCCCGCGGAAGCTGTTCCCGAGCAGGGCCAGCGACGTGGCGAACATGATCGCGCCGCCGACGCCCTGGCCGCTCCGCGACAGAATCAGCATCAGCGGGTCCTGGGCCAGGCCGCACAGCAGCGATCCGAGCGTGAAGATGATCAGCCCGATGCTGAACAGCCGCTTCCGGCCGTACCGGTCAGCCAGCACGCCCGAGGTCAGCAGCAGCGAGGCCAGGGTCAGAGCGTAGGCGTCCAGGACCCACTGCACGTCGCTGAAGCTCGCGTGCAGTCCGCTCTGTATCGCCGGCTGGGCCACGATAACGATCGTGACGTCCAGCAGCAGCATGAACGTTCCGGCGCACACCGCGAGCAGGGTCCACCACTTCTTATCCATCGATTTCCTCCATCAGCAGGCACCTTCCCGGGCGCCGTACCTTCATGCTGCGGTAGCCGACCGAAGTAATCCACGATCAAGCCAGATAGAGCCGGATCTCGACAAGGGTTACGCTGATCTTCGTGGAAGTGACGATGCTGGATGCCGTCGATCGGCAGATTATCCACATCCTGGCGATCGAGCCCCGGGCGTCCTTCCGCACCCTCGCCGAGGTGACCGGAATCTCCGACCAGACCGCCGCCCGTCGGTATCGCAGGTTGAGCGAATCAGCCGGGCTGCGCGTGCTCGGCGTGGTCGACGGATCCCAGCTGGGCTGGACCGGCTGGTTCCTCCGGCTGCAGACCACCCCGGGCAGTGCCGACTCTATCGCGGAGGCTCTGGCCCGCCGCCCAGACACCAGCTGGGTACGGCTTGCCTCCGGCGGTACCGAAATCGCGTGCACGCTCGAGGCGCGGACCGCGGAGCAACGCGACGCCCTGTTCCTGCGCGGTCTGCCCGGCAGCCGCCGCGTTGTACAGATCTCGGCGTACTCGATC
>Ga0210383_10006654_pt1 | contig 10070 bp, 10 predicted proteins | sample IncBWC14OmetaG_FD_160072 | JGI IMG/M metagenome (GOLD analysis project Ga0210383, IMG submission 160072) | Forest soil microbial communities from Barre Woods Harvard Forest LTER site, Petersham, Massachusetts, United States - Inc-BW-C-14-O ...
TTTGTGCTTCATCATTTCCTGAATCAGGAGTTCGTCGCCCCCGACAGAATCACTTGCAGAGCTATTCGGCGGCGCCGGACCAATGGGAGCATCTGCCTTTGCGGGGTATGACCATAAGACGCTATATAAATTCTCAGTGGCGAATCCCAATTCGTCCCACTCGATTCGCTTCTCCTGTCCGTCGTCAAATTTCGCTCGGAGGTACATTAGCTTGCCTTTGGCCGGCTGGTTGTGGACGACGTTCCAATGCGCGTGCCTGACGAAAGACAAAAAGGAATGCGTACCCTCATGGAGAATGACCAAATCAAATTTTCCGTCCGTCGAAGTCACCTTCAGTGTAATGACGTTGCCAAGTGGAGCCACGACGACGTTTTCAGAGCGCCACGATTGTCGATTTGCTTGTTCGACTGACGGGATAGGAAGCTGAGCCGCGGTCGGCTCTGGCGCAGCTGATGCCTGGACGACTGCCGGTGCATCCTTCGATACGGTCTTCAGAGAATCCGCTGAGCAGCCTACAATGATGAGCAGTATGCCCGTGGAAGCCAATGGAGAGACCTTCTTCATTCTTGTCTCCTCACAAAGTGTTGATCGAACAGCCGAACTGTCAGTGTTCTTAAAGTCTGAAGTTTTTTCTGTGAACCTTAAATAGCCCGAAGGTACAGGTGTGCTCATCAACTAAGCCGCCTGATGCGTTACGCTATGGAAGGTTTGCTATGGAGACAATCGGCCCGCGCGGCGGCCTCGCCTCAAAGGTAAGTTGACGGGGTATTCGAGATTATCTTTGAATTGGCTAAGCGTTAAGCGAAACCAATTGGTCGCGGTCGATATTTGCATGGTTGCCGTCTACGAACGAAACAGCACTCCGGACTAGTGAAGCTTCGCGTACTCCGCTTTCGCAGCGATGAGGATGGGAATGTCAGGGTCGGCGTCTTTCCAGAGCGTGAGGAAATCCTGATAGGCCGCCTTGGCCTTGGCAGCGTCGCCTTGCATGGCGTAGGCTCTTCCGATTTGAAGATGCGCCAGCGCTCCGATGGGTTCGTTGAGCACAATTCCGCGATGGCCGAGGATTTTCTGGAACTCGGCGGCGGCTTCTTTGCCCTGACGGGCCGCTAGATAAGCTTCACCTCGCACGTAAACGGCGTACAAGACGGTCCACTCGTAATTACCGCACCTTCCGAGTTCATACGGCGCGGCGGCTGTAAGACTCTCAATGGCCCCGGAAGCATCGCCCTTGCTGAGCGCAAGCTTTGCGCGGAGGGTCGGAAGAAAGTTGACCTGCACGATGGTGGATTCCGGAAACCTCTTGTCCAAATCGGCGGTCAGCGCTTGCGCCTGCTTGTCGTCTCCCGTATACGCGAAAGCGAGCGCGGCGCTGAATTGCACGCCCTGGTCCGTCGAACGCTGCATGGCCATTGCGGCGCTGCGCCGAGCTTCATCTAAGTTGCCGAATAAGGCTTCCCGTAAATCCGCCCTGGCGGCGTACGTTGCGGCAGCTTCCTTTAAGTTGGCACGAGCGGCGGAGTCCATCGCCTGGTGGGAAAAATCTCGAGCCTCCCTGAGCCGCCCCGAATACGCGGAAGTATCTGCTTGTGAGGCCAGCATGTTGTTCTCTGGTCCCAGCTTGCCCGCCGACCATGCCGCCTGCTGCTTCATGCCTGCCGTATCGTTCTGCAAGAAAGCAATTAAGTACAGGTCAGCATGGATATAAGGGTGGTCCAGCTTGCGTTCGAGAGCTTGCTTGTAGGTGGCCTTTGCCTCATCGAGGCGATTCAGATTCATGTAATTAAACCCGAGGATAAAGTAAGGCACAGGACTATCCGGGCTCACCCGGACTCCCTCCATGGCTACTTCAACCGCATTCTCATATTGTCCAAAAGTCGGGTAGATTGGCCCCGACAAGAAAGTACGGGGCACCGGATTGCGAGGATAGGCTTGCATCCAAAGCTCGCAAGTTTGCTTGGCCTTCAGCAAATTTCCTGTGGCCACGATATCGTATGAAGCCAAGATAAAATACTTCTCCGCCTCGCTGGCTGAGCCGCGGAGTTCGTACGCCTTTCGGGTGTAGTCTGCGGCGGTGGCGTTTTCGTCAAGGTCCCTATACGCCCGGCCCAACCATGCGTAGGCGAGTGCAAAATTCGGGTCAAGTTGGACGGCATGTGTGAAATGCGGAATAGCTCCCGTCGCCCCTTTGGTGAACATGATTTCGTGGCCTGAGCTGAAAGCTTTCAGGGCTTCCAGCGACGGCGTAGTGGCCTGGTCGAGCGGAGTATCAAACTTCTGGACGGTGCTCAGCGACTCGCCCAGCTTGTTCCGAATTTCCGAGGCTGACTTTCCCAGAGCATCGAGCACATGGTTCTTGTCGCTCGCCTGTGCTTCCGTGCTCGCTAGCGATTTGCCGCTCTCGCAGTTGACGGCTTTGAGCGTCAGAAGGTACTGCGTGCCAATCTGCGCTATCGAACCATCGAGGACAGCCGCGCTCGCCGTCCGTTGGCAGAGTTCCCGCGCAATCGCTGGCGTGAGTTTTGTTTCGGCTGGCTGACCCATGAGGCCGAGGGTCTGCTGGATTTGCTGGTCAGAGATAACGCTTAGGAAGGGTGATTGTTCCAGTTGTACGGATAGCCCTTGCCGCAGCGTGCCATCAAATACTGCATCGCCGGTCGTATTCGTGAAGTCGGCGAGCACAATGGTGTCTTTGTCCGTCAGCGCGCGAGCCTTGCGGGAGAAAAACAACCATCCGCCCAAGGCCAGTATGATGAGCAGCAATGTTGCAGCAGTGACCCCCGCCCATCGGACCCAAGGAGATTTTGGAGTGAGCTTCAGCCCGGTCTCTGCAGATGGGACACCTGTGCGGCCCGACTCGGAATCTCGCTTCAGGCGCTGCAAATCCGTTCGCATATCGGCTGCACTCTGATATCGCAGCTTTCGATCTTTCTCTAATGCCTTCCCGATGATTTCGTCCAACTTTGCAGGGAGTGCTTGATTAATCTGTGACGCTGGAACAGGGCTGCGATTCAGAATCCCGTCATGGATGACCGCAGCACTATTTCAGAAAGGCCGTCCGGCCCGTTGCCATCTCGTAGAACACCGCACCGAAAGAGAACAAGTCCGTCCGCGCATCAAGTTCTTCGCCTCTTGCCTGCTCAGGCGACATATACGCCATGGTCCCCACCGCGCTACCGGGGCTTGTGAGTAAAAAACCCTCTGTTGCCGTTGGCATCGTAGAGACACCGCCTTGGGCGACAGGAGCAAACTTGGCCAAACCGAAATCGAGAATTTTGGCGTTGCCTAGTTTTGTCACAAAAATATTTGCTGGCTTGATGTCTCTATGAATGATGCCTTGGCTATGTGCTGCCCTGAGTGCATCGGCAATATGAATTGCCAGTTCCACCATCTCGTCGAACGGAAGCGGCTTGCCAGAAATACGGTGCTTCAGCGTTGCGCCGTCGAGGAACTCCATCGCAATGAAGTGCTGGTCTTCCTGCTCGCCGATGTCGTAAATCGTGCATATGTTGGGATGATTCAAGGCGGACGCGGCCTGCGCTTCACGACGGAAGCGTTCCAGAGCAGCGGAGTCGTGGAGCATTTCGGCAGGCAGAAATTTCAGAGCCACTGCACGATGGAGCCGCGTGTCCTCAGCCTTGTAGACCACACCCATACCCCCGCCACCAAGTTTCTCGATAATGCGGTAGTGGGAGATGGTCTGGCCGATGAGCGAGTCAGTGGCTGACATTTCGGCACATGTTAGGTTGCGCCAGAAGGCAAGTCAACGAACGGAACTCCAGAGAATCGCTGCTTGTAACAGAGCCCCTGCTGGAAGACACAAAATTCAAAACTGGACCAGTGACGGATGAACAGCGGAAGTACGCGATTCCATTACTGACCGCGCTAGAATGGTAGACGATTAAACGGAAAAGACATATACATCTCGAGTTAAGAGATCTGAATCTCCAAACTTTCTAAGCGTAGCGTAATGTTCAAGAATTGCGATTCCCGAGCACCGCGAAATCCGTTGTGTGAGTGCCAAATGCAAAAGAATTGGCAAAGTTCCATGTTGGCCGTCAGTCGTTTAATTTTCTTTTTTCTCCTCTGTTTACCCTCATCTGTTGCCTCCCAGAACAATAGCCGCCCTGTTAGCCCAGTGATACCGGCGGAGCTCACCGCGACCGATCCTGAGATTCGGGCTCTACTGAACGACGAATATATTTCTTGTAAAGCGAGCAATACAAACGAGAGGGTAGAGAAATTCCAAAAGGCCCTTCAAATCGCGAATGATCGAGGACTCATCCGGGATAGGGCTGTCGTTGAAGCTGTCATGGCATCAGCGCTCGTTGGGGAAGGCAAGATGGAAATGGCCTTTCTCGCTGCAAAATCCCAGGCTAAGCTGGTGCACGGAATCCAACTCGTAATTGCACGGAATTACATAGAAAATTTAAAAGAGGAAGTAAAAAAGGGAATGCGGGAGAAGGCCGAACAGGGGATCTATCCCAGTCGCGCTCCTCTGGGTTATCAAAACAACAGGTTAGAACACACGATAGAGATTGATCCCAGAAAAGCGCCGATTGCTCGACGGATGTTTGAACTTTATGCATCCGGTCATTATTCCTTGACGAATTTGCGAACGGTTAGAGGAAGGAGTCGCAACATTCTATCAAAGCGATGGGTTGGGTGATCCAGGCGGGGCCGCAACCAACGCCCTGTTACTTTTGACAATGGCAACCCTTGGTTGCGACGGATAGCATCCGGCACGCTATGTTGCTCGGAGTTCGTGCTTAGAGGAATCCATGAAAACAAAATTATTGCTCGCGTCGGCACTTCTGAGTTGTTTGGTAATCGCAGGCTGCGGTCAATCTTCAAAAGTCGGGCAAGACGCAAAAGAATTAGAGGCATTTGAAACCGCCAAAGATGCGTACATCTATGCCTACCCGTTGATGACGATGGAGATGACTCGGCGCGTTTCAACGAACTACGCCAAGCCGGAGGGAACGTTTGCGCCGATGGGCCAGTTCGCCAAACTGCGCGAATATCCAAACGCTTCTTTTAATGCTGTTACTGCACCGAATGCGGACACGTTATATACAATCTTGTGGCTGGACGTATCCAAAGAACCGTGGGTCGTCAGTATTCCAGACTTGAAGGGCCGCTACGCTTTGTTCCCGATGCTCGACGGCTGGACCGAAGTGTTTCAGGTTCCGGGCAAACGCACCTCGGGAACTGCGGCACAGAAATATGCCATCACCGGGCCGGGCTGGAGCGGAACGCTTCCCGCAGGTGTGACGGAATACAAATCACCGACTGGAATGGTGTGGCTCTTAGGCCGAATCTATTGCACCGGAACACCAGAGGATTACAAAGCGGTCCATGCGATTCAAGATGCGATGGCAGCAGTACCGCTGTCGTCATACGGCAAGGCGTACACGCCAACGCCCGGAACAGTTGACCCGTCCATAGACACAAAGGCGGCCGTCCGCGACCAAGTCAACGCAATGGATGCCGCTTCGTACTTCAAGCTGTTCGCCCAACTGTTGAAGACGAATCCACCGACCGCAGACGACGCACCGATGGTTGCGAAATTGGCTAAAATCGGCATTATTCCCGGACAAGATTTCGACGCCTCCAAACTCGAACCGGGCGTGGCTGCTGGAATTGCTAAGGCTCCTAAGCCAGCACAAGACAAGATTGCTGCGTGGTTCAAAGAAGGCGCCGCTGTAGGAGATGCCAAGATCGAAAATGGTTGGGTGTTCACTACCAAAACCGGACTATACGGCACGAACTACATTCAACGCGCTACGATTACCTGGTATGGCTTGGGTGCGAATCGGCCGCAAGACGCCGTCTATCCCACGTCGGAAGGTCCGAGAATCGTAGAGAAATATAACGGCGCGAATAAATACGTTCTGCATTTCGACAAAGGCCAGATGCCACCAGTGGACGGTTTTTGGTCGGTGACGATGTACAACGCGCAGTATTTCTTCGTGGCTAATCCGCTGAATCGCTACGACATCAGCCAGCGCAACAAATTCATCACGAATGCCGACGGCTCGACGGACATTTACATTCAAGCCGACTCGCCGGGCAAGGCCAAGGAAGCAAACTGGCTACCAGCACCGAAAGACGATTTTGTCTTGATGATGCGTTTGTACTGGCCGAAGGAGAAGGACCCAAGCATTTTAGACGGCTCCTGGAAGATTCCCGGAGTGAAGAAGGTGGGTTAGAGGGCTGATGCCGCGAAATGAAGCGGGGCCGCACCCAATAAGGGCGGATTGCAGACCCGAAGCTGGGGTGTTTGATTACACCAACCAATACGCCAATATGCTCAGTGGGTCAAGTTGCGGACGAGAACAAGGGGCCGCAGCTACCTTGCCCCCGCCCAGAGAGCGAGGCAACATACGGCCCTCTCGCGCCTGCGGCACTCTTTGACCTGACCGTTGAAAATGTCGCAGGCCTCTTCCGTGGGCACGGCGACTTACACTATCGATTCATGTTAGTGATTTCGGTTCGAGATTTAGACTGCCTCCTCCCAGAATCCATCCTTGTCTCTGAAAGTGGCCAATATAGAACAGACCACAGGACCCTACTCCTCTACGCTGTAGTTCCAGCACAACAAATCGGACTGCGAAAATCAGAAGGTATGCAACGATGATTCCCGAATATGATGTCTTCCGAATTGATAACAAAGGTCTGACTTGGATTGAACCCGCCGTGACGCTCGACGACGCTTTGACGCGAATTAAACAACACGGTGCAAAAGAACCGGGAGATTACTTTGTCTACGACCATAGCACCGGAGAAAGAATTATGCTGAAAGTTCAGAAGTCTTAGAGCACGCAGGCGCAGCGCCAAACGAGCATGCTCTGGGTGCCTCTCCGACGGCGGGAGTTCGTATGAAGTTGACCAATACGCGGATATCTTTTGTTCTACTCTTTATAGTCTACTTAGCCGTGGACATGTCGATGCTACACGAAGTGCAAGCTCCGACCCTAGGACTGGCGTTTGCGGTCTTTGATGCACTATGGCTACTCGGTGGATTGGTGTCTTTGTATGGCATCTTTAAGGGATTAAGGATTCCATCCAACCGGACTCGGCGCGGAAGTGTGCGGTTGTGGACAGACACGATCTCCTCAGAAGGATAGACTTTGGCTCAATCGACAGTAACTTCCTCACCCCCGCCTGCGATAGTTTGACCTGACCGTTGACAACATCGCAGGCCTCTTCTTTTGGACAGGGCGTCTCGCCACTTATGGTTTGTTTGTTCTTGGAAATTTCGCGCAGACGTGTACAGCAAACTCTTTGTCGCGTTCTACTTCGTAGGCTTCTTTCATTTTATCAAGCGCACTACCGACGAACGGACTAGTAGACTTGAACAGCCACTGACACTCAGAGCAGCCGAAGCCCTCAAAATTCTTGGTTTCAACCCAAATCAGCTTGCGTGCCATTGTCGCGCACCTTCATCATGTGCGAAATAGAGCAGCTTCGTCTTACGGGGACAGCTAGGACATTTTCGTGAAACAGCACTCTATCACGACGCTCAAGTGGTGGGAATTAAGTAGGAGTGGTGAAAATAAAAAGAACGGCGAGATAACCGATGCTGTCTGGCCCGCCCAGACCGGACAATACCGCTCTTTCCCGCCGTTCAATGGGGATGATAAGGAAGATTAAATGTGCGGCACTGTCCAATTTTGCACACTTGAGAAAAGGGCCGCAGCTACCTTGCCCCCCGCTCAGAGAGCGAGGCAACATACGGCCCCCTCGTGTTTCCCAGCAGGTTGGTAGTACGCCGACGTATCTAGCGCGTCAAGCCTGATTTGGGTACTGGGACGCCCCTCCCTGTAGGTGTGGAGCGTTGCCTATATGCTTGACTGGCACGTTTCGACGTAATAACAATCCTTCGGGCAACCCGGCCCCGGATTCATGAGGTCGTCCGGACGGATGTGGCCTGATGAGTTCAGCCGAGTGGACCGACTACCGCTTCCGAGGGCATGAGTCGGTCCAGCCCACAAAAATGTGAGCCTATAGTTTCCCAAGCGTAATTCCGCCCTGAAATCTCTACGCAAAGAGACCCTAGTTCGATTTATATAGGTAGTAGGACTTATTGCGGCCTCGTCCGAACGACGCATACTTGACGGCGAGGGAGACGCCTCATGGCAAACTGGGCGCTCAACTGCAAAGCCTGCGGTCGTTCCTTCACCTTTGCTGACATCGAAGACACGCTAGAAAATTATTTTCTTCCTGCCAAGCCTCTCTTCCCGAGGTTTGTCGCGAGAATGCCCTCACTGCGCTTCCAAGTCGACGTATATGCCTCATGAACTGTTCTATCGGGCGAAAGTACGGGCTAGTTAGTTTATCTCGTGTCGCTCTTCGATGCGCCAGGTGCTTTAGGGGCCGCAGCCACCGGCGTCGATGGATCGTTCTCCACGCGGTCCGTAGTTTGTTGAGTTTAGTGGCTTTTTTGATTTTCCTCTTCGCGCTTCAGCGAAAATCCTAGTGCTCGTGGTATTTCGCCCTCATCATCAACTTGTGCCGTCCTTCCGCCTAGCTTTTTGTCGCTGCGCGGCGTTCTTTGCTGGCTTCGTGCATGGCGGACATGTCGGCGACGGCGCGGATTTCGACGCCGCCTGCGCGCACGACCGGATGTTTGGAAATGAGTTGGATGGCGTGGTTCAGGTCGCGGGCTTCGATCACGTAGATGCCGCCGATTTTCTCTTTGGTTTCCACGTAGGGGCCATCGGTGACGGAGGCTTTCCCGTTGACGATGCGCAAGGTTTTGGCGTTCTGCGCGCTCTGCAGTCCTTCCGTGGCGACTAGGTGTCCGTTTTTACGCAGTTCGTCCGTGTAGGCGAAGAGTTCGTCCATCGCGTCGTTCATTTGGCTTTCGGTCATTGTTCCCCACGCCGCTTCTCCGACATAGGCAAGGCAAATGTATTTCATGTGTTCCTCCCGTTTTCTTCAATTCTGAACCGCGCTATCTCCTAGTGGCCTGTACCAACTGATTGTGTACTGAGATGGCGCGATGGATCGGCATATTTCCATTTCACTGTACGAGGCGATTTGTTGTAGTGCCGGATGTAGCGCAGCAGCTTCCTCTTCAGATCAGAGACAGAAGTGAATACCCCTCGTGCGATGACGTCGCGGTCGATCTTGCTGAACCACAACTCGACTTGATTCAACCAGGAAGAGTAGGTCGGGGTGAAGTGCAAGTGAACTTTGGGATGCACTGCCAGAAAGTCCGTGACCGGCCTGCTCTTGTGTGCAGATTGATTGTCAGCGATCACATGGATCTCTTTGCCGCGAGGCTGATCGATCACAATGTCGGTCAGGAAGGCGACGAATTCGGCCGAGGTGTGCCGCGCGGTCGTTTTGCCGAGCACTTCGCCGGTCTTGGTGTTGAAGGCGGCATACAGCGACAAGGTGCCGTGACGAAAGTATTCAAAACCATGCCGTTCGGCGCGTCCCGGGGATAGCGGTAGAACCGGATCCTTGCGATCCAGGGCCTGGATGGAGGTCTTTTCATCCACGCTGAATACCGCCGCATGCGCCGGCGGGTTCAAATACAACCCAATAATGTCGGCGGCCTTCTTCTCAAAATCCGGATCGTTGGAGGCCATGTAGCGTTCTATGCGATGCGGCTGAAGTCCGTGCTTACGCCACACCCGTGCCACCATCATGTGGCTGACCTCCAGATGCGCTCCCAGTTTGCGCGTGCTCCCGTGGGTCGCTGCACCCGGCGGTGCATGTCGTGTGGCCTCCAGAATCCGTGCTTCCAGTTCCGGGGTCAGCACGCTAGCGACTTGCCCCAAATGCCGGCTGTAGAGTCCCGCGATGCGCTGCTCGGTAAATCGTCGGCTCCAACTAGCGACAAAACCCCGGCTGCAGTCGATGCACTCCGACACTTCATCCCAGGTATGGCCTTCGGCCAGCAGCAAAATCAGCCGTGCCCGTCGCGAATCTTCGGCCCGTCCCGTCCGGCTAGTAGCTCGCCGAGTCAATTCCTTAAGCTCCGAATTCGTCAGAGTGATCGCGTCTCTCATGGACACGATTATAGTCTATAAATGGTTGTTACAGTCAACTAGTAC
>Ga0210383_10006663_pt1 | contig 10061 bp, 6 predicted proteins | sample IncBWC14OmetaG_FD_160072 | JGI IMG/M metagenome (GOLD analysis project Ga0210383, IMG submission 160072) | Forest soil microbial communities from Barre Woods Harvard Forest LTER site, Petersham, Massachusetts, United States - Inc-BW-C-14-O ...
CGGAATTGCACGAAGTGTGTTACCGGGTAAAGGCAGTAGCCCGCCTGCCTGAGATGACCAGCGAATTGCTGCGAGCACCTGATATGACGCTGCGGAATGCGGGTAATCATGTCTCCGGGCGCGAGGCGCCAGCCGGGGTCGGCCATGGGGATGGCGGAGGGCCTGGCTGTGGCCGGCTGCCGTGCCTGGTGCACCGTCGTCTTCCCCGGCCCCCGCCCTTATCTCCCGGCCGGGTCCCTGACCCGCCTGGCGCGGATCCAGCCGGCGGGCCAGGGCGGCAAGCGGGTCCGGCCGGGCAGGCCGGGCAGCCGGAAGGCCGGGTGGGTGCCAGCGCCAAGGCCGCGAGCCGGGCGCTGCAAGCTGGAGATCGCCGCCGTCGTATCTTCTGCCTCAAGCCGATGCGCAAGGTAGCGCGGCCAATCGTCATCGGTGCCGGCACTTGGCTGCCACGGAAAGTGATCAAGTTACAGGACAGCCGTCGTGTACTACGCGCTGGATCTGAACGGCTGCGGCTGGGCCGGGCGCGCACATCAGATTAGAAGTGGCTGAAGCCCCAGTTCAAGACCCGGGTGGCGACCGGGTCGGTGGCGGTGATGTCGTCGCCGGGGGTGCCCAGCGTCACCCCGATCACGGTCAGGCCGTTCTGGGTCGCCTCGAACAGCAGGCAGTTGCCGGCCGCCTGGGTGTCGCCGGTCTTGATCCCGGTCGCGCCGGGGTAGGCGCCGATCAGCGGGTTGGTGTTCTGCCAGAAGTAGCCGTGGTGGCCGTCGCCGGCCGGGAGCGAGTAGCTGACCTGGCTGACGATCGCGGCGAACACCGGGTAGCTCATCGCATACCGGCCCAGCGTGATCAGGTTCGCCGGGGTCGACCAGGTGGAGTACTCGCCCGGCCACGGCATGCCGTCGAAGTTCGAGAAGTACGTGCCGGTCAGGCCGAGCGTTCGGGCTTCGGCGTTCATCGTGGCGATGAACGCGTCGGTCCCGGGACCGTAGGCCTGCGCGAGGGTATAGGCGGCGTCGCAGCCGGACGGCAGCAACAGCGCCTCGAGCAGCTCCAGAGCGGTCAGCCGGTCGCCGACGATCAGGCCCGCGGTGCTGGGCCCGTTCTGGCTGTTCAGGTAGGCGATGACCGACTCGGGCACCGTGATCTCCCGGTTCAGGTCACCCGCCTGGATCACCACCAGCGCTGTCATGACCTTCACGATGCTGCCGATAGGCCGTTCGGTGTTCAGGCCCAGGCTCCACAGGACCTGGCCGGTGGCCGCGTTGGCCACGGCGGCGCCCGTCACCTGGATGCCGGAATGACCACCCACGACGAGCGCGGCCTGCCTGGCCGAGACGGACAGCTTGGCCGAGGCGGCCTGCGTTCCCGCAGGGGCTCCCGGGATCGAGGCGGCCCCCGTGACAGAGCTGGCCTGGCCGGCCGGATGGACCTGGAGGGCCACGCGCGGATGCGGGCCGCCAGCGTGGGCCGTCAGGACGGCGGCGCCCGCTACCAGCAGGGCCACCATGACGGCAAGGAGAACCCGGACTGCATGCCAGGGTGAGAGCATATGCACATTCACTAGCCTAAACTCGAAATCAGCAGCGAGTCTACCCCTGCTGGGCGAGGCCATCGCGTGATCGCCGGAGCACAGCGAGCACGCCGCTGGACTCCCCGCCGCCGCGGCACCTGCGGCGTAGGGCGCAACCCCGGCGATGGCCGGTGCCGGCTCCGAGGCCGGCGACGCCCCGGCGTGCCGTGGCCGGCAATGCCGCGCCTCGATAACTCCAGCCGACTTGCCGCCCTGCTGTAATCCGGCCTGCCAGACCGGGCCATCACTACTGCCAAGGATCGGCCGGCGGGGCCGCGGCCTCCACGGGCCGCTGGCCAGGCAGCGGGACCTGCCGGGGATGACGTAGCGTCACGAACAACCTGTTATCAAATGATTGCTTTTCGCGCGTATCGCCGAATCGGCGCGTGTGACCGCAGACACCCGGTGCTACCGTCGACGCACCGACCGCCCGGTTCTGTTCCTTCTTGGCGCTCGCCCGGAGCACCGTCTGGTTAGGGCGGTCTCAAATGAGACCGCCCTAACCAGACCGCCCTCACGCCAGAAAATCGGCCGCGGGACTTGCCGCCTACCGCGCCGAGAGGAACGCGGTGAGCATCGACGGCCTGCCCGCGCTGGACGATGACCTCGCTTGGCGTAGCTCTCGTTCGACCTTGAGCTGCCCAGGGACGTAGCCGAGGCAACCGACTGGCTGTTCGCAGGCCATCAGCCGCTGCTGACGTGCTGGCCCGCGCCGACCTCGACCGGCAGGTGCCGGCCAACCGGGCGAGCAGTGGCCGGTGCACCGGATCTTCGCGACAGTGACGAACGAGCAGGTGCGTCACGGGCCGAGGTTAGTCTGCTGCGAGACCTCTACCGCTGCCGTGACTCGCTTCGGTCGCGCCGCAGGAGCCGGTACCGTGGCATCCGGGAGTACCGGGGCTGTGACGCCCCGCGAGACGGGGGACCATCCGTGTCAGCGCGTTCTGACCGGCAAGCTGCCTGGGTGCGGGTTGAGCGTTCGGGGTCACCCGCTAGGGATGATCGGCGGCTGCCGGCGTGCGGGTAGCGTCGGCGAGCAGGGTTGCCGGTTGACGATGGTCGAATAGGGCGGAAGCGAGATGCCGGCTGGTCATGTGCATGGGGTTGAGCTGTACTGGGAGCAAAGGGGCAGTGGTCCCCGGTTGCTGTTCTGCAACGGGTCGGGCACGACCTTGCAGACCGTCCGGCCGTTGCTTGATGTGGTTGCCGCCACGTTTGATCTGCTGGCGTGGGACTACCGTGGCTTGGGCCGCAGCGTCCCTTTGACGGGTCCTTATACGATGGCCGATCTCGCCGCTGACGCCGCTGGCCTGCTGGAGATCGCCGGCTGGGACACCTGCCGGGTGCTCGGCGTGAGCTTCGGCGGAATGGTGGCGCAGGAGTTCGCCGTCACCCATCCGGAGCGGGTCGAGCGCCTCGCCCTGGCCTGCACCTCATCAGGCGGCGGCGGCGGGTCCTCCTATCCGCTGCAGGAGCTGCGCGAGCTCCCGCCTGAGGAGCGGGCGGCGGCGCAACTCAGGCTGGCTGACAGCCGCTGGGACGAGCGCTGGCTTGAGACCCGCCCGGCAGATCGCGCGCTGGCCGAACGCCTGACCGCCGCTGGCCAGGATCAGCGGGACCCGGCCGCCGCAGCCGCCCACCAGGCCCAGCTCGAGGCGCGCGCAGGCCATGACGTATGGGACCGCCTCGGCGCGATCACATGCCCGACCCTGGTCGGCTACGGCAACTACGACCAGATCGCGCCGGTCCAGAACGGCACCGCGATCGCATCGCGCATCCGCGGAGCCGAGCTGCGCGGCTACGAAGGAGGGCACCTGTTCCTGGTCCAAGACCCGGCCGCGCTACCGGAATTCGAGGCATTCCTTCAAGCGCCGCCCAGCTAATTCGTAACCCTGGACATTCCCGGTAAACAGGAGCGATCGTCTCGCCGCGCCCGCGGACGACGTGACGCGCCAGATCTGCTCATTCTGTACTGCCGAGCTATTGGTGGCCGAGAGTCCCGTAACCGCGCAGATTGGGCGGCTATTTGCGCGTGCGCGAAGAGTCAGGTTGCTCTCCGTGACGGGTTTCCCGCCAGCCTCGGTCCTTGGTGGCAAAGATGTCCAGCGCCGCGACCCGTTCCACCAGCGCGCCCGGTTCCTCTGTGATCTCGTCCATGACCATGATCCTTCCTGCGAGCAGTTTCCAGGCGGGCTGCCCGCGGGAGCCAGCAGGGGGTTCAGAGGCGGAATCGCGTGCTCGAGGCAACAATGCAGGACCCCTGGGGCAGGCTCCCAGCGCCAGACTCCTATGCGGGCTCAACGGCACCAAGCATCACCGGCTTCGGCGGGCACCTCACCCGATTTTCACGCTTCAGGGCGTCGCCGCGCGACACGGACAACTCCTATGTCTTGTCAATGGCTTGGATATGTTTTAGTTCTTTGATTTCCGGGCTCGGGGAATGTTGCTGTGGCTGGGCGGCTGGGTGCGGACACGACAGGGAAGGACCACTCCTGGTAGGAGCGCAGGCTCTTATTAGGTCACGCGGGCAGCGGGTCAGGTATGACCGGGGGCGGCCGACAGATCGATAGAAGGCCGCACCTGGGTGCGGCAGCCGATTAGAGGGTCAGGCCGCCCCCGGAGTCCGGGGTGTCAGTCGGCGGCGGCGCGGAGGTGGGGTAGACCTGGGGGGCGACGTAGCGTTTCAGGCAGCGGATGATCTCTGGCTTGGACAGGCCTTCGGCGGTGCGCCGCTCGACGTAGGCGCGGGTCGGGGGGTGGGAGCTCATCCGGGTGATCACGATGCGCCACAGGGCGTGGTTGGCCTGCCGGTCGCCGGCGGGGTTGAGGCGGTGCCGGGTGGTCTTGCCGGAGGCCGGGATCGGGGCGGCAGCGCATAGGTGGGCCCAGGCGGCTTCGGAGCGGAGCCGTTCGGGGTGGTCCCCGGCGGCGACCAGGAGCAGGGCGGCGGTGTCAGGGCCGACGCCGTGCAGGGCGAGCAGGCCGGGGGCGTGCCCGGTGACCAGAGGCATGATGAGCGCGTCGAGGCAGCCGAGCTGGCTGTCCAGGAACTCGGCGCGGCGGCCCAGCTCGCGCAGCGCGATCCGGGTGTGGTAGCCGACGACGGCGCCGGGCCGGGGCCGCAGGGACGCCAGGTCGGTGACCAGGTCAGCGGTGGCGTGCGCGGCGAACCCGGCGCGCAGGTCTTCGGGGCCGGTCACGATCAGGGCCCGGGCCTGGCCGTTGGCCTGGGTCTGCTCGGAGCGGGCGCTGCGCTCGTCGACCATCAGCGCCCGGACCGCCTCCACCGCGCCGTCCCGCCCCTTCGGCGCGCCGCGGGCCCTGCCGGACTGCGCCGCCCGTGCCGCGCTGACCGCGTCCAGCGGGCCGGACTTGCCCTGCCGGCGGCGGTCCTGCCGGTCCGATCGGTCCACCTCGACGACCCGCACGCCGGCAGCTGACATATGGCGGGCCAGGCCGGCGCCGTAACTGCCGGTGCCCTCGATCCCGACCAGGCACACGGTCCCGAACCCGCCCAGCCAGCCCAGCAGGCCGGCATAGCCAGCCGCGGTGACGGGGAACTCCCGGACGCCGAGCAGCCCGCCGACCGGGTCCAGCGCGGCGGCGACGTGCACGTCCGCGTGGGTATCCACGCCGCCGGTAATTGCGCGAGTCTCTACAATGGCCACTGCCATCTCTCTTCTCTGGTTGAAGAGGTGGCACACACCCGCTGGCCGCCGATCCTGTGAACCCCGGCCTCTTCCCAGGCCAGGCAGATCAGACCGGCACGCCGGCAGTTGCCTGAAAATCTGGGATCCCGGCCGGCAAATCGATCGCAGGACAGCCCGAAAAAGGCGTCAGCCGATTAGGAAGTCAGACCGAGACCCAGGCCCCCGACCCTACGCCCGGACCACCTCAAAACCAGGGAAGCCAGGCCGGAAGCGCTTATCCACATCCTCCCTGCCGACTATGAGCTGGTCGCAAGAGTTGGTGGGCAGGTCATCGGCGCCATCCAGATCAACATGATCTGTGCGGGTGGGGTTGGCTATTGTGCTGTTGCCTGGATGACTGACAATGGTGCGCCGGTCTGGTGTATTTCGATGCCGGTGAAGTCCCCGGCTGTGAGGAGTTCACGCCATTCGGTTTCGGTGCGTTCCTTGCCGTCCAGCATGGCGAGCATGTTCAGGTCGGACATCTTGGATGGGTGCGGGGTGTCGCCTGGTGGCACCACGAACTCGATCATCAGGAGTCGTGCGCCGCTGCCGCCGGCGGCGGCGATGTTGGCCAGGATGCGCTGGGCTTGCTGGTCGGGCCAGTTGTGCAGCACGACCGAGACGAGGTAGGCATCGGCACCGGCTGGCACCGATTCGAAGAAGTCGCCTCCCACGCAGTCGACCCGGTCATCGACGCCGTGTCTGGCGAGGGTCCTGGGGGCGTCAGTGATGACGTGGGGAAGGTCGAACAGTACGCCGCGTATGTGTGCGGATGTGCCGCCAGGATGGTCGCGAGCACGGTCCCGTCGGCGCCGCCGACGTCCACGATCGTGCGGGTGCCATCAAGCGGCAGGGAGGCGATCGCGGCGGTCTTGAACCCGCCGCTGGTCAGGTTCGCCATGGCGCCGGTGAATCTGCTGGCCTGCTCGGGGTGGTGCGACAGCCAGGCGAAGAACGGCTCGCCGTACAGGTGCTCGGCCGCGGGACGGCCGGTGCGGACGGCGTGGATGAGCTCAGCGAACGGCGCATAGTGCGTTTCCATCCACATGATGGCCAGGTCGCGCATCGAGCCCGGCTGGCTGCTGGTCAGCGTCTGCCCGAGCGGGGTCAGGGCGAAGACACCGGGCTGGGGTTCGGTGAACACGCCCACGCTGGCCAGCGTGCGCAGCAGGCGGTGCAGGGACGGCGCGTGCGCGCCGGCACGTTCGGCGAGGGCCTTCACCGGCGCCGGGCCGGCCACGAGCTGATCGGCGACGCCCAAGGCCGCGGCGGCATACAAAGCCTGGGAGATCCGGAACCCGCCGAGGAGTTCCACCATCCGCACGGGCGGCGGAGGTTCGTGAGCCTGCATGGATCCCCTCGATGAGCGTTGCCGGCCCGGCAGCCGCCAGGCCGTCCGTGATCAGGCCACATGCCGGGTCATACCAAGATCAGGATGAAAAGCCCAGTGCGCGTGCAGAGCCGCGCCACCCGCGGATATCTGGTCCGCGTGAATCAGTGACCCTGGACCGCTAGGTAAGTTCTTCCACCTGCTCGCCGAACATCGACAGCTGGGACACGAGCCGCCCGCCCAGGGCTGCGCCCACGATCCCGAGGTTCTCGATGATGAGCTGGCCTCGCACGGTCAGCCGCTCGAACTCCTCGCTGCTGCGAATGCGCGCAAGTTTGTCCTGGTCACCGCGCAGCAGGAAAAAGCCGTCAAGCTCCCCGCCGTGCGGCTCGAGGAGAACCGGCTCGAAGCTCTCGATCTCACCCTCCTGCTGGAGCCGGGCATAATATTCGAAAGCTTCGTTGAATACCTTGGTGGCCTGTCGCTCACGGCCTCGCACGGGAGCGCCGAAACCGATGAAGAGCCCGGAATCTGCCATGACCCACCCCTCTGCCTGTCTCGTGATCACTATCAGGCATGCAGTCCGCCTGCCCCCACATGGTTCTCGCCCATGATCACGGCAGCGCGGTTCGGTAACGCGAGCGTAAAGTCATGCGACGTAAGGCGTCACCACAGTCGCTCATACCCATATGCCAGCCGGCTGCAGAATCGGTGGAGATCTTGTGGAGGTGCAGTCGCACCGGGCAGAAGGACCCGGCCTGATCCACAGGTCATGCCGAGCGATCATTCTGGTTCGCTTCCCGGAGCCGAAAACGCTCCAGTGCGCGACACGCCAGATCGGCGGCGATGCGCGCCTCGCTGAGGCGGCCGCCTGTCAGGCAGCGTGAGGCGAGATGCGGATTCTGCGGCTGCCAACCGCCGGCTATCAGCGCGGCCGCCGGTACCGGCTGCTCAGGTGGCTGCCTGACGTGAGCCGGGTGACGGCTGGTATAGGTGGGGAATAACGCCACCCCTCCAGCCCGCTCTCCGCACGTACCGGCCGTCCGATCACGACGCGCTCATGTCGTTGTGGTCGAGCTGCGGGCTGTTGCCGCCATGGAATGATCCCCGCCGCGACATCGAGCGCAAGCTCGTTCATGATCCCGATGGACTGCTTGTGCTCGAGGCGGACGGCTGCCTGGCGGGTTCGGTGATGGTCGGTTACGACGGCCATCGCGGCTGGGTGAACTACCTCGCGGTCGACCCCGCCTGGCAGGGGCGGGGACTTGGCCGGATGCTCATGGACAAGGAGGAGCAGCGGCTCCTCACGCTTGGGTGCCCGAAGGTCAACCTGCAGGTCAGAACCTCCAACGAGCACGCCGTCGCATTTTACCGGCACCTTGCCTACGGTACCGACGACGTGGTGAGCATGGGCAAACGCCTGCTAGATGACGTCGCGCCGGGGCAGCCGCCGAACTCCGCAGGGCCACGCCGGGCCGGCCCGGAGGCGCACCGAACACCCGAAACTGGACGGTTCACCTCTTCGGTTACGTTGTGTCACAACTGGTCTAAGCAGCGAGCTACGTTATCGCCGAATCTATGCGACTGCCAGGTGTGTGAATCTCCTCGATCGTCGAGCGCAGATTCCCCCCGTTCTGGTGCGCTCGGGTTTCCCGTCAGATTGGTGTGCTTGACGTAGGTTCGGTGATTGCGGAGCGAGGGCCGCCTGGCCGCCGTCACGGCGATGGGCGCATGGTGGACCGAACGGCCTGCGGCCGGGGTCAGCGGACGGCGGGGGGAGCGGCCGGTTTCGGGTTGGGTATGGGTTCGCGGTGCGGTGGTGCGCCGAGGTGGCTGGCCGGTTGCGCCCCTGATGCCCGCGGTGCTGCGGGCCTAGGCTAGGTGGTAGCAAGAGCCGGGGAGGGCCGATGGCGGATCCAGGTGCCTGTTCCAGGCGGGCCTGCTGGCGGGGGCGGGAGACGGCCGGTGGCGGGGGTGGCGGGTGAGCGGGCTCCCGGGTGGGCTGGTCACGTTCTTGTTCAGCGATATCGAGGGCTCGACGCGGCTGGTCAAGGCGCTGCGGGACCGGTATCCGCAGGTTCTGGCCGAGCACCGGCGGCTGGTCCGCGCGGCCATCGCCGCGCATGGCGGTCATGAGGTGGACGTGCAGGGGGATGGGTTCTTCGTCGCGTTCGGCGGCGCGACGCAGGCGGTGTTGTGCGCGCTGGACGTCCAGCGTGCGCTGGCCGCGCACCGGTGGCCGGCCGGCGCCAGGGTCCGGGTGCGGATCGGCGTGCATACCGGCCAGGCGGTCTTGACCGGGGACGGGTACACCGGCGTGGCGGTACATCGCGCGGCGCGGATCTGCGCCGCGGCCCGGGGTGGGCAGGTGCTGATCTCACAGACGACACAGGATGTCGTCGACGATCAGGAAGAGGAGGAGCTCGGGTTCACGCTGGTGGATGTGGGCGAGTACCGGCTGAAGGGCCTGGATCGGCCGGTGCGGCTGTTCCAGCTGGCCGCCGCCGGGCTGGACCCGGTCCGGGCGGCTGAGGGCGGGGCGGAGCGGGCGGCTGGGGGTGGTGGCGTGCATGGTTTCCCGGCTGTGCTGACGAGTTTTGTCGGCCGGGCCGGGCCGGTGCGCGAGGTGGCGGGCCTGCTGGGTGAGTGCCGGCTGGTGACGGTGACCGGCCCGGGCGGGGTGGGCAAGACCCGGCTGGCCGGTGCGGTGGCTCAGCAGGTGGCAGGGCGGTTCGCGGACGGGGTGTGGCTGGTGGAGCTGGCGCCGGCCGGTGATCCGGTGCTGGTGCCGGCGGTGGTGGCGGCGGCGCTGGGGGTGCGGGGGCAGCCGGGTGTGCCGGCGGCGGAGGCGCTGGCCGGGGTGCTGGCCCGGCTGCAGCTGCTGCTGGTGCTGGATAATTGCGAGCATGTGATCCAGGGGGCTGCGGAGCTGTGCGGGGGGCTGCTGGCGGCCGCCGATGATCTGCAGATCCTGGCGACCAGCCGGGAGCCGCTGGCCGTGGCGGGGGAGGCGCGGTACCGGCTGGCACCGCTGACTGTGCCCGGCCCGGATGAGCGGGCCGAGGGGGCGGAGGCGGTGGCGTTGTTCGCCGACCGGGCCCGGCGGGCCGATCCGCGGTTCGCGGTGGACGAGCAGACCGGCCCGGCGGTGGCGCGGCTGGTGGCGCGGCTGGACGGGATGCCGCTGGCGATTGAGCTGGCGGCAGCGCGGATCGAGGCGCTGGGCGCGGCTCAGCTGCTGGACCGCCTCGGTGACTCGCTCGCGCTGCTGACGGGCGGGGACCGGCTGGCGGCGGGCCGGCAGCGGTCGCTGGCGGCCACCGCGCGGTGGAGCTACCAGTTGCTGGCCGAGGCCGAGCAGCGGGTATTCCGCCACCTGTCGGTGTTCCCGGGGCCGTTCACGCTGGAGGCGGCCGAGGCGGTCGCGGGCCGGGGGGCGGTCCCGGCGGTGCTGCGGCTGGTGGAC
>Ga0210383_10006665_pt1 | contig 10059 bp, 10 predicted proteins | sample IncBWC14OmetaG_FD_160072 | JGI IMG/M metagenome (GOLD analysis project Ga0210383, IMG submission 160072) | Forest soil microbial communities from Barre Woods Harvard Forest LTER site, Petersham, Massachusetts, United States - Inc-BW-C-14-O ...
ACCCACGGGACCAGCCGAAGCGGATGCATCGGCGCCGATCTGGAACTTGCTCGAGAGCAGGCGCTGCAAGCCATGGTCATTCATGACCAGCATCACGAGATCAACGCCTTCAACGCCGATCTGCAATCCCCAGCTTCCTCCACCGATGGAGATAAATGCCGGTGCGCTCCAGCCTTCCTTTGTGTGGCAGGTAGCGATGCCGCGTCCATGCTGCCCACCGATAACAAAGGCGCCTTTGACCAGATGGGGAATCACAACAATGCACTTCGCGTCGTTCACCACTTCTTCAGGAATGCCTTTGTCCGGCGCATCGATCATGGCCCGGAGGGTATCTGAGGACAGTTGCAGGCGTTCAATCGAGTCCTGGAGTCCTGAGGCGGCCCAGAGGTTTCCTGTGGTGAGCGCGACAGCGCCGGCCAATAGCATCGGCATAATTTTCATGAGGTTCCTTGCACAGTGCGGAGAGCTAAGGAGGGACAGATGTCAGATGGGCTGACTTAGCTCAGAAACCATGAGGGAGATGACAACCAGACTCTTCTCCACAGTGATTATTCCAATGTTCAGGCGCAAACACTGAGCCATATAGCTCACATCGTCGATATAAGAATGCTCATCGGAACGAGCGGACAGCCAAGAGTTAGCATCGAGTGGACAGATGACGTCTATTCTTCCTCGGAATCTGACGCGTCCATTTCGGTGACCTGGGTCAGCATAGAGTGAAGAAAAGACGCTGAATAGAGCGCACACTTGCCATCATTGAACTCGATGATGACGTTTCCGCCCACTCTTTCGGCGTAGACAACAACGTAATCCAAAGCATTTTCCATCCAACAAATGTCGTGCAGAAGACCCACCTTGTCTGCCCTGCAGCCGTCATTTATCAGGATCTATGTCCAAGAGAGAACGTGAACTCAGGAATCACCCAGCGATTCCTGCGGATCTCTTGATGCCGGGATGCGCGGATCGGGGATGGGATGACCAATCGCAAAATGGTATACGACCTGCCCTTGCTTGGGCATCAGGCTGAGGTGACGATGCACCTCATCATCGTAGAAGGCGCCGATACCGGTCGCACCCAACCAAAGGGCCTCAGCGGCGACGTAAAGGCGATGGCCAATAGCGCCGGCTTCAAAATGCACATAGCGATAACCACGGTCTCCAAATGTGCGGGCGGCACGTTCGAGATCGCCAACCATCGAAAAGGCCACGCAGGCGTTACCGGCCAGGTTCTGTCCGAGGCTCAGGGCCGCGGCCGCTAGTCGCTGGTCGCTACGCTGCATCTGCTCCAACTCGGCACACTCGGGCCAGAACCTGTAGACGCCGGGTTGCAACCCATCAACGCGGTGAGCATACAAGTACAGCTGAACGAAACGCGTGCCTGCAAAATCGGCGGATGAACGCTGGGCTCCGCTCCGGAGGATGGCAGATAGTTGCGCCAGGGAGATCGATTGTGCTCCTCCGAGGAAGTCGAGCGCCGAGCGTCGCATGCGGGCAACCTCGCCAAAGCTGCGAGTCGCTGAAGCCGGTGGAGGCAGCGCAGTTTCGCCGGAGCCAATCGGGGTTGCCTCCGTGGAGAGAGGTCCGGCACTCTCGCTGCTGGTTAGCTTCGTGGCAAAGTGGATGGAGTCAATCAGTGGCTGTGCAATCGTCTCGTTCGACAACAGGTTCGCTACCCCGCCGAGCCACACAGTCTTGACGGTTTCTGCCTTGCGGACTGGAATGGACTCGCCGCGCAGGCTGATCATCAGCATCGGCCATTCGTCCTGGCTGGGGCGGCACAACTGGGTGACTTCATCGTCAACGAAACTTCCGGCTGCGAAGGTATCGCATCCAATAGCCCGCGCCGACAGTGCCAAAGCCTGCCATGCGTGTCCCATGTCGAGCAGGCAATACCGATACGCCCGCTCTCCGTACTTCCAGGCTTCGCGCCATGCAATACTCGTCAAAATAAACACGATTGGCGCCGGACAATCGGCCATCGTGGTTTCAAACGTACCGCACGCACGTTGCTCGGCCATGTGCCTGGATGGATCGTAGTGATAGAGTCCATCCGGCCATTCCGTCAGACCGCGTGTGACAAAGTGGAACTCTGTCGGGTGCAGATTCCCGGAAGAAGGATTCACTCTTAGCGCGTATGCGTCTCCGGTGGACGGGACACGCTTGGACGCGCTAATCGCGGCGGAATAGAAGAGAAGTTGCGAGAGGAAAGCGGGTCCGGCGTCTACCGGCGAGGCGCCGGAGACGCCCTGAAGCAGCTCGAGGGCGGGAATCAAAGGCGTGGGCGGATCCGCCGGCAGATCGAGAACCGGCACGCCCTCGTAATGACGAAACGGATCGGGCATGTTTGCCCAATCGAGAACGCGCCGTGCTCGCATCAGCGATTCGACACTATGCTTCGTTGCTTCGTGATAATCGCGCCATATCATCGCCGGTCGATGGGCTCCGCTGAGCGGATGCTCGCGCCAAGTTTGTTGCTCGACCTCTGTAGGGAACGCCCTGGTTGAAGGTCAGCAACGCGCACATAGGACACTAGCAGAAAAGGCCCCCAGCCTAAGCTGGAGGCCTTTCTCGTTGTGTACTACAAACACCCGCCTAGGTTCGAGCCTGGCTGGCCTAGTACATGCCGTCACCGCCGCCGTAACCGCCGGCCGGTACCGCCGCACCCTTGGACTCCGGGAGTTCCACCACCATGGCTTCCGTAGTGAGCAGAAGCCCGGCGATCGAGGCGGCGTTCTCGAGTGCTGTGCGGGTCACCTTGGTTGGGTCGATAACGCCGGCCTTCACCAGATCCTCGTAGACGCCTGTTTCGGCGTTGTAGCCGAAGTTAGGCTCCTTGGACGCGAGTACCTTTCCCACCACGACAGCGCCCTCTTCGCCGGCATTGGCAACGATCTGGCGCAAAGGCTCTTCGAGTGAGCGGCGAACGATTTGCGCGCCGGTCTTTTCGTCACCCATGAGCGTTTTGATAAGGGCGTCGACCGCGGGAATAGCGCGGACCAGAGCCACACCGCCGCCGGGAACGATGCCTTCCTCGACTGCCGCCCGGGTGGCGTGCAGAGCGTCCTCGACGCGAGCCTTCTTCTCCTTCAACTCGGTCTCGGTTGCAGCGCCCACCTGGATGATGGCAACACCACCCACCAGCTTGGCCAGCCGCTCCTGCAGCTTTTCCTTGTCGTAGTCCGAGGTGGTCTTCTCGATCTGGGAGCGGATCTCGTTCACGCGGCCTTTGATCCTGGTGGCGTCGCCGGCACCGTCGATGATGGTGGTGTTGTCCTTGTCGATGGTGATGCGCTTGGCGCGGCCCAGATTATCGAGCTTCACGCCTTCCAGCTTGATGCCCAGGTCTTCAGTGATAGCCTCGCCGCCGGTAAGGATAGCGATGTCGCCGAGGATCGCCTTGCGGCGGTCGCCAAAGCCAGGCGCCTTGACGGCAGCCACATTCAATGTGCCGCGCAGCTTGTTCACTACCAGCGTAGCCAGGGCTTCGCCTTCGACGTCCTCGGCGATGATGAGCAGCGGCTTGCCGCCGCGGGCAACCTGCTCCAACAAAGGCAGCAGATCCTTCATGTTGCTTATCTTCTTTTCGAAGATGAGGATGGAAGGCTCGTCCAGCACTACTTCCATGCGACCGGGGTCGGTAACGAAGTAGGGGCTCAGGTAACCACGATCAAACTGCATGCCCTCCACAGTCTCCAAGAAGGTATGTCCTGTCTTCGAATCCTCGACCGTGATGACGCCATCCTTGCCAACAGTTTTCATCGCTCCGGCGATGATGTTGCCAATCTCCATATCGCCGTTGGCCGAGATGGCGCCCACTTTAGCCACAGCACTCTCGTCCACGGGCCTGGACAACTCACCCAATGCGCCGCCTTCGACCCACTTGCCATCCTTGTCCCGCGTGCCGACGATCACGCTCACGGCCTTTTCGATGCCACGCCTCAGTGCCATCGGGCTGGCGCCGGCTGCCACTGTCCTCACGCCTTCGCGGAAGATGGCCTGGGCCAGGACTGTCGCGGTGGTGGTGCCGTCTCCAGCCACGTCGCTGGTCTTTGATGCAACCTCGCGCACAAGTTGCGCGCCCACGTTCTCGATCGGATCCTTCAGGTCGATTTCCTTGGCCACCGTCACGCCGTCCTTGGTGATGGTGGGCGAACCGAATTTCTTCTCGATCACAACGTTGCGGCCCTTGGGTCCGAGCGTCGCCTTCACCGCATCGGCCAGAATGTTGACGCCGCGCAGGATTGCTTGACGGGAATCCTCACCGTGCAGAATTTGCTTTGCCATACTTGTAACTCCTAAAAACGGTTGTCAGTGATCAGTTGTCAGTTGTCAGCCTCCTGTTTCGTCGTCGGCGGACGCTAGCGGTTACCCGCGGGCGTGCTGAAAACTGAGAACTGAGAACTGAAAACGCGCGTAGCGCACTACTTCTTGACGATGCCGAGAACTTCTTCTTCGCGCATAATCAGAAACTCTTCGGCGTCGATCTTGATTTCGGTGCCGGCATACTTACCGAAGAGCACGCTGTCGCCAGCCTTGACATCCAGAGGGAAGACTTTGCCTTCGTCGTTGGACTTGCCCTTGCCGACAGCGATGACCTTGCCTTCCTGGGGCTTTTCCTTTGCGCTATCCGGGATGATGATTCCTCCACGAACTGTTTCGCCCTCATCGACGCGGCGGACGAGGATGCGATCGTGGAGAGGGGTGAACGTGGTCGTTACTGATGTCGCTGTCATTTTGTGATTCTCCTTCAAGCGCAGGCAGAGTGAGGCCCTGAGCCGTGGGTTGGGTGGTTTTGAGAGGGGAGGCTTCTGATATTGCGGACTGGGGCTTCAAAAGATTGGAGCGGCGGATCCGGTCTAGCAGTTCCACAGCAGAGCGCTTAGCACTCTTACCTTCTGACTGCTAACACTAGGGAGAGGCGTCGATGTTGTCAAGAGGTTTTTTGATTACTTGAGTTAGGCGGGCTCATGATTTATGCGCCTTATTCATTCAATGAGGCTTGTCCTGGCCCTACGCTGCCGGCATGCGATGCTCTTTAGAGTATGCTCAATTTAGTCGGTTCTTTTTTCTCGCCTTCAGCATTCCCGGCTTCGCTCCAGACGAGTTCCTCTTCAATTACGCAACTGCACGGCTGGAGCTGCCATGAGAATCATTGAGAAAAGCGATGTAGAACGTCACCGTAGAGACATAAACCTGTGCAGGCCAGTGAGCCAGCCAGACGCAACCGGCTTCTCGGTGGTCGAACCGGACGAAATAAAGCCAAATCCGTCAGCATTTTCCGATGACTATTCCAGAGAGCACGCGACCCCTGGCAAACCGGTAACGGCGATCGGTTTCATCGGCACTCAAGCCCCCGGTGTTTTCAAATCAACACAAGAGTGAAACGTCATTCCGTTTTTCTGTGCGAGCAGCCCATTCTGCCGGGCTGGTTTTACATGTAGGCGTAACGCCGAAAATCGTCGGTGCCCAGGTTCGCCCGTCTCGCACAGCTTCTCCTTACGTTTGGTGCCCTATTGAGCAAATAGACGGCCGTCTGGGCTCGAACGGCCGCATCGTGCGTACCTGTCCCTGTTGAAGGTGATGCTTCGCGGTTAAACTGCCCGATGACAGCACCGTCAACCCAGATATCCCGCCGCTTGGCCACACCCAAAATCAGCCGAACTGTTCAAAATTGACCAGCATAGAAAATGAAGCAGTGAAAGCGTCACAGTAGTGGAGTGCGGCACTTCCGGCTTCGGCCGTTCCACCTGCCTGAGCGGGCTTCCAAAAAAGTGGCGAGAGAAGATGTGCGTGGTCAAGAGGGCTGAATTTCCAACAAATGATTCATGTATCACGGGCGGAATTATGCGAATGCCAGGGTTTTTCAGACGGGACAGGACGTTCAAGCAGCCCATCATCTGGTTCACGACCTTCTTCATGGTGTTGTTTCACGTCGGCGCATTGGCAGCCCTTTTCGTATTCAGCTGGAAAGCCCTCGTGCTCGCCCTGCTGCTGTGGTGGGTTGCCGGAAGCCTCGGCATCGGGATGGGATACCACCGGCTGCTCACGCATCGTGGATACAAGACTCCCAAGTGGATGGAATATGTCCTGGCAGTATGCGGGACGCTGGCCCTGGAAGGCGGACCTCTCCTCTGGGTTGCGACCCACCGCCTCCATCACCAGAACACCGACAAGGAGGGTGACCCGCATTCTCCCCACGATGGAGGGTTTTGGGCCCACATGGGCTGGATTCTCACCGGCAAGACCATGCAGCGCAACTCGGCTGAGCTTTTGCCGTTTGTTCCAGAACTTCGCCAGGACCGATTCCATAAATGGATCAGCCGGTGGCATTGGGTACCGATCACCGCACTGGCCGTGTTGCTTTTCGCCGTTGGTGGATGGCGGTACGTTCTGTGGGGCATCTTCCTCCGTACAGTAATCGGGCTCCACTCCACGTGGCTGGTCAACTCCGCTACGCATATGTGGGGACGACAGCGCTTTCGCACCCGGGATGATTCGAGAAACAGCCTTTGGGTGGCGCTGCTAACGTTTGGTGAGGGCTGGCACAACAACCATCATGCCTATCCTCAATCAGCTCGCCATGGCATGGCCTGGTACGAAGTCGACATGAACTGGTACGGAATTTGGGTCCTGCGCACGCTTCGCCTCGCATGGGATGTGAAGACGCAAAATTTGAAGGTACAGAATCCAAAAGCAGTCATAGCGTCAGGGCGGGGCTGATTTTCAGGTTGCCGCGGTTCCTTGCTTCGGGACGGAGTCTTTCTGTGAGTGCTTAATAATGTATGGTGAGCTCGCTGGGACTCGAACCCAGGACCCACGCCTTAAAAGGGCGTTGCTCTACCAACTGAGCTACGAGCTCTCACCGGCCGCAACGCGATGGGTTGCAGCGATCAATCCTGCGCTCATTCAAGTCTACCTTAGCAGCCTGTGGTAGAAGTCAAGATCCGGAAGAAACCATCCTTTAGCGGCTAAAGCCGCGTTCATTCTCGATGCTTTACGGCACGACTGAAGTCGTGCCCTTTCAAAACCGGACTTCCGCCACAGGTTGTCAGGGATTGCGCGAGGGCCAGCACTCCGAACCTCCACCTTGGATGGGCGATCCTCAATGTTCGTGCTTGCCGGGGCGAAGCATGAGATCCTTGATGGCTTCCCGCGGATCCTTGCCTCCCTCGAGAATGAGCTCCATCTGCTCGGCGATGGGCATTTCGATGCGCCGTTGGCCGGCGAGGCCGAGGGCGGCGTGCGTCGTGTGTACGCCTTCGGCAACCTTGCCGCCCAGCGAGGCCAGGATCTCCGGAAGCTTGCGGCCTTCGCCCAGGGCCACGCCGACGGTGCGATTGCGGGAAAGTGTGCCGGTGCAGGTGAGCACGAGATCGCCCACGCCGGAGAGGCCGGCGAGAGTTTCGCGGCGGCCTCCGCAAGCCACGGCGAGACGGGTGATCTCGGCGATTCCGCGCGTAATCAGGGCAGCGGAGGAGTTGTACCCGAGCCCGACACCGGCGGCAATTCCAGCGGCAATGGCGATCACGTTTTTGAGTGCGCCGCCGAGTTCCACGCCGATCACATCCGTCGACGTGTAGAGGCGCAGGGATTCCGATGAGAACTCGCGCTGCACGAGGCTCGCGACGGAGTGTTCGTCGAAGGCCACGGTAATGGCCGTAGGCTGCCCTTCGGCGACTTCCTGCGCGAAACTGGGCCCGGACAGCGCGCCGATGGGCAGGGAGAGGCCCGATGTGTTCTCGGCGATGACCTGCGACATACGCAAGAACGTGCCGTTCTCGACGCCCTTGGTTGCGCTGACGATGATCTGGCCGGCATGCAGGTGCGGGCTGAGGCGCGCGAGCGTGGCGCGAAGAAACTCCGAGGGCACCACCGAGACAATGATGTCGGCGGACGCGACGGCAGCGTTGTCGCCAGTGACCGTGATGGCCGGCGGAAGTTTGAAGCCCGGCAGGAACTGAATGTTTTCGCCGGCGTCGACAATTTCCTTTGCCGCCTCGGGGCTGTGCGCCCAGATCGTAATGGAGCGGCCGTTGCGCGACAGCGCGAGGGCTAGGGCGGTGCCCCAGGCTCCGGAGCCGAGAACAACAATCCTGGGTGCGATGGGGAGAATGGTCATGCAGTCTTGGTGGCACCGAAGCGGTGCTCGTTGCCGGCCAGCAAGCGCCGGATGTTGGGATGATGCTTGACGATGATGAGCAGGGCGACAGCCGCTTGTACGGCGATGAAGAAGAGGGGCCGCTCGCCATTGACCATGAACCAGGCGAAGACGGGAAAACTCGCCGCGCCAAGAATGGATCCCAGCGAAACATAGCGGGTCAGAGCAAAAACAATCGCGAATACGGTAATCGCGGACAGGGCGGCCCCGGGGGCAGCGACCAGAAAAACGCCGAATCCGGTGGCGACGCCCTTGCCGCCGTGAAAGTGGAGCCAGACCGGAAACATGTGGCCAAGAACAGCGAAAAGAGCTGCCAGCGCTTCGACGTTGCGCTGTGGCACCGTGGGGAGGACTGAGCCGGCGATCATGGCGGCGAGCAGGACTGCGAGCGCGCCCTTGCACACGTCAAGAAGGAACGTGGCCGCCCCAAGGGCCTTGCCCTCGGAACGAAGAACGTTGGTGGCGCCGATGTTGCCGCTGCCCACGGTGCGGATGTCCTGGCGGCGAAAGATGCGCACCAGCAGATAACCCACAGGAATAGATCCAAGCAGGTAAGCTGCTAGCGCGATCCAGAGAAATGCGAGGAGCATACCGGACTGAGTTTAGCAGGTGGAGGTGTGGTTTTGAGACTTGAGTCCCAGGTCTCAGAAGCGAGACCCGGGGCACCCAATTCCTGTAACCGGATGGATGAGAGGCCTAGCGTTGTTCGTCGGCGGAGGGACCGTAGAGAGCAGGGACGGCGGCTTCATTGAGGCGCAGGTAGACGGTCAGCTGCCCGCGATGGTGTGCGAGATGGCTGAACACGGCGTTCGCGATCATGATGTAGCGCGGGTCTTGCGAAACTGTGTGCCCCCCCATCTTGAAGGCCCACGGTGTGAGCAGATGCTCGTTGGTAGTCGACTCAAGCGACCGGCGCGCGCCGTCCAGGGCCTCTTCGAAGCCGGCGATGAGCTCGGCGTTGGTTGCCGCAACTTTGGGGCGAAAGCCCTGGCTCGCCTGGTCGTCCAGGTTGAGTTCATCGCGCCCGATCATCAGCGTGATCCATCCCGGCATGCCCGCAACGAGGGCGGCGAGATACCCGAGCGGCATCGATTTCTCATGCGGCCTGAAATCGTTGTGGCCCTCGGGGACGCGAGCGATGGCTTTACGCGTGAGGGCGGCTTCGCTCTCGAGCTGGGCGAGCAAGTAACTCTTCAGGTCCATCATTGCTATCTCCTTCATGAAGGTGAGAATCAGTTTCTTGCGTAGCTTGTCGACAGGACGTAAGACTTTGCGGCGTCGCCATGCTTGAACATTGAATATCGCGCTTCGCCGGGGCCGCGCGAGTAGAGATTGAGCATCCTGAATATTTCGCGGGCAAAATCGACCGGCGCGACAGCGGAACCGGAAATTGCGCCGTTGCCGCCAATCGAGGGCATGCCGCAGTAGAAGGCCGTTCCGCGATGGCTGCTCGATATGAGGTACTCGCGGGCGTCGCCGGCGTGGCAAAGACGATCGAGGAACCCCGCTCGTGCCAACGCAACCGTGGCCGCACAGATGGCAGCGACCGGTGTACCGGATGACATGAACCGGGAGGCCAGTTGCAGCGCTTCGGCATGGGCATCGCTCTCCCACGAACGGCCGCCGGGAAGAATGAGCATCGCGCTTGAATCGGGTGAGACGGCCTGGAGGGCGACGTCCGGCTGGATCAGTACCCCGCCCGTGGTCGTAATGGGCTTGAGACTGGAGGCGACGGTAACCACGCGATAGCGGCCGGGAACGGATTGGAACTGGGGACTGTTGATGGCTGCGACAGCCAGGGCCGCCTCCCAGTCTTCCATGGCGTCGAAGATGAATAAGTGAACCATCCTGGTGGTCGGAGTATTCATGGGGAAACCTCAACCTTTCATGCACATTTCCAT
>Ga0210383_10006666_pt1 | contig 10058 bp, 9 predicted proteins | sample IncBWC14OmetaG_FD_160072 | JGI IMG/M metagenome (GOLD analysis project Ga0210383, IMG submission 160072) | Forest soil microbial communities from Barre Woods Harvard Forest LTER site, Petersham, Massachusetts, United States - Inc-BW-C-14-O ...
TCCGCTTCGCGGCCTTCCTGCTGCGTGCGCGCGATGCTCTGCATCAATTCCTCACGCCGCGTGGCCAGTTTCTTTTTGTAATATTCGAGACGCTTCTTATCCATCGTTCGGGTCCTCAGTTGAGGTCCGCGACCCCATTCAAAACCGCCGATTTTAACGGTATCCGCAAGCCTTGTCAAACTTACTCGCTCGCGGTTGGCGAGCGCCACAGTCCCACACTAGATGCCGCGTCGCGGCAAAAGGATTCCAGCCGGGCCGTCCTTACAACGATTTCTGTTTTGCGGGGAACAGCAAATGAATCGCGACAGCTGTGATGGCCAGCACCACAAACGCGAACACACTTCCTTCCGGCCCCGCGGGGCCACCCGTAATCCAACGGGAGCCGTGAAGCGACGATTTCATCAGGTGACCAACAGCGGAGATGCCGCTGTCTGGAACGGAATAGAGGTAAGTCAGCCCCCAATCCCAGGCCAGATGCATGCCGATGGCGAGCCAAATTCCCCCCGTGCGCCGGAGGGAGAAGGCAGCCAGCAAACTGAAACAGGCCGCCATCATTACCCCGAAAGCCGTTTCGCCGGGGTTATCGAGATGAATCGCGGCAAACAAGATCGAGAGCACAACCGCGGCAGGCCAGAATCCAGCTTCCGACGCCAGGGTCTCCTGCAGATAGCCGCGGAACGAGAACTCCTCGAAAAATGCCAGCATCATGAATCCGAGCGCATAGAAAAGGCCGTATCGCGCAGCGTCCCAGCCCGCCGGCGCTTGCGTTTGAATAGAAAAACCGTGCGCCGCCGCGATCAACCCCATCAGTGCGCTCACCATGGCTAACCCGAGGAACAGTCCCTGCGCCAAGCGCTTTATGGAATCGCGATTCAGCGGCAGCCCGTAATGCCAAAACGAATGTTGCTCCCATCGCGCCATCGCGAGGACGGCAAGAATCACCGCGACCGCGGCGATGCCGTCGCCGAAAAACAACAGGCTCGGAGTCATGATGAGTAGATTCTGCGTGTACGTCCAGGACCGGATCGCCGGAATCGCCACCAGCGCTGCCGTCAGAATTGCTGAGAAGACGATCCAGAGGAAGATTGAATTCAGCGCCCGCCATCCCGCGCGGACGCCGTGAGGCCCGAGAAAAATTCGGTGAATGCGGCCCTGAAACGAGGCGTCGGCCCGGCCGCCTCCCTCGGGCAATCCGGACCGCGTGGGCGATGAATTCAGAGCGATGGCGATTCTCTCCGGTCCTGCTCGGCGAGTGGTCTGTCGGCGCCGCCGAGCATCAAAAATACGCCGGGCCAGGGTGCACGGAAGGGCATTTCTGCGATTGGGGGCGACAACAGACGCGGGTTGCGGTGACGGACCGTGGCTGCTAAAATTCAGTGTCTGCGCAGCCAGGCTGGAACCACCACCATCGAAACGATCCTTCCATGCGGGTAACGGCTAGACGATAATACGTACGGGAGAACAGGTTTGGCCAAATATGATCTCGTGATCATCGGGAGCGGGCCGGGCGGATACGTTGCCGCGATCCGTGCGAGCCAGTGGGGATTGAAAACCGCGGTGATCGAAAAGGACCCATACCTCGGCGGCACCTGCCTGCACGTCGGCTGTATTCCAACCAAGGTTTTTCTGCATCACGCGGATATCTACGACAATTTCCTGCGTGCCGAGGAATTCGGATTCGAAGTAAAGGACGTTAAGGTCAACTGGCCCGCGATGCTCGCGCGCAAGGACAAAATCGTCAAGAAGCATGCGGGCGGAATTGGAATGTTGTTCAAGAAGAACAAGGTGGATTCGATCACCGGCTGGGGACGCATCGTCGGACCGGGTCGCGTTTCCGTTGAAAAGGAAGGCAAGACCACCGAGATCGAAACGACCTACACGATGCTCGCGACCGGATCGGAAGCGCGCTCGCTGCCCGGTGTGGAAATTGATGGCGCGTGCATCCTCACCAACCGGGAAATTTTGCAGTTGCCCGCGATCCCGAAATCTCTTGTAGTCGTCGGCGCAGGAGCCGTAGGCGTGGAATTTGCCTCGATCTATCGTACGTTCGGCGCGGAAGTTACCATCCTCGAAGCTCTTCCCCGCATCGTGCCGCTCGAAGACGAAGAAATATCGCCCGAGCTCGAGAAGGCATTTAAGAAAAAAGGTATCCGCATCGAAACCGAGGCTACCGTTGAATCCGTGAAGAAGGATGCCAAGGGCGCGACCGTCGCGTTTAAGGACAAAACCGGCAAGACGCAATCCGTCTCCGCGGAAAAAGTTCTCATCGCCGTTGGCCGCCGCCCGCTCACTGAAAATTGTGGCATCGAGAAAACAAAAGCCAAGCTCGAGCGCGGTTTCGTGCACGCAAATGCGTACCTGGAAACCGATGAGCCTCGTCTGTATGCGATCGGCGATATCGTTGCCGGGCTGCCTCAGCTCGCGCACGCCGCTTCGATGGAAGGTATCATCGCGGTGGGCCGCATGGCGGGGAAAGATGTGCAGCCATTTGACCGCAAGAGATGCCCCGCCGCCACGTATTGCGAGCCGCAAATCGGTTCCGTCGGCCTCACGGAAAAGCAGGCGCGCGACGCCGGATTGGACGTGAAAACGGGCAAGTTTCCGTTCCTCGGCAATAGCAAAGCAACCATCCTCGGCAACCATGAAGGCTTCATCAAAGTGGTGGCGGAGGCGAAATACGGAGAAATTCTGGGCGTCCATGCGATCGGACCGCTCGCCACAGAAATTATCGCCGAGCCAGTTACCGCGCTTGGCCTCGAAGCCACGCTCGACGATATGGCGGCCACAATCCATGCCCACCCGACGGTCTGGGAGGCGATGGGTGACGCGTTCAATGCGGTGCGCGGTCTCACCATCAATTATTAACCTCGCGGCGTGAGTCGCCGACATTTCGAGAGGCGCTTTGCAACAGCCTGAAAAAATATGCTGGGTGGTGGACTTGGGGCTGATCCCCTACGGGCCTGCGTGTGAATGGCAGCATCGGCTCGTCCGGGCCCGTAAAGCCCGCACAATTCCCGACGTCCTGCTACTTTGCGAGCATCCGCATGTGATCACGCTTGGTCGAAACGGCACTCGCGATCATTTACACGCGGGGGATGCCCTGCTCGAACAAATGAAAGTGGAGTTTCATACCAGCGACCGCGGGGGCGATATCACCTATCATGGCCCCGGGCAGATCGTCGCCTATCCGATCCTCGATCTGACAGAGCATCGTCGCGACATTGGGTGGTACGTCGAGCAGATCGAAGAAGTGATGGTCTGTGCGACCGCGGATTTCGGCATCGCCGCGAAGCGCGTAGAGGGCCAGCACGGCGTGTGGATCGATACGCCAAATGGCGAAGAAAAACTGGGCGCGCTCGGCGTGCACCTGAGCCGCTGGGTTACTTCCCACGGCTTCGCTTACAATGTCTCGACCGACTTGCGCTATTTCGACTTGATCGTTCCGTGCGGGATCGCTGGCAAGGGCGTGACGTCAGTTGAACGCGCGCTCGGCCGGGCCGTCTCCATGAATGAAGCGCGCGAGCGGCTGATCGCCCAGTTCGCGTCTGTCTTTGCGCGAGACGTGAGGAAAATGGGGAGCGAAGAACTCCTGGCGATTTTTCAGAACGCGCCGGCGATTGCTGAACAGGCCGGTTCGATGGTGGGTTAAGGTCTGGATGTTGCCCCGGGGACGTTCGCCCGGCATCCTGGTCTTTGGTGGGCGCGTGGGGCTTCAGCCCCACGAAAGGCATCACCAAGACGATCCAGCCTTTAGCGCTGGGACCCGCATCCCTTGGTCGAGGAAACGAATGGCTTCTAGGAAGTGTTTGATCCATGCATAACAAACTCACTCACGACCAGCATCTCGACCTCTACTACTTCATGCGGCTCAATCGGCAGCTGGAAGAGCGTCTGGTCCGGCTCTTCCGGCAGAACAAAATTGTCGGCGGCGTCTATTCGAGCCTCGGGCAGGAGGCGGTTTCCGTCGGCACGTCCTACGCCCTCGAGCCGCGCGACTGGCTCGCACCCATGATTCGCAATATCGGCGCGCTGCTCGTCAAGGGCTTCCAGCCTCGCGACATTTTCACGCAGCACATGGCGAAATTTACCTCGCCCACGCAGGGGAAGGACGGCACCAGCCACTTTGGCGATTTGAAGGTGCGCCACGTGGTTTCTCCAATCTCCATGCTCGGCGATTTGATTCCGGTAATGACCGGCGTGGCCATGGCCGGTCGGTATCTCGGGCAAAATATCGTTGCGATGACGTGGATTGGCGACGGCGGCACCTCTACGGGAGCATTTCACGAGGGCCTGAACCTTGCAGCGCAACAGCGCGCACCGTTCGTCCTGATCGTCGAAAACAACCAGTGGGCCTATTCAACACCCGTGGCGCGGCAGGTGCCGATCAAGAATCTTGCCGATCGCGCCGCCGCGTACGGGATTGCAAGCAAGATCGTGGACGGCAACGATGTGGTGGCGACCTATGAGGCCACCAAGACCGCTGTCGAAGATTGTCGCTCTGGCCGGGGCCCCATTTTGATCGAAGTGAAAACCATGCGCATGAAGGGGCACGCGCAGCACGATCCGGCTGAGTATGTCCCCAAGGCGATGTTCGACTTCTGGAAGACGCAGGACCCGATCGCGCGCTACGAAACGTATCTGACGGAACACAAGCTCTGGGACCCCAAGAAAAAGTCCGAAATCGACGCGCGCATCGAGCACGAATTGGACGCCGATCAGAAGTTCGCCGAAGAGTCTCCCATGCCGCCGCCTGAGATCGCCGAACAGGGCGTCTATTGCGATGGCTGCCATACGATTGAAGCCGAATGGCGTCGGCCGAAGAAAGAAGTGATACCGCCCGCATCAAACGAGGAAGCGGTGTGGAAGATTGCGGACTTCGGCGCGTTCAAAAAGACGTCTGCGCCTATCGCGACGGTCGCACCTGGCGCGCGGGCAACCGTGAGTAGCGGCAACGGTGCCGAATCAACAGCTGTCGCGCATGTCGAGCCCGAGGTTGCCAAGCAAGTCCCGTTACGCGTTCCCTTCGGCCGCGGGCCCAAGGATCGGTCGGTTGAGCTCGAACGGCGCGACAAAGTCGCCGAGCGGCCTCCGCGGCACAAACCGCCACACAAGCGGAGAAGGCGCTAGCGATGCCAGAAATCACCATGCTCGAAGCCATCCGCCAGGCACTGTTCGAAGAAATGGAGCGCGACCCGGCCGTTGTCGCCATGGGCGAGGACATCGGAGTCTATGGTGGCGCGTTCCAAGCAACCGAGGGTCTACTCGCCAGATTCGGTCACGAACGTGTGATTGAAACTCCGATCAGCGAGACAGCCATCGTTGGCGCCGCGTGCGGCATGAGCTATCTGGGGTTGCGCCCGGTGGCGGAGATGCAATTCATCGATTTCATCGCCTGCTGCTTCAACCAGGTCACCAACTTTGTCGCAAAGTCGCATTACCGCTATGGCGCTCCGGTGCCCATGGTCCTTCGCGGCCCCTCCGGCGGCGGGGTTCACGGCGGTCCGTTTCATTCCGCGAATCCGGAAATGTATTTCGTGCATACGCCGGGGCTGAAGGTCGTCTATCCCTCGACCGCCTACGATGCAAAGGGACTGCTGAAGTCGGCGATTCGCGACAACAATCCCGTCCTCTTTTTCGAACACAAATTCCTGTACCGGCGCATCAAAGAAGAGGTGCCCTCGGGCGACTATACCGTGCCCATCGGCAAGGCCGTGGTTCGCCGCCCGGGCAGCGACCTGACGATTGTCAGTTACGCGGCCATGGCGCATGTGGCGATGGAAGCCGCCGCCACGCTGGCCAAAGACGGCATCGAAGCCGAGGTGATTGACCTGCGGACCCTGCTCCCGCTTGATAGCGAAACCATCCTTGCGTCGGTCAAAAACACGAACAGACTGTTGATCGTGCACGAAGACACGCGCACGGGCGGCATTGCGGGCGAAATTGCCGCGATCGTCTGCGAGAGCGCTTTCGGGTACCTGGATGCGCCGATCGCGCGGGTAACATCGCTCGACACGCCCGTGCCGTACGCTCCGCCGCTCGAAGAACGTTTTTTGCCGAACGCCGAAAAAGTTGTCGCTGCAGCGCGCGAACTGGCAAAATACTAATCTGGAAGAAAGCAGGTCTTTCGCCTTGGGAAAAACGAAGGGGTTGAACAAAGCGGAGTTTGAAGTTGGGTCGGAAGTCCGCACTGCGGACCGCAATTTTCTCGAGGAGTTCCTCGAGGCCGGTCAGTATCATAACGAGCTCGAGCCCGAGCAACTCGAGTACGCCGGCCGCACCGCCAAAGTGAAAGGCGTCGAGTTCTTTCACGGCGGAGATGAAATCTACACGCTCGAAGGCGTGCCCGGCGTCTGGCACGAAGAGTGTCTGAGCGCGACCTGAGCGGATCGCCGCTGGCCTTCGCGCTTGCATTTGGAGTCTCGCATTCGAAGATCGATACGATAAGAGTTGCTGGAGGATCGAGCGATGGCTGTTGACGTCATTATGCCCCAGATGGGCGAAAGCATCTTTGAAGGCACGATCACCAAGTGGCTGAAAAAGCCGGGCGATAAAATCGAGCGCGACGAGCCGCTATTTGAAATCTCGACTGACAAAGTGGATGCGGAGATTCCCTCTCCCGCCGCAGGTGTCCTGAAGGAAATCAAGGTCAAAGAGGGACAGACCGTCCCCATCCAGACGGTCGTGGCCTCGATTGATGCGGTCGGTTCGGCAGCGGCCGCTCCCGCTCCCGCGCCCGCGAAAACAGAAACTCCGAAGGCCGCCGCTCCGCCGGCTGCGAAGGCGGAAGCACCTAGGCCCGCTCCGCCGCCCACCGCTGCGGCAGCTTCTGCGCCGCCGCAAAAGACCGACGCGAACGGTGACAAGATTCGTAGCTCTCCGCTGGTGCGTCGCATGGCCCGCGAGAACAACATTGACCTGTCGCAAGTGTCCGGAACGGGGGCAGGAGGCCGCGTCAGCAAGCAAGACATCCTGGCTGCAGCCGAAGGTGGCGCACGCGCAGTTACGGCGCCGAGTGCGGCTCCGGCCCGCTCCGGTGGTCCCCCTCCGGCAGGCGGCGCTCTCGCTTCCGGTGCAATTGAGTCTGCTGTCCCGCGCGAGCGAATGTACTTCGGCCACTACGAAGTACAGCCGATGTCCAACATGCGGCAGAAGATCGCCGAGCACATGGTGGTCTCGAAGCGCGTCTCGCCCCACGTTTATTCCGTCGAGGAAGTAAACGTCAGTGGCATCGCCACGCTTCGCGTCAAATCGAAGGACAAGTTCGAGAAGGAATCCGGCACCAAGCTGACGTTCATGCCGTTTTTCATCCGTGCCGCTGTTGAGGCATTGCGCGCTTTTCCCACGGTGAACTCGTCGGTTGACGGCACGAACATCGTGCTGCACAAGGAGTGCAACATCGGCATCGCCGTGGCACTCGATTGGGGATTGATCGTCCCGGTGATCAAAGGCGCCGAAGAAAAGAATTTCTTCGGTCTTGCGCGGGCGGTCACGGATCTGGCCGAGCGTGCGCGTTCGAAAAAACTCAAGCCCGATGAAGTGATGGAGAGCACATTCTCGATCACGAACCCGGGCGTTTTCGGCGGGCTCTTTGGCCTGCCGGTGATCAACCAGCCGAACGTCGCTATCCTTGGTCTGGGTACGATTGAAAAACGCCCCGTCGTGATTGACGACGCGATCGCCATTCGTTCGATGGTGTATCTCACGCTGTCCTACGATCACCGCGTTGTGGACGGCGCTGTCGCCCATCAGTTCATGGGCCACGTGAAACACACGCTCGAAAACTGGACCGAGCCGCTTTTCTAGAGCAAGTCGAAAGTTGACCGTTCAGCATTGAGAGTGAATTTCCGGAAGCTGCTGGCTCGTTTTCCTCTGAACCCTCAACTCTGGACTCTGAACCGCTCTCTCCCATGTCTCCCTCCTACTTGCAAAACGCGTGGGGCCAGCCTCCCTGGCAGATCGATTTCTCGCCCGCGCATGAGCCGCTCCCGACGTCAGTGGATTTCGCCATTCTCGGAGGCGGTTTCACGGGCCTGGCCGCCGCGGCGTGGCTGCGTCGTCATGCTCCCGAGAAATCGGTCGCGGTCTTCGAAGCCAAGCGGATCGGCGCGGCCGCCAGTGGACGTACGGGCGGAATGGTTTTGGCCGAAAGCGCTGCGGGCGATCTTCCGGGTCTTGGCGACGTGCTCGCCGGGCTCACGAGCATCCTCGGCGATCTTGGACGCGCATGCGGAATTTCCTTGGGCACGAGTTGCGAACTCGCGTTGCCCGGCGCATGGGAAATCGCGCGCAAGGGCGGACTCGCGAAATCGCCAATCTCGTGGAATGACTCCGGCACGCTCCGCGTGGTGAACGAGGTTCCCGGCGGCACGGTGAATCCCGGAAAGTTGGTTGAGGGACTGGCGCGATGCGCCCAGCAGCTGGGCGCAGTGATCCTCGAGCAAGCGCGAGTCGAGCGCGTGAATTGGGGTCGCGCGGACGCGGAGTTGGAGTTTACGGGCGGAAAGGTTCGCTCGGGGAAAATCCTGTTTGCCACGAATGCCCTGTCGCTCGATTTGTCGGGGCTGAACGACCGCACGCATCCGAAACTGACGCTTGCAGCCTCGACCGCGCCGCTTTCCGAAGACCAGCTGGAGGCAATCGGACTCTCGCAACGAAAACCCTTTTACACCGTGGATTTCCCGTATCTGTGGGGGCGAGTATGCCGCGACAATTCAATCGTGTGGGGCGCGGGGCTCGTGGGAGCGGAAGATTCCGGCAGCGTCGAGCAAATTGATATCGCGGCGGAAGAATCCTCGCGAATGTTCGCGTCGCTCGAACGGCGCATCCGCCACCTTCAGCCGGGGCTTGAACAACTGAACTTCACGCATCGCTGGGGCGGTCCGATTCTTTTCCGCGATGGCTGGGAGCCTGTATTTGATCGTCATCCGGCAAGCCCGAACGGAATTGTTCTTGGCGCCTTCGCGGGACACGGAGTGGCGCTTTCCGTTTATCTCGGGACTTGGGCTGCCGAGATACTGCTGGGGCGCCGGAATTTGCCGGAATGGGGAAAGATAATTTGAATACTCCGTCGAGAAGCGTGCATCCAATTTAGCGGAAAATCCGAGATCGAGCACTCGGAGCGAAAGGAAAGTGAGCCATGGCTAAGATGAAGGCGGCGCAAATATCAAGACCGGGAGCAGACTTCGAGATCGTCGAGCGCGAAATACCGCAGCCCGGGCCGGGAGAAGTCAGGATCAAAGTTCATGCGTGCGGCGTCTGTCACAGCGATGCGATCGTGAAAGAAATGGGCGCGTGGCCGGGCCTTACCTACCCGCGCGTGCCAGGCCACGAAGTCGCGGGAGCGATTGACGAGACTGGTGCGGGCGTCACTGCGTGGAAGAAAGGCCAGCGGGTAGGCGTAGGCTGGCACGGCGGGCAAGACGGGACCTGCCTGCCATGCAGGAGAGGTGATTTCGCGAACTGCGCGCATCTGAAAATCACCGGAATCAGTTACGACGGCGGCTACGCGGATTACATGCTCGCCCCAGTCGAGGCGCTCGCAGCGATGCCGGAATCGCTCGACGCCGCTGAAGCCGCGCCGCTGCTGTGCGCCGGGGTCACCACGTTCAATTCGCTGCGCCATTCCGGCGCCATGCCCGCCGATCTGGTGGCGATCCAGGGAATAGGCGGGCTCGGACACCTGGGAGTTCAGTTTGGCCAGAAGTTCGGCTACAAGGTGGCTGCCGTGGGACGCGGGCCGGAGAACGCCGCGCTCGCAAAAAAGTTGGGAGCCAGTGTCTACATTGATAGCGGAGCGACAAACGCAGCAGCTGAATTGCAAAAGCTGGGCGGTGCGCGCGTGATCCTGGCGACGGCGCCGAGCTCGAAATCGATGTCGTCCTTGATAGACGGGCTTGGAATGAACGGCAGGATGATGGTGGTAGGGGCTACGCTCGACCCCATCGAGGTCACGCCAGTTCAACTGATTTTCGGAATGAAGAGCCTTCAGGGTTGGGCGTCGGGAATCCTCACCGATTCCGAAGACACGCTGCGGTTTGCGGAGCTAACCGGCGTGCGGC
>Ga0210383_10006668_pt1 | contig 10057 bp, 7 predicted proteins | sample IncBWC14OmetaG_FD_160072 | JGI IMG/M metagenome (GOLD analysis project Ga0210383, IMG submission 160072) | Forest soil microbial communities from Barre Woods Harvard Forest LTER site, Petersham, Massachusetts, United States - Inc-BW-C-14-O ...
CGCAACAGATCGAGATGCGGTCCGCCGCCCTCATAACCGCGGGCCCACAACCAGATGTGGTCGGATAACAGCAGAGCGACGCGCCCTTCGCCAAATCTCGACAGCAGCAATAGCGGCTTGCCCTCAGCGCCAGTCAAAACCGGCGGGTTCGTCGCATTGCGCGTGTCCACCGTTCGGAAGAACCGGCTCCAGTGCGGCGGCTCCGTCCCCGATCCTTCAAGACCGCGCGTAACCGGGTGGCGTTTGCCGATATCGGTCAGTTCGGCGTAGTACGGCTTTTCGGTGACGCCGACCGGCTCCGCCGGCAGAACCGAATCCAGCGGCGTGCGCCAGATACTCGTCGAGGAAGCATAATCCGGCCCGGCAGAGACCAGCACCGCGCCGCCGCCGCGCACGTAGCGCGCAATGTTGTCGAAATAGGCGATCGGCAGCACGCCCTGGCGGGCGTAGCGATCGAAGATGATCAGCTGGAATTCGTTTATCTTTTGCTGGAACAGTTCACGGGTCGGAAACGCGATCAGCGACAATTCGTTGATCGGCGTCCCGTCCTGTTTCTCAGGCGGGCGCAAAATCGTAAAATGCACGAGATCGACGCTGGCGTCGGATTTCAGGAGGTTACGCCAGGTGCGTTCTCCCGAATGCGGCTCGCCCGACACCAGAAGGACGCGCAGTTTGTCGCGCACCCCGTCGATTGCGATGACCGCGCGATTGTTGACCAACGTCAACTCCTTGTCGAGCGGAGTTGCCTCGATCTCGATGATGTTGGAACCGGCATGCTTTATCTCGACATCGACGTTGACGGTCTGACCGCTGAGCACCGTGCGTTCGCCGATCACCTCGCCGTCGTAGCGCACCACGACCTTTGCGCGCTGTCCGCTGACGCCCTGGTCGTCGAGCCGGTAGGTGATGGTCTGGGTCTGCCCGACGATGCCGAAACGCGGGGCCGCGGAAATCGCGATGCGGCGGTCGCGCTCGTCCTTGCGGCCGGTTATCAGCGCATGCACCGGCGCCTGAAATCCGAGGGCTGACGAATTGGCGGGAATGTCGTGCACGCGTCCATCCGTAATGAGGAAGGCGCCGGCGACACGATCGGTCGGAACATCCGAAAGCGCCGACGACAGCGCGCCGAATAATTTGGTGCCGTCGGTTTCCCCGTCGGCCTGGCCGGCCTCGACGACCCGCACCTCGAGCCCTGCTATCTTCTTGAGGCTATCGACCAGCGCCTCCTGGGCCTTGGCGGTTTCGCTGGCGCGGTCGCCGAAATTCTGGCTGGGGCTCTTGTCGATCACGACCGCGGCCACCGACGACAAGGGCTCGCGCTCCTCGCGGGTGAAAGACGGATTCGCCAGCGCCAACAGGATCAGCGCTATCGCCAATACGCGCAATCCAGCACCGCGCGCCCGGGAGATCAGCAGCAGGCCAGCGATCAGGATTGCGGCGGAAAGAGCGATCCACAGCAGAAGCGAGGGAACGAGCGGTGCGAACGCGATGCCGTAGTTCATGGCGCGCACCTGTCGGCGCGTTCATGCCGGGGGCGGTTTCGGGCATCCGCGTTCCCAATACCAGGCGTCCTGGCGTCGATAAATCCGGCCATGACAGCGTTGGTGTCGAACGTGCCTGTGATCACAACGTTCATCATTGTCCGAGCCGTTCAATTAGTGCCGGCGCATGCACCTGGTCGGCCTTGTAGTTGCCGGTGAGTGTATACATCACGATGTTGACGCCGGCGCGGAAGGCGAATTCCCGCTGCCGCGGCTCGCCCGGCGACAGCGGCAACATCGGCTGGCCGTCGGGGCGGATCGCCCAGGCCCCCGCGAGATCGTTGGACGTGATGATGATCGGTGAAACTCCGTCGCCGCCGCGGGCGGGATGTGAGGCTGCGTCCTCGTCATCCTCGCGCGGCAAGGTTTCGACCCAGGTTTGCCCGGTATCGTATCGGCCGGGAAAGTCGCGCAACAGATAGAATGTCTTGGTCAGGACGTGTTCGCGCGGCACCGGCTCGAGTTCGGGAATGTCAAGTGATGAAAGGATGTTGCGTAACGCCTGCATGCCGGGCGTCTGCGACGCTCCGTTCTCTCCCGGCGGCGCTTCAATCGCATCGCGCGTATCGAACAGCACGGTGCCGCCCTGCTTCATGTAGGCGTCGATGCGGTCGATGGCTTCCCGTGGTGGCTTCGCCGCACCCGGAACGACCGGCCAATAGATCAGCGGAAAGAACGCAAGCTCGTCGCGCGCGGGATCGACGCCGACGGGATCGCCGGCCTCCAGCGCCGTGCGTTGGGCGAGAAACAAGGTCAGCCCGGACATCCCCGCCCTGACGATGGAATCGACGTCGGCGTTGCCGGTCAGCACGTAGGCCAGGCGGGTTTGCGCGGTTGCCTTGACGGCGAAATCGTCGTTGCCGTCGGCGCGCGTCGGTGAGGGCGCTGTCACCGCAGGCAGCGCGAGTGCGACTGCCAGCACGGCAGCCGCCGCGCGCCGCCGCAGCAGTGCGGCAATTCCGCCGCCGAGCAGCGCAACGATCACCGCGTCGATCAAGAACAGCGCCATTGCCGATGACAGCAGAATTCCGCGCAGGTCGCGCGGCTCGGAATTGGTGTAGCTTGCTCGCCGCGCGCGGAGGCTGGACGTGTCGAGCGGCAGCACCCGGTCGGCCGCCGCAAGCGTATTGACGGCGAGGGGGCCGTCGGCCGGGCCGTAAAATCCGGGCGGGTGATCGAGCGAGGCGCGGTCGCGGAAATCGGCGGCGAGCGGTTTTGCGGTCGAAGGCGGCGGCCCAAACGCGCCAAACCCGTCAAGCGTGCGCAGCGGCGCCACCGTCTCATTATTCGTCCCGCCTGCGGCGCCCGCCCCCGGAGTGGACGTATATCCGGAAATATCCACGATACGGCGCAGCATCTCGACAAAGCTTCCCGACATGGGCAGATCGGACCAGCGCATGTCGGCGCTGACATGGAACAGGGCTACCAGGCCCTTGCCGCGGCGTTCGCCGGTGACCAGGGGGGTGCCGTCCTCGAGTGACGCCCAGCTTTTCGTAGCAAGCACTGCATCAGGTTCGGCCAGAACCTGCCGGCTGACGGTAATGTCCCTGGGCACGGCGAGGCCGGCGAATGGTCCGTCGGCGGCGAAGGAGGCGAGGTGCTGCGGTTTCTCCCAGGTGAGGCTGCCGCCGAGGCTGCGTCCGCCGCGGCGCAGCTTCACCGGCACGAGGTCGTCGTCGGCCTGCGCCAGGCGAGGCCCGGCAAAGCGCACCAGCACGCCGCCCTGCTCGATCCATGCGTTGATGCGCTCGCGAATCTCCGGTGACAGCGTCCCAACGTCGGCGAGCGCGATCATTGGCAGCTTCTGGTCGAGGAATTGCGTGATGGCCTGCTGCGGTGCGCCGCGATCCGCCAGCCGCACGTCGGCGAATGGCGCCAGCGCGCGGGAAAGGTAAAATGTCGACGCCAGCAGCGGCTGGGCGGTGTCACTGCTCGAACCGCTGACAACGCCGATCGCGCGGCGCCGCCATCGCTTGTCGAGCAACTGCACCGCGCCCGCCGAGCGCTCGCCGGATATTTCAAGCCGCGCAATGTCGTTGCGCAATTCAACCGGCAGGTCGAAAGCCGCTTCGGTCTCCCGCTCCCCCGACGCAAAGGCAAAGTGCGTCTCGCCGATCGGCGAGCCCTTCTGGTCGAGCGCGCGCAGGACGCCGGCTGCGGCGTCTCCGTCGGCGCGCAGCACTTTCACCGTCATCTTTGCTGCGGCGTTTTCGGCACCCGCCAATGCAAGCGCGGATGGAGTACCGCCTTCGAAAACCGTCAACGTCCGATCGGCTACCGCCTTGCCCAGGCCTTTGAGAAATTCAGCGCCGCGACCCGGATCGACCCCGTCCGACAGCCAGGCAATCTCGCAGTCTCCGGTCGCTTTGAGAAAACGCTCGATTGCGGGAAGTGTTTCGGCCCGTTCGATCGAATAGGGCTTTGGCGCAAGCTGGCGCAACGCCACGCGCGCGGTGCCTGCAGGCATGATAGTTATGTCTCGCGTGGGTTCGGACAATGGAACAAGCGCGATTCCGCGACGGTTGTTGTCGGCATTCGCGATCAATTCGTCCGCGGCCCTGATTCTTGCATCCCAATTGCTCGCCGCGCTCCAGCCATCGTCGAGCAGAATTGCGAGCGGTCCGCTCGATCCGGCCGCACCCGTCAGCGGATTCCAGATCGGTCCGGCGGCCGCGAGAATAATGAGCGCGGCGGCTGTCAGGCGCAGCGCGGTCAGCCACCACGGCGTCCGCGACGGCGTTTCTTCCTTGGGTGCAATATCGAACAGGAGCCGCGTCGGCGGAAACTCGATGCGCCGCGGCCGCGGTGGCATCACGCGCAACAGCCACCAGAGCAGCGGCAGGCTCAACAGGCCCAGCAGCAGGAGGGGTTCGGCGAATGAGAGGGGAAGGCCTGCAATCATGCGCTACGCCCCACTTTCACGTTTGCCAAGCGCATGCTTCCCTTGCCTACCATCATGCCGGAATGCAGGAACAGAAGCAGTTCGGCTGCCGAGCGGCTGGTGGTGTGGGTCGAGAACAGCCAGTCGAGCTTGTCTGTCTCGCGCCGAATCTGCTCGCGATGCGCGGCCACGCGCGCCACGTAATCATCGGCCCATTTTTCCGCGCGCCCGGCAACGATGAGGTCGCCGCCTTCCGGCTCCACAAACTCTATTCGGCCGGAATAGGGGAAGGTTTCCTCCGCCGGATCGACGATCTGAATCAGCGTGCCGTGTGCGCCGGACGCCGACAATCCCGCGAGCATGTTGTGGATTTCTCCGATCGGCGACCAGAGATCCGACAACACGACGATTTCCGACAGCGCCGAGGGCACGAACGAGGGCGGCAAACTCAGCCGTGCCGCGTCGTCATGCAACATCGCTTGCGCCATCTTGTCGATGATGCTGCGGCTGGCGCTGGGGTTGATCAGGCCGGGGATGCCGACGCGTTCGCCGCCCGCGACCAAGAGCTCGGCCAGCGCAAAGGTGACGATCAGGGCACGTTCGAGTTTGCTGTCGCGAACCTGCCTGGACGCAAACGCCATCGACGGCGAACGATCCGGCCACAGCCACACGGTGTGCGCAGCCTCCCACTCCTGCTCGCGCACATACAGATGATCGTCGCGGGCCGATCGCCGCCAATCGACGCTTTGCGACGGTTCGCCGGAAACGAAGCGGCGATACTGCCAGAAGCTTTCGCCGGCGCCGGCGCGGCGTCGGCCATGGAGCCCGTGAATCACGTTCGCCGCGATACGGCGAGCTTCCAGCACCAGACGCGGCAGCGATGCGGCGAGCGTTCGGCTTTCGCCGTCGGCCCGTCGGATTGCTAGAATCTCCTTGGCTGCGTGCTCAGTACCTGCCGCCATCAACCGATCTGCGCCTTCAATTGCCTTATTACATCCGGAATGGTGCGGCCCTCGGCACGGGCGGAGAAAGTCAACGCCATGCGGTGCTTGAGAACCGGCTCGGCGAGATCGAGGACATCGTCGATCGATGGCGCAAGCCGTCCGTCGAGCAGGGCGCGCGCGCGAACGGCAAGCATCAGCGACTGGCTGGCGCGCGGACCGGGTCCCCAGGCGATCAGTTTTCCGGCCTCGCCTCCCTCCGGCCCCGGGCGCGCGGACCTGACCAGCGAAAGGATGGCATCAACGACGGAATCGCCGACCGGCAAACGACGCACGAGCCGCTGCGCAGAGATCAGGAGTTCGGCGTTCATCGCGGTTTTCGCCAGCGTCTCCTCCGCCCCGGTGGTTTCGTGCAGGATCCGCCGCTCGGCGTCGCGATCCGGATAGTCGACGTCGATTTCCATCAGAAATCGGTCAAGCTGCGCCTCCGGCAACGGATAGGTGCCTTCCTGCTCCAGTGGATTTTGCGTCGCCAGCACATGGAACGGTTTCGGCAAGTCATGTCGCGCACCTGCAACCGTGATGTGCTGTTCCTGCATGGCCTGCAACAATGCCGACTGGGTGCGTGGGCTCGCGCGGTTGATCTCGTCGGCCATCAAGAGCTGGGCGAACACCGGTCCGGCGATGAAGCGAAACGACCGCTTGCCGGAACTGCTCTCGTCCAGGACCTCGGCTCCCAGGATATCGGACGGCATCAAGTCCGGCGTGAACTGGATGCGCTTGGCGTCGAGCCCGAGCGTAATGCCGAGGGTTTCTACCAGCTTGGTCTTGGCGAGACCGGGAACGCCGATCAGGAGCGCGTGACCGCCGGAGAGGATCGTCACCAGGGTATTCTCGATCACCCGCTCCTGGCCGAAAATGACGGTGGCGATCGCTTCCCTCGCCGCTCGAACCTGGCCGGCGACTTGTTCGGCAGAGCGGACGATGACGTCCTCGAGTTTTTCGACACTTTCGGCGCCAGCCATTTCGTTCTCCTTTGCCTCAACTTCTGCCGGTGCGGTGGATTTGGCATTCGCGTCAGTATCGCTGCGAGCCCTCATAGCCAATGTCAAATCCAAAACCGCATCAAAAACCTGAATTTACTGGTGTCCCCGGCTCTGACATTCATAAAGGTCGTCGTTGCGACAAGATACGAATGTCAGAACCGAAACACCGGAAACGCCGCCGATCGCGTCGTCATGCCATGAACCCCATGCTAAACTCATGGGAAGGTCATGGTGTCATTGAATTAAACTATCCCCACATTATCGGCATTTCGGGGTATGAACGGCATCACGATATGGCGACTTGATCCGGCAAAAGCTCCGCGGAACTCGGCCAAGGCGCACGTAGCAACGCTTGCACCAATCGTGCCAAACCGAGGCGCTCAGACTCAGGGCAAACAATGGCGAAGCAAGGGCAGGAACCGGATCGAGGTCTCGAAGGCCTGACTGCTGCGGCCAAGGGTGCGGTCAAGGGTGCGTCCGAGAGTGCCGCGAACGCCTCGGGAAAGGGGCTGCCACCGGTGCATTTATGGAATCCACCGTTTTGCGGCGATCTCGACATGCGAATCGCCGGCGACGGGACATGGTATTATATGGGGACGCCGATCGGACGGCCAGCGCTGGTCCGCCTGTTTTCAACGATCCTCAAGCGCGAGAATGGAAAGCACTTCCTGGTAACGCCTGTCGAGAAAGTCGGCATTCGCGTCGACGATGCGCCGTTTATGGCTGTGGAAATGTCGAAGGAGCACGATGAAGGTGGCCCACGCCTGCGCTTTCGCACCAATGTCGATGACTGGGTCGATTGCAACGAAGCGCACCGGCTGCGGTTTGAAGCCGCCGCCGATGGCGGCCTGACGCCTTATCTTCATGTTCGTGCCGACCTGTGGGCCAAGGTTACGCGCGCGCTTTATTATGATCTGGTTGACATGGGCGAAGAGCGGACGGTCGATGGCCGGAGGATGTTCGGGGTCGTATCCGCGGGCGAATTCTTTGCGATGGCCGATGCAGAGCAGGTGAGGGGCTGGTAGGGCCGATCTGTGCGCCATGAGCCGCGAGTTGTTTTTCAGGGACTTCGGATCGATAAAGCGGTACTAGATTCAATAGGTTTGCTGGTGCCCGTGACTTTCCGAAGTTCGTGAAGGTGGGCGCTGCGATGGAGCACGAACTTCGGAAAGCGGGCACTGGTTTGAACGGAGCGATGGTGAGGAATGATCCTGCCGCCATTGGCACGGCGGAATTTTTCGATCGGGCTCGCGCGCGGCTGCGCTTCGACGTACCGGCTGGCCTGACCGATTCGAGCCTTGTTCCTGTCAGCGGTGACCAGGGCACCGATCGGATGCTGGAGATCATTGCGCGAGAGCAGCCGATCCGTCCCGCTGCGGTACTGGTTCCGGTGGTTGACCATCCGCAACCGACGGTGCTTTTGACGCAGCGCTCCGCGCATCTCAACGACCATGCCGGCCAGATTTCCTTTCCGGGCGGCAAGATCGACGCAACCGATGTTTCGCCGCTCGAAACCGCGTTGCGTGAGGCTGAGGAAGAAATCGACCTGCGGCGCGAATTCGTCGATCCCATCGGCTATCTCGATCTATACGGAACCAGCTTCGGATTCCGCATCCTGCCGACCGTTGCGCGGGTCAAGCCCGGATTCAAACTGCACATCAATCGTGCGGAGGTCGACGATGTCTTCGAGGTGCCGCTGCAATTCCTGATGAATCCGGCGCACCACGAGCTTCACAGCAAGGAGTTCCGCGGCGTCGAGCGTACCTATTACGCCATGCCGTACGGCGAGCGTTACATCTGGGGCGCAACGGCGGGAATCCTGCGCGTGCTGTACGAGCGGATCTACCTGTCATGATCCGTCCTGCCCTTACCGAAATCGGAATTTTTCTGATTCCCTTTGCGGTCTATGGGCTGTTTCTGGTCGCGACCCGTTCCGGACTGATGGTTTCGTCTTCCTGGCCGGTGAACGTCGTCGGCAGGTTGTTGCTCGGCTCGCTGCTTCTGGTCGTGCTCAGTCTGGTGCTGCTTGCCCAGTTCTCCGGAGCTCCCCCGAATTCGACTTATTTTCCCGCCCATCTCGAAAACGGCAGGCTGGTTCCCGGAGTAGAGAAATGAGCGGTTCGCGGATGCTTGCCGGAGCATTGGAAGCGCCCTGGCTCAAGTCAGGTCCGACCGCCCGCGTGCTCGAGTTGCTGAGCAACAACGGCGAGGAAGCGCGCGTCGTCGGTGGCGCCGTGCGCAACGCACTCTTGAACGTCGCGATCGGCGACGTCGATATCGCGACCACTGCGCTGCCCGAAGAGGTGATGCGCCGCGCCCGGGCGGCCGGCATCAAGAGCGTGCCGACAGGCATTGAGCACGGCACGGTGACGCTTGTGATCGACGGGCATCCGTTTGAGGTCACCACCTTGCGCGAGGACACCGAGACATTCGGCCGGCGGGCGAAGGTTGCATTCGGTCGAGACTGGGTGGGCGACGCTAAGCGGCGCGATTTCACCATTAACGGTTTGTCGATCGATGCCAGTGGCCGGTTGCACGATTACGTCGGCGGACTGGACGACATTGCGGCAAAACGCGTGCGTTTCATTGGCGATCCGCATCAGCGGATCAAGGAAGATTACCTGCGAATACTCAGATTTTTCCGCATTCATGCAGCCTACGGCAGCGGCGAGCCCGATCGCGCCGGTTATCTCGCCTGCATCGACGCCCGCGCGGGCCTTGCCACGCTTTCGGCCGAGCGCGTGCGCGTGGAAATGCTCAAGCTGATGGTCGCAGACGGCGCTGCGCTTGCCGTGACAGCGATGGTCGATGGCGGATTGCTGCTGCCGGTTTTCGGCGGCGTCTCCTATATCGGTCCGTTCAGGGCGATGATTTCGGCGGAGCGCGCGCTGTCGCTCGCGCCCGATCCGGTTCGCCGTCTCGGTGCGCTCGCAGTCGCCGTCACCGAGGATGCGAAACGCGTTGCGACGCGGTTGCGACTGACCAACGCCGAGACCAGGGCGCTCGATTCGATGGGCCATCGTTGGTGGCGGCTTGCCGGTATGGATGAAGCAACCGCCCGCCGCAGGCTCTATCGCCTGGGAGAAGACCGCTACCGCGACAGGCTGCTATTGGCCTGGGCACGATCGGGGAGCGACGCCAATTCCTCATCATGGCGGGAGTTGGGCACTTTGCCGGAGCGCTGGGTGGCGCCGAAATTTCCGCTCAAGGCCGCTGATTTCATCGCTCGCGGAATTGCCCAGGGCGCTCAGCTCGGGCAAGCGCTTGGGCTGGCCGAGGACGCGTGGCTTGCAGCCGATTTTCCGCTCGACGAGCCGACGCTGGCCGCCATCGCCGACCAAACCGTAACCCGCCTTGGCCGTTAAAGCATGATCCGGAAAAGTGGAAACCGGTTTTCCCTCGCGACAAACGCGAAACCCGTTTGCGCGGAGATCATGCTCAAACAAAGGGACGAGATCATGATGCGATTCCATTTAATCGCATCATGATCTGGCAAAGGCGGTGAACCTGGTTTCCGGCTTTGCCGACATTTCGCTCGCGCAGCTTTTGCTCGTGACGGGCGTCGCGTTATTCGCCTCGGTGATTGGAGGGCTGGCAGGCTACGGCACGGGCGCGTTGATGCCGCTCGTTCTGGTGCCCATGATCGGC
>Ga0210383_10006671_pt1 | contig 10054 bp, 10 predicted proteins | sample IncBWC14OmetaG_FD_160072 | JGI IMG/M metagenome (GOLD analysis project Ga0210383, IMG submission 160072) | Forest soil microbial communities from Barre Woods Harvard Forest LTER site, Petersham, Massachusetts, United States - Inc-BW-C-14-O ...
TGGTCCTACCCGAGGGGAGAGCTTCGATCCTTGCAGCCAGCTCGAGTCTCTGCACGAAGAAGCCTCTGATCATGTTGACGGCGATTACCGCTCAAGACAATGCCCGCGTGAAATCAAATGTGAGAGTTGCCGTCGAAGGCTGCCGACCGAGGCGTAAGCATTAGGTGAAGCGTGGAGGATCGGCGAAGCAGGACAGCGGTGCAGACGCAGAGTTTCACGTGCGCTAATTCGGTGTGAATCTCGCGGGCTGGCACGAAGGGGCAACTAAGCTACAAACATACGCGTCTACTTCTAGACCAGCCCTGACGGATTAGCGTCGAACCCGTCCCGCAATTGTCCACTCCCCACGACAAACAGCCGACCGACTCAAGCACCGCGGCCGAGGTGGCATGGCGGGCGCAAATGGTCGAGGAGTGGGCCTCGTTGGTTGGGGAGTCTCTATACCAAGTGTCGTGTGAAGCGTTGCGGCTATGTTCCGGCCGCCTCCACAGTAGCCGTCCAGCCGCACGTGCTCGTATCGGACTGCGGGGGATAGGGGTGGCTTGGTCGTTTGCGAGACCACGGCGCCCAGGTGCTTGCGCTTGCCGCGCGTACTGCACAGATGACACGTGAATTGCCCGCGCCGAAGGCTGTGCGCCACAAGGACAGTCCGCCGGCTTTACGCTCGTCCCGAGCTCGCCCGCAGAGGGTCGAGATAAGCGAGATCCAGCGGCAACGTGTGCTGGCCGCAGCGATCGACACGGTGCACGAGGTCGGCTACGCGGACCTGACAGTTGCACAGGTGACGACTCGAGCAAGGGTTTCTCGCAAGACCTTCTACGAGCTATTCAGCGACCGCGAGGATTGCTTCCTTGCTGCCTTCGAGCAGGCGCTCACGGAGGCTCGGCTGGCGTTGCAGGCGGCCTACGGGCAGGCTCCAAGGTGGCGTGGGGGGGTCCGTGCCGGTCTCGCTAGGCTCCTCACGCTTATCGAAGAAGAGCCGGCGCTCGCAAAGCTGTGTATCGGTGAGACGCTCGTGGCGAGCGAGAGGGTGCGCCTGCGTCGGGCGCAGGTTCTCGAGGAGCTCGCACAGGTGGTGGATCGAGGGCGCATGGAAAGGACGAGCGTTCGCCAGCCGCCGTCAGTGACGGCGGAGGGTGTCGTTGGGGGAGTGCTCGCGGTGCTACACCCTCGGGTGCTTGCTCAGAGCGATGATGAGCCACCGCTGAGCGACCTTCTGGGGCCCCTGATGAGCATCATCGTGCTTCCCTACTTGGGTGCCACGGCTGCAAGCCGTGAGCTTGCCAGGCCGCTCATCGAGCCGGCACGCCTGAAGCCCATTATCGGGTCCGTCTGCCACAGGGATCCGCTCGAGGGGTTGAACATCCGTATGACCTATCGCACCATCCGGGTTCTGGCGACGCTCGCGGAGCGCCCGGGGATCAGCAACCGCGAGGTCGCTGCAGACTCGGGGATCGTCGATCAGGGGCAGATCTCAAAGCTCTTGAACCGCCTTGCCCGGCTGACTCTGATCGAGAATCACGGCGCGGGACCGCTAAGTGGTGGCGCCAACGCCTGGCGATTGACCCCACGTGGTGCGCAGATCGAGCGTGCGACTCGGCTCAGCCGCGCGTGATCACGCCGAAGTCCTGCGTGTAGATGGCTCCTGCCTGGCCATGCGCGCGCGAGCTGATCGGGTGCGGCGACACCCCGATGCCTGTTTCCCTGTAATGGGGATCGAGAATGTTCGCGCGATGTCCGGGCGAGGCCATCCACGAGGCGACGATCGCACGCGGCGTGGAGAGGCCGAGCGTGCCCCAGGCGATGTTCTCGCCCACTTGGAAGCCCACCCGCGAGCTAGAGATGTAGCCGACGGAGCGCATGCGCGCGAGCGGCGTTTGGCCGCTTGGGCCAACGTGCTCAAAGTAGTCGCCGAAGGCCATGCTCTGGCTGTGAGCCTGGGCTGCGCGGCGCAGGCGGCGGTTCGGTCGCAGCGGGCGCTCGCCGCGCATCGTCCGTTCACGGTTGATCAGGCATAGGGTGGCTACGCGGATTAGCTTGAGGTTCGTGCTCGTTGGCCTCAGGCCCATGTTCTGGCAGGCGTGGTGCGCGGCGCCGTACGCAGGCGAGTGGTGGCGGCCATGCGCAGCCAGAGCTGACGCGTTGGTGGCGAAAGCAGCACAACAGAGGACAATGAGCGCGGCAACGCGACCAAGGCGTAGAGGGGCCATGCGCCCCTATCGGACACGCCGCGCAGATAATTGAGCCCTGCAAGACGGCTCTGGACATGTGTTCGAAATCGTTCGTCGTGCGCGCCTGCTTTAGCCAGTCGCCGGGCCGCTCGCGCGCCAGCCGACACGCGCCGCCCCGGGCAGCGCGGTGAGCGCCTAAAGACCCAACACGCGCCCGAGGATCTCGCGCATGATCTCGTCGCTGCCGCCGCCGATGGGGCCCAGGCGCGAGTCGCGGGCGGCGCGCTCGACCCAGTACTCCTTCATGTAGCCGGCGCCGCCATGGATCTGCAGGCACTCGTCCATCAGCTCAAACGAGGCGCGCTGGGTCAGGAGCTTTGCCATCGTGACCTCCTTCAGCGGTTCCTCTCCAGCGACGAACCGGCGCAGGGCGTCGTAGGTGACGCAGCGGCAGGTGTAGACCGAGGTGGCCATGTCGGCGAGCTTGTGGCGGATCACCTGGTGGCCGGAGAGGGGCTTACCGAAGGCATTGCGCTGCTTAGCAAACTCGGCAGTGCGCTCCCACGCGAGCGTCATCGCGCCGACTGCGCCGAGCGCCATCGCCAGCCGCTCCCACTGGAAGTTGGCCATGATTAGCTTGAAGCCGCCGTTGAGCTCGCCCAGCAGGTTCTGCTCGGGCACGAACACGTCTTGCAGGGAGATGGTGGCCGTGTCGGAGGCGTGCCAGCCGAGCTTGTGCAGCGCGGCGGATTCCACGCCCTCGCCGCGCTCGATGATCAGGAACGAGATGCCGCCGTGGCCGCCCTCGGGCGTCGTCTTGACGGCGGTGACGATGAAGTCGGCGCGCACGCCGTTGGTGATGTACGTCTTCTCGCCGTTTACAATGAAGCCATCGTCGGCGCGCTCGGCGCGGGTGGTCAAAGCGGCCACGTCGGAGCCGGCGCCCGGCTCGGTGATCCCGAGCGCGCCGATCTTCTCTCCGGCGATGGCAGGCACGAGGTAGCGTTGCTTCTGATCCTCAGTGCCGAACTTGAAGATCGGTGGCGTGGCGATGTTGATATGGGCGCCGATGCCCGCAGCGGTGCCACCTGAGCCGGTACGAGCCAGCTCCTCGACCAGCACCGCCTCGTGCAGGTAGTCACCGCCCTGCCCGCCGTAGGACTCCGGGTACTTCAGCCCCAAAAGGCCCTGCGCGGCCAGCTTGGGAAAGACCTCGTTGGGGAACCAGCGATCCTCCTCCCACTGGCGCGCGTGGGGGGCCAGCTCGCGTTCGATGAAGCCGCGGGCTGACTGTCTCAGCTCGTCGTGCTCGTCGGTGAAGGGGGGTGTGGGAGTGCTCAATGGATCGAGGCGGGAAACAATTGGTAATCTGATGGTATGCGTGTTGCCATCGATGGGGTGGGCCGCATCGTGATCCCCAAGCCGATGCGGGATGAGCTCGGCATAGCGGGCGCCACGGAGTTGGAGCTGACGGCTGTGAACGGTGCGTTGGAGTTGACGGTGCCGTACATAAAGGCGCATCTGGAGGTGCGGAATGGTTTCACGGTGATCGTTCCCGACGAGCCCGTGCCTTCGATGACGACCAAGATGGTCAACGAAGCGATCGAACGCTCGCGCCGTTGATAGCGCCCGACACCAGCGTGCTGATTCCAGCGCTCGCGCCTTCGTATGAGGGGCACGAGCAATGCCTGGCCGCACTGGCGGGCCGCTCGCCGCGGCTGATCTCTCACGTTGGGTTCGAGACTGCATCGGTGCTCAGCCGAATGCCCGAAGGGCTCCGGATGACCCCAGTGACGGTGCGCGACGCGCTCGATCAGGACTTCCCGGATGCGTGGCTCGTACTCGACGCCGATGCTCAACGCGCGTGTCTTACCCGCGCAGTCGATGCAGGCTTGCGCGGTGGCGCGCTCTACGACGCGCTGATCGCAGCAACGGCGCGTGAGCACGGTGCGACACTTCTCAGTGCCGACCGCCGCGCGCGGGAGGCTTACGAGGCGATGGGAGTGGACGTCTCCTACGTCGAGCCCTGACCCTAGCTCACGATCGAGCATGCGGTCGCTATGACGCTCGGGGAGAGCCCTACAGCCCGTACGAGCGCCCGATGACATCGAGCATGATCTCGTCCGTGCCCGCACCGATGCGGTTCAGGCGGGCGTCACGCCACACACGCTCGATGCCGTACTCCTTCATGTAGCCCGCGCCGCCGTGGATCTGGATGCATTCGTCGGCAACTTCGCACAGCACGCGCGAAGCGTGGAGCTTGGACATCGAGATCTCGCGCACCGGGTACTCGCCGTTGTTGAAGCGCCAGGCCGTGATGTAGGTCATTTGCCGCGCCGACTCGATTTTGGTGGCCATCTCCGCGAACTTGTGGCGGATCACCTGGAACTTGCCGATTTCGCGGCCGAACGCCTTGCGCTCGTGGGCGTACTGAAGCGTCCGTTCAAAGCACTTCTGCGCGCCTGCCACCATGCCGGCGGCGCCAATCAGGCGCTCGCCCTGGAGCTCCCACATGATGTGGTAGAAGCCCTTGCCCACCTGGCCGAGCACAGCGGTCGAGGGGACACGCACGTCCTGGAAGGCGAGCAGCGCTGTGTCCGAGGCGTGCATGCCGAGCTTCTCCAGGCGCTTCTCGCGGATCACGCCAGGAGCGTCCATAGGCACGAGGAACAGCGTGAAGCCGTCGTAGCCGGCGTCCGAGTCAGTCTTCGTCACGAGCACGATCACGTCGGCGCGGTGACCGTTGGTGATGTACGTCTTAGAGCCGTTGATGATGTAGTCATCGCCGTCCTTGACCGCGCGTGTCTTGATCCCTTTCACGTCTGAGCCGGCGTCCGGCTCGGTGATGCCCAGGCACAGGATCTTCTCGCCCTTGATCGCAGGCACCACCCACTCCTGCTTCTGCTCCTCTGAGCCAAACGCGAGGATCGGCGGCATCGCCATGTCCGTGTGCACCGCGACGCCCATCGCCAGGCCGCCGGAGTTCGCGTTGGTGATCTCCTCCGCCAGCACCAGGCTCGTGTAGTAGTCGCCGCCCTGGCCGCCGTACTGCTCGGGCTTGTCCAGGCCGAGGAAGCCCAACTCGCCCATGCGCGCGAACACCGAGTCGGGGAACGTCGTCTCCTCCCACTCCTCAGCGTGGGGCGCCAGCTCTTTGACGGCGAAGTTGTGGATCGACTCACGCAGCTGTTCGTGCTCGTCGGTGAAGATGAAGTGCTTGCGCTGGCTCTTGAAGTCCGGCCTTACGACGCTCTCGGCGGTGGCGGCCATGGCGAGATCTCCTCGGGGTCGGGTGCCCGCGCGAGGCTACCGCACGTCGGCGCGAAAGTAAACAGTAGCGCTAGCTACTTTCTGCGATTAGTGGTTCGCGGGGTCGCAACCCGGGCTTCCAGAGCTCGATCGTCTGCAACGTCCAGAAGAGAGCGAACAGCCCGATCAGGGCGACCTCGGTCCAGATCGTCAGATGCGAGAAGCCGCCGCTGAGGGCGGACGCCGCCGTGGTAATGATCGTCGCTAGCATGCCAACCGCGATCGCCACGTAAGCGTTGCGAAAGTTCACTGGGTGTCGCTGTGGCTGCGAGCGCCATGCGTTGACACAGACGACGGCCACGATGCACAGGAACATCGTGGGCGCCGCGGTGATGTGCGCGTCATCTTCGAAGGCATCACGCGCGAGCACGAAGACGAGCAGCGCCGCGAGCCACAGCACGACGCCGCCGATCGCGGCGGCAAGCACCGCCCGGTTCGGTGTTTTCCCGCCTGCGACGGTCAGCACGGTCGCAATCAGGATCGCGGCACCGCCGAGCGCGAACATCGCGGTTGCGTTGTTTGCGATGTCGGCGGAACGTTCTCGGACGGCGCTTGCCATCTGCGCGCACGCGGGCATTCCTGCTTCGGGCGGCGTCGACGCGAAGGCGACGACAGGCGCGAGCATGCCCGCAAAGTTGAGCATGATGTCCTCGGCCTCGGTGCTGCCGCGCAAGCAGACCATGCACACCGACATGCCGAGGAGCATGGCGACGAAGTAGCCGCGCGCAGGCGTGTACCAGTACGCGCTGATCGAGGTCTGGAAGCAATGCGTCTGAGCATGCTCATAGAGCACCGCGGCAATGAGGCCGAGCACAAGTGCGACCATCGTGAGACGCAGGTAGTGCCAGGTCCTGACGGCGAAGGGCGGATTCATGTCGGAGATTCCAACACTTGGATCGGACGGCATTGCTGAGAAGTGAGTAGTAGGACTGCTCACTTTCCACCCGGGCGAGGTTTCGGGCTAGGATGCCCCCGTGTCCACCGCGAAGGTCTTCTACAGCGTAGATGAGCGCGGCGTCGCGACGATCACGCTCAACGACCCCGACACGCGCAACGCGCTCTCGCCTGAGCTGCTCGGTGGTTTGATCGAGTCCTTCCAGCGGGCGCGCGACGAGGATCAGGTGCGCTGCATCGTCCTGCGTTCATCGCACGAGCGGACCTTCTCATCGGGCGCCAACCTCGGCGGCTTCGCGGCGGAAATGGCGCTCGTCCACAAGCACTTCGGCGGCGAGCGCTTCGTAGGCTTCTTTAAGCTGATCGGCGAACTTGGCAAGCCCACGATCTGCGCCGCCGGCGGCCACGTCCTCGCAGGAGCCCTCGGCATCGCGCTGGCCTGCGATCTGATCGTCGCCGGCGAGACCGCCTCGTTCGGCACTCCCGAGATCAACATCGGCGCCTTCCCCTTCATGATCATGGCTCTCATCTACCGCAACGTCCCCCGCAAGAAGGCCAACGAGCTGTTGCTGCTGGGCGAGCGCTGGAGTGCCGAGCAGGCGCTCGAAGCAGGGATCGTCAACCGCGTCGTCCCCGACGCCGAGCTCGACGCGACGGTTGCCGACTGGGCCGGCAAACTCGCCGGCAAGTCGCCCGTGATCATGCGTCTCGGCAAGGAAGCGATGCGCCGCCAGCTGGATATGCCGCTCGACGACGCCCTGGACTACCTGCGCGCGCAGCTGACGATTGCCCAGTCGACCGAGGACATCGTCGAGGGCGTCGGCGCCTTCTTCGAGAAACGCGACCCCGTCTGGAAAGGACGTTGATGGGCACGACCGAGACCCAGACCACCTCGCTTTTGCGCCCCCTGGTCGAGGACCTGGCCGAGCGCCGCGCGCGGATCAAGCTGGGCGGCGGCGAGGAGAAGATCGCGGCGCAGCACGAGCGCGAAAAGCTGACCGCGCGCGAGCGGATCGCGCTGCTGATCGACGAGGGCACGTTCGTGGAGCTGGGCATCCACGGCAAACCGCACTTCTCGCAGCGGGCGATGGATGGGGTGGACGCCCCCGCGGACGGGGTGGTCACCGGCTACGGCAAGATCGATGGGCGTCTGACAGCGGTGGCGGCGTACGACTTCACGGTGATGGCCGGCTCGATGGGCATGACGGGAGAGCTGAAGGTCACGCGCCTGCGCGAGCTGGCGCTGACGAAGCGGATGCCGTTCGTATGGCTGCTGGACTCGGCCGGCGCACGGGTGCAGGAGGCAGCGGGCGCGATGTTCGCCGGCTCGGGGCACCTGTTCCGCGAGGAGGTGGTGATGAGCGGCGTGATCCCGCAGGTGGCGGCGCTGATGGGACCGTGTGCAGCTGGTACCGCGTACATCCCCGGTCTGGCCGACTTCGTACCGATGGTCAAGGGCCGCGGCTCGATGGCGCTGGCGGGCCCGCACCTGGTGCGCGCGGCGATCGGCGAGGACGTCACCCAGGAGGAACTCGGCGGCTCGCGCGTGCACTGCCGCAAGTCGGGCGTCGGCGACCTAGAGGTTGCGAGCGACGAGGATTGCATCGAGCGGATCAAGCAGTACCTGTCGTTCATGCCGCGCAACTGCGAAGAGCCGGCTCCAATCAGGGCGAGCGCGGACCCGATCGACAGGCGCGAGGATGAGCTGCTGGACGTGCTCCCCGACTCCAACCGCCAGCCGTATGACATGTACGAGGTGATCCGCAAGATCGTGGACGACGGCGAGTACTTCGACATCAAGGGCCAGTGGGCAAAGACGATCATCACCTGCTTCGCGCGCTTCGGCGGGCGCTCGGTGGGGATCGTGGCCAACCAGCCCAAGCATCTGGGCGGCATCCTCGACAACGACTCCGCCGACAAGGCCGCCCGTTTTGTGAATCTGTGCAACGCGTTCGCGATTCCGCTGGTGTTCATCCAGGACGTGCCCGGCTTCATGGTGGGCACGAAGGTGGAGGCGGAAGGCATCATCCGTCACGGTGCCAAGATGCTGTACGCGGTGGCAAACGCGACGGTACCGAAGATCACTGTGATCACGCGCAAGGCATACGGCGCGGGCTACTACGTGATGAACGGCCGTGCATATGAGCCCGACCTGATCGTCGCCTGGCCGAGCGCCGAGATCAGTGTGATGGGCGCAGAGGGCGTGGTGGAGATCGCGTTTCGCAAACAGGTGGACGCGGCGGAGGACCCGGCGGCGAAGAAGGCAGAGCTGATCGAGGGCTTCCGCAAGATCTTCGACGTGTACGGCGCTGCTGCAAACGACGTGATCGACGACGTGATCGACCCACGCGAGACACGCGAGACGATCTGCCGCGGCCTGGAGATGGCCGCCAACAAGAAGATCGAGCGGCCGTGGAAGCGGCAAGGAGTCGTACCTGTATGAGTCTTGACCACCCCGTCGTAATCACCTGCTCGATCTCGGGTGCGATCGCCAACCGCGCGCAGTGCCCAGCGATTCCTTACACCCCTGAGGAGTACGCGGCAGAGGCGCGGCGGATTGTAGATGAGGGTGGTGTGCACATTCACATCCACGCGCGTAAACCGGATGGGACACCCTCGTATGAGATCGAGGACTTCCAGGCGATCACGGATGCGATCCGCGCGGAGGTAGGGGACGCGGCGATCATCAACTACTCGACAGGAACGATCGGTGTGCCGGTGGCAAAGCGCATCGAGTACCTCAGGGCATGCCGCCCGGAGGTGGCGGCGCTGAACATGGGCTCGATGAACTACGCGAAGTACTCGAAGTCGAAAAAGCAGTTTGTGTTCAACATGGTGTTCGAGAACCCGTTCAGCGAGATCATTGAGCTGCTGGGGGCGATGAACGAGCTGGGCATCAAACCGGAGCACGAGTGCTTCGACGTGGGCCACGTGGGCAGCCTGGCGCCGCTGATCGACATGGGTGTGCTGAAAACCCCCCTGCACGTGGACTGCGTGATGGGCGTTGTCGGCGGGATTCCCCCGACGGCCCGCAATCTGGCGGCGATGGCGGACAACATTCCCGAGGGTTCGCACTGGGGTGTGATTGGGATCTCGCGCGACCAGTGGATGCTGGTGTCGGCGGCGCTGACGCTGGGTGGCTCGATCCGCGTCGGCTTGGAGGACAACCTGTACCTGCCGAACGGCGAGATGGCGAAGTCCAACGGCGAGCTGATCGCGAAGGCGCGGCAGATGACCGAGGACATGGGCCGGCGCCCGGCGACCGTGCAGGAGGCCCGCGCGATGCTGGCTGTTCCGCAGCGATGAGCCTCCCGCTGGAGGGCATCCGCGTACTTGACTTGTCGCGGCTTCTGCCGGGCGGCTTCTGCTCGCTGCTGCTGTCGGACTTCGGCGCGGATGTGGTGAAGGTGGAGGATACGGGCATGGGCGACTACATCCGCTGGTCGCCCCCTTATTACGAGGGCACGCATGACAGCGCTAAGTCGGCGCTGTTCCTCTCGCTGAATCGCAACAAGCGCTCGATTCGCCTGGACCTGAAGAGCGACGGTGGGCGTGAGGCGCTGCTGGCGCTGGTGCGCGACGCGGACGTGGTGCTGGAGTCATTTCGCCCGGGTGTGTTGGATCGGCTGGGCGTTGGCTATGAGCGCATGCGCGAGGAGAACCCGGGAATCGTTTACTGC
>Ga0210383_10006672_pt1 | contig 10053 bp, 10 predicted proteins | sample IncBWC14OmetaG_FD_160072 | JGI IMG/M metagenome (GOLD analysis project Ga0210383, IMG submission 160072) | Forest soil microbial communities from Barre Woods Harvard Forest LTER site, Petersham, Massachusetts, United States - Inc-BW-C-14-O ...
GCGGGTGCGGGCGGAGATTGCGAGGCTGGTGGAGCGGGAGCGGAGTGAGTACCAGAGAATGTTGAATTCTGTGCAGCAGCTTTGGGTGAAGGCAGTGCCGGACGCGCCGGTGCAGACAGTGTATGTCGATGGGGTGGCGAATCTGGTTGGGAGCCAGGAAGATAGCGAGCGGCTGCGTGAGGTGTTGACGGCGCTTGAAGCGAAACAGCGGCTGGTGGAGCTACTGAATGCTTACATTGACGCTCGACAGGAGAGTGTACGGGTGGTGTTTGATCTGGAGGAGCATGCTCCGGAGATGTCGGGGCTGGTGTTGATTGCTGCCCCGGCGCGGATGGGTGCGGAGAGCCGCGGGACGGTGGGGGTAATTGGGCCGAAACGGATGCACTACGAGAACACGATGAACGCGGTGAGCTATATTGCTCAGGTCTTTAACCGCATGCTTGAGCCGGGAGAGTGATTTTTTTCTGGGGCGGTGGCGGGCGGTTTTTGTATTTTAAGTGGCAAAGCGAACCCATCTAGCGACAAACCGGATCCATCTGACAACAAAGCAAATCCTTCCGGGCAGCGAGAAACTTACCCTCTGGAATGCGGATGCAACGACAAGTCAGTGAGAATTCGGCAGAAAGATGGTGGTACGGTGCCGATGTGATAGAGGGTTTTCAGGATGAATGGTAGAGAGCGATTCGCGCGATGGGCCGGGATGGTCGACAATAGAAGAGGTACCACCATGAGGAGCAATAAGCGCATGCAGGACGAGATGACCGGACGGGAGACCCTGGAGCCGGAGATGACTGGCCCAGAGGTTGAATCGGGCCGCGAGATAAGTGAGACGGGCCCCACACACGCGGAGCTCGAGCAGGTGAAGGGTGAGCGGAACCAGTTGTTGGATCGGCTGGCGCGGCTGCAGGCGGAGTTCGACAATGCGCGGAAGCGTGAGGTGAAGGAACGGGCAGATTCGCGGGACTATACGATCTCAAACACAGTCGAGCCGTTTCTGAGCGTGATGGACAACTTTCAACTTGCCCTGAAGGCGGATGGCACGAAGGAGCAGCTTCGCGCAGGCGTCGAGTTGATTCTGAAGCAGATGGAGGACGCCCTGAAGGGGTTGAATGTGGTGCCGGTGGAGACGGTGGGGGCACAGTTCGACCCTCGAATCCATGAGGCGCTGGGGAGCATCGAAACAAAGGAGTTTCCGGACCATCAGGTGCTGGAGGAGATCCGTGCAGGGTACAAGATCCGGGACAAACTGCTGCGGCCGGCGCTAGTGAGGATCGCGGTGAATTCGAACCAGGTGGCCGATTAGGCCGGGTATACTTGCAGAAAGGGAACATTATGAGCGAAAACAGCTTGCCAAAGGTTGCGACCAAAGGGAACGACACCCGCGACTGGGGCCATCGGCCTTCTGCTCCACCGAATTATCGGCCTCCGGCTCCGGTGAAGGTCCCTCCACCCACGAAGGGGAAATAGCAATCTGTGCCGCAGGGACTACAGACGCTCGTTGCGCTCCTCGTCCTTCTTCCTGGATTTGTGAGTGCACGTATAGCCCGGTCACTGAGTGCGCAGGGAAAGCAATCTGAACTTGATCGTGTGATTGAGGCATTGATCTTCAGTTTTTTCACTTATGTGGTCTACATAGTTTTTTTTGGGACGAGCATGCCCATCGAAGCATTGCCGCCGTACCAAATCCATCGCTGGCGAGTGGTCTTTCTGGCAGTGGTGGCTTGTGGGCTCGGAGTGCTTTGGGGATATGTTCATTCGAAGGACATTCCTCTGGGATTGCTCAGGCGGTGGAGATTGACTGAGCGAACGAGTCGAGAGTCGGTATGGAACGATGTTTTTTCGAATGTGGAGGGTACGGCCCAAGTGGGTCTCCATGATGGACGTAATCTGATTGGCTGGATTCGCAGATATTCGGATTTAGAGGGTGAACGGTCTTTGTTCCTGGAGAAAGCATCATGGGTACAAGAGGACGGATCGACTGTAGAAATTGATGGGAAGGGAATTCTTCTCACTGATAAAGCTGAGATTGAGTATGTGATGTTTTTGAATAGCGGTTCCAGTGAACGATAAGCGCAACTTTGCGTGACATATTTTTAAGCAGTCTCGCAGGGTCATTTGATCTAATTGAAGTGGCCAGGACGGCAAGACTCGCAGTGAGGGGCAAGGCAGGAGATGGCAACGGCAAACGTGACTAAGGTTGATTACTACGAAGTATTGAGTGTTTCGCGAGACGCGAGCGACCAGGAGTTGAAGACCTCCTACCGGAAGCTCGCGATGCAGTATCATCCGGACCGGAATCCGGACGATCCCTCCGCGGAGGCGAAGTTCAAGGAGTGCAGCGAAGCTTATTCGGTGCTGAGCGATCCTGAGAAGCGGGCCGCTTATGACCGTTATGGCCACGCTGCGTTTCAGAATGGCGGCGGGGGAAATCCATTTACCGGCGGTGGGTTTAGCGGGAATGTGGACCTGGGGGACATCTTCGGTGATTTGTTTGGCGAGATGTTCAACATGGGTGGGAATGGCGGACGCAGGGCCACGCGGGTGCAGCGCGGACGCGACCTTCAGTACGACCTGACGCTGGAGTTTGAACAGGCGGTCTTCGGGGTGGAGAAGGAGATTACGATCCGGCGGATGGAGACTTGCACGGACTGCAAGGGGTCGGGTGCTGCGAGAGGCAAGGCCGCGGTGACTTGTACGCAGTGCGGAGGACGTGGGCAGCAGAGGTTCCAGCAGGGGTTCTTTTCGGTGGCGCGGACCTGCTCGGCATGCGGCGGAACGGGGACTCTGATTGTTGACCCGTGCACCACGTGCAGGGGCGAGACGCGGGCGCAGACGGAGCATAAGATCCTGGTGAAGGTGCCGGCGGGTGTGGAGCAGGACACTCGGATCCGCTACTCGGGTGAGGGCGAGTCAGGGAAGTTTGCCGGGCCGGCGGGTGATTTGTACGTTGTGCTGAACGTAAAGGCGCATAAGTTCTTTGAACGCGATGGAGACGATCTGCATTGCGTGATGCCGATCTCGTTTCCGCAGGCGGCGCTGGGGACTGAGCTGGAACTCCAGACACTGGATGGGCCGGCGACGATCAAGGTGCCGGAGGGAACCCAGAGCGGGAAGGCGTTCAAGCTGAAGGGCAAGGGTGTGCCGCACCTGAACTCGCATGGGAAGGGCGATCTGATTGTGGAGATCCGGGTGCAGACGCCGAACAAACTGAACAAGGCGCAGAAGGAGTTGCTGAGGCAGCTGAGCGAGACGATGGTGGTGGAGAATACGCCGCAGTCTCGTGGGTTGTTTGAAAAGGTCAAGGAGATGTTTAGCTAGACGAGTTTCTTTGATTCTTCCCTTAGTAGCAGGTTGCTCCCGACAACCTGCTACTAAGTTGAGATAGTTTGAATTACGCTCGCTTCCTGCGAATCAACGCGCCCGCGGCGCTGATCATGCCGGTTCCCAGCAGCAGCAGCGAACCCGGCTCGGGAGTCGGCGAATTATTCTTCGCAATCCCAGTAAGCCCGCCAGAGAAATCCAGGCCTTGATAGATTGAGCCGGTCTGCTCAACATCAAACGTGAGAACAATATTTCCCGTCGTATTGTTGTTGAGGATGGTGACGAATGCAATCTGCTGAAGGGCAGTAAGTGTATAGGGAACAATGCAGTTCGGTTGCCCTTCTGCGCAGTGAACGTTTGTGCCAATTTCCCCGAATGGAACGATCTGGATGTTATTGACCAGTAAATCCGTAGTGTCGTCGGCCATGATCGTCAGAGGATTATCGAGGAACGCATAGTCATTGGCCGTGTTAATAGTGAAGGAATATGTATAAGTATAGGTCCCGTTCGGATCATAGGTCCCAGGGCCCTCGCCGCCGGTAGGCCCCGAGTTAGGATCAATCGACACCCATTGCGAACCACCAGTGGGAAGCGTCCAAACGGCACCGGTCGATGGCGTTACATTGGAGGTCGGACCCGCAGCCGTATAAGGGGCCGGGCCGCCTCCAGCGTAACCGACTGTGTTGCTGTTAACGGCCCCGCTCCCAGCCATGCTGTTGAGTGAGATCGTGTCCGCCGACGCGAACGATGTTCCAATAACCAGTACCGCTTCCAAGGCAAAAAGCTTTGTACAGAGATTCATGTGACATCCTCCTGAAGCCGAATCCGCCGTTAGGCGTTTCCTCCAGGGCCCACTTACTATATCGAGCAAGCATTCTGATACCGGTTGTTTCTATCTCCGACCGGATTTTCTCAGCGGGCGGTCACAGATTCCCACAAGTTCTAATGCAATTGGATTGCCAAAGTGGCATTCAATCTAATCAAATGGATATACCCGACCAGAAGTTGCCTATATGCAGCACTTTGCAAGCAAGAGAGTACTTTGGAAGAAAAAAAGGTCGCCAGCCAAACTTTGCGGCTACTAATTCCTTTTGACTTCCAGACTCCGACGCAGCATTGCGCGCTGGCAAGTATCGCGTCGTCCACGAATCGAACAAGATCCTTCGGTTGGAAGGATCCGGTTCGACCGGAGGGTTTGTGATCGCCCATGATTCGATTTAAGCTCCAGGCCCGGACCACGATGCATCGTGTCGATCGCTACTATGACTAATATGACCTGCGTCAGGTGACACCATCGGCCTCGAATGCCAGAAGAGCCGCGCCGAAACGTCGAGCCTCGTGACGAGAGACAATGAAACTCCTCGAGCACAATTTGAGCTGGCATTGAATTCAGTACCGAAACGCTGAATCAAATGAATCAGTGAATCAAGGCAGCTTTGCTCTTTAACGGGTGCGAGTTTTTGCGATACAGATCGTCTACTTAGGTCAGATGTGTCGAGGCGATGGCGATGGCCGGGATGGCTACGGTTTCGGCGTGGAGAATGCGCGGGCCGAGGCTGACGGGTCGCCATTGATGCTGGCTGAAGAGGGAGATCTTTTTGGACGTCCGGCCGCTTTCGGGCCGATGGCGATGACGTGGCGCGGTTTCTGCGCGGAGGGAGAGGCCGTTGATGATAGGTGGAAGAGATTTGCAAGCCAACCATCGCTCATACTCAAATCCCGCATCTAACGGCAGATGAGCACGATTAGAAAAGCGGTCCTCATTGCCCCCCTCATCTTTGTTACCGCAGGCGTTCCCGGGTTCGCGCAGCACCAAAACGATAGCGCCTACTACAACGGCATGCGGCACGGCACGCAAGGCGGGAATTACTACAACAGCCATGATCGCCCGTACCACGATGACCACCGCCATTACCAGCAACCGAAGCAGGGTGGCATTGGGCCGGGTAAGGGTGCGCTGATTGGCGGGGCCAGCGGCGCTGCGCTCGGTGCGGTCTTCGGCGGCGGTTTGAAGGGCACGATCGTTGGTGGCGCGGCCGGTGCCGGCATCGGTGCAGTCATTGGCCAAGCCGCACAGAATAATCGCAACAACAACTACCGTCCCCACTAGACCTTAGAGATATAAGAAAAGGAACGAACATGCGCCTGGTTAATGCAATTGCTCTCGGAATTACGCTTGCTGCTACTCTTACTGCGAGCGGGCAGCAGCCTAAGTCTCCGGTCACTATTACGCCGTCAGCAGACTCGACTGCACCGCATAACTGGACTACCGAGCAGATCCTTACGTGCACGGTCTCCGATTGTTGGCAGCTTGCGGGGAGAAACGAAACTACGTTCTTCGACATCATCCAGCAGCTTGCGGAGATCTCGGCGCAGACGCGTGGGCTGACTCTGCCTGACAATGCCGCTGCCGGCCAGCGGACTGGCGAATACATCAAGGCGAAGGCCCACACGGACCATGGTCAGCTTCTTTATGCCATTGTTGATGCCGCTATTCGGAAGATCGGGACGCAACCGGCGGCTGCTGCCACCAAGTAGTTAAGTGAGACAGGTTGAGGCGATTGCGATGGCGGCGATGGCGGCGGTTTCTGCGCGGAGGATGCGCGGGCCGAGGGTGACCGGTTGCCATTGATGTTGGGCGAAGAGAGACATTTCTTCCGGGGTCCAGCCGCCTTCGGGGCCGATGGCTACGGCGTGGGTGATTCGCGAACCCACGTCCGAGAGTTCGGATCCTTCGACAGGCTCAGGGCAGGCGGTGGGACACCCGGTTTTGCAGCGCTCCAGTGCGGCAGTGAGGGTGGTGGTTTGTTCGGTTTCGCTGAGGAGGATACGTGTCGGGGAGTTTTCCTGTTCGAGGGCTTGCTTGAGGGCGATGGGGTCGGCGATCTCGGGGACGTCGGTGCGGCGAGATTGCTTGGAGGCTTCGAGGGCTATACGGCGCCAGCGTTCGGCACGCTTGAGAGCGGATTGGGCCAGGTGTTTTTCGGTTCGGCGGGCGAGGATTGGCGTGATGCGTGCGATGCCGAGTTCAGTGGCCTTTTCGATGGCCCACTCCATGCGGTCGAACTTGAATACGGCCAGAAGGAGATGGAGGGGAAGGCCGGCGTCGGAGGATAGCTCTTCGTGGAGGAGGAAGTCTACTCTTTGTTCGCTGACGTTAGTGACCTCGGCGCGGTGGAGGAAGCCGTTGGAGACGATGTCGTAGACCTGGCCGGGGACCGCGCGGAGGACGCGAGCGAGATGGGCGGCCTGGTCGCCGGTAAGGGTGGCGGTAGTGTTGGTCCAGGTGTCGGCGATGAAGCGGCGACGGGTCATGCGTTTGAGTTTAGTTGGTGGGCGCGGATACCGGACTCGGTGTGGACGTGGCGCTGGAGGCGGCTTCGCTGGCGCGGCCGATAAGCACCTCCTGCTGGCCCTGATGATAGAGGTCGACGTTGAGGACGGCGGTGCGGCGGTGGTCCCAGGTTTCTTTGGTGACGGGGAAGTGGAGGAGAACCATGCCTTCGGCAGATTGGCCAGGGCTGATCATGGTTTCGCGTAGAAGGGGTTCGGATGCGAGGGGCTTGAGCTCGGGGAAGGAGGTGTAGACGTTGTCGAGGTCCTGCTTTTCGACGGCGCTGGTGGTGATCTCTTCGCCTTCGGCGGTGGTGAGGGTGGCGGTGAAGTCCTTAAGGAAGAGCGGGAGGTGGAGGCGGTCGTCGATGCGGAGAGTGGTGAGGACGTAGAGATCGTCCTCGGCGTGCTGGTTGGCCACGATGATGGAGTCGGACCTGAAGACGGTGTGGGCAGGATAGATGGCGGTGCGGGTGATGGTGAGGTCAGCGGTCTTGTGCGGAGTGAACTTGAGAACGAGAGCGAGAACGATTCCGAGAATAAGGAACGCCAATAGAACCGGCACCAGCAGGTTGCGTCGGGCGGGTTGGGCGAACTTGAGATCGGACACTTGCATGAGCATAGCAAGGTAGAAGTGTTTTCAGGAAGGTTAAAAGAGGGAAAACTTCAATTAATATCTGTAAGTGTTTGGTTTGTAAGCGCTGATCTACGTCGTGATACGGCTGTGGGCGGGGTGCTGGATCATTGTGGAAGAGGGATGGACAGTGGTTAGTCCTTCTGGACGGCGTACTCCTCCAAAAAGACGGTGATTAGGGCGGCGGTGGGGACGGAGACTAGCGCGCCGACGATGCCCGCAAGGGCGGTCCCCAGAAGCAGGGCGACGAGGACTGTGAGACCCATGAGGTTAACGCTGGAACGCATGATGCGGGGGATGAGGACCGCATTCTCGAGGTTGACGTAGATGAGGTAGAAGATGAGGACGCCAGTCATCTTGGTCCAGGAGTCAAGGGCGGCGACCAGAGCGGCGATGACGATGGTTATGACGCCGCCGGCGATGGGAATGATGTTGAACAGACCCATGAGGAAGCCGAGGAGGACGAAGTAACGGACGTGGAGGAGACCAAAGACGATGGTGCTCGTGACGCCGAGGATGAGCATCAGGGTGCCCTGGCCGACGAGCCATTTGCTGACCTTGCGTTCGGCCTGCTTGAAGGTGTTGTTCAGGCGGTGGCGCTGGGTGGCGGGAAAGAGGGAGAGGAAGAAGCGGTAGGCGTATTCGCCTTCGAGCATGAAGTAGACGCAGAGGAAGGTGGCGGTGAGGATGTCGAAGAGGTGGGAGAGCCAGAGTGGCAGCGACGTGAAGAGGTAGCCGGCGGTGGTGTCGAAGGCCCCGATGGCGCGCTGGGCGATGGCGTCAACGCCAAACCTGTCGGCGAAGGGGACCCTTTTGAGTTTGGCGACGATGTCGGGAATGCGCTGAGGCAACTCGTCGGAGAAGCTGCGGAGATCGCGTAGGACCGGAGGGAGACCGGTGGTGAAGAAGAACGCGAGAACTACTGCGACAGCGCCGATGAGGAGGACGATTGCAATCGGGCGTGAGGGACGGTAGCCGCGAATGTTGAGCTGTGTGATGCGGGTGACGGCGGGCATGAGAACGACAGCGAAGAGCGCGCTGACGTAAATGATCATCAGCTCCTTCTGGAGGGCCCAGGCGAGCGCGAGGAGGAGCAGGACGGCGATGCAGAAGAGTATGTGGCCGCGGACCGCGGCGCGGGAACGCTTCTCGTAAGGGGTGAGGTCTTCGGGTAATGAGTTGGTCAGCCGCGTTCTCCTGGGATGCTGACTGTTGGATGCAGACAGTGTGCTCTTTTGCAGCCGGGGTGCGGGAGTGCGCAGTTTGAGTCAGGGCCTCGTTTGAGGCAAGCCAAGCAAGAGCGCGTCGATGGTCTGGTCGGCAGTGAGATTTGCGGTGTCGATGGTGAGGTTGGCGAGGCGGCGGTAGAGGGGATGGCGTTTGTTGAAACGGAGCTGGGCGGCGGCGGGGTCGGCGAGGACAGGGCGGGCTATGTCCTGCAGCATGCAGCGGTCGAAGAGGGTGGGGAAGGGGGCGTCGAGGAAGATTGTGAAGGTGGCGGGGGTCTGTTCGAGGAGGAGGCGGTTGGTGAGTTCTTCGGGGGTCCCGCCGCCGAGTGCCAGGACGGTGTGGTCACGACCTAGGGCGGAGGCGAGGGCGGAGGATTCGAGGCGGCGGAAGTGTGCCTCGCCGTGCTCGGCGAAGAGTTGGGGGATGGTTGCCCCGGTGCGGGACTCGAGGTGGGCGTCGAGGTCGAGGAAGCTCCAGTTGAGGCGGGCGGCGAGGAGGCGGCCTATGGTGGACTTGCCCGCTCCCATGAAGCCGGTGAGGACGAGGCGGCGGAGATTCGGGGGCGCGAGGTTGGTGCCGGGCTCGTTGGTTGGCATGTTCTCTGTCTGGGTTTCCGGTTTGTTCTGGGTTTGCGCTTCGGACTCGGTGGACGTCATTGCCTCTCCTTGCTGATGGTGCGGGAAAAATGAAAGGGCCGCAACCTTTATTGGCTGCGGCCCGGGAAGATCGATGACTCTGAATGTGTTTAGGTGTTTTCAGAGATGCATGCGAGGACTCCACTGGCCGCTGGGTTGCGCCAATAGGAGGTAAAGCTCGTAAATCGGAGTGCGCTCGACATGCTGGAGATAAGGTTATCGCCGGGTCGTGGATATTGCAAGGGTGGGCTGAATCGTCTGCGGTGGCCTGGAGGGTGGAGAGGGTGACGGGTTCCGGTGTGGGAGAGTGTTCTTTCTCGCTTTGCATCATGCGCTCCAGCAAGAGGCCGACGACGCTTTTGCGTTGTTCGGCCCTGCCGACTTCGGCTGGCGGGGCGAGGGTGCCCAGTTCGGGGTCAGTGGTGATCTCTTCGACTGTTTCGACCAGTTCGGATTCGGATTTGGCGGGTTGAGGCTTGGGGAGGTTGAGGCTGGCGATCTGGAGGCCGTAGAGGAGGAGCCCGGCACGGCGGGGGTCGATGTCGTTGGCGGCGATGCGCTGGAGGACCTGGCCGATGGTGTGCTGGATGGCTGACCGGTCTTCGGGGAGCGGGACCTCGAAGGTGGAGCGGCGGTTGCGGCGGGCGCGTGGGTGGGTGGCGGGTCTGCGGGTGTTGTGGTGGTAGTAGCAGAGGTCTTCTCCGCGGAGGCATGGGCTGCCGCAGCGGTGGCCGTCGGTGAAGATGTGGCGGCACTGGTAGCGTTTGGGTGTTGCGGTTTGCGGTAACTGGTTCTGTTCGATGGCGGTGTTGTGCATAGGCCCCTCCCCACGGGGTACTTTCGGGTGCAAAGTCTTTGAAAGAAAAGGGATAGGTCTGGACTTTGGTTCCGGGCCTCTCC
>Ga0210383_10006675_pt1 | contig 10050 bp, 5 predicted proteins | sample IncBWC14OmetaG_FD_160072 | JGI IMG/M metagenome (GOLD analysis project Ga0210383, IMG submission 160072) | Forest soil microbial communities from Barre Woods Harvard Forest LTER site, Petersham, Massachusetts, United States - Inc-BW-C-14-O ...
CGGATGCGGGACGTGCGCATCGACCCGGTCGCCCACACTGCCCGTGCCGAAGCCGGAGCCTTGTGGCAGGACGTAACGGTGCCCGCCGCCCAGCATGGCCTGGCCGCGCTCGCGGGCAGCTCGCCGGACGTCGGCGTGACCGGCTACACCCTCGGCGGCGGGATCGGCTGGCTGGCCCGCCGCTACGGGCTGGCCGCCAATAGCGTCACCGCGGCCGAGGTCGTGACCCCGGACGGCCGTCTGGCCCGGACGGACGCGGAGCACGAGCCGGACCTTTTCTGGGCCGTGCGGGGCGGCGGCGGCAGCGTCGCGGTGGTGACCGCGCTGGAGATGAGGCTGTATCCGGTCCGTGAGCTCTATGCGGGGGCGCTGTTTTTCCCGATTCAGCGCACCGAAGAGGTGCTGCGCACCTGGCAGGCGTGGACCGGCACCGTCCCCGACCAGGTCACCTCCGTCGGCCGTATCATCCGCTTCCCGCCAATTCCAGAACTCCCCGAGCCGCTGCGCGGCCGGGCCTTCGCGCTGGTAGAGGCCGCTTGCATCGCCGACGCGAGCGTCGGCGCCGACCTGATCCAGTCGCTGCGCGAGCTTGGCCCCGAGATGGACACGTTCACGATGATCCCCGCTCCCGCGCTCCAGCAACTGCACATGGACCCCGACCAGCCGGTGCCCAACCAAGGCGACGGCGCGTTGCTGGCCGACTTCCCCGCCGCGGCGATCGACGCCCTGGTGGCCGTCGCCGGCCCCGGAGCCGACATCCCGCTGACGACCATCGAGATCCGCCATCTCGGCGGCGCGCTCGCCCGCCCCGCAGCCGACGGCGGCGCCCTGCCCGCAATTGACGCCGGCTACGCCATGTTCGCCGGCGGCTTCACGCCGACACCCGCAGTAGCCGAAACGGTGCGCGCGCAGGCGCAAGCGGTCAAGGACGCCCTCGCCACCTGGCACGCGGGCTACGACTACTACAACCTCGAGGAAACCCCGGCACCCGCCAGCACGGTGCTGCCGCCCGCGTCGTACCAGCAGCTGCAGAAGATCAAGGCCAGTTACGACCCGGACCAGGTCATTATCTCCGCCCACCCCGTCTGGCCGACCCGGCCAGACAAGCGGGGAAACGATTCGTGAGGAACGAGGTGGAAACGATGATTAGCTATTTTGGCCCGCCGCGTGTACCGAGGCGCCGGCGGATGCCGGTGGCCGTGGTGGCTGTGGCTGCCGTGGCGGTCGTGGTCGCCGCGTGCGGTTACCCCCCCGGTGGCAGAGCGAGGCTGTACGGGCTGGCGCCGTCCAGCGCCCCGGCGAGCGGTCCGGGAGCCGCCGGTAGCAGCGCGCTGACGCTGCGGCACACCGCGCTGGGCACGATCCTGACCACAGGCAAGGGCTTCACCGTGTACGCGTTCGAAGCCGACAAGGGCACGATGTCCGACTGCACCGAGGCGTGCGCGGTCGCGTGGCCGCCGGTGACGGCCAGCGGTGACCGCATCACGGTGACCGGTGGCGCCACCATGTCGCTGGTCGCGGAGACCATCCGGCCAGGCGGTGTGCACCAGCTCACCTACGCCGGGCACCCTCTGTACACCTTCACCGGCGACACCAGTCCCGGCAACACCAACGGGCAGGGCTCCGAGGCGTTCGGGGCCCGCTGGGACGCGCTAACCGCTGCTGGCCAGGAGATCACCGATGGCTAGCAATGTGGTCCCTGTCAGCCGGCAACGGCGAGGGAGGTCTCCTGCCGTGCTTATCCAGCGGGTCCTCGGCGTCGCCGCTGCCGCGTGCCTCGCATTTGACGGCTCCGTCCACTTCCGCGGCGCCGGGTTCTATGGCGCGGTGACCACGTCGGTGCTCAGCCAGGCCACGCTGTTCCGCGTGCAAGCTAGCCTGGCCGCCGCGGTGGCTTAGCCCTGCGGCATGACCCGTAGTGCGGCGTCTTGTTGCGCAGGAAGCGCGCGAGCAAGCTGGTTACGCGAGCTGATGCCGAGCTTGACGAAGACCTTCCGCAGGTGGTAGGCGACGGTGGCGCGGCTGATGAACAGCTGCGCGGCGATCTGTGGGTTTGAGGCGCCGGCGCCGGCGAGGCGGGCGATCAGCGCCTCTTGCGCGGTCAGGGCCTCACGGGCATCGACGGTCTGGGCGCGTGCGTGCCCGCCGGCAGCGCGCAACTCGATCCGCGCCCGGTTGGCGAAGGCCGTAGCACCCATCAGATCGAAAAGCTCGAACGCACGGCCAAGCTGATCGCGGGCGTCACGCCGGCGCCGTTGGCGGCGAAGCCATTCGCCGTAGAGCAGATGGGCGCGCGCGAGATCCAGACACAGGCGCGCGCGGCCGAAGCAGTCGATCGCCTCGCGGTAGAGGCTCTCGGCGGCTTCGCCGTCGCTGACGAGCGCCCGCGAGCGGGCCTCGATGCCCAGCGCCCAGTCGGTCCCGCTGGGGCGGGTGGTTTCCGCAAGCCGCTGGAGGGCACCGACCGCGCGCTCCGGCATTCCGTTGCGCTCCGCCGCCTCGATGAACTCGACCACTGCCCAGTTGCCGAACCACAACGCGGGCGGGTTGCCGCTTGTCTGCTGCGCCGCGGCCATCGCCTCCTGGTACCGGCCGAGGCTGTTGTACAGCACCGCAGTCGCCCATTGAACGTAGCTCAGCCCCTCGCCCCCACCCCATCCCTCCTCGTTTTTGGTACTGGCCTCGATCAGCTCTAGGGCCTCGGTTTCCCGACCCCGCAACGCGGCCAGCGCCAGGGGACCGTAGGGTGCGCTGCTGAACTCGGTCGCCTCGGTAACCGATTCCGCCTCCGCGACCATCGATGCCGCGGCGGTGAACTCACCAGCGAGGAGGTGAACGCCGACGCGCATGCTAAAGGCAGGGGGGAGCGCGATAGGGGCGTCGCTATCACGGGCGAACTCCACCTGACGACTGGACAGGACGTCCCAGCTCCCGTAGTCCCAGAGCGTTCCGGCGGCATGGCAGGCCACCCACAGCCAGCGGAGCCCTTCCTCCCGGGACAGATCTGCGCCGCGGAACGCGCTCACCGCGTGTTTGAGTGCCGGCGCCCCCGCTTGGTGGCCCTCCGAGATCAACAGCGCCAGGCCATCGAGCAGCAGATCGGGCGCGCGGGGCGACTGCGGAGGCCGGGGGGCCGCGCGGGCGGCCTCGGCCACCCCCTGCATACCGCCAGCATGGGCCAGGTAGCCAGCGAACAGGGCCGCGGCGAGCGCGTCCAAGTACGTATCGCGTGCCAGCCGGGCGTCGAACGGCTCAAACTGTCGGGCCGCCTTCAGCAGCAGCGCGGGTGCGTCGTTGCCGCCGCTATCGGCAAACGCGATCTGCTCGCGCAGTGCGATCTGGCCGCGCAAGAGGTCCGCCCGAGCATGCTGGAACTCATCCGGCGGCGCGGCCGCTGCGCTGGCCAGCAGCCTCAGCGCGGCGTCAAACGCCCCGGCCTGATATTTCGCCTGTGCGGCGGCCATCACCCGCTCCGCCCGCTGCGATGGGTCGGGTGTCAGCGCAGCGGCGCGCTCGAGAAAGGCCGCTGCCGCGGCCGGGCCGCCGCGCGCCTGCGCCCGTCCGGCCGAGCGCTCCAATTCCCCGGCAACATCCTCATCGGGCCCCAGCGCCGCCTGGGCGCGGTGCCAGGCACGGCGATCCGGGTCCGACTCCGGGTCGGTTGCCTCGGCCAGCGCACGGTGTGCGCTGCGGCGCTGGTGCGGCAAGGCGGCCCGGTACACCGCTGACCGGACCAGCGGATGACGGAAGGTCACCCGGTTCCCGATTCTCAGCAGCCCGTCAGCCTCCGCGGCAGCCGCCGCCTCCATCTCGATCCCCAGCAGCCCGGCCGCCCGCCACACCAGCAATGGCTCGCCGGCTGGCTCCGCCGCGGCGACGAGCAACAGCCGCTGGGTGACTGCCGGGAGAGCCTCGAGCCGCCGCCGGAAGCTGTCTTCGACCCGTCCTGGCAGTCCCGGCACGTCCACCCGGAAGCCGAACCCGGGGGCCAGCTCTGTGATCGGCAACCCCCGCGGCAGCTCAAGCAACGCCAGCGGGTTACCCCGCGTTTCCGCGACGATCCGGTCTCGCACTCGCTCATCCAGCGGTCCCCTGACCACCGAGCCGAGCAGCTCCCGCGCTTCAACATGACCAAGGCCCTCGACCAGCAACTCCGGCAGCCTGGTGAACTCCTTGATCGGCTCGCGCGTCGCCAACACCAACGCGACCGGCTCTGCCAGCAGCCGCCGTGCCACAAACGCAATTGCCTGCACCGATGCTCGATCCAGCCACTGCGCATCATCAATCACGCACAACAACGGCCGCTTCTCAGCCACCTCGGACAGCAGGCTCAATGCGGCCAGCCCTACCAAAAACCGATCCGGCGCTTCTCCCGCCCGCAAGCCGAGCGCAACGCCGAGCGCATCCCGCTGGGGACTCGGCAGGCGCTCCAGTCCGTCCAGTATCGGCGCGCACAACTGCTGCAGGCCGGCGTACGCAAGCTCCATCTCCGACTCGACTCCGGCTACCCGCGCAACGCGCAAGTCGGCCGCCAACTCGGTTGCGTAGTCCAGGAGCGCCGTCTTGCCGACCCCCGGCTCCCCGCGCACCACAAGCACCCCACTCTGCCCAGCTCGCACCGCATCGAGCAGGTGGGCGAGCGCCGCGCGTTCCGCGAGACGATCCAGCAGCATCATAGGGCCCTAGGTGGTGCCAGCGCGGGTAGCGCGCCACCGCGGCCTTTACGCTACCGGCCCTGAACTCACAACGCTAGCGACCACATAGCCCGGTGGGGGCGAGGCCTCTCCGAGGAGCAGGCTGGCGAGGTGAAGCAGACGTGGCCGGCTCTCTGAGTGCTTTGTGCAACTGACGCAGAGCGTTTCACTAGGCCGATCCGTCCTAGGGATGTCGGCCGGTCTCTGCCAGCATGCGGCGGCCACGCCGGGACGGCCGCCGCGGTGCGCGGATCTTCCCGGGGGATCAGCCCTGCGGCGCGACCGGCGGTGCTGCGCCTTGCCGGGCGGGAAGCGCGGGAGCGAGCTGGCTGCGGGAGCTGATGCCGAGCTTGGTGAAGACTTTCCGCAGGTGGTAGGCGACGGTGGCGGGGCTGATGAACAGCTGCGCGGCGATCTCTGGGTTGGAGGCGCCCTGGCCGGCCAGGCGGGCGATCAGCGCTTCTTGCGCGGTCAGGGTATCTGGCGTCTCGATGGTGCGCTGCTGGGCGTGCCCTCCGGTCGCCCGCAGCTCGATGCGCGCCCGTTCAGCAAACGCCGCGGCGCCGATCGAGTCGAAGATCTGGTACGCGCTGCCGAGCTGGTCGCGGGCGTCACGGCGGCGCCGCTGGCGGCGCAGCCACTCGCCGTAGAGCAGGCGAGCGCGGGCCAGGTCCACCCGCAGGCGAGCGCGGCCGAAGCGGTCGATCGCCTCGCGGTAGAGGCTCTCGGCGGCTGCGCCGTCGCTGACCAGTGCCCGCGAGCGGGCCTCGGCACCCAGCGCCCAGTCGGTCCCGCAGGCGCGGGCGATGCCGGAGAGCCGCTGCACGGCGCCGGCCGCGCGCTCGGGGACCGCGATCCGCACCGCCGCCTCGACCAGCTCGACGAGCGCCCAGCTGGCGAACTGCACCGCGGGCGAGTCCTCGCTCGCCCGCTGCGCCGCTGCCAGCGCCTGCTCATAGCGGCCCAGGCTGTTGCCCAGCACCGCGGCCGCCCACTGCGCGAAGCTGAGCGCTCGGCCCTCACCCCGGCGCCCCGCGTCGTCGGTGGCGATCTGGATCAGCTGAGCGGCTTGCGCTTCCCGGCCGCGGAAGACGGCCAGGCCCAAGGCGCCGTACGGCGCGATGCTGCTCCCGGTCGCCTCGGCTACCGACTCGGCCTGCGCCACCATCGAGGCGGCCTCGGTGAACTCCCCAGCGAATGTGTGCACTCCCGCACGCACGTAAAAGGCGATGGGAAGCGTGATAAGCGCACCAGCGTCACGGGCGAGCGTGACCTGGCGGTCGGACAACACGTCCCAGCTGACGCGGTCCCACACAATCTGCGCGGCATAGGAGGCCAGCCAGAGCCAGCGCAGCCCCTCCTCCCTGGAGACATCCGGCCCGCGGAAGGCACTCACCGCTTGCCGGAGCAGCGGCGCTCCCGCTGCATAGCCCTCGCAGATCAGCAGGGCCAGGCCATCCAGCAGCAGATCGGACGGACGCGCCGGCTGTGGCGGCGAGGGGGCCGCAAGCGCCGCCTCGGCGACCTCCCGCATCCCGCCGCCAAGAGCCAGCCGGCTGGCGACTGTCGCGGCGGCCAGCGCGTCCAGGTACGTCTCGCGCGCCAGCCGCACGTCGAGCGGCTCAAATTGCCGGGCCGCCTTCAACAACAGCGGGGGTGCGTCACTGCCGCGGCTGGCCGCGAACGCGATCTGGCCGCGCAGCAGGTCCGCCCGAGCGCGCCGCAACCCATCCGGCGGCCCAGCCTCCGCGGTGGCCAGCAGTCCCAGAGCTGCATCGAACGCGCCGGCCTGGTACGTGGCCTGCGCCGCGGCCAGCGCCCGCCCCGCCCGGCGCGCCGGGTCCAGGGTCAGCGCGGCCGCGCGTTCCAGGAAGGCGCCTGCCGCGGCCAGCCCGCCGCGCGCCTGGGCCCGGCCCGCCGAGCGCTCGAGCTCCGCCGCGACGTCCTCATCGGGCCCCAGCGTCGCCTGCGCGCGGTGCCAGGCCCGGCGATCGGGGTCAGCCTGCGGATCGGTCGCGCCGGCCAGCGCCTGGTGCACGGCCCGCCGCTCCGGCGCCGACGCGGCCCGGTACACCGCAGACCGCACCAGCGGGTGACGGAACGTCACCCGCTCGCCGATCGCCAGCAACCCGGCGTCCGCCGCCGGCGCAACAGCCCCGGCCCCGATCCCGAGCCGCTCCGCCGCCTTCCACACCAGCGCCGGCTCGCCGGCCGGCTCCGCCGCGGCGACCAGCATCAGCCGCTGGGTCGCGGCCGGCAGCACCTCCAGCCGCCGCCGGAAACTCTCCTCAATCCGCCCCGGCACACCCGGCACACCCGGGACACCGGACACACTAGGTACATCAGGCACACCGCGCACACCCTGCGACAGCTCAAGCAACGCCAGCGGATTGCCCCGCGTCTCCACGACGATGCGGTCCCGCACCCGCTCATCCAAGGGCCCCCTGATCACCGAGCTGAGCAGCTCCCGCGCGTCGCCATCACCCAGGCCCCCGACCAGCAGTTCCGGCAGTCCCCGGAACTCCTCGCCCGGCTCACGCGTGGCGAACACCAGCGCGACCGGCTCGGCCAGCAGCCGCCGCGCCACAAACGCCAGCGCCTGCGCCGACGCCCGGTCCAGCCACTGCGCGTCATCGATCACGCACAAAAGAGGCTGCTGTCCGGCCGCCTCTGACAGCAGGCTGAGCGCGGCCAGCCCCACCAAAAACCGGTCCGGCGCCGCCCCTGTAATCAGGCCGAACGCGACGCCCAGCGCATCACGCTGCGGATCCGGCAGCCGGTCCAGGCCATCGAGCATCGGCGCGCACAACTGCTGAAGGGCGGCGAACGCCAGCTCCATCTCCGACTCGACTCCGGCCACCCGCGCCACGCGCAGGCCAGCCGCCGACTCGACCGCATACTCCAGCAGCGCGGTCTTGCCTACCCCGGCCTCGCCGTGCACCACCAGCGCGCCGCTGCGCCCGCCGCGCGCGGCCTCAAGCAACTGGCCGAGTGCCGCTCGCTCGGTGAGACGATCTAGCAGCATCACCGGCCCCGCGTGCCATCGCCGACGCGGTTACGGCCTACCGCGAGCCTCCACGCTACCGGTCCCCCCGCTGATGGCGCCAGGGCGTGGTTAAGCCGGGTCACGCCCGCGCCATAACCGGCACCACCAGGGCACACAGTGTGGCGCGAAGCTGCCCAGCGCCCGGGTGATTTCGTTCGTCAGAACTCACGAACAGAATCACCCGGGCGGCCATGTCGGGGAAGTCCCGGATCCAGACGAACCGGTCGACGTCCGCCAGGTTCTGGAACTGGCCCACGATCGGCGGTCAGGTGCCGATGATGGCGTCTCCATCCCTGCTGACGGCCGAGCAGAACTGAGTAGTCGGGCAGGATATGCCTTGCCACAACAGCGGGCTTGGGGCCCGTACCAAGCGGGTCCACGCACCGTTGGCGAAGCTGAAGATGTCACCGTTGAAGCTGCCACCGGCGCCGCATCCACGCGCGGCGGCAGGCCGACCACCGATGCCGTCACCAGAAGTGCCACCGCGGACGATCCGCTTAACGTTCTGCCATATCGCACATTGCCTCCCGTTTGTCCTCATACCGGACAAAACTCATGTGTCAGGTGTACCAGCCCATCCGCCGGCAGCCGGCGCCAGCGCTGCGGTCCCGACTGTGACCGTGACCTCACATTTTGTGTGGACGGCAGCTGAATCCGGCCGTCACGAGGCGCGTTGGACGCAGCCGGATCCTGTGGCTTTGAGTGCTTTGTTGCTGAAATCGTCCTGCAGCATATAGAGGCCGCCGGGCCAGGGCGACTTCAATGGGGCCCACTTCTGGTTGTACAGCGTCCCTCCGGGACCGGGATAGGTGGGCTTGAAGTAGAAGTTGCACTTGTCGGCGACCTCGCCGCCGGTCGTGTGTTGTTCTCGGAGGTCCATCCACGCGCGGGTGCCGGCGCCCGGCAATGGGTCGGTGATCATCTCGATGTGCTCGTGGCTCATGAGATTGAGGTAGAAGTCGTATATTCCCGGCTCCCCGTGCGGCGTGCTGGGCAGATTGTCGCAGCTTCGCCCTGTCACGGCCAGTGGATAGGGCACGTAGGCGTAGATGACTGGATCGGCGGTGCCGTCCAGGTTGAGGGGGAAGTAGCTGTGGTAGGCGCACCAGTCCTGGCCAGATACCTGGCCGGGGCCGCACGCGGGCGTATAGCACGAGCCGATGGTGTGTGCCCCGGAGGACATGGTAAACACGATGAAGACGTCGTGGGTGGCGATGCCATATGACCACTTTTTTTTGGTGATCGCCTGTTGGATCTCGCCCTGGATGTCTGCGTCGGTGATGCAATAGGTCCCCGTGATCGGGTGCGTGCAGTGCGACGGGAACGGCGTCACGGAGTCGGTGTATGTGCCTGCGAGTTTGATCGTTGCCGACGGGTATGTCTTCGTTTTATCGGAGTTGATCATGAAGTACTGGTGCAGCATCTTGAAGAGACTCTTGCCGTTTCCCTGGGTGACGTACTTCTTCATGATTAGCGCGAAGGTATCGATCGCCCGCGGTGCGGTCCCGCCCGGAGGGCCATACCAGAAAATCAGGTGCACATTCGTCACCGGCAGAATCGGCCCACCCTGGTACACAACCTTTCGCTTCGACACGAAGTAGGAAGCCGGGTTGCTCGTGGAGTCGATCACACCGGCCCGCCGCAGAAAGCTGGGCGACCGGAAGAAGGCCGGCTCCGGGTGCGCTCCCGCTGGCAAGACGTAGCCGTGCCGGACGACATCCGCCGACACGCCAGCGGACAGGCTGGTACCGGCGGCCTGCGCCGGTGCAGCGCCTACCGCCGCCCCAGCCGCCGCAGCGGCGGTCATGGCGATGGCGGCTCCTGCGGCCAGCAGACGTCTGGTAAGCCGGTGGATCATGACGAATGCCCCCTTGAGGTAGGTCCGATCCGGTTGCCCCCAGCCACCACAAGCGCCGAAAACTCCCGATCGATTCTGGGCGGGAACTGCCCGCTTGGACCGGCGATGGCTTGGATATCGGAAAATGTAAGAGCAAAGGCCTGCCCATCGCCGCTTGCGAAGCCCCGCGCTGGACGGAATTTTATTCCACTCATTTCACCCGCTCCTCCCGATCGCTTTCCCGCTTCTAACAGATGATCGCGGTGTGGAACGACTCGTTTTGCAGATTGCCGCCGAAGAACAACAGGCTACGGACCTGGAAACCGATGGTGTTAGTGGCCGGGCCGGGGACAACCTCGACGGTGGCCGGGTCGAATGGGACCGCAGTGTTCACCGAGCCGCGAGTGGCCACGGTGGCGCAGGAGGACAGTGCCTTGCTGGTGGCCACAGTGTACAGCCCGGTGCCCGGGCTG
>Ga0210383_10006676_pt1 | contig 10050 bp, 9 predicted proteins | sample IncBWC14OmetaG_FD_160072 | JGI IMG/M metagenome (GOLD analysis project Ga0210383, IMG submission 160072) | Forest soil microbial communities from Barre Woods Harvard Forest LTER site, Petersham, Massachusetts, United States - Inc-BW-C-14-O ...
GATCAGCGGCCGCTCCAGGGCGAGCAGCTCGCAAAAACGGCTGATCACGCGCGCCTGAGCGCTGATCGCTGCCAACTCTTCCGTCGGGCGCGTGGAATAGCCGCTGCCGGGGCGGTCGAGAATGACGACGCGGAAGTCTCGCATCAGCTTGCCGAGCAGCGAATGCGTGAAGTTGTGCATCTGGCCGGCGAGGCCGTGAACAAGCAGAAGCGTCGGTCCGGTTCCTTTGTCGAGATAATGGATACGCGCGCCGTCGACGTCGATGAAGCGTCCGCGCGGCGGCAGCGCCCTCTCCACCCGCCGGGCCGTCCATGCGGTAAACAGAACCAGGCCGGCGAGAATGACGCCGACCAACGCGATGGCAATACCGACGAGCCACGCGATCATTCCTGCAATCTCCGTCCGATCCGGTTCCAGTATGTCACAGGCATCAGCCGTTCGACGAGTGCGGCAAATTTGGCGTCCGAGCCGACCAGGACACGCGGTTTTCTATTTTCGACGCCGCGAACGATGGTTTCGCCGGCAATTTCCGGCGGCATGGTCAGGAAGGCGTCAGCGAGCCTGTGCCGCTTCGCGACTTGGACGGCGGATAAGCTGGTTGGAAACCGCGCGTTGCGAGCGATCGAAGTGGCGACACCGCCGGGATGCACGACGGTAACGCCGACGCGCGTTCCGGCAAGCTCGTGGCGCAGTGACTCCGAAAAACCGCGGACGGCAAACTTGCTCGCGCAATACGCGGTCTGTCCGGGCGGCGCGATCAAGCCGAACAGGCTCGAAATATTGACCAGCCGCGCCTCCTCGCTCTTTTGCATCAGCGGCAGGAAGGCCCGGGTCATCTGCACCACGCCCCAGAAATTGATGCCGAACAGCCAGTCGAAGTCGGCTTCCGCAACCTCGACGAAATTACCGCCGAGCGCGACGCCGGCATTGTTGACAAGGACGTCGACGCCGCCGTGCTCGCCGGTCACCTGCGCCGGAAAAGCGGAGACCGCCGCCCGGTCGGCGACGTCGAGATGATGCCGACTGACGCGTATCTTATCGCCGGCTTTGTTGCCGGCGATGTCGGCGGCGGTGCGCGCCAGTGCCGCGTCGTCGATATCGGCGAGCGCGAGGTGACAACCGCGCCGCGCCAGCGCGACGGCGATGCCGCGCCCAATTCCTCCGGCCGCTCCGGTGACGACGGCGGTCCCGCCTTTGAGCTTAAACACGATTGAGGCCTCCGAATTCTCAAGGTGAGCCGGCGGTTCGCTGAAGCGCCGGGCGCCGCCGAGCAACGAGCACGGCGGCGTCGCGCCGGAGTTGACGGCAGCGTTAACGAAGCATTTCCCAGCGAGGCTCCCCGCGGTTACGGCAAGTTGATGCACACCCTGATTTATTTGTCGATGCAACGGGCCGGGTCATGGCGTGGTCCGAACAGGGACGCGGCGACCCGAGCGCAAAACCGCTCGCCACGTTCTCAGGATCGCGATAACGACGGCGGAATTCCAAAACGCCATGGATTTGAGCAAGGCTATGGATTTGAGCAAGGCTATGGATTTGAGCAAGGTTTACGTCCGGTGAATTAGCGGGCCCCCCGATAAACCGAATTTTCAGGCCTCGCCTTTAGACCTGTACGCTCTGCAGTTGCTCTGGTGCGGCGGCGAGAACGCCATGCGTGTGGCCCAACGGTCTGGGAGCGAGACGGCGGGCCGGGCGGCCGCGCCTGGCGAGCGCACCGATTCCGATCCGGTGCTGGCGATGACCGGCACCACGCTCGCGGAGCCGGCAGGTTACGCGAGTGCATAAGCTGCTCGCCAGACAACTAGCCAAAGCAGCGAACGGCTCCGGCGAGTTCGAGCTTCAGGCGCTGTTGACCCTCGTCTCCGAGGCCTACGAGCAGTCGGACAACGACCGCGATCGTACCGATCGCTCGATCGCGCTGATGGTCGCCGAGCTCGGGCAGCTCAACCGCGGGCTGGATCAGCTGGTGCAGGAACGCACCGCCGCGTTGCGCGAGCGCGAAGCCGAATTGGAGGCGCAGAATTTGCGCTTCGATGCCGCGCTCAAGAACATGCCGTACGGATTGTGCATGTTCAACGGCGACGAGCATCTGATCGTTTGCAACGAGCGTTACGGCGAGATGTATGGGCTGACGCCGGAACAGACGGCGCCGGGCACCAGGTTACGGTCGATCCTGGATGCCCGCATCGCGAACGGTCAGAGCCCCGCCGACGGCTCCGCGTACATCAAGAAGTGCCTGACCGACGTTCGCAGACGTGAGCCGTATTATAGCGAAATCGGCCTGCGTGACGGGCGGACCTACGCCGTCAATCACCGGCCGATGCCAGACGGCGGCTGGGTCGCCATCCATCTGGACATCACGGCGCAAAAGCACGCCGAATCCCAGATCACCTACATGGCGCGGCACGACGGTCTGACCGGCCTCGCCAATCGCGCCGTCCTGCTGGAGAAAATGGAAGAAGCCATGGCCCGTCTGCGGCGCCACGGCAATCGGTTCACGATCTTCGTGCTCGACCTCGACCTGTTCAAGATGGTCAACGACTCGCTCGGACATCCGGTCGGCGACGAGCTTTTAAAAGTGGTGGCGGGCCGGCTGGCGGAATGCACGCGCGAAACCGACGTGGTTGCCCGGCTCGGCGGCGACGAATTCGCGGTGCTGGCGACGGTGGACGGCGATCAGCGCCAGGCCGCGATCGTCCTCGCCTCGCGGCTGCTCGATGCGGTGGCGGCGCCCTACGATCTCGATGGCCATCAGCTCAATATCGGCACCAGCATCGGCGTCGCGCTCGCGCCCGAGCACGGCACTGAGGTCGATCAGCTTCTCAAGAACGCCGATCTGGCGCTCTATAAAGCCAAGGCCGAAGGCCGCGACGCCTACCGCTTTTTCGAGGACGCGATGGGGGTCGAGGCCCGCACCCGCCGCGCCCATCAGGTCGAGTTGCGCGGCGCGCTGGCCAACGACGAGTTCGAGCTGCACTACCATCCCATCGTCGACATTCGGACCGGCGAGACCGCCAGCATCGAGGCGCTGATCCGCTGGCGCCACCCGCAACGCGGCATGATCCCGCCGTGCAGTTTCATTCCGCTGGCGGAGGAGAGCGGCCTGATCCATCCGATCGGCGAATGGGTATTGCGCAAGGCGTGCAGCGATGCGGTGAGCTGGCCGTCGCACGTCAAGGTCGGCGTCAATTTATCGGCCGTGCAATTTCGCAAGGCAAACCCGGTCGACAATTTCTGCAAGGTGCTGAATGAGACCGGCCTGCCGCCGGAGCGCCTGGAACTCGAAATCACCGAATCGGTGCTGCTGCAAAACAATGTCGAGCATGTCGAGGCGCTGCATCAACTGCGGCTGATGGGCATTTCCATCGTGCTCGACGATTTCGGCACCGGTTATTCGTCGCTGAGTTATTTGCGCATGTTTCCGTTCGACAAGATCAAGATCGACCGCTCGTTCGTCCATGAGCTCGCCAACAATGCCGATTGCGCGGCGATCGTGTCGGCGGTGGCCGGGCTCGGCTCGAGCCTGCGCATCGGCACCGTGGCCGAGGGCATCGAAACCGGCGATCAGCTGCTGCTGGTACACGCCGCCGGCTGCACGCATGCGCAGGGCTTCTTGTTCGGCCGGCCATGTCCCGCCGCCGAACTCAAATTCGAGCGCCTGACCGAGCGCAAAGCGCGGAACCGCGTGGCCTGATCGGCGGGGCCGAACTTAACGCCGCAACCAGCCTTTCCGCTTCGCTTCGGTCGCCGGTGCCGGCGTCGGCGGCGCGCCGAGACGGGACGTCAGTTTCCCCATCAACAGCCGCAGCTCGAAGTCGCGGAATTGGGCGTAGATGTCGGCGGTCCAGGTATGAACTTCGGTCGGCCCGCCGGGCTGCTTGGCCATGTACGTGTTGAACGAGAAAGTCGGCCGGTCGACCACGCCGCGCACGATCTGCGACAGGCGCGGGATGCGGATCATGCCGCATTCGGGGCGGGTCGGCGGAAAATCCTCCTTGGAGAACATCAGTGACACCGATTCGTTGTGCACCGGCACGAACGTCGCCGCCACGGAAAGCTGCAGCTCGCCGTAAATGCGCACCGTAGCGACGGCCTGATCGGTCACAAAGAACACGATCGCCTCGGTGCCGCGCCGCCGCGCCTCCTGGGCGAAGCCGATTTCACCCATGACGCGGAAGAACAGCTCGAACGGCGCGTAGCCAAGATCGATCACCTTGGTGCTGGTGGTGTCGGCGATCAGCCGATCGAACAACTCCATCTGGCCGCGGATGTCGGTAATATCCACCGGCCAGACCAGTTTGGGAAAGCGCCCGGCCAGCATCGGCTCGCGCGGATTGAGATCGAAGCCGACCAGCGGCCGGCCGCTTTGTTGGAAATACTCCATCATCAGCCGCGCCAGCAGCGTCTTGCCCATGCGCGGGCGCGGCGAGGTGATGACATAGAGCGGGGCCGGCTGCTTCATCGCAGCGCGGCGTTACGATCGGCTGACGACCTGGACGCGCGGACCGGCCGCCGGCGCGGCGGCGCCCGCCGCAACGATCTCGTTGAGCTTGATGCGGTCGTATTCGGCCCACACATTGCCGAGCCAATGCCGCACGTAGCCGCGCAGCACGAACGAGTAATTGGCCGCCTCGCCCTTCAGGCCCTTGTTGGCGACAAAGGTGAGGAACGGAACGGAAGCGAGCTCGACCTGCTCATAGGCCATTTCGTTGAGCTTCGGGATAGTGATCTCAATCGCGTCCTTGAACTTGCGGAAGTACGAGGAATGGGTGGCTTGATCCCACTCGAAGAAGCTCGTGTTGTTGATGAAGTTCTTGACCAGGAAGTATTTGGCGTCGGTCGTGAAGGGTGACGTGTCCTCGATCTCGTTCAATGAGGCGATCGACGAGCCGAGGATGTGGAACACCACGAAGGTAAGCTGGCCCTTCTTCACCGCATCGAGAAAGCCGATGTCGCGCAGCGAGCGGAGCGTCGGCGAGAGCAAGCCGGCGCGCACGTCGATAACCGTGACGCTCGCCTCGGTGCTCGACAGCGTGTCGAAAATCCGCATCTGGTCGGGCACCGACATGACATCGACGATTTCGCTGATGTCGGGATGGAACCGCTTCAGGGTGCCTTTGGGCGATTCGGTATCGAATGCCCGCGTCGCTACGTGGTGCGCCGTGAAATAGTCGAGCAGGGTGCGCGATACCGTCGTCTTGCCGACCCCACCCTTGTCCGCGCCGACCACTACCACTGTTGGCTTAGCCATGGCCGATTCCTCAATCACCCGACGGCGTCGTGAGCCGCGCTGAGTCCCGGATGTTGATTCCACAGGATTTTTGCGGCTGGGTCGAGCGTGTCACGCCGTTTTTCCCCTAGGAGTCGTTGTACACACACCGGGTCCGGTTTGGAAGCGTTAACGTAGGTTACCGGCGCTGGAACACACTCTACGCACCGATTTGCAAGCCGATATGGTTAATTTGACGGCTTCGCGGTCGTTCGCGCCGGAGCTTCGCACGCTAGTTGCCGCTATGAGGTCCCCAAGGGCCGGAAGGTGATTCGGCAGGCGGGTCGACGGCTGCCGGCGCGGTTTCTGACGCTCGGTTGCCCCAAGGTCCGGCGTCGGGTCCGCCGACCGGTTGGCTTTGCGGGCCGCTTTCTTGCGCAGGCTCCTGCGGTGAATTCCACGGTCCTTGCGTCGCCGGCTCGCCGCCCGTTTCCGTTGTGGCATCATCAGGCTGCGGCGGAACGGCGATCGGGCCGGGATCGTGGCCGCCGGCGAACTTGACCAACGCCGCTACCCGGCTTTCCACCGAGGGATGGGTATCGAACAGTTCGCCGAATCCTTCCCGCGGGTTATCGATGCACATTTCCATGACGGCCGAGGTCGCGCCGGGCAGCTCGCCGCGGCCTTCGATCTTGCGCAACGCCGAAATCATCGCGTCCGGATTCTTGGTCAGCTCGACCGAGCCGGCATCAGCGAGGAATTCGCGCGAACGCGACAAGGCGAGCCGGATGAGGAAGGACAGCAGATAGGCCAGCACCAGAAGCGCAATGGCAACCACAATGGCAATGGCGGCGGCGCCGCCGCTGCGCCGATCGTCGGAACGGGAGCTGCGAAAGCTGAAGCCGCCATAGAACCAGAGCCGGAATACCAGTTCGGCGGCGAACGACACCACGCCGGCGATGATGACGGCGACCACCATCATGCGTACGTCGCCGTTGCGGATATGGGTGAGCTCATGGCCGAGCACCGATTCGATTTCGGCATCGTTGAGCCGGCCGAGCAGGCCCGACGTGATCGTGATCGAATATTGGCTCTGATTCATGCCGGTGGCGAAGGCGTTGAGCGCGTCGGACTCCATCACTTTGAGCTTCGGCATGGTGATGCCGCGGGAGATGCAGAGATTTTCCAGAAGATTGTAAAGCCGCGGCTGTTCGCTGCGCGTGACATCGCGCGCGCCGGTCACCACATCGATCATGCGCTGATGGAAGAAATAAGCGATCACCACCCACAATGCCGTACCGAGCGTGGCGAGCGGCGCGGCGCTGACGAGGTCCCGCCAGGCGCGCTGCATCAGAACGTTGAGATCGGCATCGATCGACATCGCCTCGGCGACCAGCGCGCCGGCATAAACCAGGACGTAAATGAGAAAGAACAGGCCGACGAGCAACGCAACCGACCGGCGCCGGTTCGACTGGACGTGGCTATAGAGGCCGTACGCAGCCATCGCTACGTCATCCCGGGGCGCGGCCCTCGGCCGCGAGCCCGGAATCCATAATCACGAGGCGCGAGGTTTTCGTGGGATCGTTTCATTTCGGATACGACGGTGGCTACGGATTCCGGGTGCCTCGCTGTCGCTCGACCCCGGAATGACGGACTAAAACTTTACCTGCGGCGCCTCGCCGACGGTCTTGCGCTCTTCGCCGAGGTCGAAGAATTCCTTCGGCGCAAAGCCCAAGGAGGCGGCGAACAAGGCGGCGGGGAAGCGCTGGATGCCGGTATTGTATTCCTGCACTGCGTTGTTGAAGAAGCGGCGGGCGGCGGCGATCTTGTTTTCGATGTCGGTGAGCTCCGTCTGCAATTGTTGGAAATTGGCGTTGGCCTTGAGGTCGGGATAGGCCTCGGACAGCGCGAACAGTTGGCGTAGCGCGCCGGACAGCATGTTCTCGGCGGCCGCCTGCTGGGGGGTGCCTTGGGCCGCGACCGCGGCATTACGCGCCTTGACCACCTCCTCGAGGGTACCGCGCTCGTGCGCCGCGTAACCCTTCACGGTCTCGACCAGGTTGGGGATCAGGTCATGGCGCTGTCGCAATTGCACGTCGACGTCGGCGAAGGCCTGATTGACCCGCTGCCGCATCGAGACGAGGCCGTTGTAGATGGCGATGACCCACAAAACCAAAACAACGATAATGGCGAGAACGATCAGTGTCGTCGTGCCCATCGGCGGCATCCTCCGGCTTGCCAACATGTATTGACTGCGGACGTCGCAAGCGCTTCCGCCACATAAATAAGCCGATTCATTGGCGCCGTTAAGGTTAGCCAGCGATGAATATCGCCGGCCTCCGGCTTGTCGTTTAGGAAGACCGACAAGCAAAGGTGCCGATCATGTCGAACCAACCTACAGGTTTTGCGGGCGACGACGCGGCGGGCTCGGTCGCGGATCGCGCGCACGAACCCAATGTTCGCCGGGAAATCGCTGCATCGGAGGTCGACGATTCCGGCTTGCTGGCAGCCGCCGATCGCGAGCATCTGGAGCGTGAGATCGCCGCCATCGAGCGGGCGGCGGCGGCGTTGCGCCGCGCCGATCCGGAGCTCGAGACCTGGAGCGACGTGCCGCCGGCGACCATGCACAAGCCGCGGCCGATCTGGCTGTTGATCGGCGTGCTGTGGCTCTCCACCGCGCTCGTGACCATCGGCGCGGTGTTCGCCATCTCCGCGCTGGTCGGCTAGCTGATAAGTTGCTCGTCCCCCAAGGGGGACCCAGCATCCCCGCGCTGGATTCCCGCTTGCGCGGGAATGAGCGAATTAAATCCCGCTAATACGCATTGCGATAGGCGGAGCGCGACAGCACCGTGCGGGTCATGATTTTCAGGTCGAGCCACAGCGACCAATTGTCGATGTAGAACAGGTCATACTCGACGCGCTTGCGCATCTTCTCTTCGGTGTCGGTCTCGCCGCGATAGCCGTGGATTTGCGCCCAGCCGGTAATGCCGGGCTTGACGTTGTGGCGGCGCGCGTAGCGTGAAATGCGCTGCTCGTATTCGCGATCGTGCGACAGCGCATGCGGCCGCGGGCCAACCAGCGACATGTCGCCGGTGAGCACGTTGAACAGCTGCGGGATCTCGTCGATGTTCCAGCGCCGCAGCCAGCGACCGATCCCGGTCAGGCGCGGATCGCCGACGCGCGCCTGCTGGATCACCGCGCCGTCGTCGAGAGTGCGCATGGTGCGAAACTTGATGATGCGAAACGGCTGCTGGTTGAAGCCGAAGCGCCTTTGCACGAAGAAAATCGGCCCCGGACTGTCGAGCTTGATCAGCACGGCGACCAGCACCAGGAGCGGCGTCGCCACGATCAGCGCGCCGGCGGCAAATACCAGATCGAAGAGACGCTTCTGGATGATTTCGCGCCGGGTCAGCGGCCGTCGCGTCAGCTGCAAGCTCGCCACCGGGCCGAGCGTCGACAGCGAGGCCTCTTCGAATTTGTGCAGCACCCGCTCTGGACCCAGATGAATCTCGACCGGCAGCGAGAGGAAGGTCTCGGCGCAGCGATCGATCGTCTCGGTGGCCGACCACGGCAGCAGCAAGAAAATGGCGTCGGGCTCGAGCTGGCGCACGCTGGCGACCGCTTCGGCGAGATCGCGATCAAGGATCGCGCGCCGCTCGGCGACCGGCGCGGCAGCAACGACCGGCGTCAGAAAGCGGCAGCCGACGATGTTGATGCCGAGCGTCCACGGCTCGTATTTGCTGACGAACGCGCCGACATTGGCGCCGGTGCCGATCAGAAAGATCCGTAGCGCCGACAACAGTCCGGCGGCACGCGCGAGCGCGGTGACGCGCACGATCACGTAACGCTCGACGATCAGCGCGATCAGCGTCGTGACGTAGAACAGGACGATCCAGCCGCGCGAATAGTCGACGCTGATCCGCGCCAAAAAGCCGAGCATCAACAGGCACACCAGCGTCACATTCCACAATTGGATGGTGCGCCGGCCATGCGGCTTGAAGCTGAAGAAATTCGGCAGCCGATACTCGCGGCGGAACAGGTTGGAAATCGCGAAAATGCTAGCCGCCAGGAGTCCGACCTGAACGTAGGAAGAAATATTGCCGGGATCGCCGTAGGCGGCGAGGTGATAGACGATGCCGGTGAGCGTCGACATCGCCACGATCAGTGCGACGTCGGTCAAAAAGATCGCGCCGGAAAACGTGCCGCGCGACAGCACGGCCCAGCCACGCAAGACCGGGTTGGTCTGCGGCCGCGACGCCAGCGTGTAGTTTTGATGGGTATTCATCAACGCGCGCATCCATCTCTCCTGCCCCGAATTGGGACAGGGCGAGGGGCCTGGCAGCGACGTCGCCAAAAGCATGCCAGGGATGCAGCGCATTGTTTCTTCGGCGATAAACACGACGATGGAGCATGTTAAGATTAACGTGGGCGGCGCTAGTGACTGGCGGCCCGGGGAGGTTTCATGAAAGGCAAGATCGCGCTCGAAGAACATTTCGCTATTCCCGAAACTCTTGCCGATTCCCGAGGCTATTTTCCCGATCGCGTCTGGCAGGAAGTGAAAAGCCGCGCGCTCGATCTGCATGAGCGGCGGCTCAAGCTGATGGACGAGCACGGCATCGAGACCATGCTGTTGTCGCTGAACGCGCCGGCGGTGCAGGCCATTCCCGATACGACGCACGCACACGACATTGCGCGGCGCGCCAACGATTATCTCGCCGAGCAGGTGGCCAAGCGGCCCGATCGCTTTCAAGGGCTGGCGGCGCTGGCGATGCAGGATCCGCAGCTCGCGGCGCGCGAGCTCGAGCGTTGCGTCAAGGAATTCGGCTTCCGCGGCGCGCTGG
>Ga0210383_10006677_pt1 | contig 10049 bp, 8 predicted proteins | sample IncBWC14OmetaG_FD_160072 | JGI IMG/M metagenome (GOLD analysis project Ga0210383, IMG submission 160072) | Forest soil microbial communities from Barre Woods Harvard Forest LTER site, Petersham, Massachusetts, United States - Inc-BW-C-14-O ...
TTCTTTCACACCCCGGAGCAGGAAGCCGCAGCCAAGGCTTCGAAAGAGCGACTGGAAAAATCGCACCGCTTCAGCAAGCCCATCGTCACCCAGATTGTTCCTGCAGAGACTTTCTTCGAGGCCGAGGATTATCATCAGCAGTATCTGGAAAAGAAGGGCCTCGCGTCTTGCCATATCAAAGCCTAGCTCGGCGTAGCCCCGGAAGCGCCGTCCGGGGCGGACCGTGGCGTCCGCCGCTACGTGATTCACGCTCCACGCGATGGAGGGCGGGGTCCGAAAGCCAGCATCAAAGCGAAGCCAACCAGATAGAAGGGTGCGACCTGCGAAAGGGTAAAGCCCACAAACCGCAGCACGAATCCGAACAAGGCCACCGTCTCGCATAACGCGTAAGTAATGATGTAGCCAGTCCGCCAACGCTTCAGCGCCGCCGGGTCGTCGGCTTGCTCGGCCAGTATTGCTTCCGATCGCAAGACGAACAGCCGCCGCACCGCGAAAATCATTCCCAAGGTCGTGATCGCGACCAGGGTGATTGCGAAATAAAAGTTGCGGTCCGGCGCGCTTGCCACGTTCGGGCTCAAGCGCTCCCCGATGAAAGCATAGAGCGCAACGCTCACCAAGAGGGCGATGCGGACCGTCTGTAACAGCTTCCGCGCGGGCTCCATAGGCCATTGTGACCGGATTGTTTGGATTTGAACCCAGAAATCTTATGCGTATCCGGGTTGATAACAGTGGAATCCCGCGTCAGTGGCTGTGTTCCATCGATCCCGGTCGCACCCGCACAAACAGATGAAACGACACCGGGTCATTTCCGTAAATGGGATCCAAAACCGCAGGCTTCGAATAAAAAGTCACATCCCCGCCGAATCCCACTTGCCAATGCTCATTGTGCACGAAATCGCGCACCCCGCCAAACGTGTAGGCGCCAATGCGGTACGCCGGATGAACCGGCGCCTCGGGAAACAACTCGTCTTTATCCACCAGTTCAAGCCGGGTGTAGGCATAATTCCGCGCCAGAAAATTCAAAGTCGATTCCAGCAGGTAACTGTTCTGGATGGTGTCGTCCAACAGCTTGTGCTTGCGTCCCCAGATCAGCGACGTCGCCCAGTTCCCATCTCCCAGCTTCCCTCCCGACAACGCCCGGTTGTATTCGACCGAGGCCGACTGCCGCTGCTCGTCGTTCGGATCGAGCGCCTCGGGATGCCGCAGACGTCCCGCGCTGTATTGCGCGGTCCAGTTGCGAGCGGGCGCCGCAGTCACCCGGAACGACCACGAATCGAGTGCCGCGAGCTGAATGCTCCAGCGCTCTTCATTCGGTTCGTGTCCATTGAAGGCCGAACCTTCTATTTTGATGAAACCCAGCTTGGAGAAATCGAGTTTTGAAAAATCTAGCTTTGACAGATCAAAGATGAAGCCCGTGGTCACCACCCCAAAGCTGGTATGCGTCGAATCCTGCAAATGATGGCCGAGCGGCGCTTCCGGATCCTCCGAAGCCGACTGGCGATGCATGTAAGTCACCGGGCCGAGCGCAGGTTCCGCCGACGGGCCGCCGTAAAGCAGCCATGAAACTTTCTCGCTGACCGGCAACGTGTACAGCGCAGCCAGTTCGGCAAAAACGTTGTGCGGATGCTGGTGATCGACCAGCGGCTGCCCATGGTAAGTTTCGCCAGTCTGAAAAAGTTCAGGGAACCCGGGATGCGGCGACGTCAACGACTCCGCCGAAAACATCTGCCGCAACAGCAGGGTACCCGACCACAGGCGATGCTGCTCCATGAACATAAAGTAGTTCGTCGACTCCGCCTTGCCCACGCCGCGCGGCCCGCCTTGATGGTTATAAGTGATGAAGACGGCGCCATGCAGCATCAATTCCCAGCCGCCCGGCGAAATCATCCACATGGTTTCCGGCACTGAGGCTGGCTGCCAACTGGTGCCCGAGGACGCATGAAACGAAGGCTGCGACGACGCTGCGCCCATGTTCATGCCGTGCATGTTCATCTCTGGCATGGCCTGCGCGGATTGGCTCTTCGCGGACATATCCACCGTGAGAGGTGCATCCTGGGCGACAGCCGAAATTGCCAAAACTGCGACCACTGGAAAAAACCACCCTGATTTTCGCATGACCGCTTTTCGCATGACGATCCTTGCGTTGACCTTTCGGACAAAGCGCACTTTTACGACAGAGGTTTTTCGACGAACCTAAAGAAGGCAAGATTGGTACGGAGCGCGAGGGTCTAGACGCGGAGCGGAAACAGGGCTGGGGGATCTCCAGATACGACGGCGAAACTTGGCAGGCGGTTGAATGCAGCCGGCGCAACTGCGCGCTGAGGTAACTGAACCAGAGTTGAGACTTGAAGCTCTGGCCGCGGAGCAGAAGCCGACAGCAGCATGGCCGCCTCGTGGCCGTTTTGGCAGCACTGGTGGCTGCTCGGCGGAGGCGCTGGAACGGTGGGGGCATCCTCGTGGCACCCGGCGGGCTGGTCTGAGGCGTGGCCGGTTGTGGGCCACCCTTGCGCTGCCAAAGGAGCGGCAAGCACCGCCGCCATCAGCAGGAACGCCAAAGCGTTGAAAGAAGATTGCCGCATCGCCGAACGTCGTATCTTTAAATCGGGTATCGCTAAATCAGGTATCGCTAAATCAGGTATAACCAAATCATAAGACGCGTGACGATTCAAAAAGTCTCACGCATCGGCAAAAATCTCGCCGCTTACGAGCCGGTGATCTTTAACCGCAATTCTTCAGGAAGGCGTTCGCGAATCTCCGCCGGCAAACGATCGTGCACATGGCGCGCTCCGATTCTGGCTACATCCACCATCGTTGTGGGCGCGGGTGTGGCCACTGCCACAACCAGCCAGATCAACGCCGAGAGCGCAAAGCCTGCCAGGGCCGCAATCTCCAGCCAGAAGGCGTTACGCGGGCCAAAGTGGCGGATCACTCCGAACGCCAGCAGAAACACGCCCGCGGAAACCGAAGCCAGCGCAATCAATGAGAGATCGATGGTGCGATGCAGGCGCTGCCGTCCACGGCAGTGCGCGCAAGCCGCGAAATGCTCTTCGTAGTCGCTAGCCATCTCCGCCGCGAGCCCGGAAATGTCATAGCGCCAGCCTGCCAGAATCTTGCCTACAACGGGATCAACGCACTCACTCATATGTACTACTGATTATCCGTCTCGACTGATCAACTCAGAACCGGATGGGTTGCAGCGGTTCCGTCTGCGCGGCCAGCAGGACGCGATTGCCCCAGAGCGTCCGGCGGCCGGACAATGCCTTCTCTGCCTCTCTCAAAGCACGTTCAGGATGGTTATTCTGCTCCGAGAGATGCGCCAGCACTATATAGGATGCATTTCCATCATAGCCGGTGGCAAAGAATTCCGCGAGTTTCTCGTTCGACAGGTGTCCAGTTGGGCTCCCTACGCGCTGTTTCACCGACCACGGATAAGGCCCGTTGCGCAGCATCTCCAGATCGTGGTTCGATTCAATGACCAGCACGTCGCACGCCCGCAAGTTGTCTTTCACATTTGCCAGCAGGCGTCCGAGATCGGTGGCAATCGCGATCTTGATGCCTTCCGCGCGGAAGGTGAAGCCTACGGGATCGACAGCGTCATGCGGAATGGTGAACGGCGTGACTTCGATGTCTCCGATGCGGAAGCCACGGCCGGAAGAAAAGAATTCCAGCCGGTCGAGTTGCGGACGCTCCCCATCGGCATCCCGCATCGCGCGCGCCCAAGCCTGGTGCGTCGCGCCCGTCATGAAAACGGGAATCTTCAATTTCCGCGCCAGCACCAACAGGCCCGACACGTGGTCGGTGTGCTCGTGGGTAATCAGAATGGCGGACAGCGAGTGCGGATCGCTTCCCGCCGCCTTCATACGCTTAAAAGTCTCACGGCAGGAAATTCCCGCGTCCACCAGCAGCCGCGTAGTCGAACTTTGCACAATCGTGCTGTTTCCCCGGCTCCCGCTGGCCAGCACTTCGACCGACACACCCATGCGCGCAGCATACTCCCTCATGCTGTGGAAACAGAAGTAACTTTGTGGCTTAGCCGGGACCTTTGAGCAGTTAGCCGTCGGGCAGTCAACTAACCCAGCATTGGCAATTGGCACTTGGCCAAAGAAAGTTCTGCCCTATTTCGGTTGGGATTGAGTCGTGGAAGACTCCGGTTTTTGCTCGGTTGCCGGAGCGTTGGCCTGGGGGACCAAGACCTGCCGGGTCGGGTCGTATATGAAATTTACCAGGCCGTCCCGGTAATCCAACATCACCTCAAGCTGCCGTAGCAAGCCAAATCCCAAGAGACCTGAAACCTCCGTCCCGGCGTGGCGGCTCACATTGGAAAGGTCGAACGTAAGAATGCCGGTTTTCCACTGAGAGTGGGCGAAAACCAAAACGGCTTGGGTCGCATAAGCTTTGTCGACTTCGCCACTCAAGCCCCGAAAACGCACCCGATTTTCGGCACTCGAGTTGATCTGCTTTTCAGCATGGATGGAGAGACAATTAACCGCAGCGCCCGTATCCAGTCCGAACAATACGGGGTCGGAAGAATTCACGCTCGTCGGCAGCAGGACAAGGTGGCCCATATGAAAAAACTTAGTCCAGTAAGTCATCTCCGGCGCGATGTAGCGATCTTTGGGCAGGTGCTGCGCCGTCGCGGTTGATGGCAGGGCAGTGGATTTCGGGGCGCTCGAAATTTGTTCCTCAGCCCGTCCTTCTTTCAGCTCAGCGGCCGCTTCTCCTTCGCTATTCAGCGCTTTCGGGGGCACAGAGTCTTCGGGACGCTTCGGCAGCGGAGACAATTTGAGCCGCATTTCCGGCAGGTCGAGATCAACCAGATAAGCCCTGAAAACATTCGCGCCAATTAACCCGTCTTGATCGAGTACCGAGTCCTTGTCGATCACCGATACGACACAGTCCTGAAACTCAAGATCGCCAACCTGAAGATGGTCTGCTAACGCCGAATAACCACTTTGCAGGCCTTGATCGCCAATGCCACCAAAATGCCGGGTGGAGATACGCGTCAACTTCGCGCTTTCCGCAAACTTGCGGCTCACCAGGACCCCGCTGCCTCCCGTATCAAGCAAGAGTCTCACATGCTGGTCGTTAACCTTTACCGATAAACCAATCCCTCGCATCCGATGTTCGTTTTGCGTATACAGCATTTCCAGCTTGGTCTCAGTGCGCTCAAGCTTGCTGACCAGTTTGCACGCATGAACTGGCTTGTCCACGGTTGCCTTTAAGAATTCCAGAATTTCCTGCATCCTCATCGTTTCTTCTTCGTCATCTGGATGCGGGCCTGCGAGGTAGGCTTCTAACGCTGCCAGCCTCTCATTTCCTGGAAGCATCCCGATCCAAGCTCTGCGCACTTCGATCTGGTCGGGAGCAATTTCGTGAGCGATTTGCAGCTGGTCATATGATTGGCGGTAGAGCGAGGACGAAGCATATAGCCTGGTCAACCCGAGATAAGCGCGCACTTCATTCGCGTCGAGCTTTTTTGCCGCAAGGTACGAGGCTTCGGCATCAGGCATTTTGCCCTGCCGAAACTGCACGTCGCCCTTCGCCGCAAGCAAGGCCGCCGAATCGGGCTGTGCAAGCAATCCGGCGCTCACCTTTTCCCATGCTTCATCGACCTTCTGTTGGCGCAACATTGACCGGACTAGTCCAACCTGTGCAGCGACGAGTTTGGGTTCTTTCTTCAGCAGCACCTGATAGCTGGTTTCAGCTTCGGCGAATTTGCCTCCACGAAACAACTGGTCGGCAGTCTGAAGCTCAGTGCTTGCGGTTTGAGTTTTGCTGTCACTGCCCCACAATGTCAGTGGCGATGAGATGATCAGAAGCGCTGCTAATAACGTTGAGCAAAAGGAAGATGCCATAAGCCACTTACTCTTTTCGTCCCGAGTGTGGCCTCAGGACTATCCGGAAACACCAACCGAGGGTAAAGCACCGATCAGAAAAATAACAAACTACTCCCAAGCGAGCGTAAAGGCTAATTCGTTCAACCGTCGCCGTTGGACGGCCTAATACCTATAAAATCCCCTCCCACTCTTCCTCCCCAGCCAGCCCGCGTCCACCATCTTGATCAGCAGCGGGCACGGGCGGTACTTGGTATCGCCCAGGCCGTCGTGCAGGACGCGCATGATGTCGAGGCAGACGTCGAGGCCGATGAAATCCGCCAGAGTCAGCGGGCCCATCGGGTGGGCCATGCCCAGCTTGAAGACTTCGTCCACCGCCTCGGGCGTGGCCACGCCTTCCATGACCGCGTACATGGCTTCGTTCAGCAGCGGCATCAGCACCCGGTTCGAGACAAAGCCGGGAGCGTCGTTCACCTCGACTGGCGTTTTTTCCAGCTTCAGCGCCAGCTCGCGTACCGTCTGGAAAGTTTCATTTGAAGTCGCCAGCCCGCGGATGACTTCCACCAGCTTCATCACCGGCACCGGATTGAAGAAGTGCATTCCGATGACTTTTTCGGGCCGCTTGGTCAAGGCTGCCAGTTTGGTGATTGAAATGGACGAAGTATTCGATGCCAGAATGATTTCCGGCCGGCAAAGCCGGTCGAGGTCGCGAAAGATCTCCGCTTTGATATCGAATTTCTCGGTCGCCGCTTCCACCACAAAATCGCAGGCAGCGAGTTTCGCCCGATCGACCACGGGATCAATGCGCGCAAGCGCGGCAGCCTTGTCTTCGGCAGAAATCTTGTTCTTCGCGATCTCGCGCTCGAGATTTTTGCCGATGGTTTCGATCCCCCGATCCAGAAAGCGCTGCTCGACATCGCATAACACAACCGTGTAGCCCGCGCGCGCAAAGACATGCGCAATGCCATTGCCCATCGTCCCCGCGCCCACCACTCCCACCCGCTGAATGTTCATGAAGGCTTCTCCGCGCAAGCAATAAGAAAACCCCAGAGTCTAACATCTGGGGGCGTTGGGCGCTGGCGGGAAAACGTTGCCAGCAACGTTTCTGCAGTCCTGTAGACACGGAGCTTGCTCCGTCTCAGGCGCGAGTATTTCAGGGGACCAACAGGCGCTTATTCCCGGTCGAGGTTCTCGTCGACGACGACTTTGCCGTTCTTCTCCACCGTGATGACGCGATGAATGCTCTTGAATCCCGACATGGTGATGTCGAGGACGTAGTTGCCCGGGTCCAGGTAGATCTCGACCGGCGAGTTCTTTTCGACGATGCGGTTGTTGATGGCAACCTGCGCTCCCTTGGGCTGGGTCTTGATGCTGACTGCGCCCATACCCGCGGTCTCGCTGCTGCCAAACAGCTTTTTGAACTTGCCGCCAATTTTGACGTTGTCGGCGTTGGCCAGCGGCCGCAAGGTCGGAGATAGGCGGAAAGTCTGCCCAACCTGCAGATTCGCGCTGGTGGTTTCGTCCAGGTAGCCCTGCTTCTTGAAGACGAAGCTGTGATTGCCCGGCTTGTCCACGGAGATCTGCGCGGGCGTGACTTTTCCGGTGTCTTTGCCGTCCATCCAGACCGAGACGCCAGCCGGATCGCTGCTCACTGAGACGGTGGCCGTGAGCTGTCCGAGTTGCACGCTGATCGACGATTTGCTGCCCGAGCCCACGTCAATGCTGCGGGTTTCCGTCGCATAGCCGGGCTTGCTGATGGTCACCGTATGCTGACCCGGGTTGAGGCCCGCGAGGTTAAACGGCGTAACCCAGGCGGAATTGTTCTGTCCATCGATTTGGATCTGGGCTCCCGCCGGAGTGGAAGCGACACTCAACTGTCCCGGAACGATAGAGGGAGCCACAGGACGCGGCTTGGCTTTCTTCTTGGCAGCGTACTTCGGCTGCACCGAAACCGCAGGAGGCTCCGCGGTCACGGGCTCCGGAGCCACTTGCGCAGGAGTGGGAGCGGGCGCTTGGGCGACTGCTGGGGCTGCTGGCTGGGCCGAGGCATTGGCGGCAGGTTGCGCCGGAGTGCTGTCGTCGTCCGCGTTCTCGGAGTGGATGTGCCATGCGATCGCAGCCACAATCAGCACAATGATTCCGACGGCGGCTGCAATTGAAACCATGAAAAGTTTCGGCGGCGTCTTCTTAATTTCCGCAACCGCTTTTTTCGCCACCTCGCGCGGCTGCACCTTCGGCTTCTCTGGTCCGGCATTCTTGAATACGGTGGCATAGACCGCCGCATCGTGCGGCGTGGGCTCATCCGCAGGTGGTGGCGGAGGCGGCGGAATGTACACTTCTTTGAGCGGCGGCAGTTCGTCGATCTCCGAGAAGCTGCGGCTCGCGCTCGCGCCGGCTTTCGGAGCTTCGGACATCATGGGATCGACGTGAATTTTTGGGGCCTCAACTTCCGGCTCGACAATCGCCGCCGAAGACATGTTTGAGGATGGGCCGGAAGATGGCGCAGAAAAAGTCTCGACAGAGAAAGCTTCGACCGCGGCTTCCGATGGATTGATGACGGGTGCAGCCAAGTCCAGATTCGGCGTGATGAGTCCGGCGCTCGCGGAGTCCGCGGCGCTTCCGCTCCATCCGGCGGCTGCAGCGGCAGCCTTAGCTGCTGGCGGTTCTGTAACCTTCTGACTGTGAGCTTGCGGCGGAGTTGGTGTCGGTGGCGATACTTTGGCGACGGGCGCGGCCGGCTTAACCCAAGGCTTCGCCTGCGATGCTGCCGGCGCCGGCTTCACTGTGGGTGCACTGACCGGTGCCGCTGTCTTCGGCTGAACGGGAGACTTCTGCACGCCCTGCCCTGGCCTCGCGGCGGCGGCGGCTTTGGTGGCGCTTTCTTTGCACCGCTCCAAATCGTTCACCAGGTCCTGCCCCGATTGGTAACGTTCTTCGGGCGCCTTGGCCAGCGCTTTCATGATGACCTGGCTGAGTGCGGGATGGAGCTTGCGGTTGATCTGATCGGGTGCGACTGGCGTCATCTCGGCAATCGACTGCCTTACCTGATCCGCATCCGCCCCATCAAAGGCCTTGCGCTCGGTGACCATCTCATAAAAAATTGCGCCCAGGCTGAACATGTTCGACGATGCACTCAAAGGATCACCGCGCAGTTGTTCCGGCGACATGTAGTGCAGAACGCCGGGCGGCGGGCCCGAGGCTTGGGCGGCGAAGGCGCTCATGGTGGAAATTCCGAAGCCCAGAACTTTCACTGTGCCGTCCCATGCCACCATAATCTTGGCGGGTTCAAGAGTGTAATGCACGAGGCTTTTGGCGTGAGCGTGGTCGAGGCCCTGGCATGTTTGGCGGGCGATGTCCTGCAGATCCCAGATGGAGAATCCCTCTTTGCGGGCCAGCATAGTGGCCACGCTGTTGCCCTGCACATACTCGAGCGAAGCGCAGAAAACGCCATCGACTTCCTCGGCGCCATGAAGCAAGGCGATATTGTGGCTGTTGAGAACTTTGCTGGCTTCCGCTTCTTCCAGAAGGCTCTTCACTAGCGCAGGCGCCTGCTCGCCCAACGGTTCAAGATTGACGGTTTTCAACGCTACTGTCTGATTGCTCTCGGGGTCGGTAGCCTTATAGACGGCGCCAATATCCGAGTGCGCGATTTCACTGAGTATTTCGAAGCGCCCGATCTTGTTCGACATTATCTTCGCAGCCTCATGAAGACAAACAGCAACTATCCCTCGGTGGGGAAGACCTCGGGCACATCCTTTGGGGATGGACAGTCATCAGGATAGTCCGCGGATAGGGCTAAAGTGGAGTTACGAAAGTGTTCGTAAATTCGATTGCCGAACGGATCGAAGAAACTTTAGTACCGTGGGGCTCTGTTCCCTGCAGGACCCTTCGACTCCGCTCCTCCATTGGCAATGTCCGGGTGACATTTGTCATTCCATGCCGATGACGATCTCCACTGGTATCCGGAACCTCGTTCCACGACTATGGAATTGGGAAGGCACACGGTTGTCCGGGTCCGCACCCATCGGCTATGCTTGACACTATTGATGGGTTCGTAATTGATGGGGCAGTCGTAGGCTGGCCAGATTTTTTCCCGGGAGTTCGATCATGACTCTGACCCGTTTTGTGAGCAAGAATGCGTTCCGCAACAAGCGCCGCAGTATCTTGACCATCTTGAGCATTGGCGGCTCGCTGCTCCTGCTCACGTTCCTGATC
>Ga0210383_10006679_pt1 | contig 10048 bp, 7 predicted proteins | sample IncBWC14OmetaG_FD_160072 | JGI IMG/M metagenome (GOLD analysis project Ga0210383, IMG submission 160072) | Forest soil microbial communities from Barre Woods Harvard Forest LTER site, Petersham, Massachusetts, United States - Inc-BW-C-14-O ...
ATCTGAGCTCTCGTTTGCTTGGTCCCATTGTGGATTCCAATGGAGCGCCCGTCTTGGATTGCCTGGGCCGACCGATGATCAATGGCGCAGTTTACAACCCTGCAACGACCAGGATGGCAACCTGCCAGAATGGTTCGACCGCCTTGGTCCGCGATCCGTTCCCGAACAACTTTATCGGCGCGCCGAGCACATGGGATCCGGTGGCGCAGAAGGTTCTTGCCTTCATTCCTCTTCCATCGGGGGCCACTGCCAACGCGCTGACCAACAACTACCCGAATTTGCAGCCGAACAACAAATTCCAGTACTTGACGAGCATCAAAATCGATCACTCGATCCGTGACGCGTGGCACTTCGCAGGTTATTTTATCGCCGAGCAGTCAAACAAAGACAATGCGGCTGACGGTATTAACGGCACGGCAGCCCAGACCCGCTGGAACACAACCCCCGCGCCGCAGGTGTATCTCAATGCGGACTATACGGCCACGCCGCGGCTTGTGCTCCACGCCGGATTCGACTTTACGCGCCACAACGCCCTGCAGAATTCAGCGGAGCAGAACTTCCTGGCGTCGTCTCTCGGACTGAACACGGCGGCAAATATGCCCGGCGGCGCTGCGAGTACCTTCCCGATAATCTCCGGGCTAACCACCAACCTTCAGGGCGTTCCTAATCTGGGAATAAACAACGCTCCGTTTTATGACGACAACTGGTCTCCCACTGCATCCGTGACCTGGGTTCACGGCGATCATGTTTTCAAATTTGGCGGCGAGCTCCGTCATCAGGTGTTTGGCACTCACAATGACCTATCGGCCGGATCTTACGGTTTCAATTCCAGTGAGACGTCTCTGCCGTCCGCCAATGGCCAAAACCTTTATGGCGCCAATATCGGCGATGCTTTTGCGAGCTTCGCTCTTGGCCAATTGGATGGCGCAAATATCGGGACCGACCAGATAACCTGGTTTCACCGTAAAGAGGGTGGGATTTACGCGCAGGACGCATGGAAGATCACGCATAAACTCACGTTGAACTACGGCCTGCGTTGGGATTGGGAACAGATGGAAGACGAACAGAAAATGCGACTAACTCAATTTAGTGCGACCGTCGCGAATCCGTCGGCTGGCGGTCTGTTGGGTGGAACCGAATACGAGGGGTACGGTCCCGGGCGTTGCAACTGCAGCTTCGAGAAGTTCTATCCCTGGATGATTCAGCCTCGCCTCGGCTTCAATTATCAACTGAACGCGAAGACCGTGCTCCATGCAGGATCCGGACTCTACTCCGGCCAGCAACTCTTCATGAATGAAATCAACTATAGCAGTCAGGGATTTGGCAACAACGTCGCGACCATTAACAGCCCTTCGTATGGCATTGCCGCTGGCCAGTTTTCCAACGGCATATCGTACTCACCGGCTGCTCTGACAGCCACCAACTTCGATCCTGGCGCCTATCCGAACGTGGGCCAACTCAACTCGCCGCCACCGTTCACTGTTCCAAACAATGGTCGTCCGGCACGTTTTGTCCAATCAACCGTTAGCATTGAGCGCGAGGTTATCAAGGATCTGTCGGTTGAGGCATCCTTCATAGACAACCGTGGTGTTTGGCTCGAGTCCGACGGGCTGAGGGGATTCAACCAACTCCCTATTTCGGCCATTGCGCAACACGGTTTGGACGTTACCAACCCGAGTGACTTCGCTCTGCTTACGCAGCCTATCTCTTCTGCGAGCGTGAGGGCGAGAGGTTTCACGGCGCCGTATCCCACCTTCCCGTCCGGAGCCAGTCTTGCTCAGGCATTGCGACCATTCCCGCAATTCAACAGCGTGACTGACCAAAACGAACGCGATGGCAATACCTGGTACGACGCGCTTCAAGTGAAGGTCACTAAGCGATTAGGGAACGGACTGTCGGGCGGCCTCGGTTACTCCTGGTCGAAGGATCTGGGAACAGTTTCCAGCACCGGAACTTATACCGCAGCGATACCGATACAGGATCCCACTCTTCCGCCCAAGAGCCAGAAATCCTATTTGGCCATCGACCAACCGCAGATGCTCAACTTCTACTTCAATTATGAGGTGCCCAGATTCAGATTTGCGCAAAGCGGCTGGAAGCGCGCAGTGTTTACGGGCTGGACAACCGACGGAATCTTCCATTACCAGAGCGGTTTTCCGATGCAGACACCTAGCTCGACGAGCACCCTGACGTCGGTGACTTTTGCTAATGGAGTTTGGGCAAATCGCGTTCCGGGCCAGAAGCTCTTCTTGCATAGTCTCAATGACCATAACGTTAACCCTCGCACCACGTTCTTTCTCAACCCCGCTGCTTGGGCAAACCCCGCCCCCGGGACCTACGCCACTTCAAAGCCATACTACGGGGATTTCCGGGGTCCGAGATACCCCAGCGAACAGTTGGGCTTTGGCAAGGTCATTGCGGTCAAGGAGGGGGTCAAATTCTCGCTGCGCGCGGATTTCTTCAATGTCTTCAACCGCTGGGCATATCCCGGCCTAAATATGGGGAGTCCTTTCGCAACTCCTCAATATGGGGGCAACGGAAGCATTGTCAACGGCTTCGGTTTCCTGGGGGACAGCATCTCCGGCGCAGGCGGAAACTTTGCTCCGAGAAGTACCTCGATTGTCGCGAGAATCCAGTTCTAAGAGTCACGTTTCAGCTAACATTCCAACGAACAGGCCAGATGAATTCGTCTGGCCTGGTAACTTGAAAGAGTGTGTTCTTTGCGGACGGCAAGCAGAGCAATCGGACTCAAGGAATGGGATGGTGTGTTGTGGAACCCAAGACTCCCAAGCATTCCAAGGATTCTTAAATTGAATTTGGCTCGAAATGCAGTTAATGGATGAAACAAGATTTTTCAAAAAAGGGGGCTGCCGCGCAGACGACTCCCTTGCGAGACGGGGGTGTATTTTCGAGGGAAGAATGAAGTTGGCAACTACGCGATGTGAGTGTGTAACAGGCTTGGTCGCTCTAAGCGCAGGAACTTTGAACTCCGGAGCGTTGCTGCCGTTGCGCGAAGCCTCTAGAGCAATATTTCGAGACATGTACAGCCCAGAAAATGGGAATCACCTGGAAGCACGATAATGCACTCTCGACGCCCTGCTACTTGCCCGAATGGCCTGCGACCATCGGGCACACATATCGCTTCGAACATGTACGCGCTGGCAATTACTACTATCTGGCGCCTGGGGGCAAGCTTCTATGATCTGGCTTCTCGCACTCCAACTCGCAGTCGGCCCAGCGCAACATTACGAGGAGGCAAAACAGGATTTTGCCCAACATAAATTTACCGAGGCTGTTAGCGAAGTTAATGCAGCCCTGCATGATAGCCCGTACATGGTTCCAGCCCTAATCCTCAAGGCTCGCCTGGCCACCTTTGCGCATCGTCCGGATATTGCCAAGAGTTGTCTTATCACGGCTATTACCGTCGATCCAACATCCGAAGAGGCGCAGTTCTTTCTCGGCTTGTTTTACTACAATCAAAACCATTTCAAGTTGGCGATCTCACCGCTTCAGACAGCCCAAACGCTCTCTCCTAAAAACCCCCTACCCGTGTTCTATCTTGCGATGACCCAGGAAGCTCTGGGAGATGACACCAAAGCGTTGGAGCTCTATCAGCAGGCAGAGGATCTCTCTCCGCAGAAATCGCCGCAAAGCGCGTCGATTCTCGTTGCATACGGGAGGTTTCTGCTTTCACTGGGCCGGACCCAGGACAGTATTGAAAAAGATCGACGGGCCATTGAGGAAGACCCCGAGTGTCGCGAAGCGCACTATGAATTGGCAAAGGAATCCGAATATGAGGGAGATTTCAAGGGTGCCGCGCTCGAAGGAGAACGAGCCCTGACTTTGCCAGAGGTCGGCACCAGCGATGCCCAGATTCATTTCATCCTGGCAAAACTCTATCGGAAGTTGAATCAACCTGATTTGGCAAACGCCCATTTGGAGAAATTCCACGCAGCTGACAGGCAACACGCAGATGAATTGCGCCTCTTCGGTTCTCCTCAGAAGAAATAAGCAACTGTCGCCAGCACATACGGGTCTATCGAGATTATGAATGCAGACCGCTGCGGCAAGCGACAATTGGTCGACATCCACTGGGAGAGCATCAAGTGTTGACGCGAAGCTCTGTTGCTCGTTTCTCTTCAAGTGCTTCCATTGCAACGGTCATGTCGGACAAAGGGCTGGTACCTCACTATATTTATAGGGTGCCGGGTCGAGGAGTTTAAGCCGAATGTTTGCCGTTTCTTATCTGAGGAGCGTGAAGCTCTTTATGCTGACGGCCGTTGCCGTCGTTTTGTGCAACGCAATCGCCAACGGAATCGTAGCCGAAGCCCAGGAAACCTCCGAGTATCATTGGAAGCTCTCCGCTGTACGGCCTCTCCGGTGCGACCGACTGGATCAATTCCAAACCTTTGACCGCGAAGCAGCTCAAAGGCAAGGTCGTCCTCGTCGATTTCTGGACCTATTCGTGTATCAATTGCTTGCGCTCCGTACCTATGTTCGTGCATGGGCAGACAAGTACAAGGACAGCGGTCCGGTGGTGATTGGAGTTCACACGCCGGAGTTTGACTTGGAATCGGGACATTTATAGCCACTTGCTATGTACTGCGCGATGCTTAGCTCATATCCGCAGGCGCTGCAGAGTACGGCAGGCCGACTCCATTCCTCCTGGGGCCAGACCTCGATTAGATGATCTGATAGGACCTCGTGGCACTCCTTGCAGGCGTAATAGACGCCACACCATTTCATCTTGATCGCAATGACGTCGAAAACGTTACTGTAGTGGGCACAGCGTGTTTGAGCGTCGAGATTGATTCCGCGAACTTCGGGCCGCAGTAGTGGCATACATGAACAGATTATCGGAGTAATTATGAAACTCGTTGATTCCGGCATTCCTCTCTGCGCTCTTCCGAATCGTTTTTAGTGTCCGCACTTCCTCGGGACTGCACTTTTGGCCCAAGCGATGTATCGTTTGGGATTGACCACTTGGTGAGTCTCGGCCCGGGAGATTTCTTCTCCTGACACTATTCACTTAGAGAGGCTGTTCGCTAAGGGCGGGAGCCTTGAATTAGGATCTCCACGAATTGTCGTGCCTTTGCGGGCCATTCCTCCGAGCTACCAGCGCTGGAGACTCCATAGATGGCGCGCAGCATATCCATCGGATCAATGTCCCGGCGAAGATCCCTATTATCGACGGCGCGGCTCGCTAGCGCATGGGCGGCTTCTTCCATGACGCGATTGGTCTGCTGAAATACGCGCGAAGGGCCGCCAGCCATCGCGTTCAACGCTGGGGCAATGATCTTTTTCGCGGCTATATAGTCGATGAAGACCAGCATCCACGCTCGCAGCGCTTCTACCGGAGGCAGCTCGGCCGAGAATTTTCTCTGCGCTTCAGCCAGCTTCTCGACTTCGGTGATATAGACCGCGGCCAACAGTTCATCGCGCGTCGGGAAATGACGGTAGAGAGTACCAGGGCCGATCTTGGCGCGCTTGGCGATCTCGTCCATACTGGCCTCCGCTCCGCGGCGCGTGAAGACTTGCTTGGCCACCTCCAGAATTCGCTCGCGATTGCGTTTCGCGTCGGCGCGAGGCCTGCGGGCAACGGTTTTTATGGGTGTCTTTTTCATTGCATTTTTCTGAAACCGGAGGCGCCCTCCGGTAATCTCATTAGTTAACGGAGACTGACTCCGTTTTATTCCGGGCCGAGGCCCATGTCAAAGATTTAATACAGGAGCGTGCACCATGGCAGCAAAGTTTGGAGCGAAGTCAACAACGGAAGATGTTCTCGCAGGCGCCGATCTTAAGGGGAAACGCATTTTGGTAACGGGAGCTTCGGCGGGTCTCGGTGTGGAAACCGCTCGTGCGCTCGTGGAGCATGGCGCAGATGTTGTGGGCGCGGTGCGTGACCTGGAGAAGGCGAAGCGGGCAACAACGGAAGTCAGCAAGGCTGCGGCGAAGACCGGTGCGAGCTTCGAGTTAATAGAGCTCGACCTCGCCAGCCTGAAGAGTGTCCGCGCTGCCGCGGACAAGTTGGTCGCTAACGGCCGCTCGTTCGACGTGATCATCGCAAATGCCGGTGTCATGGCGACTCCGTTCGGCAAGACCAACGATGGCTTCGAGACGCAGTTCGGCACGAATCACTTGGGTCACTTCGTCTTTGTGAACCGCATCGCAAAGCTGATCAAGGACGGTGGACGCCTGGTGAGCCTCTCTTCCTCAGGACATCGTTTCAGCAACGTTGATCTGAATGATCCCAACTTTGAGGCGACGCCGTACGAACCCTTCGTAGCCTACGGACGTTCGAAGACCGCGAACATCCTCTTCGCAGTCGAGTTCGACCGCCGGCATCGTGACCGTGGCGTGCGCGCCACAGCTGTGCATCCTGGTGGCATCATGACCGAGCTCGCGCGGCACATGCCCGAGGGCGCCATCGAGGCATGGTTTCAGCAGATCCAGGAGCAGCGCGCCGCGGCAGGCGAGGCGCCATTCGAGTTCAAGTCAATTCCGCAGGGTGCGGCGACATCGATCTGGGCTGGAGTGGTTGCATCTGCCGATGAGGTCGGAGGCAAATATTGTGAGGACTGCCAAATCGGTGAACTGATCCCCGCTGAATCACAGGTGAGCACGATTAGCAGAGGTGTGCGCGGCTATGCGCTCGACCCCGACAATGCAAGAGCACTATGGAGGAAGAGCGAAGAAATGATCGGCGAAACCTTCGCGTGAATGTAAGCAAATCGGCAAAGCCGCTCGCGATGTGCGAGCGGTCTGTCGTCTCTACTGAGGCAGACAGGCTGTGGAAACGGCTCTGTAATTCAGTGCAAATGATCGCGGACGAGAAATGCGGTGAGCAGGTCATTGTGGGGTCCTACGTTATCGGGGGTGATCCTGCCATTGGTGAGAATGGAGAAGAAAGGTACATGACGTCGTCGGTGAGGTACACGGCCATTGAGCGGGAAGGGGGCCTGGTTGCCGGGGGTCGTAAGTGAGTATGTGGGCAGGAGAGTGCGTGCGACACGCGCAGAGGTATCACGCGCTTAGGTGGTCGTCTTGTCTGCAAAAGTTCAGGTCAAGACAATCCGACTTCCCACCTCGAGCGTGCTGCAGGAATTCCAAGGATACAGAAACGCCTCCCTTGCAGGAGGCGTTTTGGTTTGCTGCTGGTTTGGGGTTAGATGGATTGGTTCAGCACTCGGTTCAGGCGCTGGACGAATGTGGCGGGGTCTTTCAGCGGCACGCCTTCAAGCAGCAGTGCCTGGTCGAAGAGGAGCCACGCGGCGTCTTCTACCTTGCTATTGCTGGGGTCGGCGAGCAGCTTTCTGATGATCTCGTGATCGGGGTTGATCTCGAGTGTGGGTTGCAGCTCGGGCAGATTCTTCTGGCCCATTGCCTGCATCATCTGGCGCATGCGGGCTGAGGGCTCGTCCTCGTCGGACACGATGACGGAAGGGCTGTCGGCGAGGCGCGATGAGGCGCGCACGTCTTTGACGGCATCGCCGATCGTGGCCTTGATCTTCTCGAGCAGAGGTTTGAGCTCTTCGGCCTTCTCGGGCGTGGAGTCGTCCTTGAGGTCTTCAGAGGTGGAGGACTTGTTGACGGCCTTGAGATCGATGTCGCCGTACCTGGTGACGGTCGAGAAGACGATCTCATCGATATCGTCGTCGAGGATGAGGACTTCGATGCCCTTCTTCTTATAGATCTCAAGCAGAGGTGAGTTGCGGAGCATGGACTCGGAGCCACCGGTAACGTAGTAGAGCGCTTTCTGCTCAGGCTGCATGCGCTCCTTGGCCTCGGCGAGCGAGGTGAGTCCTTCAACTTTGGTCGACTTGAAGCGGATGAGGTCGAGCAGCGTCTCGCGGTTGGCGTAGTCGCCGTAAAGACCTTCCTTCAGTGGACGGTTGTACTCGGCGATGAACTGCGAGTACTTCTCTGGATCGTTGCTGGCGATGGTCTTCAACTCGGAGAGGATTTTTTTGACGCTGGCGGTCTTGATGCTGGTGAGCACTTTGTTCTGCTGCAGTATCTCGCGCGACACGTTAAGCGGGAGGTCTTCGGAGTCGATGATGCCGCGGACGAAGCGAAGGTACTGTGGGAGCAGGTCCTTGGAGTCGTCCATGATGAAGACACGTTTGACGTAGAGCTTAACACCGCCTTTGTAGTCGGCCTGATAGAGATCGAGCGGCGCTTTGGCCGGGATATAGAAGAGGGTGGTGTACTCGAGTGTGCCTTCGGCGCGGGTGTGGAACCAGAAAAGAGGGTCTTCCGAGCCGCCGGTGAGCGATTGGTAGAGCTCCTTGTAGTCGTCGTCGGTGAGCTCGGATTTCGTGCGTCGCCACATGGCGCTGGCGGCGTTGACCTGTTCGGTGGTGCGGGTTTTGACGGACTCTTTCTTCTCAGCGTCCCAGTCGCTCTTGTCGTAGGTGAGGAAGATGGGGAAGGCGATGTGGTTGGAGTACTTCCTGACGATCTCCTGCAGGCGCCAGCTGTTGGCGTACTGCGCGCCCTCGTCGTTGAAGTGGATAAGAATGGTGGTTCCTGCGGTCTTGCGCGCGTCGGCGCCGGAGACCTCTTCGATGTCGAAGCCGGTCTTGCCGTCGCTGGTCCACTTGAAGGTCTTGTCTTCGCCGGCCTTGCGCGAGATGACCTCAACCTTGTCGGCGACCATAAAGACGGAGTAGAAGCCGACGCCGAACTGGCCGATGAGGTTGGAGTCTTTGCGGGCGTCGCCGGAGAGCTGTGCGAGGAAGTTCTTGGTGCCGGACCGGGCGATGGTGCCGAGGTGCGAGATGAGGTCTTCCTCATTCATGCCAATGCCGGTGTCGGAGATGGTGAGGGTCTTGTTGGCTTCGTCGAGTTCGAGGTTGATGCGCGGCGAGTCGATGCCATTGCCGACGAGGGCCTTGTACCTGTCGTCAGTAAGGCTGAGGTGGCGTAGCTTGTCGAGGGCGTCGGAGGAATTAGAAATGAGTTCGCGGAGAAAGATTTCCGGGTGTGAATAGAGAGAGTGAACGATCAGCTGCAGGAGCTGAGAGACTTCGGTCTGGAATTGTTGCTTGGACATAGCATCAATTATTGCCTATTCCAAAAATGGGAGCGAGATGAAGATGGGTCGAATTGGCATAAGGCATAACTGGAACCCGAGATTAGAGCCCGATGCGACAAGTAGAACAAGTGCACAGCAACTTCTTTTGCGGCTAACACCAGCCATTTGCCATGACAGCCACAGTATGCTAAACAGGTAACGGTACCGCAAATCAAATGCCGAGTTTATCTCAATGCGGACGAAGCGGTCGGAGTTGGCCTCTATGGCTGCGTCTGATCGCGATTGCCTGCGTTGTCCTCGTCGGTGCGATGAGTATCGCGCAGGCCTGCCACACCCATGCAGAGGTTTCCTCTCTAAGGCAGAACTCGCACAATAACAGTCCAGACCAAAACGACCACTGCCCGCTTTGTGTCGCGATGCATTCCGCCCTGCCGGTGTCACTGCATGTTGCACCGGAGCCGATGCTGCAGATCCAGGCCCTGGATTCTGTCGCCGCAGATGCCCAACGCATCTTCCGGTGGCGCTTCAAGATGGCCAGCCGTCCCCCTCCTGCTAATCAGAACTGCGCTTAGTTCCTTCAGGGCGTCAGGATCTTCGAAACAATCTAAAAACCTGCCTGCCCTGTGACCCGTGCCCCCCTGGCACGCGATAGCGCTTTTCCAGCACGATGCTCATTTGAGCTCGACAGGAGTTAATCCCCTATGTGCAGGCCTATTCTTACTCGACTTTCGTTATTCCTCTTCTCCCTGGCACTGCTTGTCACTGGAGCACTGGCCCAGGGCACTTCAGGCAATTTGACTGGCGTCATCACCGATCCAACCGGAGCGGTCATACCCGATGTCGTCGTCCAGCTTCTGAATCCCGTAAGCGGGTACGAGCGTACAACGAAGACGGATGCGACCGGAACGTATCACTTCTATAACATCCCCTATAACCCCTATCGCATCGTTCTTAAGAAGCCCGGCTTCAATGCCTCCACTCGAGCGGTAGACGTCACCTCCGGCGTGCCTG
>Ga0210383_10006680_pt1 | contig 10048 bp, 8 predicted proteins | sample IncBWC14OmetaG_FD_160072 | JGI IMG/M metagenome (GOLD analysis project Ga0210383, IMG submission 160072) | Forest soil microbial communities from Barre Woods Harvard Forest LTER site, Petersham, Massachusetts, United States - Inc-BW-C-14-O ...
TCGAGCATGGCGGTTGCTCCCAAGGCAACTTTTGAAATGGCCATGGCGCGCCGGGTGCCTACTTTGCGGAGATACTGGCGATGCGCGCTGAAACGGCGCGGCACATGAATGGCGAAGAGAAGCTCGTCGGGGGCCAACGCATTCTTTTTGTAACCGGTGTGAAAGTCGTTGTACGGGATGCGGCGCCGACCTCGCACGGAGATCAGCTCGACCTCCGCATCGTAGACCAGCAGGGCAGGGGAGGAGTCAGCAGCAGGCGAGCCGTTGACCAGGTTGCCGCCCAGAGTGGCGCGTGTCTGGTTGGCGATGGAACCGATCCATGCGGCGGCCTTTGCAAGGAGGGGGAGGTCGGATGCGATGGCCGGGTGCGCACGCATGTCGGTGAATGTCGTGCCCGCTCCTATGGTTATGCTTTGTGTATCGCTTTCGATGAAACGCAGATCGGGAATACCCCACAGGCTGACGAGCTTTGATGCGGGCAGCCGGCCAGAGGCGTGCGCGACCATCAATTCGGTGCCGCCCGCAATCGGCGTCCACTTGCCCGGCTCGCCAGCCATGAGCTCGAGAACCGCGGTGAGACTCCCCGGCGCAACAAGCTCATGTGCCTCGGCGTCACCGCGCATGCGTGGCCTGCTCCGGGCGCGAGGCGGCGGCAATGACAGACTCGAAGATGCGGACAAAGCCCGTGCATCGGCAGAGATTGCCGGCCAGCCCCTCGCGGATTTCAAACATCGTGGGATGAGGGTTGCGCTCGAGCAGATGCGAGGCAGCCATCAACATGCCGGGAGTGCAAATGCCGCATTGCGCGCCGCCGCAGGCCAGAAACGCCTGTTGCAAGGGATGGAGACCGCCGTCGCACTGCAATCCTTCAACGGTCTCGACGCGCGAGCCTTGCGCCTGCAGGACGGGAACGAGACAGCTATTCACCAATTCGCCATCCATGCGCACGGAGCACGAGCCGCACTCGCCTTCGCCGCAGCCTTCCTTGGTTCCGGTCAGGCGAAGGTCTTCGCGCAAGACATCGAGCAGCCGCTTCATGGGAGGGACGTGCACTTCGCGCTCGATGCCGTTCACGGTCATGCTGATCGGGGGCCAGTTTGCGCTCATACCGCGGCCGGCTCCTCGATGGCCGCAACTACTCCAAGCTTCGCGAAGAGGTCTTCGGGAAGCAGAGGGATGGAATTGAAGGCCACGCCGGTAGCGGCGCGAATCGCGTTCAGGATTGCAGGTGCGGGGCCGTCGTGGGGCAATTCGCCAATCCCCTTGGCTCCGAAGGCGCCGTGGGCAAACGGAATTTCCTCGAAGTAAATGTGAATGGGCGGGACGTCTTCGGCGGTGGGCATGATGTAGTTGGTCATCTGGTTGTTGGCCATGTGGCCGTTCTGCCAGACCACCTTTTCATAGAGCGCATAGCCGATGCCCTGGGCGATGCCGCCTTCGATCTGGCCGCCGGCAAGCACCGGATGCAGGACACGGCCCACTTCCTGCACAGACCAAAATTCTTCGACCTCAGCAGAGTATGTCACGGTGTCGACAGCGACTTGCGCAACCTGCACGGACCACGCGAAGGCCGGGTAGGCTTCGCCATGATAGGTCTGGTCGTCCCAATAGATGCCGGGCGGTGCTTCATAACGGCACAGAGACACAACTTCACCGTGGGCCGCGCGATAGCGATCACAGGCAGTGAAGAATTCATCGTGCGCGAAGTCTTCCGGCAGGCCGGAGTGTTCGCGCAGCATCTCGATGAGTTGCGCTGCAGCCCGCTCGATCAGCCGGCCAACCACCATTGAGGTGCGTGATGCGACGGTAGGCCCGCTGTTGGGAATAATTCCGGTGTCGCGCGGTGCAATGACCACATCGCCGTAGTCGACACCGATGGCCTCGGCCGCGATTTGCGTCAGAATCGTGTCGGTGCCCTGGCCGAATTCAGTGTTCGACACGAGCACTCGGACATTGCCTTCGGGAGTGACATCAACCCCGGCCAGGGAGTTCAGATAGCGCTCGCCCGAGCCTGTGAAGCCTGAGCCGTGAAAGAAGGCGGAAATGCCGAGGCCGCGCTTGACCGGGCTGGTCTGATTTTCTTCAACAAAGCGCGCGCGCCGTGCGTGATAGTCGCTCTCGGCGAGCGCGCGATCGAGGAGCTTGTCGAGGATGACCGGCTCGCGCATCACCTGTTCAGTCGCGGTGGTGTCGCCATCATGGAGGAAATTCCTTCGCCGGAGATCGATCGGGTCCATGCCGATGGCGGCGGCAATCTCGTCCATGTGGCGCTCGATGGCAAAGATGGCCTGCGGCGCGCCAAAGCCGCGGAAGGCGCCATAGGGCACCGTGTTGGTGGCCCAGGCGCGAGAACGAACGCGCACGTTAGGGCAGACATAGGGACCGGGCGAGTGCAGCGTGGCACGGGACAGTACGGTAGAAGAGAGCGTGCAGTACGCGCCGCCGTCGGTGGCGAGGTCGATGTCCATGGCCAGCAACTTGCCGTCGGCATCGAGAGCGGTGCGATGGCGCACGCGGGACGGATGGCGTTTGGTGGTGGCGGCGAGGTCTTCCATGCGGTCATACACGATCTTGACCGGGTGGCCGCTTTTCATCGCCAACAGAGCGGCGTGCGCGCAAAGCGTGGAGGGATAGTCTTCCTTGCCGCCGAAGGCGCCGCCGGTCTCAGTCTGAATGACGCGCACCTTGTCTTCGGGCAGATTGAACACCGCCATCAGCGACTTGTGGACATAGAACGGGCATTGCAGGGAGCCCCAGACGGTGATACCCGTCTCGGCGCTGTATTCGGCGATGGCCCCATTGTTCTCGATGTAAAGGTGCTCCTGCGCGCCGGTGCGGTATTCACCTTCAACGATATGCGCGGCTCTGTCCCATACAGAATCGACATCCCCCTTCTCTAGGAGGAAGCTTTTGAGAATGTTGTCCTGGCCCCAGATGATTGCGTCCTGGCGTTCGCTCTCTTCAATGGTGAAGACGGGCGGGAGCGGGTCGTAGTCGATGCGAATGGCGGCGGCAGCTTCGCGCAGCTTCTGCCGGCTGGGGTGGGCGAGAAGCAGGATGGCTTCATCGCAATGATTCACTTGTTCATCGGCAAGGCAGGGCTGGTCGTCGAAGATGAGATGAATGTGATTGCGGCCGGGAATGTCGAACGCGGTGACGACGCTGAACTGGGTCCAGTCGATACAAGGATCGAAGTGGATGGAGCGGATGAGACCGCGGGGAATCGTGCTGCGTACCGTTGCCCCGTGCCACATACCTTCGCGCTCAAGATCGTCCACATAGCGGGCGCGGCCGAGCAGCTTGTCGAGGCCTTCTTTGCGGAAGACGGGCGTGCCGACAATGGGGGGCTTGGCGATGCGGGTTTTGGCAACCGTGCTCATTTGGGGAAGCCGAAAAGCCGTACGGGTTGAGGGTTAGGATACATCGGAGCGAGCGGGATGGAAAGCGGGGGGAGCAAATATCCCAGGTCTCAGAATCGAGACCTGGGGCACCCAGTTTCAATCCGACTGGTTGTTCCCAGGGTGAAATTTTAGCTCGCCAGCTGTGCGAGGGTGCGCGCCAGAACGTGAACGCCGCTTCCAATCCATTGCGGCGAGGCATATTCGTCGGGCCGGTGGCTTATACCGCCGCGACAGGGAATAAAGAGCATGGCGACGGGAGCGATGCGGGCCGTGAAGAGTGAGTCATGGTAGGCGCGGCTCACCATTTTTTTGTAACTCTTGCCTGCTGCTTTGGCTGAGTCTTCGAGCGCCGCGAGAATCTCCTCATCGCAGCTGGCGGGGGGATCAGCGTTCACCAACTCGGTAGTAATGGTCACGCCACGCCGCGCAGAGACATCGGCACACGCGGTGCGAAGTGCATCGATGACACGATCACGGCGCGCCGCGTCGATGTCGCGGATATCCGTTTCGAGGCGGACCTTGGAGGGGATGCTGTTGACCGCGCCGGGGAAGACATCGCAGACGCCGACGGTGGCGACGGTGTCGATCGCGCCGGTCGAGCGGGCCGCGGCTTCAAGAGCCAGGATCAGCTCGGCGGCGGCGGCAAGAGCGTCCTTGCGGCCCGGCATGAGGCGCGCGCCGGCGTGGCCGCCTTCGCCTTCAATCAGAACGCGCATGCTGGCTGGCGCGGCGATGTGGGTCACGAGGCCGAGGTCGAGGCCCTCCTGCTCGAGGAGCGGACCTTGTTCAATGTGTAGCTCGATGAATTTGTCGAAGCGGCTGGCGGGAAGAGCTACGGATTCGAGAGTGCCATTGAACCCGGCGGCCGCGCGCAGCTCTTCGAGGCCGCGGCCCTCCTTGTCGCGGAGTGCGAGCGCCTGTGCGGGTGTGAGCACGCCGGCCATCATGCGGCTGCCCATGCAGCCGATGCCGAAACGGGTTGGCTCTTCGGCGGTGAAGATGACCAGCTCGATGGAGCGTCGCGGCTTGAATCCAAGGTGCTGGAGGACGCGGATGGCTTCGAGGCCGCCCAGCACGCCCACGCATCCGTCGTAGAGGCCGGCGTTGGGAATGGCGTCGATGTGAGAGCCGGTGCCGATGGGCGCAAGGTCCGGCTCGGCGCCCTGCCAGCGGGCGAAGGTGTTGCCGATGGCGTCTTCGGTAATGCTGAGACCGGCGTCGGCGCACAAGCTTTTCACGTAGGCACGGGCGCGCAGGTCGGCCTCGCTGAAGACGACGCGCGTCACGACCGGTGGCTCGGCTTCGGAGATTTGAGCCAGCGCTTGGAGTTCGGCGATTACGCTATCGATGCTTAGCTGGGGGCGAGTGGCGGTCATCGTGTTCTCACTCCGAGCGGGTGGCGGCGCCAGTCTTTGTAGATGAGGTACTTGGCCGGGACCTTGCCGAGAGCTCCGAACCATTGGGGGCAATAGGGCGCCATCCAGATGAAATCTCCGGCCTGGACGGGATACCACGAGTCTCCGAGGCGATAGATGCCCCCGCCCGCGAGCATCAGGAGTCCGTGCTCCATGACGTGGATCTCCACCATGCTGAGAGCCGCGCCGGGATCATAGGCCATTGTGTTTACGGCAAAGTCGTAGGCGGGACCATCGGGCATGAGCGGCCGCACACGCAAGGTCGGATCTCCCATCAGAGGTATATCCAGCACGCTGGACTCGTTGCCAATCACGACTTCGGGATCGGGGGCGCCGTCGCTCGGCTCGTGGGGCTTCTCGATCAAAACCGCGCGTGCCGTGCCGATGGAACGCACACTGTGCAGAGTGCCTTGCGGAAGGTAGGCAAACCCTCCGTCGACGAGGAGATAGCTGTCCGTCTCGACCTGGACGGCTAGCTCGCCCGCGAGCACAAAGATAAATCGCTGTGCGAGGGCTGGGCCCAGAGTTCCGCCGGCAGAAAACTCCGCGGTCATCTGGCTGAAGCCGGCACCCAGTTGGGGTGCGGCATGAATGACGAACTCGACGCCCTCGGCGCCTGGAAGCGGCGTGCGAATGAACGTGTCGGGTGTTTGCAGAAGGTGATCGGCTTTGAGGCTGCTTCGTGTGGCTCCCAGATGATGCACGCTTGACCTCGTTGTTTAAGGATGTTGAACCGGCGCGTGGGTCGATTCTAATCAATTTAGTCGCGACGCCGTCGCGCGGGTTGCATGCCAGGCCATTCCCAGGACGAAAGCAATCGAAGATCCTTCGGCTTCGCGGCTGACTCCGCTCACGACGACGAAATGTGCTCCGCGGCGAGCCGTTCAAGGAACTTGCGGCCGACTTGCAGGGAGGCCTCCACGTCTTCTTCGCGCACGGTTTCGGCGGGATGGTGGCTGATACCACCCGGGCTGCGCAGGAATAACATCGCGGTTGGTACGCGGGTGGCCATCACCATGGCGTCGTGCCCGGCGCCGCTCGACATGCACTTGGGGGGAAATCCCGCCGCCTCGATCGCATCGGAAAGGTAGGCGGTGAGGCGCTCGTCCATGGAAACGGCGGGCTCGTTCAACTGCCGGGTCAACTCGATGGCGATACCTCTGCGATCAGCTATGGAGCGCGCCCGGAAGACAAGCTCATCCACAGCGGCTTCGCGACGGGAGTCGCGGGCGTGGCGAACATCGAGGCTTACGCGCGCCATGCCGGGGATAACGTTGGACCCGTTGGGTTCGATGGCGATCTTTCCCACGGTGGCGACAAGGCCGTCGGTGCGGGAGGCGAGCGTCTCGACGGCCGTGATCCATTCGGAGGCGGCGGCGAGCGCGTCGCGGCGCAGATGCATGGGGGTGGTGCCGGCGTGATTGGCATGGCCGGAAAACTGGAGGCTGAGACGCGTTTGTCCGACGATGCCGCTGACCGCGGCGAGGCTCAAGCCGTCGGCCTCGAGGACCGGGCCCTGTTCGATGTGGACTTCGACAAAGCCGATCACATCGCGATCGACCTGGGCGTCTTCGATGGCATAGGGGTCAAGGCCGAAGGCGCGAATCGCATCTTCGACCGAGATGCCGTCTGCATCTCTTAATCCGAGGAGCGAAGGATCGAAGCGGCCGGCTACCGCGCGGCTGCCGATGAAGGGAAGGCCGAAACGGACGCCTTCTTCTTCAGAAAAGGCGATGACTTCAATGGCGATGGGCAGGGCGGTTTCCTGGGCCAGCTGGACCCATTCGAGGGCCAGGGTCACGCCCAGCACGCCATCGTATGCGCCAGCGTCGGGAACTGTATCGATATGGGAGCCGAGGACCAGGCGCCGATGACCTTGAGAGGCCGACGGCCAAATGCCGCGCAGATTTCCAGCGGCATCGGTGCGGACGTCCATCCCGAGAGCCTCCATCCGGCCGTGCAGGTGAGTGTGGACGTCATGCACGGGAGGCGTAAGGAAGCGGCGGGTGATACACCCCGCCTCTTCGGTCATGGTGGCGATGTGCAGGCACTCCGCGATGGCGCGTCGAGCGCGGTCTCTCATGAGCGAACGAGCTCCCTGCCGCGGGGATCGCCGAGGAAGTTGTCCCCATCGTCTGTAGCGCCGGATCGGCGGTACACGGGGGTGCCGCGCAGCCACGTCTCCTGCACCTGGCCGCGCAGATCAGCGTCCATGTAGGGAGAAAGTTTGTGTCGGAAATGGAGACTCGCCGGAGAAACGGTCCATTGCCGGTCGGGATCGAAAATGACGATGTCGGCATCCGAGCCTGCGGTGAACGCGCCTTTGTGCGCCTCCAGGCCGGCGAGCCGTGCCGGAACGGCCGCCATCCATCGGCCAAGCTGCTCGAGGCCGGCTCCGGAACCGAGACCGCGCCGGACCATGGCCGTCCACATCACGGGAAGGGCGAGACCGAGGCTACTGATGCCGCCCCAGGCGAGATCCCATCGCGCCAGTCCGGCGTTGGGGTCGCGACGCTTCAGGGCCGGCGGGCATGGGGAGTGATCCGTCGCGACCATGTCGATAATGCCGTCGGCCAGCGCTCCCCAAAGCGCCTCACGATTGGCCGCCCCGCGAATAGGCGGAGCGCATTTGTATTCGGTAGCGCCATCGGGAATCTCTTCCGCCGCAAACCACAGATATTGGGTGCAGGTTTCCACGGTGATGGGCAAGCCGCGTTGCCGCGCTTCCGCCAGCAGAGGCAGCGCCTGCGCGCTGGATAAATGCACGATGTGGATCGGCGCCTCAAACTTTTCCGCCAGGCGGATGAGCAACGCGATCGCCTGAACTTCGGCCTCATCGGGGCGCGAAGCAAGATAGGTGGAGTATTTGTGCCAGTCAGCGCCGGCCCTGTTGAGAGCCTCAGTGGCGGCGTCGATGGGGCCGCAAATTTCGGCGTGTGCCAGCACCGGCAGACCGCTGCCGCGCAGGCTGCTCAGCGCAGTGGAAAGATGAGCCTCATCCACCCAGGAGAAACCATCAATTCCGGAGAAAACGAGGAAGCATTTGAAGCCGGGTACGCCCGCGGAGGCCAGGGAAGCTAATGCATCGACATTGCCACGCACCAATCCACCCCATGCAGCCCAGTCGACCCAGGCCTTGCCGCAAGCGGCGTCGCGCTTGCGTTCCAGGGACGCCACGTCGAGGATCTCGGGAATGCAATTGAGCGGCATGTCAACAAGCGTGGTCACGCCGCCGGCTGCCGCGGCCCGGGTCGCGGTGGTGAAGCCTTCCCACTCGGTACGTCCGGGCTCGTTGATATGCACGTGCGAGTCAACCAGGCCGGGGAGAAGCACGTAGTCTCCATAGTCGTGGAGATGGGCAACGGCGGGCACTTCATCCCATCCGCAGACGCCGGTGATGCGCTCCTGCTCTATCAGCAGAGTGGCGGGAACGAGGCCCGCGGGCGTCAGCACACGGGTGGAGCGAAATGCCTGTGCCATACTGTGTTTACTTTCGCCGCTCGGGGAGGGGTAGAGCAAGTCAACGATGGCAAATGCGCCCAATCCGGAGTTTTTGCGCCGCGCTATCACGCTGGCCACGGAGAACGTGCTTAGCGGCAAGGGCGGCCCGTTCGGCGCTGTCATTGTTCGCGACGGAATGGTCGTCGGAGAGGGCGCGAATTCGGTGACCACAACATACGATCCGACTGCCCATGGCGAGGTGAATGCCATTCGAGCTGCATGCCGTTCGCTGGGAACCTTCACCCTGGCGGGATGCGACCTCTATACCAGCTGCGAACCCTGCCCGATGTGCCTCGCGGCATCGTATTGGGCGCACCTTGATGCCATTTACTACGGATGTTCGGCAGCGGATGCGGCGCGTGCCGGGTTTGACGACGCGTTTCTTTATGGGGAAATGCAGAAGGATCCGGCTTCGCGTGCGTTGCCGGCTGTGCAACTCTTCAGCGACGAGGCCTGGGCGAGCTTCGATGCCTGGATGGCTTCGCCAATCAAGATTGCGTATTAGCGAGACGAGCGGTCGTGGTCTCCCACCATAGCGCCGTCTAACGACGTCGCTAGAATGGGGCACCCAGGATACGAGATTACTCACCGGTAAACGGGTTGCTCTCATGCGGCTTGATGGTGGTGGGGTCGCGGGGAGCGGGCAACTCGTGTTCCGGTGCGGGAGTGGCAACGGGGTTCTGGGCGCTTCCGCCTGGACTGTCGAACGCGTTGAACACGCGCAATGGATCGCCGGGCAGCATGTGGTGCTCCTCGAGTGCCAGGCGGACGCGGCGCTGGAATTCCCGCGTCGGTCCGAACTGCTTTTGCGCTTTTGTCTTGAAGACCACGGGGAAGATCAGCTGAGATCCCCTCACGGCGTCCACGCCCAGGATTTGAGGGTCGGCCACGAACAGGTCTTTGAACTCGGGACTGTTCCGAACGTCGGTCGCAGTGGAGCGGAGAATCTCGATTACCTTGTTGGGGTCGGCGGAAAAATCCACGCTGATGGGGATGGTGGCGACGGAAAAGTCGGCGCTTTGGTTGGCCACGGTGGTGATCTGCGAGTTCGGCACGACGTACAGGGTTCCGTCCCCGCCGCGAACGGTGGTTTTACGCAGGGTCATGGTTTCGACGGTGCCGGTGACGCCGGCGATGGTCACCACGTCGCCCACACTGAATTGGGCTTCGAGCAGGATCAGAGTTCCATTGAGCATGTCCTTGACAAGATTCTGTGCCGCCAACCCAATGGCCACTCCGGCGATTCCTGCCGAAGTCAGCAGCGGTGCCAGGTTTGCCCCCATGGCTGCCAGGAATTGCAGGCCAACGATGGAGAAAACGATGGTCAATCCGGTTGTGCGAATGACACCTGCCAAAGTCCTGATCTGGGAAACCCGGGTAACGCCGGCGGCGTGATGCTCCGCCAGCCTGACGACACGGTCGGTCAATAAGCGCAGGATACGGCTGAGGATGAAAGCGACGATCGCCAGCACAATGAGACGGGGAAGCTTGGTGCGGACGAACTCCTGAATATCGAAGATCCATTCATCGAGCAACTTGCCCATGAAGCGACCTTCGGCAAAGATTCCGGTACGTAATGCAACGAGAAGGAATGTATACATCCCAATCCACCTCTTTATCTATCTATATTTGCAGAGTCCGGGCCGGCGATTTCGGTTGAGGGCGTCCGGGCAATGAGGATTTTGCAGGTCCTTGCTTTGAAACAAGACTGGATTACCGGGGTGGGGGTAG
>Ga0210383_10006683_pt1 | contig 10042 bp, 8 predicted proteins | sample IncBWC14OmetaG_FD_160072 | JGI IMG/M metagenome (GOLD analysis project Ga0210383, IMG submission 160072) | Forest soil microbial communities from Barre Woods Harvard Forest LTER site, Petersham, Massachusetts, United States - Inc-BW-C-14-O ...
GGGAGATGCCTTTGAGTCTTCCGAAGAGCCAGAGATCCGCTCTCTTATGCCTCGAATTTCCGATTATCAGTCGAGGATGGAGCCGCTGGCCTACGACTGTATTGGCTGTAAAAAATGCTGGGGTGTGGACGCTATTGTGGAACTCGCCAACCATTTTGACGAGGTGGAGCTTGATCCGTGTGGAAGTAGCGATGAGCACGCCGCCGGCGAGGCAAAATCGACTGTTGCCTCTTCGAGTAGATACGCGCGCTCGTCAGCGATAACTGCGTGGCCGCCGCATCCGGGTGACTATGTCTTGGGCAACCCTGAGGGTACCGTGGCCATCTGCACGCTTTCTAATCGCGATCTGTCGCCCCTTCTTATTGCTGTCGGAGAACCGGCTGTGGCAATTGCGGGTCGCTGTGACACCGAAAATATCGGTGTTGAAAAAGTCGTTCTAAATCTGCTGGCCAATCCACGGATTCGCTGGTTGGTAATCTGCGGCACGGAAGCCAAAGGCCATCGCGCCGGAGACGCTTTTCTCCGACTGAAAGAGCGAGGCGTTGATACTGATATGCGGGTTTTGGAGTCAACTTCCTGGCGACCGATTCTTAAAAACTTGACGCTGTTGGACGTGGCCCAGTTTCGCCAGCAAATTGAGGAGGTTAACCTCATTGGCGTTACCGATATAGAGGGTATTCTCGCCGCCGTTCGCGACTGCGCTCACAGACCGGTGCAGGCATTTCCCGCTGTTTCCACCACGGACGCCGGCAGCAAAGACGCACTTGCCGCGATCGAACACATCGCTGCCAAGGCTCCAAAACAACTAAGACTTGATCGCGCCGGGTTCTTCATAGTTCTGCAGCAGCCGCAGAAACGTCTGATTGTCTGTGAACATTACGAGAACAATGGTCGCTTGGTTCACGTCATCGAAGGTCGGCAAGCAGCGCTGATCGCTGCCACGGTCGTCGAGCGCGGATTTGTGACACAGCTAGACCACGCCGCCTATCTCGGTCGCGAACTGGCCAAGGCCGAGGCGGCGCTTTCAGATGGCGTCACTTACGAGCAGGATGCCGCTCTCGGCCGGCTCGCAGCGGCGGAGCCGCACAAAAAGAGAAAGCCCGACTGCCAATGCAGCTAGACCGTGAACTTTCGGTCCGGTGATGAGACGCCTTCGAAACCCCAGCAGGTAATGAATATGACCACAAAAAGCAGATGGCCTGGCGCACTTTTGGCCGTAGCAATCACTCTAGTCGCGGGGGGCGTCAGGGCACAGGATCAGCAGCGGCAACAGCTAACGCCGGATGGCGCTGTGACCGTTAATGATCTTGCCAGTAAACCCGGTGAGCACCTGGGTCAAGTGCAGCTGATCGGTGTTGTGGCCGTGGTCTCACAAGGACAAGGCTTTGTGCTCGTGGACCAGCGTGAGTATGCCGATTGTGGCCTGACCTGCTTAGCCGAACCAGGCACAAAGAAAATACCGGTACGCTGGAGCGGTGATGCTCCAAAGCTTGAACAGACTGTCCGTGTCGCGGGCGTCTTGAGCCAGACCGAGCAGGGCATAAGTTTTGTTGCCCAGGACATTGGTATCCAGTGATTCTGACGAGGCTAATTCCTGCGGTCGTCTTTGTGGCAATCTTTGTCGCTCACGCTCTTTACGTGGGCGCGTGTGCCGCCTCAGCCCCTTCCGGCTGGATGGACTTCGGCATCAGCGCCCATGTCGCCGGGCCGCTGGGCCTGGGGGCTTACTGGCGCGGACAGGACTATTTCGTCGGCTTTTCCTATGCGCTGGCTGCAACGTTCGCGACGTGGGCGCTCAGTCGCAGCATCCTCTTTCGTCAAGGAAGGACCGTTACGGCGGGAGCCGCTGCCGGCGGGGTGACGCTTGTCGGGGCGCTGATGGCCGGCGGCTGTTTTGTCATCGGCTGTTGTGGATCACCGATGCTAGCCGTCTACGTGAGCCTGTTCGGCGCCAAAGCTTTAGGCCTGGGCAAACCGTTAATGGCCTTGGTGACTCTGATTTCCATCAGCTGTAGTTACTGGTGCCTTTCGCGCCGTCTCGCGCGGGGAACCACTTGCATGGACGATTGCTGCTGATAGCTGGGGCGCAAGGCCAAAGATGACTAGGACTAGGTTGCCGTCCGGATCACGAACCGAAAACCCTTGATCCTCGAATAAAGGACTCGGGAGGCAGCCGGATCGAGCCCTTCGGCTGCGGCTCGAACCCGCAGCTCATCGAGCCCAAACCAATCGCGACACGCGAAACCGCGGATGTTGTCTTCTCCGGTGGATATGAATTTCCCATTTTACTGGATAAGGCTTCGCGATTTTTTCGCAATACCGTTGCTCGTTCAGTTTCCTTTTACTTCGTAAACCAAGATCTTGGCAGATTGCGGTCCACGGTGAGGGACAGCGACAAAGAGCCGATTTAAAGCGGGTACGAATAGCCCGGTCCGTGCTCCTGGCGCCGTTGTTATCCTTCCCTCTGGTTCGTAGTGATCCGGATCGCGTTGCCGGAAAACTTCCACCGCCCCTTCGCCGCCGATGACATAGACGACTCGCCGGCCGGCATCATAGAAAATGTCGTCAGCGTCACCAATGGTCGACAAGCTGGCGACGATCCGTCCTGAAGTTGTGTCCAGAACGATCAGCTTAGCGGGAAGCCTGCATCCGACAAACAGTCTTTTATGGGTGTCATCTAAAGCCATTGGATAGTTTCCGAATTGACCTCCTAATCCCCATTTGGCGACAACCACACGCTTCTTTCGGTCAACAACCGCAATGCCGAATTGTCTCGGGACATTGACGTAAACCCAATCTCCGTTTGGCTCGAACTGGAAGGATTCGGGATGAGTATTGAGGGCGACTGAGCCGACATTTTGCCCGGCCGTGTTCGCAATGGCGATTCCGCCGTTGCCGTAGCCTACCCAGATGTTTCCGGTCTGCTCGTCATATCGGACGTTGTCGGCATCCCCGCCAAACCGGAGGGTTTCCTCCACCGTCAGCGATTTCCCATCGTAGATCCGAAGCTTACCGTCTCCTCCTGTGGCAACGTAGAGCCTGCCCGTTTTGAAATCATAGTAAACCCCCTGCGGTTCTTCGAGGCCTTTGATCTCCGCAGTGCGTTCCCCTCGCCGTATATCGAGGATTTCGACGGAGCCATTTTCGAGAGCGGCCACGAGTAAACGTTGATTTGGAACATCCGCCGAAAAATGGTCGATCCGCCCTTCGACTCCTGGCAGTGCGATTTCCTTTTCCAAGACCAGCGGTCCGGCGCTTTGCCCCAGGGAAAACGAAGCGTTCAGAAGTCCCAGGAACAACGTCATCGCGTGCAATGACAATCGGTTGCGCATCTTCAAGAAGAAGAAACTCCTCTTTTAAGCAGCGGTTGACGGCTTTACACCTGGAGGAAACCAGAGGTGTTGCTCCCCACGACAGAATTTCAGCCACTGATACAAGGCATCATAAACGATAAATCCGTCCCGTAGCACGGCCTGATCATCACCAGGGTGGAGGTCGGAAAGACCCAAGGAGATCGCAAATAACCCCCCGCTTTCGGGCGTGAGATCGTGCCGGTCGGTGTCCGCTCCCCGGACGATCAACGCGAGATACCGCAGTTCAGGCTCGTCCAAATTGTAGTTCTTTAGAAACGCGTCGAAACTGCAAAGCTCTCCGTCGTGCGTGAGTTCGACGCCGTGAACATCGTAAGGTACCGCATCAAGCTCTTTAGCTTTTTCGACGACCTCGGTTGGCGGGACGAAAATGAATTCGGCTGCAGGATCGATAAATCGAGAGATCAACCATGGACATGCCACGCGATCAATTTTCGGGCGTTCACGAGTAATCCAGCGCATAGGGTGTTTTGTTATAGACATAACCAACAGTTATGAACATGTCAAGAACAACCTCAGGTCCTTGGTCTTTCCACTAGGAGTTCTCGCGGACCGTCGTTCCGGGAGGCGGCGCGGCCCTAAGGTTGTCACGACCGGCGTCTCTTTCGATAGGCCCCTGGTCACCTCGGTGCGACCGCTATCGGTAAGACCAATGTTGATGGCAAGGCGTGTGATGCGATTGTCAGCTACATGTCAAGCAGAGCGTCAGGTCCTTGGCTTTTCTTCTTGTTCAATCTCCCCGGCACGCGGGGGAGCGCTCGAAAGCCCCGTCCCGAATGCCTCATTCCCTGCTGCCGCAACGACCCTTCCACTCTGGAAGGGTCCTGTGATCCGACAACCTCAAACCTCTACGATGCGGCGCAGGACGGCGAAGTGCGAGATGCGGCTCTCAAAGCTTCCCTGGGCTGCGGCAACCCCACGGCCCTTGCTGAATTGAAGTCCGGTGAAATCGTGCTCGATCTCGGCTCAGGTGGCGGCATTGATGTGCTGCTTTCCGCTCGCCGCGTCGGCCCGACAGGAAAAGCGTACGGGCTTGATATGACCGACGAGATGCTGTTCGGAGAAAAGTTGGCGGAACAGCAGCAAAGCTGCAGGTGCTGAGAAACACGGCGGTTGCAAATGGGTAAGCGCCGGTTGCGGTGCGAACGAAATACGGTTATAGAGGAATATCCAGGGAAGTCCCCTTATTGAGGGATAAAGGTCCTTTGAGTATGCGAAAGAAGATATCCACTGACGGCGACGAGCTAGAGACGCCAACGCAGGTTTGGACCACTCGATGCAACGCTGGCGCCGTCAGGAGAGCCGGCCGACGGCTACTGCACATGTATGATACCATATTAGCGCCAACTGGTCTGAAGCAGTGCCAATACGGAATTCTGTCGGCATTGAACGCAAGAGGTGCGGCGTTGCCGAGTGTGCAAGAGTTGGCGGAGGAGCTGGTACTGGATCGATCGACGTTAGGGCAAAACTTGCGACCTCTGGAGAGGGATAATTTTATCACTCTGTTAACGGATCCAAGAGATCGCCGAGTTCGATTGATCGCGCTGACCAAACTGGGGATCGCCAAGTTCAATGAGGCGAAGCCGTACTGGCAGGCGGCCCAGGAGCGGTTTGAAGAAATTTTCGGCGCTGAAGAGGCCGCCAAGCTGCGGTCCATGTTGTTATCGATTGCCTATAACCCGGCGCTCGAGAAAACCGCGCATGAGGGCAAATAAATTGGCGCTCCTTCGGGGCGGGGCCTTCGGCTCCTGACGCTAGAACGCGGGTGTTGGCAAGGTTGCTGCTTGACAGAACGGTCAAAAGGGGGGATATCCCTGTATGCTCTGGCGCCTAATTCCTTTTTCTTAACGCCCGTAGCTACCGAGGTGCTCTATGTGGATTGTTAAACTCGCTCTCACTCGGCCATACACCTTTGTCGTCTTTGCACTTCTCATTTTTGTCTTGAGCCCGTTGGTGATTCTTCGAACTCCCACCGACATTTTCCCAAACATTGATATCCCCGTGATTTCGGTCGCGTGGACTTATACTGGCTTGAACCCGGAAGATATTGAGGGGCGATTAACCACGCCTTACGAGAAAGTGCTTACTACTCTGGTTGACAATATCGAGCACATAGAATCCACAAGCTATAACGGTGCAGCCGTCATTAAAATCTTTCTTCAACCGCATGCCAGCGTGGATCGAGCGAACTCTCAGGTGGTCAGCGCTTCTCAATTTGCGCTCCGATTGCTGCCATCGAGTATTCAACCGCCGGAGATTATCAATTTCAGCGCTTCGAGCGTACCGATTCTTCAACTTGGACTCTCCGGTCAGGGTCTCTCCGAACAACAATTGAATGACCTGGCGCTGAATTTTGTCCGGACGCAAATGATCACGGTTCCGGGAGCGGTGATTCCCCTTCCATACGGTGGAAAGCAGCGTCAGGTGATGATCAATTTGGATCACCAACTGATGCAGGCGAGAAACATTTCGCCGACGGATGTTCTCAACGCAGTGAACACCCAAAGCCTGGTCCTCCCATCTGGCACCGTGAAGCTGGGTCAGAGCGAATTGGATATACGCGCCAACACGTATCCTCGGACCGTGACCGAACTGAACAATCTTCCGATCAAGCAAGTGGGCGATACGACCGTCTACCTGCGAGACGTCGCTACGGCCAGCGACGGGTTTGCCTTACAGACGAACGTGGTCCGACAGGATGGCCGGCGTGGTGTGCTGATGAGTATCCTCAAAGCGGGAAACGCATCGACTCTCAGTGTGGTGAGCGGCGTAAAAACTCTACTCCCGCGCGTGGCCACTATCGTTCCGCCGGCGCTGAAAATGACGCCGTTGGCAGATCAAAGCATTTTCGTACAGAGTGCGGTGAGCGGGGTTATCCGCGAGGCGGTGATTGCGGCAGGGTTAACCGGGCTCATGATCCTTTTATTCCTTGGGAGTTGGCGCAGCACCCTGATCATTGCCGTCTCTATCCCGCTATCGATTTTGACTTCCATTACGATCATTAGCCTTCTCGGCGAAACGATCAATATCATGACGCTGGGAGGCTTGGCCCTGGCTGTTGGGATACTGGTCGATGATGCTACGGTGACGATCGAGAATATCGAGCGGGTATTAAGGCAGGGACGTACCCTTCACGATGGCATTTTAGAAGGCGCCGCCCAGATCGCCGTACCGGCCTTAGTTTCTACCCTCTGTATCTGTATCGTTTTTCTTCCGATGTTCCTCTTAGACGGGGTAGCGCGTTATCTCTTCGTGCCCTTGGCAGAAGCCGTGGTCTTTGCCATGCTGGCCTCCTACGTCCTCTCGCGAACGCTAGTTCCTACGTTAGCGATGTACCTATTGAAAGCCCAACGTCATCAGTCGAATCCGAAAAACATCTTTGCCCGTCTGCAACACCGGTTCGAGGAAGGGTTCGAATCAGTTCGAAACGCCTACAGCGGATTGCTCACCAGTCTGGTGGTTCATCGTAAGCTATTTATCCCGGCGTTTCTCGGGGCCTGTCTATCCGGGGTCTTCCTGGTGCCGTGGCTAGGTCAGGACTTTTTCCCTGACACCGATAGTGGTCAATTCATTCTGCATGTTCGCGCTAGGACTGGGACCCGAATTGAAGAGACAGCGCGTTTGTTCGACTTGGTTGAAAACGTTATCCGGCAAAACATTGCCGCGAAAGAAATGGACAACATCCTGGATAACATAGGTTTGCCCTATAGCCCCTACAATACCATGCACTCAATTTCGGGTGTGTTAGGCGCCAACGATGGCGACGTATTGGTATCCCTCCGGAAGAATCATCGTCCGGTCGCTGATTATGTTCGGGACCTTCGGGCCCTGCTGCCGCAGCGGTTCCCCGGCGTCACCTTCTACTTTTTGCCGGCTGATATTGTGACGCAGATTCTTGATTTTGGTCTTCCGTCTCCGATCGATGTCCAGGTTGAAGGCAATGACGTTGTCGCAAGCCAACAGATCGCCGAAAAGCTAATGACCCAGATGCGGCAGATTCCGGGCTTGGTTGATCTGAGGGTACAACAGCCATTGGATTATCCGACGTTGGATGTGGCGGTTGACCGGGTAAAAGCGCTCCAAGCTGGCTACACTGAGCAGAATGTGGCCAACAGCGTATTGAACGCTCTGAGCGGGAGTTTTCAGATAACTCCGTTGTTCTTTATGAACTGGAAGAACGGAGTCAATTATAACTTAGTCGCTCAGACCCCTCAATATCGATTTCAGTCCATCAACGACCTCCTCAATATTCCGCTACCAGCTGCCAGCGGAAGTAACACCGAGATATTGGGAGACGTGGCCGCCGTAAGCCGTGGCCACGAGATGGGATTAATCACGCACTACAACATCCGCCGGGTCATTGATATTTACGGGGCGGTCCAGGACCGAGATTTGGGTGCGGTGAGCCGAGACGTGCAAAAGATCGTCGATCATAGCCGGGAACAACTTCCGCGCGGCACCTTCCTAACCATCCGCGGCCAAGTACGAACCATGGAAAGCTCGTATGCGGGCCTTTTGACAGGGTTGGCCTTAGCCGTGGTGCTGGTTTACATGCTGATCGTCATCAACTTTCAATCCTGGCTGGATCCATTCATTATCATTACCGCATTACCAGCTGCGTTGACTGGTATCGTTCTTTTTCTCTTTTTTACACATACCACGCTCAGCGTCCCGGCTCTCATGGGAGCGTTGATGTGTATGGGAATCGCGACTGCCAACAGTATCTTAGTGGTTTCTTTTGCTAAAGAGCGTTTACGGGAACACGGAGACTCTGTCCGTGCTGCCATCGAATCGGGAGCAACCCGGTTCCGTCCGGTCGTCATGACCGCGCTAGCGATGATCATCGGTATGATTCCGATGGCTCTCGGGTTCGGGGACGGCGGTGAACAAAACGCGCCGTTAGGTCGGGCGGTGATCGGCGGTCTGCTAGCTGCGACTGTGGCCACCCTGGTATTCGTTCCCGCGGTTTTCAGTATGATGCATCAACGCACCTCGAGAGTCGCAAGCAGTGAAGCCGAGCAGCTAGAGCCGGTAACCGACAGCTAAGAAAGAAGAGTAGAGAAATGTCAATTCAATTGCCAGAAACGATACCAGGCCCTCGGGCCGAAGTCGCCCTCCAGGTTGGGAAAGCTAGTCCGCGCAATCGATCGCGTACCCGGCGAGCGACCATGGTCGGCGGCGCTATATTGTTAAGTGCCGGTTTCGCTTTTTTGGTTCATTCCGGGATTCAGTCTCGCATTGATGCCGAAAAACGATTGCTAAAGAGCGTTAGCCTATCTTCTGCTGCGGTGGTTAATGTCGTACATTCTATCCGGGGTTCGGACGACCAGGCGCTTGCCTTACCCGGTAATACGCAGGCCTTTACCGAGGCTCCGATTTATGCACGGACGAGCGGTTATCTGAAACAATGGTATTTCGATATCGGCGCTCACGTTAAGCGAGGAGAGCTTCTGGCTGAGATCGAAACCCCCGAGCTGGATGAGCAGTTGGAGCAAGCCGAGAACCAACTCAAAACAGCGGAGGCAAATCTCCAATTAGCGCAGGTCACCGCGGACCGTTGGGTGTATTTAGAGAAATCGAGTGTCGTCTCGAAACAAGAAAGAGATCAAGCGGTTAGTGATCTGAACGCCAAACGAGCAACCGTCGATTCGGACAGAGCGAACGTCGCCCGGTTGCAAAAACTGCAAGCGTTTGAGCATGTCTACGCGCCCTTCGACGGCGTGATTACCGCGCGCAACACGGATGTCGGGGATCTGATTCAGGGAGACAACACGGCTCCAAAGGAACTGTTCCATCTGGCGGCGGTGGGCAAGCTTCGGGTTTATATTTCGGTGCCGGAAGTTTATGCGTCCGCGATCAAGTCGGGTGAAACCGTGACCTTAACCCTGGATGCGTTTCCTGGGGAGAACTTCGCCGGCACGCTAGTGCGCGACTCGAACTCAATCGATTTAATATCCAGGACGTTGAGAGTGGAGGTCGATGTCGATAATCCTACCGGAAGTCTTTTACCGGGCGCGTATGCCTTTGTTCATTTGAAGCTGCCCTCGGCGGCCCGGGCAGTCACCATTCCAACTAATACCTTGTTATTTCGAGCCGAAGGCTTGCGTGTAGCCGTCGTGCGAGGCGGGCACGCGACCTTGGTGCCAGTCACCATTGGCCACGACTACGGGAGTAGCGTCGAAGTGTTGTCTGGTTTGACATCGGAGGACACTGTAATTCTCGATCCATCCGACTCCATCATGGAGGGTTCGGCAGTGAAGATTGCCGAGGCGGCGAAGCCCGAGGGGTCGAAGTAACGGAGAGGCTTTGGCGTGAGATTTTTGGCTTTTTCTCGGGTCTCATTGCTTTGGAAACGTGTTTCCAAACATCGGGTTTCCGCTTTTGGACTGCTCCTCAGTGGCCTCCTCCTGAATGACATCCCAGTGCTGAATGGCGCGAAGTTAAGGAGGATTTGAGAAGTTTTATTGCCGCGATGGGGTCGAAGAATTTAGCAACATTGCTCTTTGGAGCGTCGAGCGTTAGCTCGGTCAAGCGTAAAACCATCACCGCGGCGACGCGACGGCGTAAAGATAGGGTAGGGAGAGCGAATGCTCCCCCTCCCTCCGAACCGGACAGGCAGTTTTCCAGCGTCCGGCTCTCCAGTTGATGGGGTCTACAGTGAGACTAAGGGC
>Ga0210383_10006684_pt1 | contig 10042 bp, 8 predicted proteins | sample IncBWC14OmetaG_FD_160072 | JGI IMG/M metagenome (GOLD analysis project Ga0210383, IMG submission 160072) | Forest soil microbial communities from Barre Woods Harvard Forest LTER site, Petersham, Massachusetts, United States - Inc-BW-C-14-O ...
CCTCAGAAGAAAGATTTTGTAACTCAAAGTTGATGTTGACTCGGAAAATAAATAGAGAGGATCAGTCGCATGGGGGTTGTGTCAGAATAAGATAACAACTCTGCAACTGTTGGTTAGTGACTGTGTTCAAGCTGTGACTTCAAGTTGAACTTCAAACCCAGTCAAAAGTCTGTTGGCTGCAGCTGGGAAAGGCTGACTACTGATCCCAGCCATTCCCTAGTCTTGTGGCTATCGCGGGGGTGGCAACAGTCTCCTACCTGGCTGCCATTCTGAGGTTGAAGAAATCTGAGCACAATGAAAAGAGAGATGAAAAATGACAGATGCATACCATATATAGATTCCACATGCACAATCAAATCCTGGACAGTGGACACACAACAAATTTTCAAACTCCTAACTCTTATTTTTTTCAACCTGTCCATGGTGGCTGGCATATTACAACTGTAAAAAATGAGCCACCCACAGAATCTGGCTGTGATACTTCCACATTTGGTCATTTCCTGTTCAACAGTTTACTTTCAACAGCACTAATGATCATTGGAAGGGCAACAAATCACTTATTATGATGTTGGAGTAACTCTATACTGCCTATGAAACAAATAATCCAAGTCCACTGCCTGAAACCCTTGTTCACAACTGTATGGAATTTCTTGCACTGCATCCCACCACTTGTGGAAGAGCAACCATCAGGTCAGAGGGCCAGGGTCCAGAGTTAGAAGCTCGTACAAGTACTCAATGTATATTAGAAATTTAATTACCAGAACCAGATGGGGTTGGCAGATCAGAAATGACACAGCTTGGTATCAACTAGTCACAGTTTAAAATAGGCAAATCAATCTTGTTTGTCAAGGTCTTTGTAAATTTCAATTGTCCACACCTTGAGCAACTACCTCTTAACTCTAATCTTAGATAGTGAACTGCATGGGTAACCCCCAGGTATTTTTTGTTGTCCCTGTACCCATACCCATGGCAAGCTTTACCTGTGAACCCACAGGTTTTCCAGCTGAAACAAGCCCTAGATCTAGATCATCCAAAATGGTCAAGTATTAAGTGAGTTATGAGCAAAACAATCAAATTGATCATGAACCCCTCAATATTTATCTGTTCAGATGATCCAGGGCTTGTTTTGAAGCTCATGGATACAGGAATCCATACCAGGGTCTGTGCCCAGATGAAAAACCCACCCAAAACCCATGGGTATACCCCTACCTGTGCAATACACTACCTGTCTTGGTAAATAGCCATTAACTATGCACATCTTTTCAGATGGAAAGGTGATTTAACATGTCTCAGGTCAGTCTATATGTGTCTAGGGCTTGTCAATCACCTACACTAAGTGACAGTAGATGCTGCCAACCCATGGTGAATATTTATCATGGCAAGTTTTTTTCTTGCTTGTATAACACTTGTGTCCTCCCCTTTATAACTTTTCTCTTCAGCCTGAGTGTGAGTAAGGATTTTGCAGCCTGGGGATTCATAATTTTTTGGGTTTGTGAAATTGATGCTCCCTGTCCATTGTGTGTTCAGATGTCTGTATGTTTGTAATATTAATATATGGAGCACTTACAAGGCTGAATCCTCTTTCAATCAAGGAAAGTGATTGAAGAATTAAAGTCATCTTGTATTGACCACCTTTTATGGGCACAACAAAAAATGATAACTGTGCTTCAACAACATCACTGACTCTAAATTTGAGTAGATTGGTAACTTTGTATCTGTATTATATGTATCATGTTAACAGTATATGTTTATTATATATGTACATTGATAATACCTCTGTGCATGATCTGACAGTTAAAAGTACTGAACCTCATTTTCTGTGCTGTGGATAAAGTCTTGCCCAATGAGTGTTGTTAAAATTTCCTGTGGATTGACAGAATGGGTAATTTCAATGGGTGTAGCATTTGCAGCATTGTCTTGGTCTGTGAAGTATCAGTTGCCTATGTCAATAGCTGTGGAGTTGTCCAACAATGTGGATGGTTGCCAAGTTTGAAGTGTTCCTTCCAGAAATGAATGCACAATGAGATTGTGTAATTTGAGTATGTTTTCTGTAGCAATTGCAAATATCTGAGTGTCCAGGTCAGTGATTTGTATGCTCTGCTGGATGTATTTTCTTTTTCTGAGGTTCTTTAGGGTAGTGTTATTTATTTATATAGTATCGTATTATTGATTTGGTAGCTTACAGATATTTGCTGGTGATTGGAGGAGGCAAGTCCTTGTTGTAGAGTATCCTCTGGAGCCTCATTACAACTTCTTCTCTTCTCCTTCTCCACTTGAATCACCTCACAGGTGAGTCTCCAAGTTTTGGGTTTGTTGATCTTGGTGACCACAGTTTGGGTATGATAGTCACTCTATTTGTTATAGTGATCAGTTTCCTGAATACCTAAAATCTACAAACCACATACTTTAAAAAGTTGGGCATACTCTGCTTTCCTTCAGATGTCTAACAAGTAATATCTTCCAATGCTTTTGCTGTGTCCTGTTAAGTAAATAACCTTGCTTATGATTGATGAGATCTTACCTGCTGCTTTAAGTTGTAATATTTGTCCGTGGTGTTTTGTTCTGTATTTCAGGCTTGTGAATTTATGAGGTGATATGGGTGATTACTGGTTAAACTGGGGTATTGTTCACCCCTTTCCAAGTTGATTTCTTGTATTTCAGGTTTCAGCTATTCCCCTGCAAATTTTGTAAATTCTGTTAGTTACAGATGTTACTTCCTGAACAATTGTTTCCATTTTGATGTAGTTCTTCCATTTCACTTGTCCTAATGTTGGTTTCTTTGAATCTGTTGATCCTTGGCATGACATTTTAGTTTTGTAATGCTTTTATGGGTATTGGTGTTTGAGTTTGTCATGTGTTTGGTTCTGAATATTCATTTAAATTGTTTGTGTTGTAATTCTTGTCATGAGTTACTAGCTCTTTAGGCCTGGTTTGATTATCTAGTTATATTTAGAATGTCAGTAGTCCCATCAAATGTCGTTAAGAATCAATAATGACATACAATGGTGCTAAATATGTTTTCAAACTAATCAAAGGAATAAGGGACTTAGAAAGTGGGGTAAATGAATAATGACTGGTGTATTGGCTAACTTAAAGCTGGTGAATTTATAAATATGTGCTAATGTATGTTCTACTATTGTCTACCTGTTAAATGTTTTTTGGGGTATTTGTCAATTTAGGAGTGATTCAGGGAATACTCTCTGTATAGTTGCTAAGTTTAGTCTGATATTTTGGCTAGTCACCTTTTTTATTTATTTGATTTTTGGTTTCTCAAATTGTTTTTACATTCTTTCTATAACATGGTGCTTTGATTTTTAGTGTTTCTTTTTTTGGTGTTTCTATTTTCAGTTTGGTTTCATCTACTTCTGGAATATGTATTACTATATATAGTATACAGCATCACTGACATGGAGGAATCAAGGGGTACAGCAATGTGCATGTACATGTAATAATCACTGTTTACAGTCTCACAAAAATGTTGAGGTGGGCATCTGCTGCTATATTTGGAATACCAGGACTTGTCCTGGGACTACAGCCTCACAGGTAATGCTGACGGTTTCATAAATACTTTCTGTCCTGCCAGTGGAACCACCAACTTGGTATGCCTAGGACAATTCAAACAAACCCAAGGTGTGTCAGACCTCCACTAAATTTCGACCATTCATGGTTTATCATCTCAACCAGACTGAAAGATCCAATACCTCCATGGGGTTCAATTTGAACTTGGAGAATGGCCAGGCGCTTTATATCCCCGGTGACAGCAACAGCCAAGATCAACATTCTCTGGCAGGATACCTGAGTATTGCACCCAATTCTGGCTTGGATGATCCCATTCCAATGAATGAATCTGTATCTCAGGTTGTGTGCTTTTGTTATAAGTTTTGTTTGTTGCTCCATCTGCTGGTGCATTTCAGGTTTTCTATAAGTGTTTTAGTGTATGATTATCAGGTGGTGGTCTATTGTTAATGTTAATTATTTTGTATCTTTGTTTGGTACTTTGAAAAGGTATAAAAGTCCTGCATAGTTGTATATCTTTCCAGCATCATTCCTGTTGCTCTTGCTTTCCAATATCTCCAAACTTCATAATTTTTTTGTTTTTTGCTCTTACTATTCTGTGTTTCATGGTCAATGCCTCCATGAAAAGCTATCACCCCTGCTGTGTAGTGTAAGTCATTACATTTCATATATAGTTTCAATATGTTGATTTTATTCTGCTTATTTGATGTGCTTCTCATCTAGCATCCAAGTTCAAGTGCTCTACTTCTTTGGTTAATTTATGAGTTGCTTTTTATATTTGTCATGATTTTAATTGGAACTTGTAAAATAGTGGTTCAGAATTACATTGGGTGCAAGGCACAATAACTTGACCAAAAATATTGTAAAAATATAGTAGAGTTAATCTGACTTACATCTGCATAATTTGAGCATAAATATTGGAAAAGTGTTTAGAATTTCCTCTCAGTAATATCTGTTTTTAGCATATTTTTCAAATAATGAGCAAATTTGGTAAAAGATTTTTACAATATTGTTATTTAAGTTATGATGATGTAAGTTGGATTAACTTTACTATATTTTACAATATTTTTGGTCAAGTTATTATGCCTTGCACCCAGTGTTAGATACTACTCCTGTGAAGTTCATGTCTTTCTTTTATCTATTTTATAGTATAATTTTTGTGGTGTTAACTTTAACAGTTGATATTTTTGTACTCCTGACAATACTGTATGAGTGTGTCATTTTTTTTTAAAAAATTACTGATTAGCATTTTGATATGGATATTTTACAGTCCTGCACCACCTCCTACACCTGCTTCCCTTCATAGTGATGTCAAGTTAGTGTGGTTATTTATATATATGTATGTTTGCTTTTTTAATTTTAATTTTCTGTAGACATGGTCAAGACTTTTGAAGCATACTTTAAAGCTTGCCACTGCTGTTTAAAGTGATTCTGCAATGCAAGTGCATTATTTGTCTTAATTTTATCATGTCTGACCATTATTGCATTTATAATATCAGCAGAGTCTCCAACTAAGAGGACAAAAACAATGACCAATATTAACTTTGATCTAATAAAAGACTGTAAATACATTTTGTGATGCAATGCACTTATCTTGTTTTTAAATTTTAAATGTTAACACTACAAATGCTAATGATTTTAAGCATCCTCCATCCCCTCAGTCAGATGAATTTGAGGTATTGTCTCCTGTTACAATGATGCTGTATTCTTGATTGTCTTACATTTTTGTCTGCCTTTTTATTCATCACAGTTCTCAACCATCTCATAAAACTGTGTCTTGTCACTTATAATTTGGGTCTATTAATCCTGAAAATAATATCTTTAGTGGTGGTGCTATTGCTCTAGGTAGGAGCTTTGCTGCTTCAAGTGCTTGACATACCATTAACTATTATTTATTATCAGCTCAAGGTCTAAGTTGAATGTTCAGAAAGATGCAGGTGATGAGCTTTTAACTGCTTGGGAGATCACTGATAATGAGACTGATAATGAGGGGTATGTCTGTTCTTCTTTTATTTTGTTACACCAACTCTCTGTGATATAATTTTTTAGTAAAAAAATTAATGGCTCTGATAGTGAGGTTGAAATTATTGAAGCACCTGTGTTGCCATATGTTGCATTTCTCTGTATATTTGTGATCTTATTGGTAACTAACTCTGTTTCAAGGTCCAGAAAGGGGAAAGGAACAGACCTTAAAAGTTTAACTAGTTTAACTCTGTACCAAGTTTTTTATGATTATTATGTGCTGAAGTCATAAATTATCTTCCTTTTTATAGGCATGACAAAGACAACAAAGACAACAGAGACAATAATCCTGTTTATATCAAAGACTTGTATGTTAGAAAGTGTGTGTGTGTGTTTTCTGTCTTTTTGATTTATGTTATGCAAGTTTACATTTACTAATTTGTTGATATGTTTCAGATTCAAGATAATCAAGTTACTGGTTCATATGCAAGTAATGCAGAAGAGCCTACAAGATCCTCTTCTGGCTGATACATATCAAGATTTGCCTGAATAAAAGTATGTCTGCAGTCTATATTTTCTGTTTGTGATGTTAATATATCATTCTTTAGTCCTGCAAGGCTTAACAGCTGGAGTACTAAATCATCCAGAAATAACATCAGTTTTTCCAAATGGGCTGACATGTTAGGAGATTCTGTTATGCCATATGTTTAAATTTTTTTTTAAATGAAAAAATTTATGCTGTTGGTGGACTCAATACCCATTTGTTTATTATCTAGACAGCTGAAAGATGCTTAATGTATTGCATGGGTAAGGGTATACCTGCAGGTTTTGGGCGGGTTTTTGTCCAGGTATTGATATGGATTCCTGTACCCATGAGCTTCAAAATGAGCCCTGGATCATCCAAAACAGATAAATATTGAGGGGTTTATGATCAATTTGATTGTTTTGCTTATAATTCACTCAATACTTGACCATTTTGAATGATCTAGGGCTTGTTTTGACTGGAAAACCTGCGGGTTCACAGGTAGAACCTGCCACAGGTATGGATACAGGTACAGCCAAAAATACCTGGGGGTTACCTGTGCAATTCACTAAAGATGCTGTGGTCTTTGACAAAGCAGGTCTCAATTTTAATCCATCTTGTGTGGTACAGTGTGGATCCATCTGCACTTGGCATTAATTCTGGACCTGGCAATAATATGAGCCATATTATTTTGCCTAATGGTGATCCATATAGTTATATAATGGTACTTTCCACAGGTTATGTTGCATATTGCAATCTTATTAGTCCAAAAGTTACACGAACCTCAGATAACAAGTGGCACATGAAAAGAATATTTATTATTTATCATACTCAAGAATTTGAGTAGATGGTTGGATGCTTTTGCATGGTCTTTGATTTTGAATCTATTGATGCTAATTATGCTGATGCTGCTTCAATGTTTACAATATGCTGTAAATATATTTGTGATTATTGTGACAAATGCTCAAAGCACAGTAAGTGTTTTATTTTATTTTAATATTTTGTATAAGTTTTCCCCCTCTCTTATTTATCTATTCATAGGCTCTGCCACTCTTAAAAAGAAAGTGAATATGTTTAGCAGTGCCATTAGCCCATCTGTTTCACTTCCTGCTCAGGCAAAAAAAGGCTTTGTTTACCCCTCACTTGGGTGTAAGGATCACAGTAAGTTTCTGAATATTTATATTCTTTTTCATTTATTCACACCATTTATTTAGTCCCCATTTATGATGGCTGTTGTGCACCCAACTTCTATTTAAAGAAGGTCTCAAAAATATCAGAAAGATTCCCCTGTTTGCTGATGGAAAGAAGAGGTTCCTGAAGGCTTTGCTGTGGTTGTTGCATATATAGCCAATATTTATGTTGGGGAGAACAGTAATAAAGGTCTTTCTACTAATATTCAATGGGTTCTTGTTTTGGATATTCCAGAGGATGAAAAAGAGGATGATTAATTTGAGTGTGGTTTTTCTTTGTCTTTTTTTAAAATCACTGTTATGCCAAATTATTGATTTGATAGAATGAGTTCCATTACATTTTTTAAATCACAAGCCTCCTGTTATCCAATCATTACAAACTTTCCATGACCCAAGGTTGCTAAGGTATGGCCTCCATATCTTGCACCCTATCCTTCCTGAGAACTTCAAAATGGTAGTTGCAGTTGGAGCATTTGAATTTAATACTGGTTTCCCAAATGGTCAACTGAATTTTGGTGTCCAAGTATATTGTAAGGCATTTCCATTTTGGATGAGGAATGCTGATATGTGAGTGCTGACATGGGGCTGGGGAGAAACACATTCTCTGAATGCAGTGTTGAATGTCTTGCAGCAAATGAAAAAGTAGTATGCCAGATCTGCCAGATATGTTGATGCATGGTTTGGGTGGAATTCAGGTGCACCAAACACCACTGCTTGGATAATAGGTCCTCTGATTTGCAAATCCAATTTACTATATCAGCAGTTTTGAAAATGTACAAAACAAAATTTCTTACTGTTTTTCCAACTTCTGTTTGAGCTCTGCCACATTTTCTGGTTGTTTCAAAAAAGAGCTGCAAGTTAAAAGAAAAAGTGTTGTTTGCCTGAATTGGAAAATTGGTTAAATAATATATTTTATCAATGTAAATGCAAATGATTTTTGTTTGTTAAAGTTTGGCTTCCACCATCCTGAAACCACAGATTTCCTGTTATTGCGTTAGCATGTGTAGTTATATCAAGAATATCACATGTGATATCTAATATGTTAGAAATCTTAATATTCATGAAATAAAATACATATCTATTATTTATGTTGCACAAGGATTTGTTCAATTCTTTGATATGCCTTTTTTGTATTTTGAGGTATTGAAAATCAAAAGACATGAAATATTTGATCAACTATACCATTATTATTATTGGTTAGTTTTCCCTAATAAAATAAAATAAAAAAGATGCATTATCCAATGTGGCTTCAAAATCTGGTTCAAGGTGATCATATAACATTTTTGTGGTATTTTCAGTATACTTATAGTGCCAAGGTGAAAAGAGATGATGAGAATGTCTTGGGCATTTATGCCACCCCAATTATAATGAACTTGTGGTTTTTCCAATACAAACTAGAAAAATTAAATAACTATGAATAACAGCATTTCTCTGATATAAAAGAAAACAGTGAGATAATACTGGATAAGCTTTTTGGCCATCTTATATTTTCCAGCAAGCAGGGCATTTGAATTTTTAATGTGCTATAGCCTAAGGGTCTGTATTGAGACAGCCAATGCACCTGCTCAGTTCACATAAATCACATGACAACAGAGTGCCTCTGTTGTTACAGTAAGCACAGTACTAATTATACACATTTAATTCATGTATTTTTTTACATATATAATTACCTACCAGATCAGAGTATTTTTCAATGATCTTTTCTGGTGTTGCTATTTCCCTGGTGGGTCACATTTTAGCTTGGACTTTAGTTTCTGCAGTATTGATATCCACTACCAAAATTACATCTTTAGTCAGTATATATCCTTTTCTATGTTTGATTACTTACAAGTTTTGATGGAGCACTACCTCCTATTGATTTTCTTGCTAAATTCTTTATCACAACCATTATAATAAGATGTAGGGAGGTAAGCAAGACATAAGTTCAAGATCAAACATAGTCCCATGATCATATTTGGTAATCACATTTGCATGGTAATACCATTTATTCTTTTCAACTTGCAAAACAATGTGCAGAAAGGTGTTAACCTGACCATACAAGTATCAAAAAATGTCTGGGTGTCAATCTAGGGCATTTTTCTTACTCTTTTTGCTTTGTACTTGAAGTGACATGGCATGCCAGTGTTAACCAAATTGTCAAGAACAGTGAAACAAAAAAGTGTCAACCTCAGTCGTTTTATTATTCTTTTATTCGTACTCTAGAGATTTCTGACTAAAGGGTGTTAACCCTGCAGTTATATCTGTTCATTGTCTTTGGTGTTAACCTTGAATTGGTGAACAGTACTTTTCTTATCAATGCAACAGCAGACTCAAAGGGTGATAATCCTACAGTCTTTGTAGTGGGTTTCTAGGGTGCTAAGTCTAGTTTGTTTCTTGCTGGCATTGTAAATTACTTAATATTTGAGTAGTTTGTTATGGTTATGGTTATCAATATACCCAATGACTGAATGGTGCCCAGGAATAGTGTATGTGACACTCCCCTATGGATCCTCAAGGACTCCTCAGGACTCCTAGGGACTCCTCAGGACTCCTAAGGACTCTTCAAGGAGTCTTCAAGGAGGGAGTTCTTACTTAAGAGTAGCCAAGTCAAATCATGGATATATTTTTTTAACTCATACACATCTCACCTTAATTTCAATTCAGTGAGAAATTATTTAAATTAATTATTAAATTAAATACATAAAAAATGACTACAATTACAAATAGAGTGGGGGTAGAGAGTAGGGTGGTGATGGTGGTGTGGTGGGAACTATATTTGGTTGGTTGTTTGTCTGTTTAATCAAAAACAAAAACTCAAACTAGCATGACTTGAAAATCATGTGACCAATTATCCTATCTATGGTATTTGAAA
>Ga0210383_10006685_pt1 | contig 10042 bp, 6 predicted proteins | sample IncBWC14OmetaG_FD_160072 | JGI IMG/M metagenome (GOLD analysis project Ga0210383, IMG submission 160072) | Forest soil microbial communities from Barre Woods Harvard Forest LTER site, Petersham, Massachusetts, United States - Inc-BW-C-14-O ...
TGAGCGACTGCTGTCCCGTGCGCTTTCCGGCCGTGCCCCGGGCTATGCAGCTCGGGCACCTGTCAGTGTGGATCAGCTTTCGCGACTGGGGCCGCCTGCTAGGCCGGCTCTTACTCCCAGTGCAGCGGCAGCCTGGCGCGGGCTTCGGCCGAGCGTCCGGTGGTGATGACCTCGATCCCGGTGGTAGCGCGGCTCAGCGGCGGCACCACCTCCACGCGCAGCGCGGTCCCGCCGGCGCTCCCGCCCCGGCCGAGGGTGCGGGTGGCGTGCCAGCGCCCGCTGCTGTCGCGGATCCAGGTCACCGGCCAGTAATACAGTTCGGCTGGCGAGTAGCTCACGTGGTTCAGCGGGCCGCTGGCGTGCATGTGCACCACGGTGCGGCCCAGGCAGTTGTGCAGGCCCAGGATCGCGAGCGTGATCCCGTCGAGGTCGGGAAGCGCGGCGGCCGCGGCGGCCCCGCCGTCGGCCACCGGGGCCGTCCCGGGCTGCCCGCGGCGGTCGTGCGCCAGCATGCTCAGCCACGGTTCGGGCAGGTCGGGGGCGGGCGGGGCGGTGATGCCGTGGCCGGTGAGGTGCAGGCGGCCGCACAGCGCAGCGAACTGCCCGGGCACCGGGCTGAGCCGGGACAGCGCGTCGGCCGCCTGCAGTGCCGCGATGACGTCGCGCCACCCCTCGGCACCGGGGGCCAGTGGCCTGCCGGGCCGTGGCGCGCTCTGGCGCAGGGGGAAGCCGCTGGGGTCGTCCCCGGCGAGCAGCCGGGCCGCGACGGCGTGCAGCACGTGGTCGCCGGGACTGGCCGTCACCGGCGCGGCCGTCACCGTGGCGTCGTACGGCGGCCGGGCTGGCGGGTCCAGGTCGACCCGGATGGCGGGCTGGCCGGGGGCGGTGATCAGGTCCAGCCACTGCGGGTCATGCGGCGGGCTGGGCTCGAGCAGGAGGGTCCATCCGTCGGCGCCGCCGCCCAGGTTGGAGACCATCATCTGGTAGCGGATCCCCCGGTCGTCGGTGGCGGTGAACTTCTCCAGGATCCCCGCCTCGGATCCCACGGGGTCGACCACCTGGCGGGTGGGCCGCACGTACAGGCTCAGCTGATGGCCGGGCTCGGTCTGCGCGTACGACAGCAGGTACACCTCGCCGCCGGGCTCTGCGCGCAAGGGGATCACCTGCCCCAGCCGCACCACCCGGCCCGGCACCGGGCCGGACCCGGGCGGCAGGGAGGCCACCGGCACGGCCGGCCAGAACCGCACGCCGGCTGACCCACGCTGCAACCTCGCGGCCCGGCCGGCCGGTGTCGGGAACGCCTGCCGGGCGAGCAGGGCCCGCTCGAAGTCCGCCACGATCCGGTCGGCGACCTCGTCATCGAGCGCACCGATGGCTATCAGCAGCTCCGCGGCCCACCGGATCCGGCGCGGCCATGCGGGACGGCGCAGCTCTTCGTCGGCCAGCAGCCGCAGGTGAGCTTCCGCCCTCTGACAGTCCACCTCCTCAGTGTCTCCGGCCCGAGCCCGAGGTGTCAGCGCCCTGGGCAGCTGCTGCCCGAAGCAAACAGCTCGTCGATGTGGCCGTGGACGCGGTCGGTAGGGGATACTCGGTGTGGCATGGGCGTAGGTCCTTCCCTTCGATGACTTGGCGGTCTTGAAGGGAACCTACGCCCGTCTTGTCATTTACACCGGGATTCGGACGTCACCCCTCAGGTCATCGCCCGCCCAGACGGCGAGATCGTGTGGGTATCCGGCCCGCTGCCCGGCGCTGTGCATGACATGACCGCAGCCCGGATCTGGGGCATCGTGGCCGAACTAGCCGCCTCCGGCCTAGTGGTCCTGGGTGACAAGGGCTACCGCGGCGGGGACTGCATCCGCGTCCCTTACCGGAGACGGAACAAGCCCGCCTCGATCTACGAGCAGATCCCGCAGGCCAGCCAGCAGGCTCTCGACGCCGTCTCCGCCCGCTGCGCCAGCGATCCGGCCTGCCATGGCGCCTTCCCCCACCTAGCCGCCGAATGGGCCCAGCTGCGCGCATCGCTCGCCGCCCAGCCGGTGACCCTGCCCGCGGCGCAGTCGCCGACCAGCACTACCATCCAGCTGGACAATGACGGGCTGGCCTCCGAAGTCCATCAGCTGCTGACGGGCGCCGATACCGCCGTCTATGTGCCGCTGCTGATTCACACCCTGGCCACGGCGAAGAACAAGACAGCTGCCCTCGCCACGGTCCTCCGCCAGATCCAGATGGCCGGACGGCCATTGGGCGGCTTCCTCCCCGAATCGGCCATCAGCTACCCCACCCGCTGCGCCGAGCCCTGGGCCCGCTACCAGCCCGGGCAGATCGCCGACCCTAACAGCTACTACTACCAGTACATAAAGGCCGACGCCCAGTTCTGGCAGTACGCGTGCACCCTGATACCCGCTCCCGGTGCGGCTGCTTCGTACGGGCCGCCGAAGCCCTCCAACGTTCCCGTGCTCATGATCAACGGAACCGCCGACCCGCAGGACCCGCCCGCCAACATGTCCGGCGCCCGGGACATCTGGCCCAACAGCCGCCTGCTCGCCGAACCCGGCCAGTCCCACGAGATTGACTTCGGGGCGTGGACGCAATGCGACGCCGGCCTTATCCAGGCCTTCGTCGAACATGCGAACGCCAGGCAGCTGAATGCCAGCTGCCTCACGCAAGTCGCCCTGCCATCCTTCCCCGCGCACTGGTGAGCGCCGACCGCCTGCCCGCTGTGCTGCCGGAGGGCTCGACAACGTGTTCGGCCAGCCGCGCGTGTGCCGCAAAATGCCCCGGCCATTTTGAGGAAATCTTCGGCGCAGGTCAGCGCCAATGAGGGGTGAGCCGGACTGCAGGCCGGATCTCGTGAACGGGCCTTCGTGACTTCGACCCAGATGTCGGCTATGCCCAGCTCAAATCATGGCGCATCTTGCGCAAGCTCCGCCGCCCGTGGCGGACCGGGCAGATCACCAAAAGGATCCACGTTCTACAAGTCCGCGAAATGGGAGGATGGAAAAGGTTCACTGTTCAGGTAATGCATCCACCACCACGCGGGAAAAAGCACACAAAGCACCCGGGGCGGCTACAGGGAAGACACCAAAATGCGGGCTGGAGATAATCCAATTACTACGCGTCCACTACGCAGCTCAAAGGTGCGCAAAGCTACATCGGAGACACCCCAAAGCGGACTTTGAGATATCGGCGGATCTCGCGCGACGGCCTGACCAGCGACCGTAACGTAGCGCGACTGGTGTTCCAGAGCGCGAGCATCCTGCCGAGTAAGGGCGGCCGGAGAAGGCGCCGACTCGGTCGACAGCTGCACGCAGATCAGCGGATTTTGAGCGCCCGGGCGCTTTGCTGGCTGAATCTTGTGCAGGGGCTCTGGCAGTTTTGTAGCGGTCGTTTCAAGTGCCCTTAGGTCATGGGGTTGTTGCCGGCTGTGCCCGTGCGCGGTTATGGGGATCAGGTCATGGACGGGAGCACCCAGCGAGTTGAGCCGCCTCGGGTGCTCACGGTCCAGGTGGGCTCGCTCCGGTCTGTCGTCCCGGGACGGCGGACGGAGCCGGCGATATCTGTGCCGTCATGCTCGGTAGCCGGTTGCGGACCTTGCCGGGCTTTTAGGCTGTGCCCGTGGAGACTTTCACGTTCTTGTTCACCGATATCGAGGGCTCGACGATCCTGCTGGGGCGGCTGGGGGAACGTCTCTATGCGCAGGTGCTTGCCGACCATCACTTGCTAATCCGGTCGGGTCTGGCTGCGCATGATGGACGGGAAGTCGACACCCAGGGGGATGCGTTCTTCGCGGTGTTCTCCTCGTCCCGGGGGTGCGTGGCGGCGGTGCTGGAGATGCAGCAGGCCATGCAGGCACACGTGTGGCCTGGCGGGGCGCATGTCCGGGTGCGGATGGGGGTGCACACCGGTGAGGCGTCCAGGACGGCGGTCGGCCTAGTGGGCCTGGATGTGCATCGCGCGGCCCGGGTGGCCGCGGTCGGGTACGGGGGTCAGGTGTTGTTGTCGGAGACGGCGGCCGCGCTGGTCCGCGGCTTTCTTCCGCCGGGGGCGTCGCTGGCCGATCTGGGCGTGCACCGGCTGAAGGACCTGGGACGTCCGGAGCGGATCTTTCAGCTGCAGGCGGCGGGCCTGGCCGTCGGGTTCGGGCCGCTGCGGTCGCTGGGCAACCCGGCGCTGCCGAATAATCTCCCGGCCCAGCTGGCCTCCTTCGTCGGCCGGGACCAGGAGCTGGCCGAGGTCCGGGCCCTGGTGGAATCCTCCCGCCTGGTCACACTGACCGGGGCCGGCGGGAGCGGCAAGACCCGGTTGAGCCTGCAGGCGGCCGCCGAGCTGCTGGACGGGTCGGGGGACGGGGTCTGGCTGGTGGAGCTGGCCGCGGTCTCCGACGAGCACGCGGTGGCCCAGGCCGTGTGCGGGGCGCTAGGAATCGCCGCCCAGCCTGGCCGGACTGCCTTGGACACCTTGCTGGATGCGCTGGGCCCGCAGGAGGTCCTGGTCGTGCTGGACAATTGCGAACACCTGGTCAGCGGCTGCGCGAAGACCGCCGATGCCATCGTGACCAGGTGCCCACGGGTGCACCTGGTGGCGACTAGCCGGGAGCCGCTGGGCATCGGCGGGGAGGCCATCTATCGGGTGCCGCCGCTGTCGCTTCCCGGTCCCGGGGAGGCCGATCCGGCGGCGGCTGAGTCCTCCGATGCGGTCGCGCTGTTCCTCGAGCGGGCCAGGGCGCAGGGCGCCGCCTTGCCGCTGGACGAGCAGACCGCCCCGCTGGTGGTGTCGATCTGCCGGCGGCTGGATGGGCTGCCGCTGGCGATCGAGCTGGCCGCGGCCCGGCTCCGGTCGATGTCGCTCAGCAGCCTTCATGACCGCCTGGACCAGCGGTTCGGCCTGCTGACCGGAGGCAGCCGCTCGTCTCTGGAGCGGCAGCAGACGCTACGGGCGACCGTCGAGTGGTCTTATTCCCTGCTGAACACAGCCGAGCAGCAACTGCTGGGCCGCCTGTCGGTATTCGCCGAGAGCTTCGATCTGGACGCCGCCGAAGCGGTGTGCGGGTTCGGGGACATCGAGCTGTTCGACGTGGCCGGCCTGCTCGGTTCGCTGGTGGACAAGAGCCTGGTGGCGGCCGAGCCGGCCGGGCCGGCGCTGCGGTACCGGCTGCTGGAGACCATCCGCCAGTTCGCCGCCGAGCAGCTGACCGACGCCGGCGGTGAGGCCGCGGTGGCGGCCGCGCACTGCGCGCATTTCCTGTCTGTCGCGGAGACGGCGGCCCCGCAACTGACAGGACCCGACCAGGGCAAATGGCTCGCGCGGCTGGACGCCGACCAGCCGAACCTGCAGCGCGCGGCCGAGCACGCAGTCGACGACCTAGACGGGACCGCGCAGGTGCTGCGCTTCGGCACCGCGCTGCGGCGCTACTGGAGGGCGCGCAACCGAGGGCAGGAAGCCCTCGCGCTGCTCATGCCGGTGCTGGACCGGCCCGAAGCCCGGGCCGACCCGCAGCTGTTCGCCGCAGCGCTGCTCACTACCGCCATCGCCGCCCGCTTCGTTGACGTAGTGCTAGCACGGCAGCTTGGTGACCAGGCGGTCACGCTCGCTCGCCAGCTCGACGCGAGCCGCCTGCTCATCGAATCGCTCGCCACCCTCAGCGGCGTTTGCTTCCTCGCCGGCGAGCCGGAAAGAGGACGTTCCCCCGGGCAGGAAGCCGTGGAGCTCGCCCGCCAACTAGGCGATGACGTCCTGCTGGGCGAGAGCCTGACGGAGTATCTGCTGTGCGACCACTACATCGACCCGGCTCACGCCGGGCCGCTGTACAGCGAGGCGATCGCCTGCACCCAACGATCCGGCGACCATCTTTATGCCAGCTACTTGACCAACAACGCCGGCATGGTTGCCCTGACCGCCGGGGACATCCCTGCTGCCCGGGCCTACCTGCAACAGGCGATGCAAGCCTTGCGGGCAATCGGGGCCGAAGAAAACCTCCTGTCACTCAACCTGGGCTTGGTCCTGCGCCAGGACAACGACCCGGACGCTGCGCGATCCAGCTTCCAGGCAAGCCTGCGGCACAGCCGCCGCAGCGGGGATCGTTTCCGTACCGCCTACGCTAGCCTCGGCCTGGCCTGCCTCGCCGCGGATGAGGGCGACTGGCACCGGGCCGCCGTGCTCCACGGCGTCGCGCAAGCCTTCCTCGACCGAATTGGACAACCGTGGCACGAGCCCGAAGCGCGCTATCGGCAGGACAGCCTCGACCAAGTGCGCGGCCACCTCGGCCGCGAGCAGTTCGAGCGAGCCCACGCCAGCGGCATGGCGCTCAGCCTCGACGAGGCCCTCGACCTGGCCACCGGATTAGGGCCCTCCCAGCCTAATCCTCCCGTGACATAGGACTCCGTTATGAGCACTATCGGTAACCAGTCGATCCTGACCTCTGACGAAATAGATCGGCGGTTCACGCTCGCTACCTGAATCACGTGTCGTCACTCTGCGCTGCCGCCTGGCGCCGGTCCAGCGTGTACGTCTCCTGATCAGAAGAGGTACGGGGCCCGATAAACGATCCCGGCAAGTGACGAGATCCCCGGGACCGCCTGACCTGATCGAGCAACCCTCCGGCGCCTAACCGGCCCCGGTAACCGGCGCGACGCGGGTTACTCAGGTCCGGCGGCGCGCGGACACCTGCTGTTCCGGCCATCGATGCACCCTTGCGAGAATGTCCGCATGGACGGGCTCGCGTGCCCCTGCGGCCTCGGCGACGACTACGAGTCGTGCTGCGGGCGATTCCACGTAGGCGCGCCGACGCCGACCGCTGAGTCGCTGATGCGTTCCTGCTACAGCGCATTGGCCGTCGGGGACGCCGGTTACCTCCTGCGCACCTGGCATCCGGTCGAGGAGTTCCTTAGCTCGTGGCGTCCACGCCGCCCGCCGGGGACGTGCCGCCTGAGGCTGACCTGGCGTCGGCCTCGATGCCGGCGGTGTCGGCCTTCAACTGCCGGGCTTCTACCTTCTTGGCCTTCTTCATCGCCCGCTCGACCTTCGCGCCCATGTCGGACACCGCGACCACGACCAGGCCGGCCTGCCCGGCGTCCAGGTGCTCGCCGAGTTCCTTGAGGTCCCGGCGGCTCATGCCGGCTGCGGCGTGACCGGCAACCGCGCCGAGGACCGCGCCGCCGCCCGTGGTAACCGCGAGCAGGCCACCGCCGATCGCGGCGAACGGGAACAGCGCCACGACCAGGCCGGTGGCCAGGCCCACGCCTCCGCCGAGCACCCCGCCGACCCGGGTCGGCGTCTCGTGCTTCCTGGTGATCTTGACCTTCCCGTCGGCCCGCCGCTCGACCACCGCGGCGTCATAGGCGTCGATCACGCCTTCCTTGGTGTGCAAATCCTTAACCAGCTCGTAGTCGGCGTCAGCGTCGCTGACGGAGTCGTACACTCCGACATAGGCCATGAACGTGTCGATCGCCATCGTGGTACCTCCCTGGCGCGGAGCCTGCAGGCTGAGCGAGACTTGACGTGGCCTCCCCGCCACACAATGCTAGCCATCTTCGCCCAGCACCAGCGGATTATGCCGCTTCTGCCACCCGCCGGATAACCAGCCAGCCCGCCTTCAGCTCGACGGCTCAGCGGCGAACGCCTTGAAGATCACCCGGCCACAGCCAAGCCTATGATCGTCAGTTCTGGGGGACCTGCCCTGGCCAGGCCTCTCGGCGGCCCCGAAGGCGCCATCCGCGCGGAGCCCATGACCGCGCGGCCCTGGCGCTCCATGCGCTGGATCTGCCGCTTACTCCAGGCCCGCAGGCGCACGCCATGATGTCGGCCCGGTTGCCCTGGCCGATCCCCCTCAGCGCCCCAGGACGATCGCGGCCACGGCCGCCTTCTCATAGAAGCGGCGGCTTCGCAGCACATGACCCACCACGCCCAGCCCGACCAGCACCAGCGCCACCTGACCGTCAAAGCCCGCGTCCCCGGCGGCGCCGTCGACCTGCTGCTGCCCGCCGCGATGATGGCCAGCGGCGGCCTCCCGGCACTCTGCCCTGATCTTGACATGTCGCCTCCGTGCCCTGAAGCGCCCGCGCACTGCTAGCGCGCCGCGCGGTGAGGCTTCCCTGCATCCCCCGAGGGAGTGACCTTTCCTGGGCGGACAAGGTCCACTCCTGCCCCCTCTTCCCGAAAGGCGCCGATCCCTTGCGAATGGGTTCCGCAGACGCGCAGAATTCCCAGATCCGGGGCGGTCAGTGTCTTGATCGAAATAAGCCGTTGTGCGTGCATATCGGCAGGGAGGATGGAGAGCAGAGCTTCCGACAAGTACCTTGCTTCACAGGTTTTGCTGTGGTGCGGGCGTAGTGTCGGGGTCTGGGACCCGGCCTGACCCTCGATTCGGCCGACGCCGTTTCAGGTTGTCCTGTCACCGGCTTGCCGGCCGGGTCCCAGTCCTGGCATCCACCGGCGCTGCCGGTCTGATCTGCCCGGTCTTGGCAGAGGCCGGGGTTCACGGGTCCGACGGCCAGCGGGTGCGTGCCATCCCTCAACCATGAAGGGGACGGCTATGACTATCGTAGAAGACAGGCGCGCGATCACCGGCGGCGTGGATACGCATGCCGATGTGCGCGTGGCCGCCGCGCTGGATCCCGTCGGCGGGCTGCTGGGCGTGCACGTCGAGGCCGGGCCGGGCGATCTGGACCGCTCGTTCCTGATCGCCGCTGCCCTGGCCGGGGGGAGCCTGGCCAGCCATGGAACCGACGAGGAGGCGCGCCGGGCGGTGCGGGTGGCCGGTCGTGATGCCGCCCTGATGAACGCCATCGAGGTTGAGGGCTTCAGCTGGCTGCGCCGGGACGGCCTGCCTGGGCTGCGCGCCGAACTGGCCTGCTACGCCGAGTTCGTGGCCAGTGACCTGCCCGGGCGGTGGCCGGGGTAGCTGGCCGGCGCTTTCAGTGGCGGGGACCTCGAGGCGTTGCAGGCCGTCGTCGACCAGGAGCGGCAGCGGCCTGTCCCCCGAGGGCACCTGGCGCACGGTGACTTCGATGCCACCCACATCTGGCTCGACGACCGGGGCCGGTACGCCGGCATCATCGACTTCGGCGAAATGCGCGGAGCTGACCGCCACTTCGACCTTGGCCATTTCCTGCTGCATGACCGCACAGCCCGCCCCGTTCCGCTGTTCGAGGACTTCGTCGCTGGCTACGCCGAGGCGGCCGCCTTGGCCGGGGATCACCGCGATCTGATACGGCGGTCGGCCATCGTATCTGGCCTGCGTCACCTCTCGCTCTGGCTCGGCCCCGGGCACAACGACTCACCTGCCAGCGACCGGGCCAGGGTCCGGGTCATCCAGCTGCGCAACCTGCTCGCCGGAAGGCCGCCCGCTGCATCCGGATGAGCGCTCCCCGAACCTGCCCGGGCAGCATGCCGGGCCGCGCTGGCCGTAGGCGCGCAGATCGCCCTCTTCACCGCCGTCCAGACCGCCGCCGCCCGATTGGGTGACGACGTAAATGACGGCAGATATCGCGTGTCCAGCGGCGCTTAGCGCGATCCGCAGTCCGTGACCCGGGTGGCGGCAGTTCCTCCCCTGCCGACTCGGTGCTGCGGCTGGCCCGTTGGCTGACCGCCAGTACGAGCGGTAGATCCGCTGGTTACGGACGTCCCCGATGGCGGTGGGCCGGCATCTGAGCGGCCGCGCTCAGATACCGACCTTACGAGCGTTTCTCGGCGCGGACGACCAGCAGCCACGGAATCTCACCGTCGCCGCGCTCGCGCAGGTCGGGGATCACCAAGCCCGCGCGGAACAGCGCCGTGGTGTACGCGCTGAGCGGCCGGTGAATGCTGGCCAAGGTGATGGTGAGCCCGTCCTTCTCGAAGCGATCTTCGTAACGCCTGGAGGCCAGGTAGGGCCGGGACACCGCAAACGGGACGGCGCTCGCCGCGGCGCTCTCACACGCGAAGTCAAACGGATGCACGATCGCGAAGCAGAAGACCCGCCGGGCCGCAGGACCCGGGCGGTCTCCGCGATTGCGCCCTCAACGTCATCGATGTCAAGCAGGGACATGGACGCCACCACCAGGAC